>JADHED010000656.1_pt1 | contig 37757 bp, 47 predicted proteins | sample 8952041 | NCBI WGS metagenome assembly JADHED01 (sample SAMN16124423, study PRJNA663239) | bioreactor sludge metagenome | isolation source: sludge (control) | place: India:Bengaluru | collected 2018-09-08 | reverse complement strand
ACCCGATGGGTGGCGGTCAGGGCAAGAGCAAGGGCGGTGGCGGACGCCATCACCCGATGTCGCCCTGGGGTCAGCTCGCCAAGGGCTTCAAGACCCGCCGGAAGCACAAACCCACCGACCGTTTCATCGTCCAGCGCCGCAAGGCCAAAGCTAAGAATTAACCATGGCACGCTCCCTAAAAAAAGGCCCCTTCGTCGAGTGGAAACTCCTCGACAAAATCGACCGGATGAACGACTCCGGCGTCAAGAAACCGATCAAAACTTGGTCGCGCCGCAGCACGGTTACCCCCGACTTTGTCGGACACACCTTCAACGTGCACAATGGCAAAACTTTTATTCCTGTCTTCGTCACAGAGAACATGGTCGGCCATAAATTGGGGGAATTTGCCCCGACCCGTATCTTTAAGAAACACGGTTCTCACACCGCAAAAGTGACCAAATAACACCATGAAGGTTGTCGCCACGGCGGCAGCGTTCATCGTCCTGCCGGGAATCCTCGGATTATCGGCCCAGGACAATCGCTCTTTGAAAGATTTTGAATCAGTCCCTCTGGGACAGGAAATCACCATTCCTGTTTCGGACGAGACCGGTCCCGGCAGCTTGGAAGAAAAGCTGGTGCTCGCGCGTGCCTCGATAAAGGCTCTGACGGAAAGTCTCGCGCTGGCCAACAGCGAAGCCGAAGTCTTCAAGCGCCAGGCCGCAGACCTCCAGCTCAAACTGGATGCCTACGGTCTCACCGGCCTCGACAAAGAACCTGAAAAAGTCGAACAGCGTCTGCTGGCTGCCGTTCGCGACCTCCGCCTGCTCAAAAAGCAGAACGAAGACGCAACCAACCAGCTCGTTCGGCTTGCGGAAAGCATCCAAGTCCTCATCAAGACAACCGAAGGCATCAATCCACAGGCAAGAATGGCTGTGGAGACCGAAATCAGAAAGACCAGTGAAATCCTCGGATCTCCCGATGCCGCGAAAGCCGGAAGCATCGAGGCCACTCTTTCAGACGGAATGGTGGTGGACATCAAGGAAGACCTTTCCCTGGTTGTCGCCAACATCGGAGCCAGGCACGGAGTCAAGGTGGGAATGCCGTTCCAAGTCTGGCGTGACAATCGCAGGGTGGGAAATGTCAGGGTGGTCGATGTCAGGGACCGCATCTGTGGCGCAGTGATTCAAAATCTCGAATCGGAAAAAGAAACCGTGAAAACCGGCGACCGCCTCCGGGTGGATGCCAAACAGTAAACTTTCAACAAACAACGACATGCAGGTAAAATCCATTTACAGATTCGCGCGGATCTCCGCCTTCAAGGCGCGTGAGGTGACCCGTGAGATCCAGGGCCTTCCGGCGACGGATGCCTTGGACATCCTCCGCTTCACCCCGAAGAAGGCCGCTTTGCTCGTCACAAAGACCCTCCGCAGCGCCATCGCCAACGCGGAAAACAACAACAATCTCAACGCCGCGAATCTCGTCGTTCAGGAAGCCGTGGTGGGCGAAGGCCCGACCTTCAAGCGCTTCCAGCCGAAAGCCCGCGGAAGTGCCGGCCCCATCCGCAAGCGCACCAGCCATATCCGCATCGTCCTCACCGACGAAATCGAAATCAAACGCCGCGAACCTGCGGCAAAAACCAAAAAACCCCGCGCCAAGAAAGCGGCGGCAAAACCGGCTCCTGTTGAGGCAGCCACAGAAACTTCCGCCCCCGCCGCGGATTCCAAGGAGTAAATCATGGGACAAAAAGTCAACCCAATCGGATTTCGTCTTCCGGTCACCCGTGACTGGGGATCGCGTTGGTACGCTTCGCGCAAAGATTTTGCCGACTACCTTCTCGCCGATGCCAAGATCCGCGAAGCACTCAAGAAGAAACTCAAACAGGCTGCCGTTGCCCGGATCGTTATCGAACGCGCCTGGAACAGCCTGCGGGTCACCATCCATACCGCCCGTCCCGGAGTGGTCATCGGACGCCGCGGATCGGAAATTGAGAATCTCACCAAGGAAGTCAGCGATCTCGCCGGCGGCAAGCAGGTCAAGATCGACATCGTGGAGATCAAGAGCCCCGATCTCGATGCCCAGCTTGTGGCCGAGAACGTCGCTTCCCAGTTGGAACGCCGTATTTCTTTCCGTCGTGCCATGAAACGGGCCGTCCAGATTTCCATGGAACAGGGTGCCCTTGGCATCAAGATTCGTTGCTCCGGCCGCCTTGGCGGAGCGGAAATCGCCCGCACCGAGTGGTATCGTGAAGGCAAAGTGCCTCTCCACACCCTCCGCACCCCGATTGACTACGGCTTCACCGAAGCCGAAACCGTCGCCGGAAAGATCGGCATCAAATGCTGGATCTGCAAGAAACAGGAAGAGCCGGAAGCCGAGAAGGCCGAGACGACCTCCCGCAAACCCGAACCCAAGCAGGCCGTCGAGCCGACCGCCTGACCGAATCTCATTTAGAAGGGACCTGACATGCCATTGATGCCCAAACGCGTGAAGTATCGCAAGACCCAGCGGGGAAGCCGCAAAGGTCTCGCCTCACGCAATATCCACATTGACTTCGGTGAATTCGGCCTCCAGACCTTGGAACGCGCCTGGATCACCAACACCCAGATCGAAGCTGCCCGTGTTGCCCTCACCCGCAACATGAAACGCAAAGGCAAGCTCTGGATCCGGATCTTCCCCGACAAATCCGTGACAGCCCGTCCGCCGGAAACCCGAATGGGCAAAGGCAAAGGCCAGCCGGAATACTGGGTCGCCACGGTGCGCCCGGGCAACATCCTTTTTGAACTCGACGGTGTCTCCGAGACCGTCGCCCGCGAATCCCTGCGCCTCGCGGCCAACAAACTGCCGGTTCGCACCCGCTTCATCGCCCGTCACCACGCCGGATAACCGCTGCCATGAAGATCGCCGAAATCAAAGAACTCACCGCCAAGGAACTCCTCTCACGCAAGCGCGAGCTGCGCGAGGAGATCTTCAACCTTCGTGTGCAACAGCAGAGCGGCCAGCTCGAGAAGCCCCATATGCTTCGCAACCTCCGCCGCAATGTCGCCAGAATTGAAACCGTGCTCAGCCAAAAGACACGGACAACATCCGCAAAGTAAATGAGCGAAACCATCACCAACACCGAAACCCAGGCTGTCCGCGACCGGGCGCTCCGCAAGACCCGCGTCGGCGAGGTCGTCTCGGACAAAATGGACAAGACCATTGTTGTCCGCACCGTTACCCGCGTGCCGCATCCCAAATTCGGGAAAATCACCAAGCACGTCACCAAGTTTCACGCCCACGACGAAAAGAACGAAGCCAAGGTCGGCGATCGCGTGAGCATCATGGAAACCCGTCCTCTCAGCCGCCAAAAACGCTGGCGCCTGGTCGAAATTCTCAAGCATTGATATGATCCAGATCCGCTCCCGTCTCGATGTGGCTGACAATACCGGTGCCCGCATGGCCACCATGATCGGTGTGATCGGCAAGGCCACATCCGATGCCCATGTCGGCGACATCATCACCGCCAACGTCAAGGAGGCTTCCTCCGGAGGCACCGTCAAAAAAGGCGATGTTGTCCGCGCCGTGGTCGTCCGCACCAAACAACCCGTCCGCCGGGAAGATGGTTCCTATCTTCGTTTTGACAACAACGCGATTGTCATCATCGACAAGGACATGAACCCGCGCGGAACCCGCATCTTCGGGCCTGTTGCCCGTGAATTGCGTGAAAAGAACTTCATGAAAATCATCTCGCTGGCCCCGGAGGTTCTATGAGCAGACCCAGTTTCCATGTCCATCGCGGAGACACCGTCGAGGTGATTTCCGGCAACCACAAAGGCGCCACCGGAAAAGTGCTCCAGATCATCGCGGCCAAAAACCAGGTGATTGTCGAGGGCGTCCGGATGATCAAAAAGCATCAGCGCAAAACACAGGACCAGCCGAACGGTGCCATCATTGAGCGCGAAGGGCCGATCCACATTTCGAATGTCAAGCTGCTCGAGAAAGCCGCTTCCGACAAACCGGCCAAAAAGAAGGCCGCCTAAGCCATGACCCAGGAACCCGAACTTCTCATCGAATACAAGACACGTGTTCTTCCCGCCCTGCGCGAGAAACACGGGTACAAAAACGTCAACGAGATTCCCAAAATCTCGAAAGTCGTTGTCAATACCTGCATCGGTTCTTCTCCGGATGTCAAAGAGGCGCTGGAGATTGCCAAGAGCGAGCTCACAACGATCACGGGACAAAAACCCGCCACGACCGTTTCCAAGAAGGCCATCTCCAACTTCAAGCTTCGTGACAACCAGGCCATCGGGGCCAAGGTCACGCTGCGCGGACGCATCATGTATGAGTTCCTGGAGCGCCTGATCAAGACGGCTCTCCCCCGTATCCGCGACTTCCGCGGGGTTTCAACCCGTGCCTTCGACGGCAATGGGAATTACACCCTCGGCGTCGCCGACCAGTCGATCTTCCCGGAAATCGAACTCGACCGCATCAAACGGAACATCGGATTCGACGTGACGATTGTCACGACGGCCAACACAAATGAGGAGGCAAAGTCCCTTCTCAGCGAACTCGGAATGCCGTTCGCAGACAAAGCCAAGAAGGCACCAGCAAAGGCCGCGGAAGACGCCGCCTGAGGAACCACAAGCCATGAATGATCCCATCGCCGACATGCTGACCCGGTTGCGCAACGCCACCGGCGCCCGCAAATCCGAATTCAAGATGCCGTATTCGAAACTCAAGAGCGAAGTGGCCAAGATCCTCAAGAAGGAAGGCTACATCAGCGACTACGAGCTCGACACCACCGAGAAGCATCCGCAGCTGAAAATCCGCACCAAATTCATCAACAAAACCAGCGCCATCGCCGGTCTCAAGCGCGTGAGCCGTCCGGGCCTGCGCCGTTATGTCGGAGCCGGGGAAATTCCCCGTGTTCTCGGCGGCATGGGAATCGCCGTGCTCTCAACCCCGAGGGGGGTTCTTTCCGGCCATGAGGCGCGCAAACAAAACGTCGGCGGCGAAGTGCTCGCCTACATCTGGTAACCATGTCACGTATCGGCAACAAAAAAATCACGCTTCCCGCAAAAGTGAAGGCCTCGGTCTCCGGGTCCGGCTCCATTGACGTGGAAGGTCCCAAGGGGAAACTTTCCTGGACCCTGCCGGCTCCCATCAAAGCCACGATCGAGGGTTCGGAGATCGCTTTGACCCGCGCCGGAGAATCCCGTCAGGAAAAGGCGCTTCATGGTCTCTCCCGGGCACTGGTCGCCAACATGGTCACCGGAGTCAACGAGGGCTTCAAACGCGAACTGGAAATCCAGGGCGTCGGTTTCAAGGCGGTTGTTCAGGGCAAGAACCTGAATCTCAGCCTCGGCAAATCCCACCCCATCCTTTTCCCGATCCCGGCGGAAGTCAAAATCACCGTCGCAGACAACACGAAAATCACCATCGAAGGCATTGACAACCACATCGTGGGTCAGTGCGCCGCCGACATCCGCGCCTACTACCCGCCGGAACCCTACAAGGGCAAAGGCGTGCGTTTCGTTGGCGAGCAAATCCGCCGCAAAGAAGGCAAAACCGTCCAGTAAACCATGTCCGCCACCGACAAACGCAAACACCGTCACGTTCGCCTGCGCAAGAAACTTTCCGGCACGGCCGAGCGGCCCCGTCTTGCCGTCCATTTTTCCGGACGTCACATCACGGCCCAGCTCATCAACGACGAAACCGGCAAGACCATTGTCTCCGTCAACACCACCGAAGCCGATCTCCGTTCCGCTCCGAAGACGGGCGCGAATGTGGAGACCGCCCAGAAGGTGGGCAAGCTGGTCGCCGAACGCGCTGCTTCCCAGAAAATCACCAAGGTGGTTTTCGATCGCGGCGGTTTCAAATACCATGGCAAGGTCAAAGCCCTTGCAGACGCCGCCCGTGAAGGCGGATTCGAATTCTAACAACACGAAAGATCACCATGCCTCCGAAACCAAGAGATAGAAGAAACTCCCGCTCGGATACTCCCAGCGAACCCAAGGAGACGACGGAGAAAGTCGTGTTCATCAACCGTTGCGCCAAAGTGGTCAAAGGTGGACGCCGTTTCAGCTTCAGCGCCCTCATTGTTTCGGGCGACCACAAAGGAAAGGTCGGCGTCGGCTTTGGAAAGGCGAACGAAGTGAGCGAAGCCATCCGCAAGGCGACCGATGCGTCGAAGAAGCACATGGTGAAAATCGCCGTTCATGAGAACACGATCCCGCATGAAGTCCTCGGGGAATTCGGCGGTGGACGTGTCCTCCTCCGTCCGGCCTCGCCCGGAACCGGCGTCATTGCCGGTGGTGGTGTTCGTGCCGTGATCGAAGCGGTTGGAATCCGGGACGTCCTGGCCAAGTCGCTGGGATCCAGCAACCATGCGAATGTGGTCCATGCCACGATCGCCGCGTTGAGCCAACTCCGTCCCAAAGAAGAAATTTTCCGTCTGCGCGGCAAGGCTGTGAGAGCCAAGGCCGACGTCGCGGAGCCTGCAGCAGCCTGATCCCATGAGACTTCACGATCTGAAACCCAATCCCGGTGCCAAACACCGCCGCAAGCGCCTCGGTATCGGCGAAAGCTCCGGCAAGGGAAAAACTTCCGGAAAAGGCCACAAAGGCCAGAAAGCCCGTTCGGGCGGTTCGATCCGCCCGGGATTCGAGGGCGGCCAGATGCCTCTCTACCGTCGTCTTCCCAAGCGCGGATTCAACAACGCGGCTTTCAAAACAGTCTACGGGGTTGTGAACCTCGACACACTGGACAAAAATTTCTCCGCCGGAGATTCCGTGACGGAGGATTCGCTCCGCAAGGCAGGCCTTGTGAAAGGCCGCTTCGACGGCGTCAAGATCCTTGGCCGCGGAGAAATCACCAAAGCTCTCAACGTTCTCGTTGACGAGGTCAGTGCCACGGCCCGCGAGAAAATCGAGAAAGCCGGCGGAACAGTGGAAATTCCGAAAACGGAAGCCTCCAAGTAAGGCTGCATGATCGCCGCCTTCGCCAACATCTTCAAAATTCCGGAACTGCGCGCCCGGGTGTTGTTCACTTTGGCGATGATCGTGGTGATCCGCGCCGGTTCGGCCATCACGGCTCCCGGAGTCAATGCGGACGTGCTCCGTCATTGGTTTCTGGATCGTGCCGATGCGGCATCTGCCGGCGGTGTTGCGGCTCTCTTCAACCTTTTCAGCGGCGGGGCACTGGCCAACTGCGCGATTTTTTCGCTCGGGGTCATGCCCTTCATCAGCGCTTCCATCATGCTCCAGCTCCTCACGGCGGTGATCCCGCAGCTTGGGAAGTTGTCGCGTGAGGACGGCGGACGCCAGAAAATCATGCAATACACCCGGTATGCGACCATCGGGCTTTGCATCTTCCAGGGCTATCTGCTGGCCCGTTCCTTTGAGAATCCACAGGCCAATCCTTTCCTTCCCGGGATCATGGACACCATCAACAAGATGGGTGTCAGCCTGGTGACAAATCCCGGCTTTGGATTCCAGATGACCATCATCATGACCATGACCGCCGGAACCATGTTCCTCATGTGGATTGGTGACCAGATCACCGAGCGCGGTATTGGAAACGGGGTGTCTCTCATCATTACCATTGGCATTCTCGCGCAGTTGCCCGCCGGTTTGATCCAGGCATGGAGAACATTTGTTCCCTCTGCCGCAGATGCCGCACAGTCCACGGTCAGCCCGATGGTCCTTGTCCTGATGGTGGCCTTTCTGGTGTTTGTGATCGCTGCGGTGATCGCCGTGACACAGGCCCAGAGAAAAATCAGCATCCAGTATGCCAAGCGTGTTGTCGGCCGCAAAGTTTATGGTGGGCAGACGCAATACATGCCTCTCAAGATCAACTACGCGGGAGTCATGCCGATCATTTTCGCCCAGGCGATCCTGCTTTTCCCATCCACCATTTTCAACATGGCGTTTCCCGGGCAGCGCTGGGCACAGGAACTTTCCAATCTTCTCACCTACGGCTGGCTGCACTACGCGCTTTATGCGGTGATGATTTTCTTCTTCAGCTATTTCTGGGTGGCCACGCAATTCCAGCCGGTTCAAATCGCGGACGATCTCAAAAAATACGGAGGGTTCATCCCCGGAGTCCGTCCCGGCAAACCGACGGCCGACTATCTCGACTATACCATGACCCGCCTGACATTTGCCGGCGCGGCCTTTCTCACCATCATCGCGGTTCTTCCGCAGATGCTTACCCAATGGCTCAAGGTTCCGTATATGACCTCGCAGTTTTTCGGCGGAACCGGCCTCCTGATCATCGTGGGTGTTGTTCTGGATACCATGCGACAGGTGGAAACGCACCTTCTCCAGCGCCATTACGACGGATTTCTCCGCAAGGGTCGGATCCGTGGTGCTCGGGATCTGCGTCCGCGGATGGGCTCGGGCAATCTGCTCAACGATCAAACGCTTGTCTGGATGTATGCCGCTTTGGGCATCCTCGTCATCGCCGGCGTGACGATCTATCTCGCGACGCACAAATAGTGCGCGCCCCGGAAAATTGAAGAACCGCATCGTTCTGCTCGGTCCGCCCGCCTCCGGCAAGGGCACGCAAGCCTCCCTCCTCGGAGCGACGTTTGGCATTCCCCATACTTCGACGGGCGCCATGCTTCGCGCCGAACGTGCAAAGGGAACAGAGATCGGCATGGAAGCGGATTCTTACACCAGCCGGGGAATGCTTTTTCCGGATGCTCTGGCTCTGAGGGTTGTCGACAAATGGCTGGAAGGGCGCACCCGTTTCATATTGGACGGATTCCCCCGCACCATCGGACAGGCGATTGCGTTTGACGGGCTTCTTGAAGAGAAGTCGCTGGGACTCGACACCGTTTATCTTTTGGAGCTTCCTGATGCGGAGATCAGAAACCGGATGCTCGGACGTCTGACATGCCAGAGCTGCGGGGCGGTTTTCAACGAGCAGTTTCACAAGATCGATGCCGCCACTCCGTGCCCCCAGTGCCGGGGAGAGCTTGTCCGTCGGAATGATGACACCGAAGAGGCGCTGGAGCTTCGCCTGGCCCAATACCGCGAATTGACACGTCCTGTTGCGGATCATTATGAAACCGCGGGCGTGCTGAAAAAAGTGGATGTCCTTCCCGGACGCGATGCTGTCTTTCAGACACTCTACAACGATATGAAGGAGGCCGCATGATCATTGTCAAGCGCCCCCATGAGATCGAAAAAATGAGAAAAGCCGGGGAAACTGCGGCACTGATTCTCAATGAACTGGCCGACAGGATCGCGCCCGGGGTCACCACCGGGGAGATTGATCACGCCGCCTCGCAACTCATGTCCGACGCCGGGGTGAGGAGCGCATTTCTTGGCTATCGGAGTTTTCCGGGCCAGATTTGCATCAGCCTCAACGATGAGGTGGTCCATGGAATCGGCGGTCCCCGTCGGATTGCCTATGGTGACGTGGTGAAACTGGATGTGGGAATCATCCGGGACGGCTGGATCGGTGACACCGCCATGTCCGTGCCCGTCGGAATCATCGATCCCGAGACAGAACGCCTTTTGACCGTCACAGAAAAAATCCTCCAGGGAGCCGTCGACCTTGCGCGGCCCGGAAACCGGATCGGCGACATTTCCCATCATGTCGAATCCGAAGCCCACAAGAACGGGTTCAGCGTGGTGCGCGAGTTCGTCGGTCATGGGGTCGGTCGCCATCTGCATGAAGATCCGCAGGTTCCCAACTTTGGAAAACGCGCTGCCGGGCCGAAATTGAAACCCGGAATGACCATCGCCATCGAACCCATGATCAATCTGGGAAAGGCGAAAGTGCGCGTCCTTGCGGACAAGTGGACCGCCGTCACCGCAGACGGCCTTCCTTCCGCCCATTTCGAGCATACGGTGCTGGTCACCGACAACCTGCCGGAAGTATTGACATGGCCAAGAAAGACGCTATTGAAGTAGAAGGTAAAGTTGTCGAGCTGCTCCCGAATACCATGTTCCGAATCGAACTGGCAAACGGGCACCGCATCCTCGCCCATATTTCCGGAAAGATGCGATTGCACTTCATTCGCATCCTTCCAGGAGACAGAGTCATGGTGGAAATGTCCCCCTACGACCTGACAAAAGGCCGCATCACCTACCGGCACAAAAACGAATCGTCGTCACCTTATCAAAATAATAGAAAATGAAAGTTCGAGCCTCTGTAAAAAGACTGTGCGAAGCCTGTAAAATTGTGCGCCGCAAAAATGTTATCCGTGTCGTTTGCAAAAATCCCCGCCACAAACAAAAGCAGGGCTGAGAGCCGGATTTCCCAAAAACTTTAACCACTGAAATTTTATGCCACGCTTACTTGGAGTTGACATCCCCGGCGACAAACGCATCGAAGCCTCCCTGCCTTACATCTACGGCATGGGCCCGAGCAATACGAAGAAAGTTCTGGAACAGGCGAACATTGACCCGAACATCCGGGCCAAGGATCTCTCGCCGGAACAGTTGAACGCGATCATCCATGCGATCAACGCCAACAAGATTGCCATCGAAGGCGACCTGCGCCGGGAAGTTCAGGGCAACCTGAAACGCCTGCAGGCGATCAACTGCTATCGTGGCATCCGCCACCGCCGCAGCCTGCCGGTTCGCGGGCAACGCACCTCCACCAATGCCCGCACCCGCAAGGGGCCGCGCAAAACCGTGGGTGTCCAACGCAACAAGGACGCCAAAGCGGGGAAAGTCTAACTAGAAACTGATCATGGCCGAAGAGAATCCATCCAACGAAATGCCCGCCGAGGAAAAGAAGCCCAAGGCGGCCCCGAAGAAAAAAGCCCCGGCAGCCGAGGCTCCCGCTGCCGAAGCTCCCGTCGCGGCTCCTGCTGCAGCGGTTGAAGCTGCTGAAATCCCTGCTGTGGCAGCTCCTGTGGCCGCGGAAGCGGAAAAACCCAAGGCTCCGAAAGCCGCAAAGGCCCCCAAGAAGGGCAAGGAAGCCGCCCCTGCCGCCGCTCCCGCCCCGGTGAGCATCTCTCTCGATGACGCCATCGAGCCGGTCAAAATTGTCAAGGCCAAGGGCAGCAAGAACGTTTCACAGGGAATCGCCCATGTGCAGGCCAGTTTCAACAATACCATCGTCAGCATCACGGATCTGCGTGGCGGGGTGATCGGATGGTCCAGCGCCGGAAAATGTGGATTCAAGGGATCCCGCAAAAGCACCGCTTATGCCGCCCAGATGGTTGCGCAGGATGCCTGCCGCCAGGCCATGGGTCACGGGCTCAAAGAAGTCGAGGTCCGCGTCAAAGGCCCCGGAGCAGGACGTGAATCCGCTGTTCGTGCCATGCAGGCCATCGGATTGGAAGTGACTGTCATCCGCGACGTGACGCCCGTTCCGCACAACGGCTGCCGTCCTCCGAAACAGCGCCGCGTCTGAGCAATTGTCAATTGGAAATCAGGAATTAGAAATTATTTAAGATGGCTCGTTATACCGGACCCAAAACAAAAGTCAGCCGCCGCTACGGTGTTCTCATCAGCGGTTCGCCGAAAGCTTTCGAAAACAAGAACTATCCTCCCGGCCAGCATGGTCCGAAGGGATCCCGCCGCAAGCAGAGCGACTACGCGCTTGCTCTTGCCGAGAAGCAGAAGCTCCGTCACCAGTATGGAGTGCTGGAACGCCAGTTCCGCCGTTACTTCCAGATTGCCAGCACCCGCCGTGGTGTCACCGGTGAAATTCTCCTCCAGCTCTTGGAGACCCGTCTCGACAATGTCGTCCAGAAAATGGGTTTTTCAAAAACCCTGCGTGGTGCCCGCCAGATGGTTGCCCATGGTCACATCACTGTGAACGGCCGCAAGACGGATTCCGCCTCGATGAACCTCAAACCCGGTGATATTGTTGCCGTCAAGGGGTCTGAAAAATCCAAGCGCCTTGGTGTGCGCGGGGTGGAGTTGACGCAGATTGCCACCACGCCGGAATGGCTCCTGGTGGACAAGGAAAATCTCTCGGGCAGCGTGGTTCGTATTCCGAGCCGCGAGGAAATCAACCCGATCGTCAACGAGCAGCTCGTCGTCGAACTTTATTCGCGGTAATCCACCGCAAAAAAGGGCCTCAAAACCCTCCTTTGTTGAAATACCCCGGTCGCAAGGCCGGGGTATTTTTTTGTCCTGAAAAACTCCGGTGAACCCGAAAGTTCATTCTGTCAAAAATCCTCCAATCGCCGGATCCGGGCTCAATGGACAATGCGGACCGGCGTGCCGGTTGGGGCATTCTCGAAAAACTTCTCCGCAGCCCCGTGCGGGAGGCGGATGCACCCGTGCGAGGCGGGATAGCCGGGAAGATAACCGGCATGCATTCCCACGGCACCGGTGACTCTCAGGAAACACGGCATGGGAGCTCCCTGGAAGTGTGTGCCGGGAGGGCGTTTGTCCTGATTGATGCCAACGTTGCGGACAACCACATTGCCGGCGGAATCGACATAATCTCCGTAGAGAGTGGAAATGTGGTTGCGGTCTTTCTCGATGACGGAAAAACTTCCGGTTGGCGTGGTATAGCCTTCCCGCCCGGTGGAAACAGGCGCTCTGCCCACCTCAATGCCGCCTTTGTAGAAGAAAACCGTCTGTTCGCTGAGATCGATGATGATCGAGGGAGATCCCGGCGCTCCATCTCCCAACCAGGTCCAGGATGGTTCGGGTGAGGGAACATTTTTTGCCGGTTTCTTCGTGTCCCTGGGAGTGGCGAAGTAGATTTCCCCGTTGGGTCCGAGATAGGCGGTGGAATAATCCGGCTGATCCCGGAACCCGGGCGGTTTCGAGGCGCACGAAACAAGAAACAGGGCTGCACAGAGGGGAATCAGAGTGATTCTCATGGGAGCGGGAAAGGTCAGGGTTCTGTCGGCGGAGCAGAAGCGGGTTCGGTTGCCGGTTTCTCTTCCTTGCGTCCGGCAAAGAAGCGTTCCACAACATAGAAGCAGGCGGGAATGAGAAAAATGGAAAGGAATGTGGCGGCCAGCATTCCCCCGATGACTGTCGTTCCCAGAACGCGGCGTGACACGGCACCGGAGCCCGAAGCAAGGGCCAGTGGAACAGTGCCGAGAATGAAGGCGAAGGCGGTCATGAGAATCGGGCGCAGGCGCAGCTTGGCTCCGGTCAGTGCCGCTTCCAGTGCCGGTTTGCCTTTTTCGTATTCATCCTTGGCGAATTCGACAATCAGGATGGCATTCTTCGCCGCTAGTCCGATGAGCATGACAAGACCGATCTGTGCATAGAGATTGTTCTGCATCCCGCGGAGAGTAAGACCAGCAAAGGCCCCGAAGACGGCCACGGGGGTGGTGAGAAGCACGCTGAAGGGCAGCGACCAGCTTTCGTATTGGGCGGCGAGGATCAGGAAGACGAAAAGCAGGGAAAGACCGAAAATGGCGGAAGCCGGAACCCCTTGGGCGGCTTTCTGTTCCTGATACGACATGCCAAAATAATCATAACCCGTTCCCGGGGGCATGGTCTGTGCAAAGACGTCTTCCAAGGCCCGCATGGCCTGGCCGGTGGAGTAACCGGGCGCCACCGCGGCATTGATCTGGGAGCAGCGGAACATGTTGTAGCGCATGGTGAATTCCGGTCCGTAGGATTCTTTGGCACGGATGAATGAGTTCACCGGCACCGGTTCGTTCTTGTTGTTGGTCACGTAGAAGAGGCCGAGATTGTCGAGATTCGTGCGGTATTCGCCTTCTGCCTGGATGTAAACCTGCCACTGGAGACCGAATCGGTTGAAGTAGTTGACGAAGTATCCTCCGAGAAAAGTTTGGACCGTCTGGTAGGCATCCGAGAGGCTGACGCCCTGGATCATGGCCTGGGCTTCATCCACATCGAGGTAGATCTGGGGGACATCCCAGAGGGCGGTGGTGAAGAGGCTGGAAAACTCGGGGCGCTTTTTTGCAGCCTCCATGAAGACTTGTGTGTTCTTGGCGATAAATGAGACATCGGCTCCCGTGCGGTCTTCAAGCATGAAGGTGACGCCGCCGGCGGTTCCAATGCCGGGAATGGCCGGAGGAGGGAAGGCGAAGGCGGCCGTGGGTTTGGCAAGTGCCGCAAGTTCCCGGTTGATATTCTGTTGGATGGCATCGATCTGGAGTTCTTTGCTTTTCCGCTTCGACCATTCTTCCATGGAGATGAAGAAAAACCCTGTGTAAGTGCTCTGGACGGTGCTGAGAAGGTTGAAGCCGATGATGGAGGTGACGTGTTGGACGCCGGGGGTCTTTGAAAGAATTTTTTCAATCTCGGCCGAAGCGGCGGCCGTTTGCTGGAGCGAGGAAGCCCGGGGAAGTTGGACGACCCCGAAAAGATATCCCTGATCTTCTTCGGGGATGAATCCGGAAGGCATGCGGATGCCGAGGCCGGCTCCCGCAAGCCCGAGCAGGGCCAGCAACAGGAGGCTGATGACAAATTTGCGCATCAATCCCCGGCAGACCGTGCCGTAGCCGTTGGTGGCTGTTCCAAAAAAGCTGTTGAACCCGCGGAAGAAGGCTCCCAGAGGTCCGGTGGCTTCCTTCCGGGGTCTCAGGAGAAGCGCTCCCAGGGCCGGACTGAGCGAAAGGGCATTGAAGGCGGAGATCAGGACAGAGACCGCCATGGTGACGGCAAACTGCTGGTACATGGCCCCCGTGATTCCCGGAATGAACACGGTTGGGATGAACACGGCGGCCAGGATGAGCGCAATGGCCACCACGGGGCCGGAAACCTGGGACATGGCTTTGAAAGCGGCATCCTTCGGGGAAAGCCCTTCCTCGATATGTGATTCGATGGCCTCCACCACCACGATGGCATCGTCCACGACCAGGCCGATCGCCAGCACGAGACCGAAGAGCGAGAGGGTGTTGATCGAGAAACCCAGAATCGGGAAAATGGCAAATGTGCCGATGAGGGAAACCGGCACGGCAATGAGGGGAATCAATGTCGCACGCCAGCCTTGCAGGAAGATAAAGACCACGATGATGACCAGAATCATCGCCTCGAAGAGGGTCTTCACGATTTCCTTCATCCCTTCCGTGATGGCGAGCGTCGTATCGAGGGACACTTCGTATTGAAGGTCTTCCGGAAATAATTTTGCCTGCTGGGCAAACAGGGCCCGGACTTGCTTCATGGTGTCCACGGCGTTTGAACCGGGGAGCTGGTAAACGAGAACAATGACCGCATTTTGTCCGTTGAACCGTCCCTGAAGGTTGTAGACCTGTCCTCCCAACTCCACCCGGGCGACGTCACGCACGCGCACGATCGAACCATCGCTGTTGGCGCGAACGACGATGTCTTCAAAGTCTTTCTGCGTCACGAGGCGGCCCGTGGTGTTTACAGTAAAAGTGAAAACCTGTCCCGGCGGCACGGGCTCTCCCCCGATCTGGCCCGCAGGGTTCACATTGTTCTGGGTCTGCACGGCACTGATCACCTCCGGCACCGTGATGTTCAATGTGGCCAGCCGGTCGGGTTTCACCCAGATGCGCATGGCATACTCTCCCGCGCCAAAGATGGTGACACTGCCCACGCCGTTGACGCGGGTGAGGGGATCGTTGAGGTTGATGTAGGCGTAGTTTGCCAGGAAGGTCGGATCGTAGGTGCCGTTCGGCGAATAGAGGGCGAAGACCCCGAGCGGGGAAGAAAGCGATTGCTCGACCGTGACCCCATAGTTCTGCACGGTCTGGGGGAGTTGGGAACTCGCCTGCGTCTGGCGCATCTGGGCAAGAATCTGGTCCGTCGTCGGAACCGTGCTGGTGTCGAAGATGACGTTGAGACTCATGTTGCCGTTGTTGGCATTGATCGAATACATGTAGTCCATGCCTTCGACGCCGCTCATCTGCTGCTCGATCGGGGTAGCGACCGACTGCTCGACAGTGATGGCATCGGCACCGACATAGGTGGTTTGCACCTGAATCTGCGGGGGAACGATGTTCGGGAATTGGGACACCGGCAGGCCGGCCATGGAGACCAGACCGACAATGACGGTGATGATCGCAATGACCATCGCCACGATCGGCCTTCGTATGAAGAAATTGGACATGGTTATTTGCTCGCTGCCGGGGAGGGTGCGGGTGTGGGGGCCTGATAGGGTTTGGCGATGACCTTGACTCCGGGACGGGCTTTTTCAATGCCGTCCACCACCACTTTGTCTCCGGCTTTGAGGGCGCCTTGAACAACCTGCAACTGGCCTTCCACCGGGCCCAGTTTCACAGGGATACTCTTGACCGTGTTGTCCGGTTGGAGCACTCCGACGAAAAATGTCCCCTGAAGCTCGACGGTCGCGGCCTGTGGAACGAGGAGGGAATTCGGCAGGTTCTTGACGGGGGCAGTCACCCTTCCGAAGAGACCAGGGCGCAGAACGCTGTTGGCATTGGGAAAGAGGGCGGTGATCTGGATGGTTCCGGTGGAGGTGTTCACCTGTCGATTGACGAAGTCGAATTTTCCATTCTCGGGATAGAGTGAACCATCGGCGAGACTCAGCTTGATGCGGGCGGTCAGCTCCGCCGGGTTTTTTTCCTGCAAAGTGGCGAGAAGTTCCGCCGCCTGAAGGTACTCGGCCTCGGTGATGGAGAAATTCATCTTCATGGGATCGACCTGGGAGAGCTGGGTGAGGATGGTGGTCGTGCCGCCCGGTCCCACGAGGTCGCCGATCTGGGCCTGGGCAACACCGGCAATGCCGTCGAAGGGAGCCGTGATCGTGCAGTAGTCAAGGTTCACCTGTGCGGCCTGCATCTGCGCCTGGGAGGCCGCCGCGGCGGCGATGGCTGCCTGGGTATCCTGATAGGATGTGTCGTATTCCTGCTGGCTGATGACTTTGGTTTTGTAGAGCTGGGACTGGCGTTCCAGGGTGATCTGCTGCAATTGGGCCTGTGCGACAGAGCGTGCGTAATCCGCCTGGGCCTGGGCCAGCGCGGCTTGGAACGGCCGGGGATCGATGGTGAAAAGCAGGTCGCCTTTTTTGACGGCGGAGCCTTCCTTGTAGTTCTGGGTGAGGAGATATCCCGTGACCTGTGCCTGGATATTGGAATTTTGGAAGCCGTCCAACAGGCCCACCCATTGGTTTGTTGCCACCACATCCTGCTGGACGACGGGGGTCACGGTGACAAAGACGGGAGGAACTTCCTGTTTTGGTTTTTCGCAGGAGGCGAAGAGCAAAACTCCACAGGCGGCTATGGCCCGAATATGGGAACGGTTCATGCGCGGATAGGTACCAGCTTGATCCGGGCAGGGCGAGTGCCAAATTTGCCTTTGATCAATTCGGCGCGGGATTTTTCAACCGGGGGTTATTCCGGGAGGTCCCGCAGAGTGACATCCGGAACCCGGGTGGGATTGGCTGTCGCGGCGACCGGAGGCGTCGGAATAGTCGGGTCTCGGTAGGAGGCCAGCTCCCTTGGTGGCAGGTGCTGTTCGGCGAGCTTTTTGTATTCGAGGATTCCCCGCGAGATGGCGGAGGCGTAGTTGTCCCGCCATTGTTTCGAGGCCACTTTCCGCGCATCTCCGGAATTGGTCAAAAATCCTCCTTCAATGAGGACGGAGGGAACGCCCGCGAGGCGGAGAACGGCGAATCGGGCGCGCTTCACTCCGCGATCTGTCATCTCCATTTTTCCATGCATGGCGTGGTAGACTGTGTTTGCCAAAGCAAAGCTGTGAATGTCGTGCTCGTTGCCATTTTCCTCAATCATGTCCCTGAGGCGCGTCTGTTCGTAGGCGGTGGACGGAGCGCCCCGGGGGGTGACGCAGTAGATTTCGAAGCCGTTGGCCGAGGCGTTTGCGTCGGCGGCGTTGAAGTGGATGCTGACGAAGATGGTGTTTTTGAGGCGGCTGGCGATGGCGGCCCGGTCCTGGAGTTCGATGAAGGAGTCGGTATTTCGCGTCATGACGACGCGGAGTCCGGCTTTCTGGAGTTCGTTCCTCACGCGACGGGCGACATCGAGCGAGAAGTTCTTTTCATACTCGTAGGGGCTGCTGGCTCCATTGTCTTTTCCTCCGTGCCCGGGGTCCAGCACGACGGTTGAAACAGCGGGGAAGTCCGGAATCAATGTGGGACGGAAGGCGGGTTCGAGAGTTTTTCCCAGATCAAGCCGGGAGATATAGACTTTGCCGCCGTTTTCGAGAACCGGAAAGGCAAGCCAGTGCTTGATGCCGTTGATTTCGATCTCTCTGCTGTCGAGGGTGAGGGACAGTTCGCGGTTGGAACCCTGCAGCTTCCGGGTTTTTGCGGTCGGTGAGGATTCTTCTCCGAGGCCGTAGAAAGTCGCAATCTCGTCCAACGGAACATGGTCCCTGCTGTCGATGCTTTTGAGGTCCCACGCGCCGACTGGGAAAACAGCGGTGAGGAGAAATCCCAGAGCCGCCAGAATCCCGAGCCGCTTCTTTTTCTCAACGGATGCCGCCGGAAAAACTCTTTTTGGAAAACTACTGGAGGTTGATGTGTTGAACGGCATCCGGAACAGCAATGGCTTGCATTTGACGGCCGGGAGCAAGGGGATGGAGGGAGGGCTTCACGGAGATGGTGATCCTTTCCTGTCCGCGCAGAACTTCGATGCTCGCCGTGTCTCCTGCGGTAAGAAAGTAGGAAGCATCGAGCACATCTTCACTGGAAGCGATCGCCGTGCCTCCCACGTTGAGAAGGATATCGCCGGGTTGGAGGCCGGATTGCGCAGCGGGCGTGGAAGGGTCGAGGGCTCCAATCTTGGCGGTTGAGCCTTCCACGGCCTGAGGGGAATCTTCCACTTCGACACCCACCCAACCGGGACGAAGCTCTCCGAAACGGGCAAGATCCATGCGGACTTTTTCCGCGGCCCGCATGGGAAGAATGTGACAGGCGGCTCCACCATCGATCCGTCCCACCAGAATCCCGATGGCTTCCCCGTTGAGATTCAGGATCGGGGCTCCTCCCTGACCGCGTTGAACCGGAAGGTTGGCCCGGAAATGGGTCGTGGAGAAATACTGTCCAAGGTGCTGACGGTCCAAGCCGGCCACAATCCCGAAGCTCGGACTGGCTGCGAGATCCTCAGGATAGCCGATCATCATCACGGGAGTGGCGATTTTCACTTTCCGGGAATCCCCGGTGGGGATGAACGGCGTGCTGGCATCAATTTTCAAAATGGCGATGCCGCTGCGTTCATCCGCGACGAGAACTTTTGCCGGAAGTTCACGGCCATCGAAGAGGACCGAGACGTCTTCGGCTTTCAGGACAATGCCCGCATGGGTATAGACTGTTCCAGCAGGATCCGCAAAAAAGCCGCTCCCAAATCGGATGCCCAGGCCATCTCGCGCGCGGACTTTGACGACAGCGTCTTTTCGCTCCTCAAAAATTTTTCTGACCTGGCAGGAGAGGTTTTCCGCCACCGAATCCTCCGCGCGGATTGCTCCAACGGCAGAGAAAGAAAGGATGACCGCGGCAAAAAAAACCGGCGAGCGGCGAAAAAGATCAGAAACTGCGTGAAGAAGCATAACTCACCGGGCGGGTCGGAAGCACGTAGTGCACAGAAGGAGAACCGGTGGATGTCATCGCAACGGGCACCGACTCGCCAATGGTCACCGGTTGCTGAGAGGTGAGGCTGAGGGACGGATGGTTGGCGGCCAAGTTTCCTCCGGTGACCGGAGCTCCCGGACGAACCATGATCACGGCAGAAGCCACGACGGCCATCCCCACAATCGAGGCATAGGCCATGCGCGGAACCTGGAAAGAGGGAGCCATGCCGGAAATCCTGTCCCACACGATTTCCCAAAGGGGTCTGCGGATGAGCTCCGCCCGTTGCCGGGCCTGGAACTCGCTGAGGAAGTCCTCAAAGTAACCCGGAGGAGGTTGCTCATAGCGTTTGAGCCTCAACAGTTTGGAAATGTTTTCTTCGGGTGTCATGGCTTGGGACTAGGTGGTGATAAACTCTTGCAGGTAATTTTGCAACTGTCTGTGTGCGTAAAACAACCGGGAACGCACGGTGCCCTCGGAGATTTTCAGGATCTTCGCGATTTCTGCATGGGGCATTCCTTGGATGTCAAACATGGTCACAACGGCTCTATGCTCATGAGACAGCTTCTGCATGGCTTCGTTCAATTTTTTTTGAAGCTCGCCCAAGTTGGCCTGATGTCGGGGATCATGATCGCTGGTGGCTTCGATGAAATCCGGATCATTTGCGATGCCGTTGTCCACATCATCAAGACTCATGGTCATCCGGCGGTTCCTCTTCTTGAGAAAATTGATCGCCATGTTCACGGCGATGGAGTGCATCCATGTGTAGAAACTGGATTTGCCCTGAAAGCCCTTGATTGAGCGGTAGGCCTTGGCGAAAATTTCCTGCAACAGGTCGTTGGTGTCCTCGTGATTCGAGGTCATGTTGTAAACCAGCCCATAAAGCCGGGGGCTGAACCGCACCACCAGCTGGTCAAATGCCCGGGCATCGCCCGCCTGTGTGCGGGCCACCAATTCTTCATCGGGCGTCTCTGGTGTTTCCATGCGAGGAGAACGGGGGCTTATAACAGGGCGAATTCGGTTTGCAGAGAAAAAAGCTCGGGTTTCCTTTCGTGGCTGCAATCGCGCTTCACGCGGACTTTCTCATTTTGTGCTCGCTGCTTCCTGCCGGTTCCAGATGGATCCGCGTTTTCGAGTATTCATCTTTGTATGTTGGAGAGTGAACAATGCGGGTAACCCGGTAGGTATCCCGCTCAAAAGCAATTTCCTCTCCAATGCACGGAAGGGAAGGCATTTCAATTCCGTGGGAATCTTTCATCGCTTCAGAATAATGCAGCATCATTTTCATAAGGAACCACCGGCAACACATTATCTCGTACCCGTCGAGAGAAATATTTCCCCGGTCAACGCGACGAACATTGCTCTGTCAAAGGTCCGTTGGTTTCAAGCCGGTATGCCTTGCAATGCGGGCCAGCATTCGCGGGCCGATTTCCTCCCCCTCATGGAAGGCGAATACGAAATCAGGAAACCCATCCCGCTTCAGAATGCGATGGGAGCCCGTGCGGCGGGCTTCCTGCCATCCGATACTTTCCAGTGCCCGAAGAACTTTCCGGGCCTTGCATGCGGGCCAGTAGCTCAAGCCGGGACCGCAAAGGCATCGCGAGCGAAAGAGTCATCACCCGCTTCACAACGCTCTGCCAAGATGCGCAAGGCCAGTGCCTCCGTGGAACGGACAGCATCTTCTTTCGTTACCCCGTAACCAAGGCAGCCGGGAAGCGCGGGAACTTCTGCAATCCAACGGCCATCATCCTCCCGTTCGATTTCAATTTTCAGCGTCATGGCGGAAACATTGCCTTTCTGGTGATGATATGCAAGACGGGAAACGCGAGAGAAAAAACGAGACTTGCGAGGTGGGGAGGACAAGGATAAACGTTGCTGGGCGCGGATTCACAAAGTGGAACTTTCGCTATTTTTGTGCATCAGAAAAACATAAGTTACTGAAAATAAACGTCCTCATAGCTCAAGTGGATAGAGCAGGGCTCTCCTAAAGCTCAGATGGTGGTTCGACTCCACCTGGGGACAGTTTTCAGGCCGTTTCCCTTCCTGGCGGGTCCGGTTTGGCGGGAAAAACTCCCTCCTCTTGTGACTTGACCCGGGGAAAGGGAGCCCCCATATTGATTGATTCCCATTCAAATGAAGCAGGCGGGACCGGTTCCCGCCTTTTTCATCTGTGGAAATACCGATTTTTTATGAATTCCGAACTCATTGCGATGCTCGATTACCTCGAGCGTGAAAAAGGCATCAAGCGGGAAACCTTGGTGGAAGCGATTTCCAGTGCCCTGCTGGCGGCTTCCAAGAAGAGTTTTACTTCCGGCACGCGGGAATTGCGCATCGATATCAATGCCCAGAACGGCTCGATCCGCGCCATGGCGAAACTGATTGCCGTGGAAAAAGTTGCCAACCCGCATGACGAGATTTTGCTTTCCAAGGCGAAGGCCGTGAAAGCCGATGTCCAGCCGGGGGATGAGGTGGAGGTGGAGGTGACTCCGAAGGATTTCGGACGGATTGCCGCCCAGGCCGCCCGTCAGGCCATCAATCAAAGGATCCGCCAGATCGAGCGCGAGATGATCTATGATGAGTTCAAGGACCGCGCCGGGGAAATCGTCAATGGCACGGTGCGCCGGTTCGAGAAATCCGATGTCGTGATCGATCTCGGGAAATTCGAGGGGGTCATGCCTTCCCGCGAACGGGTTGTCACGGAGGATTACAATGTCGGCGACCGTCTGCGTGCTTATGTCGTTGCGGTGGACAATGCCTCCCGCGGACCGGAGATCATCCTTTCCAGAAGCCACCCCAATTTTGTCCGTCGGCTTTTTGAACTGGAAGTCAGTGAAATTGCGGATCGCACGGTGGAGTTGAAGGTCATTGCCCGCGAGGCCGGCTACCGCACGAAGGTTGCCGTCCACAGCGAGGATCCCAAGGTGGACCCGGTCGGAGCCTGTGTCGGGATGCGGGGAGCCCGTGTCAAAAACATCGTTCGCGAGCTCAATAACGAGAAGGTGGACATCATCCGCTGGGACGCGGACCCTGTGAAGTTTGCGGCCGCAGCCCTCAAGCCGGCCAACATCCGCAGCATTTCCGCCGATCCGAAGACCAAGACCATCCATGTGCTGGTCCACAAAGACGATCTTTCACTGGCCATCGGCCGTCGTGGACAGAATGCCCGTCTCACCGCCAAACTCACCGGCTGGGAAGTGGATGTCCAGGAAGACAAGACGGCCGCGCAGGTGATGGAGTCCCGCACCGCCGAGGCCGCCCACTCATTGGCCGCGGTTCTGGGAATCAGCGAGGAAGCGGCCCAGATGCTGGCCTCCGCCGGCATGGTTTCCATCGAGGCCGTGCAGACCGCCGGACCCGATGACATTGCGGAAATTCTCGGAGTGGATATTGAAGCCGGACAGAAAATTCTGGACGCGGCCCTGTCAAATGCCGGGGACAAAACCCCCGCCGCTTGACGGTGATGAAACCTTCCCCCCGGTCCCGATCGATTTATGGCAGAGAAAGTCACAAAAAAACCCAACGAAGACAAATCCGCGAAGCCCGGGAGGGCTTCCTCTGTCACGCACAAATCCCGCACCCCTGAGGAAAAGCCGGCAGAGTCACCTGCCGCCGCTCCCGCACCGAAGCCGGTCATGGCGACGGTGGACCTCCTGGAACCGAAGAAAAAAGTCAAAAAAGCAGAAGGCGCCCGCAAGGCTCCGCTGAAACCGTTCATCACTCCCATCGGGACACCGGTGCTCCCTCCGGTCGTAAAAGTGGAAGAGCCTCCTCCGGCTCCTGTTGTCGAGGAAACTCCTGTTGTGCAGGCGGTGGAAGAAGTGCAGGAGCAGGATCCTGCCGAAGGAAAAAAGATCCTTCACCTCAAGCCTCCGATCATTGTCAAGGAACTGGCAGAGCATCTGGGGTTGAAACCTTTCCAGTTGATCAAGGATCTGATGACGCTCCAGATCTTTGCGAACATCAACCAAACCATCGAGGCGGATGTTGCGGCCAAGGTTTGCGAACTGCACGGGTTTGTTTTTGAGAGGGAACGGAAGGATACTTCGAAAGGCCATCACAAAGTCGAAGTCAAGGTGGAGGCTCCCAAGGAGCCGGAGAAACCGAAGGCGGACGAACTCAATACCCGCGCTCCGATCATTACTTTCATGGGCCATGTCGACCATGGCAAGACGTCCCTGTTGGATGCCATCCGCAAGGCGCGCGTGGCAGCCGGTGAAGCCGGAGGGATCACCCAGCACATCGGAGCTTACAGCGTCGAACGCAACGGGCAGAAGATCACGTTTTTGGACACCCCCGGCCACGCGGCTTTCACTGCCATGCGGGCTCGCGGAGCGACCGTGACGGATATCGTCGTGCTTGTGGTGGCGGCGGATGACGGCCTCATGCCGCAGACATTGGAGGCCATCTCCCACGCCAAGGCGGCCAAGGTCCAGATCATGGTGGCGATCAACAAGATCGACTTGAATTCCGCCAACCCCGACCGGGTCAAGACCCAGCTCCAGGAGCAGGGATTGGTGCCGGAAGACTGGGGTGGCGACATTATCTGCCTTCCGGTGAGCGCCACGAAGGGAACCGGAGTGCCCGAGCTTCTCGATATGATGGCCTTGCAGGCCGAGATTCTGGAGCTCAAGGCCAGTTCCACTGTGGATGCCCGCTGTACGGTCATCGAAGCCCAGGTCGAGCAGGGACGCGGCCCGACGGCCACGGTCATCGTTCGCATGGGCACCCTCCGTGTCGGCGATCCTTTCATCTGCGGGAGCTACTGGGGCAAGGTGAAACAGCTTATCAATGACCTCGGCAAACCGGTCAAGGAAGCCGGTCCCTCGACACCGGTCAAAGTTCTCGGCTTCAGCGGACTTCCCAATGCCGGCGATGAACTCATGGTCATGGAGTCGGAGAAATCCGCGCGTCTCCTGAGCGAGGAACGTCTGGAGGGAATCCGCAACAACAAGCTCGCCGCTCCCCAGCGCGCGACGCTGGAAAATCTTTTTGCCAATCTGGCCGCCGACCAGAAGCCCACGCTTCAAATCGTCGTCAAGAGCGATGTCCAGGGGTCGCTGGAAGCCATTGTGTCCTCGCTCAAGGATATCCCGCAGAAGAAAATCTCGCTGGAAATCATTCACGCCGCCGTGGGGCCGATCACGGATTCCGACGTCCTTCTCGCCAGTGCCTCGAATGCGGTCATCATCGGGTTCGGCACCAAGACCGAGAACACCGCCGCGCAGGCGGCCAAACGCGAGGGCGTTCAGATCAAACTTTACAGCATCATCTACGAATTGCTCGACCAGGTCCGGGAGGCCATGAGCGGAATGCTCGAACCGGAACTCCGCGAAGCGGTCATCGGTCACGCCGAGGTCAAGCAGGTGTTCGATCTCACCAAGGGCAAAGTGGCCGGGTGCATGGTCACGGACGGACGCATTTCGCGCACGGCCCGCGCCCGTGTGCTGCGCCGCCGCCAGCCGATCTACGATGGCGGTCTGGCCACCCTGCGCCGCTTCACCGACGATGTGAAGGAAGTCCGGGCGGGCCTGGAGTGCGGCATCAAACTCGGAGACTTTTCCGAATACCTGCCGGAAGACATCATCGAGTGCTACACGCTCGAGAAGATTCCCCAACAGCTGTAAGAATTGTGGCGGGCGGACTGCGCCTGCTTTCGACGTCTATGAAACACCGTCTTGAAAGGGTCTGTGAAGTCCTCAAGCGCGAACTCGGGGTGATTCTCGTTCGCGAAATCGACTTTTCTCCCGTGCTGGTCACCATCAGTTCGGTGGATATGACGCCGGATTTGAAGCAGGCGCATGTCTATGTCTCCGCGCTTGGAAAGCCGCACCAGCAGCGGCATGTTCTGGAAAAACTCGAACACAACCGTGCCCACCTGCAAAGCGAGATCGCCAAGCGGGTGACTCTCAAGCACACCCCGCATCTGTTTTTCAAGCTCGATGAATCCATCGAGCGCGGCACGCGGGTGCTCACCATCATGGAAGAACTCGGACTCAATAATGACGGGCCAAATGTTTGACAAAATACTCTCCGCCGTGGACGGAGCGCGGAGGATTGCCGTCGCCAGTCACCTCCGTCCGGATGCCGATGCGCTTGGTTCCACCATCGCCTGTGCCCTGTGGTTGAAGGGCATCGGGAAGGACGTGACGGCCTGGAACGAGGAGGGAACTCCCGAGAAATTCCGTTACCTTCCGGGGTATGAGCTGGTTTCCGCCCCGCCTTCCGTTCCCGAAAAATTCGATCTTTTTCTCGCGCTGGACACCTCGGTGAAGAATCGCCTGGGAACCGTCGCCACGGCGGTGGCTCCCGGTGCGCTGTGGATCAATATCGACCACCACGTCAGCAACGAACTCTACGGAGAAATCAATTACATCGATCCCTCGGCGCCGGCCACCGGCCAGATTCTCTTTGAATTTTTCCGACACATCGGGGCGGAAATCTCCCCGGCCATGGCAACAAATCTTTTCGCGGCGATTTCGACCGACACGGGGTCGTTCCAATATCAGGGCACGGATGCCCGCACGTTCAATGCCGGTTCCGGTTTGGTGGCGGCGGGGGTGGATGTTGCCTCGCTTTCCCGGGCGATGTATGAAAGCCAGCCCAAACGCCGGTTCGAACTCCTCCGCTTCGCTCTCAACCAGGCGGAATTCCACTGTGGGGACCGCATTGCCACATTTTCCCTCACGCTGGCCGATGCCGCCCGCCTGGGAGTGCTGCCGGAAGACAACGAGGGGATCATTGATCACCTGCGCTCGATCGATGGTGTCCGTGCCGCCGTCTTTTTTGAGGAGCTTCCGGAAGAAAAAGTGCGTGTCAGTGCGCGTTCGAAGGATCCTGCGGTCGATGTCTGCAAGATTTGCCAGGTTTTCAAGGGAGGAGGCCATCCCATGGCGTCCGGAGCCCGCATCCCGGGATCTTTGGAAAAAGTGAAGGAAGAATTTTTGAAAGTTGTGAGCGATGAGATCAGGAAACGAGATTGACGGGGTTCTGTTGGTGGACAAGGCGCCGGGGATGACATCGCACGATGTCGTGGCGATCACGCGCCGGGCTCTCAACACCAAGAAAGTCGGTCATTGCGGGACACTCGATCCGCTGGCCACCGGACTGCTTCTCATCACGATCGGCCGAGGCACGAAGATTCAGGACTTGCTGATGAGCGAGGACAAGGAATACATCGGAACGCTGGAACTCGGGAAAGTCACCGACAGCCAGGATTCCGACGGAGAGGTGATCGAGACCAAACCGGTTCCCGGGCTTTCCAAGGAACAAATCGATGCTGCCTTTGCGAAGTTTCACGGGGATTTTTACCAGACCCCGCCGATGGTGAGCGCCATCAAGAAGGATGGTGTTCCCCTTTACAAATTGGCCCGCCAGGGCAAGCAGGTCGAGCGGGAGCCCCGCTTTGTGCATGTCTATGCCCATGAGATCCAGGCTCTCCGGATGCCGGAGATCGATTTTCGCGTGGTGTGCAGCAAGGGATTTTATGTTCGCACCTACGCGCACGAGATTGGACAGGAACTCGGTTGTGGCGCGCATTTGAAAGCTCTTCGCAGGACAAAATCGGGCCGCTTCCATGTCGAGGGGGCGATCACGATTGCGGAACTGAAGGCCGGACCTCCGGAGGCTGTCGCCGAGCGGGTGATGAGTCTGCCAGCCGTTTCCCGACTGCGCGGTGCGTGATGCGCTCGCTCCACCAAATCACCGAACTGGCCTCGATCCCCGGACCGCTGGTTGTTGCCGCCGGTGTTTTTGACGGGATGCATCCCGGGCACCAGGCGGTGCTGCGGGCGGCATTGGATGCGGCGAAGGCGGTGAATGGCACTGCGGTTGCCCTGACGTTTGATCCACATCCGTCGAAAATCCTTCGACCCCAGAGCGCGGCCCGGCTGTTGACATCGACCCGTCACAAGCTCCGGCTCATGGAGGATTTTGGGATTTCCACCGTTCTGGTCATTCCTTTCGACAAGGAGTTTGCGGCTGTGGAGGCGGAGGACTTCCTCCGGCAACTCGCTGCATCCGCTTCCGGGCTCGTCCGGATTTGCGTGGGCAGGGGATGGAAATTTGGTCATGCGAGACGCGGGGATGCCGATTTGCTCCGAAGCCTGGGACCGGAGCTGGGTTTTGAGACGACCGAGGTCGAGCCGGTGGCAATCGATGGAGTGATGGTCAGCAGCACGCTCATCCGCAGGGCCGTGGAGGCCGGAGAGTTCGAAACAGCCCGCCGCCTGCTGGGGAGAAATTACTCGGTCCTCGGCACCGTGATGCAGGGGGATGGCCTGGGAAGGAAGCTGGGATTTCCCACGGCAAACCTTGCCGCCCACAACGAGCAGTTTCCTCCGGATGGGGTCTACGCCGTGCGTGTGCACTCCACTGCGGGAACGATCCCGGGAGTGGCGAACATTGGTTCCCGCCCGACTGTGAAAACCGCCGGGGAACGCCTGTTGGAGGTGCATCTTTTCGACTTCACGGGGGATCTCTACGGACAGGACATCGAGGCGGAATTTCTTCGTTTTCTCCGGCCGGAAAAAGCCTTCCCCTCCGTGGACGCCCTGCGGGAGCAGATTGCCCGCGATGTGGCAGAAGCCCGCCGCATTGTCGGGTGATTTTTGTTTCATGCAACCTGCTGCAAGGGATCTCTTGATTTTTATCAGGGAGCGTCTTTAGTCCCCTCGGTATGAAAAAACAGGCGGCACTTTTTTTTCTGTTTGTTTCCGCAGTCCACGCGCAGCAATCGTATGATTTGCGGAGTGTCTCGACCGGCTCCGGGACGGTGAGCTGGGTGTCGGACATCCAGGATCAGGGCATATTCAGTGATTGTTGGTCATTCGCCTCCGCCACGGCGATGGACAGCAATCTTTTGATGAACGGGTTTCTTCCCCAGGTTTCCACTCCGCCGCCCATCCAGATTTCTTCCTGGCACCTCTCAACAGTCAATGGCGCTCCGGAATCGTTGGTCGGCCCCAACTATGGAGGGAACGGCAATGCTTCATGGGGAGGATTTGAATATCAGGCTCTCGGCTATGCCACTCGCGGGCAGGGTCAGTGGGCGATTCCCGGGGTCTCCCCGACAAGCACCACCAAAATCACCACCATGGGAGGCGGTCCGGTTCTGAATTCCCAGAACAGCCTGAATCCCTTTCCTGCCGTCCTGCAAAACAATGCTCCGGCAAACATCGGCAACCTGATTCCTCCGTCCAACCAAACACCCGCCTATACGGTGACGGGTGTCACCCTGTATCAGCAGGGCTTCAGCAACAATGTGGCGCTGCCCGCGCCCATCACTCCTGGTGGCAGTGAATACGATTTCACGCTCGGTGCCGCGGATCCCCAGGTGGCCGCCATCAAGCAGGCGATTCTGGGCAAGGGGGCGATCACCACGTCGATGAACGCATCCGATTACGGCTACTTTCATTACGTTGCCAACGGGAATGGCACCTACACGGTGAACTATTTCAACCCCAGCCAGAATCCGGCCAACATCGACCACGAGGTGACGATCATCGGCTGGGACGACAATTATTCCATGACGGATCCGAACACCAATATCACGAGCACCGGTGCCTGGATCGTCCAGAACAGCTGGGGAACAAGCTATTGGACTTCCAGCAATGATGCGTATCCGAACAACGGAACCTTTTACGCTTCATACAACGATGCCGCCATTGGCAGGACCGGGGTGGCTTCTTTTGAACTTGCGCCCGTGGGTTCCTATTCGCCCACGGTGATCCAAAACGAACTCGGCCCGATGTCTTATGCGAACAATTATACCGACGTTACTGGTCCGTTGGGAATGGCCCAATGGAGCGAGACCCAGGGAGCCAGCATTTTGACGCCCGATGCCGACGGTCAGTTGCTTGCACTCGGGTTGTCCACGCAGTGCGCCGGTGCCGAAGTCACGGTGAACATTTATGACGATTGGGTCGATGGTCCGGCCAATCTCCTGGCCACGGACACCTTCTTGCTTGATGGCATCGGATACGAACTCAACGATCTTTCCACGCCGATCAATTTGCTGTCCGGAGACAGCATCGTCATCGAGCTTGTCTACAATATTGCCGGGGCAATGCCGGTGGTGGTCGGCGGCACCGGACTCAACGGATATCTCAATGTCACCGACGGGCTTTCCTATTACTGGGATGATCTGACCTCGACTTGGATGGATTTTTCCCAGGTGGCGTTTGCGTCGTATTCCGGCACCGAGGATATCACGGGCGGCATTCTGTTCGTGAAGGGTTTGACTGCGGTGCCCGAACCCGGCACCTGGCTGCTCGTTGTCGCCTCCGGAGTTTTTTTCTGCGGTGTCGTCCGGTGTCGGAAGCGGGCCGCGTGACGGGAACGTCTTGAGTCCGCGCCTGTTCTCAGGATGCCGTTTGTGGAGAGGGGCCGTGGAAGGCCTGGAGATGGGTTGTGAGGATGCTGTCCCATGTCAACCGGGCTTGCTGGAATTCCCGACCAGCCTCTCCCATCCGCAGACGAAGAGGCTTGTCGGCGAGGAGTTGGATGATGGCGTGTGAGATGCTTGCGGGAGTTTGTTCCACATGCAGTCCGGTCTCTCCGTTGCGGATCCATTCCCGGGAAGCCGGGGCGGGACCGCAGATCACGGGTTTGGCGTAGCTCCAGGCCTCGGCAAAGACGATGCCGAAGGATTCGTGTGCGGAGGGCAGGCAGAAAATATCGCAGGCGGCAAGTGCTCCGGCCTTGGTTTCTTCATCGGTGATGCCGAGGTCGAGGAAGGATCCAGAGGGAAGGGGCGGAGGAGCACAGCCATCGGGGGAAGGGCCGGAAAGAATCAGGAGAGCGGAGGGATTTTGCGTGAGAACCTGCTGCCAGGCTTGGAGCAGGGCCGGGTATCCTTTCCCGGAATCACGCCGTCCGAGAAACAAAACCACGGGCCGGTTTCCCAATTCCCACTTTTCGCGGAAGAGGTTTCCATCGCGTCCGGGCAGACACAGGGGAGGGAGTCCGCAATGAACGATTCTGGAAGAATCGAGTCCGCGTTTTTCCAGGTGGGCGGCTTCCTGGTGCGACTGGCAGAACACGGCATCGGCCAGACGGTAGAGCCGCAGGTCGATGTCATCGTCACCCCATTCGCCGGGATGGATGGCGGGCCAGACCGTGAACGGTGCACCGAGGGTGCGCGCGAGATGGTGGAATCCGAATCCCGCAAAGTCCCAGCCGGTGCCGATGAAGTGAACAACATCCGGCGACGAAAGCGGGCAGACGAATGCAGGCGATGTGAACCGGCGATGGAAGCGGGCGGCCAGTCCCCGCTCCAGCAACGGATGAAGCCAGGGTCTGGATGCGAGTCGCATTCCCAGTCGGCCGGGCGACGGGCTTTCCAGGATGGCGGACGGTCCCGGCAGATGTGTGTGGGTTTCCGCCCGACCTTTCTCGGCGGCCAGAAAGGCGGTGGTGTGGTGCTGCCGGATGAGTTCCTCCGCGAGCTGCCGTTGATAGGAGGCGAGTCCTCCGGTGTAGAGCGGCAGATGCCGGGAGGTGATGAGAATCCGCATGATGAGGCCCGGCGGTTTTTCTCAGATGCCGCTTCGGGGGTATCCCGGAGGATGCCCTGTCGGGGTGTCGAGAGCGATCCGGAGCGGTTCCCAATGATGTTCCGCGGTGAAGGGAGAAAGGAAGTGATCTTCCAGCAGATCGTCGCGGACAAAAAACGCGTCCGTGCCGGACAACTCGCATCCGACGAGGGAATATCCGGCTTCGCGGGCCTTGTTCTCGAGGGCCTTGAGACTGGCTCCATAGGCGAAGCTCATGTCCCACACGGCCTTTTCAACATAGGGAGCCACCCAATCGAGGGAGGCCGGCAACTGGCCGTTGTATTCCACAGCGAACACCCGCGGTCGCAGGGGCAGACAGGCTTCAAAGAGATGGAAGGTGTTGTAGTCCAGATCGATTCCAAGGAAGTCGAGATCTTTGTCAAAGCCTTCTTCCGCGAGGATCGGGCGGATGTTGTCGCGGGTCAGAAAGGGGCGTGCACACCGCAATGTTCCTCCGGCGATCAATGACTGGAGTCCTTCGGGAAGATCGCGGTCGGCGGGAAGTGCCGCATCCAGCCAGAGTCCGCTCCAGCCCTGAAAGAGGAGGCTTCCGGTGTTGTTTTCCAGCGGGGCTGTCCCGATTTCCACAAAGCGCTTTTTTCCGGAACCGAGGCGTCGGAAGATCTCGGTGATCATTCCATCCTGCCCGTATTGGGAGAACAGTTTGAAGCGGTGCCGGGTGAGGCATCTCGGGTCGGCATAGCGGGGGTTGTCCAGCAGCCGGGAAATTCGGGCTTCGGCACCGGCCAGCCGGATACCTTCGACCAGGGGCGGGAGCATTTCCATGCCGGCTTTGAATGTCCGCAATTTGTTCAGAAGCGATTTGATCATGGGGCCAACAATCGGGTGACAACTGTTTTGTTGTTCACTTCCGCCCGCCAATGCGAGGCAATTCGCTCCGGGTTGCGTTTTTGCGAGTCCCACAACCGCATTTCTTCACAGGCCGCGCGTGCGAGGGCGGCGGGAGAGTGTGCGGTTGCGATCGTTCCACAGTTGCCCTGCCGGACGATGTCCTGAAATCCCGGCAAAGGTGTGGCAACCACAGTGCAGCCCCGGCAGAGGGCTTCCAGTGCTCCAATCGGATGCGATTCCCCGCGGGAAGAGGAGAGGAGGAAGCGGCAATCGTCCAGAATCGCGGGGAGCTTCTCTCTTGCCAGCAGCCCGGCCAGTTTCACCTCCGGGTGCCGGACGGCCAGATCGTGAAAGGCCGCTTCCACGCCGAATCCGGCGATGAGGAATTCCGTGTCGGGTCGGTTCCGAAGAATTCTGGGGATGCAGGCGGCAAGAAGGTGGGCGTTTTTTTGGTCGTCATCCCACCGACCGCTGCAAAAGACCAGGTTCTTTCGCGTGGCGGACACGGGACCCCCGAGGAAAAAATCCGGCACCGCATGGGGCACGACGAAGAACTTTTCCAACAGATCCTCCCGGTGGTGGTGACGGAGAAAATGTCCGAAATTTTCCCGGAACGTCTCTGTCTCCACAACCACACGATCGGAGAGTTCCAGGATTTCCAGGACGGTTGCATCGCTGGCTTTCCAATGGGAAAAATACCAGTTCAGAAAGTGGCGGAATCTCTTCAGAAAATCGAGCGGTCCCCGGCCGGGATGGACGAGGCGCAGGAAGGTGGCGGATGGGAAAACGCGGGCGCTGACGAGTCCGTCGGAGTCCGCACGGTTGATGATCTGTGCTCCCGCTTCCCGGATGGCTCGAAAAATCTCCGGATGCCGGAACCAGGTGAGGCAGATCACACGATCGAGGCCGAGGGTTTTCCAAAAGCCCGGGGAGGCGGCTTCATCCGCTCCATGAACGATCACGGGGCAGGGAAAGTCCGGATGTTCGTTTGCGGGGCACACGACCACCGGCTCATGGCCCTGGCGGAGCATCTCTGCGGCGCAGCCTTCAAAATCGATGGAATACGGGCGGAGAGCCTTGGGCAAAAAAATCCCGACGCGCATGGTTCAGGGTTCGCTGCCGGAGTGGCGGACGGTCAGTTGGAAGTCCGCAAGAGCTTTGCCGGCATTTTTCGTGCTGGCGGAGGAATACCCCCGCACCGCCACATCGGCTCCGATGCGAAACCGGCAGGCATCCGGCCAGTGGTCGATGATTCCGTTGCAGTGCAGGTAGGCATCCGCCCTGTAATCTCCCGGCAGAAGCCAGGGAGTTTCGATGCGGACGGTGATTTCCTGATCTCCCGGCCGGATGCTCACCCCTTCGAGATATTCGGAATTGATGGCAAAAATCTCCACATCCCACTCGTCCCGGAAGTGCATGGAAAAATGGAATGGCCCGTCGGGGGTGTTGCGCCGGATTTTTGCCGTGAATTCCATGGGGCCGCGCGGGGCAAATTCCTTGGTGGTGGGGCGGAGTTCGAGGATTCGGTGCGTGCCGCTGCCGCTGCGAAAGGCCGGGTTTGAGACCGGCTCCTCGTCGTGATGGGCAACATCGCTCTGGTATTTGGCGATGACTTCGCCGCTTTCGCCGGCCAGGAGCATGCGTCCGGCCTTGAGGTAGATCGCACGGTTGCACAAAGCCGCCACGGCGGAGAGGTTGTGACTCACGAAAAGCACCGTCCGTCCCCCGTCGGTGACTTCCCGCATCTTGTCGAGGCACTTCTTTTGGAATTCGGAATCTCCGACGGCCAGGACTTCGTCCACGATCAGAATCTCCGGCTCCAGGTGGGCGGCGACGGCGAAGGCCAGTCGCACATACATCCCGCTCGAATACCGCTTCACCGGCGTGTCGAGGAATTTCTCCACCCCGGCAAACTCCACGATCTCGTCAAACTTCCGGCGCACTTCGGCGTGCTTCATTCCCAGCACGGCCCCGTTCAGATAGACGTTCTCACGGCCGCTCAGCTCCGGATGAAATCCCGTGCCGACTTCCAGAAGACTGGCCACGCGTCCTTTCAGGCCAATCCGGCCCGAGGTTGGCTCGGTGATCCGGCTCAGCACTTTGAGGAGAGTGCTTTTTCCCGCGCCATTGCGGCCGATGATGCCCACCACTTCTCCGCGGAGGACATCGAAGGTCACGTCGCGCAGCGCCCAGAATTCCGTCTCGTCGGGACGGGGCCTGGGGGCGGCGTTGCCGGACAGGGCTTTCTCCATCCAGCGGAACGGTGCGGTCACGGCATCCTCGATCGCATGACGCAGCCCGCCCGCTCCGCCCGCCCGCTGCCCGAGGAGATATTTCTTGGAGAGTCCTTCAACCCGGAGTACCGTCGGTTTTTTCATCAGATCACATCGGCGAACGAGCGTTCGGTTTTTCGGAAATAGGCGATGCCGCCGGCCAGCAGGAGGAGCGAGACGGCGAACGAAAGGAGCATCGGCGGCTCCAGCAGCCGGAATTCCCCGCCCAGAATGCACCACCGGAACCCCTCGATCACGAAGACAAGCGGGTTCAGGCAATAGATGTAAAAGAGCTCGGTTCCCAGTTTTTGACGGATGACATCGCTGCTGTAGGCCACCGGGCTCACATACATTCCAAACTGCACGATGAAGGGGACCAAAATCCGAAAGTCACGGTATTGGACGGTCAGGGCTGTCAAGACCAGTCCCGCTCCCAAGGCCGATATGGTGGCAAACAACATGAAGATCGGAAGCGCCGTCAGATTCCAGACCGGAGGGAAATGAAACCAAATCATCAGTCCCGCAAGAATGAGCAGCGACACCAAAAAATCCACCAGCGAAACCAACACGGATCCTGCCGGGACGATGATGCGCGGAAAGTAGACCTTCGAGATCATGTCCCGGTTTGCCACAACGCTTTGTCCGGAAGCCGACAATGCGTTTGAAAAGAATTGCCAGGGCAGAAGGGCGGCAAAGACCATGATCGCATACGGCGTGTCACCGATGGAGGGGAGATTGGCCACTTTGGAGAAAATCACCGTCATGATCACCATGCTCAGGAACGGCTGGAAGAGGGCCCAGGCGGTGCCGGCGACGGTTTGCTTGTAGCGCACGGCCACATCCCGCCAGGCGAGGATGAAAAACAGTTCGCGGTAATGCCAGAGATCGAGCCAGTAGTGTTTTTCCGCATGACCGGCTTCGATCCAAAGATCAAAGCCGTCTTTCTCGGTGGATGGGATGGCAGATGGCTCGGAATGCATGAATCAGAACAGGCGCACGGATGGAAATCCTCCCCCGAACACTCCCTCCGGCTATCAGGTTTTTCCGGGGGCCGCAATCCCGGGGTTGTCTTTCCGGCTTGGCGGGTTTACGTTCGCCGGAATATGAATTCTTTGTCATTTCCCCCTTCTGCATGGTCGCCTGTTTCTCTTTTCAAGCTTGTCGGAACCCTCGTGGTTGGGGTGGTCCTTTCCGGAAGTGCCTGGGCCGATGGTCCGGCTGCTCCGCCGAAGCCTCAAAATGCCATCTCCTCCGACAAGGCCCTTGAACGACTTCTCAAAGGCAACAGCCGTTATGTGGAAGGTGTGGCGAAGGCCCGTGACTTTATTGCCGAGCGTCCGGCTCTTGTCGCCGGACAGAATCCCTACGCCGCCATCCTCAGCTGTGCCGATTCGCGCATTGCTCCGGAGTATGCATTTGACACAGGGCGAGGGGATCTTTTTGTGTGCCGGGTGGCCGGCAATTTTGCGAACACCGAATCCATTGCCAGTTTGGAATACGGGGTTGCGGTGCTGAACATTCCTCTCATTCTGGTCCTCGGCCACGAGAGCTGCGGAGCGGTTTCATCCACGGTCCGGGCCGTGCGGGAAGGGACGAAATTCCCTGGTCACATCCCCTCGCTGATCAAGGCCCTCCGCCCGGCTGTGGAGATGGTGTTGAAAAAGCCGGGAAATGTGACCGAACAGGCGACAAAGGAAAATGTGCGGCTCACCGTGGAGAAGCTCAAATCCAGCGGTCCGATTCTGAGCGAGGCGGTGAAGCAGGGAAAACTCAAGATCGTGGGCGGGATTTACAATCTCGAAACCGGCCGGGTGGAACTTCTTTGATTCCGGTCCGGTCCGGCAATCCGGACTCTGCGAAGAGCCAAGCTTTTGCGATTTCGCTGTTGCTACCGGCCGGAGCACTGTGTACCTTTTGACTCCCAATTCTCAGGACAAATCCATGGGTAAAATCTACAACAACATCGTCGAGACTGTCGGTCACACTCCGCTGGTCAAGTTGAACCGGGTTACCGCGGGACTTCCCGCCACCATCGCCCTCAAGTGCGAATTCTTCAACCCCCTCGGGAGTGTCAAAGACCGCATCGGCATGGCCATGATCGAAGATGCCGAGAAAAAAGGCATCCTCAAGCCGGACACCGTCATCGTCGAACCCACCAGTGGAAACACGGGGATCGCCCTGGCTTTTGTCGCGGCGGCCAAGGGATACAAGCTCATTTTGACCATGCCCGAGACCATGAGCGTCGAGCGCCGCACCCTGCTTGCCATGCTCGGTGCAAAGCTGGTTCTCACTCCCGGATCCGAGGGGATGAAGGGGGCCATTGCCCGTGCCGAGGCGATCGTCAATGAGACTCCCGGAGCCTGGATGCCCCAGCAATTCAACAACCCTGCCAATCCCGCCATCCACACCAAAACGACGGCCGAGGAAATCTGGGAAGACACCGACGGAGCGGTTGACATTCTGGTCTCCGCAGTCGGCACCGGCGGCACGATCACCGGTTGTGTGGAGGCAATCAAGGCCCGCAAGCCTGCTTTCCAAGCCATCGCCGTCGAACCGAAGGACTCCCCGGTGATCTCGCAGACTCTTGCCGGACAGCCGCTCAAGCCCGGTCCTCACAAGATCCAGGGAACCGGTGCGGGCTTCGTCCCCAACAACCTCCACCTCAAATCCTCCTCCGGTGAGTCGCTGATCACGGAATGTGTCCAGGTAAGCAATGACGATGCCTTTGCCATGGCCCGCCGTCTTGCAAAAGAAGAGGGAATTCTTGTGGGCATCAGCTCAGGAGCCAATGTTCATGCCGCCATCGAGGTGGCGAAACGCCCGGAAAATGCCGGCAAGCTTATCGTCACGGTTGCCTGCTCGACGGGCGAACGCTATCTGAGCACCGCCCTTGCGGATCAGGCCCGTGCGGAAGTCGGAGGGTAATCATGGCCGCCAATCTTCCCACCGATGATTCCGTCGTTGTGCCCGACGAGATCGACGCCGCTCTTTTCTGGCACACCAACAAAAAGAAAATCCTTCTCGGGGTTCTGGCTGTTCTGGTCATCGGCGGGGGAAGCCTTGCCTGGTATGTTTCGGCCACGATGAAGGAGAAGGCGGCAACAGCCGCCCTTGCCAATGCGTCGGATGTCGCCGGGTACGAGGCTGTCATCAAGGACTTCCGGGGCACAATGCCTGCGGCCGACGCCCTCCTGCTTCTGGCCGAAGCGAATCGTGCTGCCGGAAAGATGGAAGAGTCCACAGCCGCGTTTCAGGATTTTCTGAAGACCTACCCGAAGCATCCCCTCGCCGGGGGAGCATTGTTCGGGGTGGGGCAGAACCAGGATGCCCTGGGGGATGCCACAGCAGCCGTCGCCACCTACCAGCAGGTTTGCGAGAAATATCCCCAGAGCTACGCCGCTCCCTTTGCGGCCTACTCACAGGCGGAGATTCATCTCCGGGATTTTCATCGTGAAGAGGCCCGCGCGGCTCTGGACTCGGTGATTTCCCAATTCCCCGACTCTCCGTTGGCCCGTCTGGCCACGATGCAGTTGGCGCGTCTCGCTCCCAAGGCGGAGAGCGCCGCGCAGTAAAACCTAAAAGGGAAGGTGGGAATGAACCACAAAGATCACAAAGAGAGGCAGATACATAGTGATATACCAGGAGATGTGATTTACCCGACGGGTGAGGAAGAATCAGAGTTGTGCGTTTGCAAATTTCTTTCTTTGTG
>JADHED010000655.1_pt1 | contig 37828 bp, 33 predicted proteins | sample 8952041 | NCBI WGS metagenome assembly JADHED01 (sample SAMN16124423, study PRJNA663239) | bioreactor sludge metagenome | isolation source: sludge (control) | place: India:Bengaluru | collected 2018-09-08 | reverse complement strand
CGAGGACGCATTGTTCCGAATGATACGAAGCAGGATTCCTTCGGGTCCGAATACCGTTGAGTTGAACGGGCGGTCTTTTTCACGGAAAGCGCCCGACATCGTCTGCCACCTTCTTTTTTTATGAGCGACCACCGACCACCGGGAGAGAAAATTCTGATATTGGATTTCGGCTCCCAATACACGCAGGTCATTGCCCGGCGGGTCCGGGAATGCAATGTCTACTCCGAGATTGTCCCTTTTCACACGACGGCTGCCGCGATCCGGAAGCTGGCGCCCGCGGGGATCATTCTTTCCGGTGGACCGGCCAGTGTCTATGCGCCGAAGGCACCGCAGGTGGACCGGAAGATCTACACGCTGGGGGTTCCGATTCTCGGAATCTGTTATGGGATGCAACTTATCGCCCATGGGCTGGGGGGGAAAGTCGAACGTTCCGAGCGCCGGGAATACGGGCCCGGAAAATTGAAGGGGGATGCCCGGTGCGCTCTCTTTCACAAGCTTCCCGCAGAGTTGGATGTGTGGAACAGCCACGGGGACAAGATCACAAAGCTGCCTGTGGGATTCCGGGCGCTGGGACGCACGGAGAATTCACAGCATGCGGTGATCGGTGACACGAAGCGCCAGATTTTTGGGCTCCAGTTCCATCCCGAGGTGGTGCATACCCCGAGGGGGAAGGAGATTCTGGCAAATTTCGTGCACAAAATTTGTGGATGCCGTTCCGCCTGGACCATGGAGTCGTTCATCGACCGGACCTGCCGGGAAATTCGCGAGCAGGTGGGCGATGGGAAAGTGATTCTCGGGCTCAGTGGGGGCGTTGATTCCTCGGTGGCCGCGGCATTGATCCACAAGGCCATCGGAGACCAGCTCACCTGTATTTTTGTCAACAATGGCCTCCTGCGGAAAGACGAGGCATCGGCGGTGGAAAAATTGTTCGCCGGGGAGTTCCGGATCCGTATGCAAACGGTGGATGCCTCGGAGCGGTTTCTCAAGAAACTCAAGGGAGTCACCGATCCCGAGCGCAAGCGCAAGATCATCGGCAACGAGTTTATCAAAGTGTTCGAGGCCGCCGCGCGCGACCTGAAGAAGACCGCGCCGGGAAGCTACCGTTTCCTGGCCCAGGGGACGCTGTATCCGGATGTCATCGAGAGTGTTTCCATTTCCGGGAACCCCGCTGCATTGATCAAGAGCCACCACAATGTCGGGGGCCTGCCCGAGCGAATGAAGTTCGAACTCGTGGAGCCATTGCGCCAATTGTTCAAAGACGAGGTGCGGCGCGTGGGAACGGAACTCGGGCTTTCCAAGGAGATTGTGCACCGCCAGCCGTTCCCCGGTCCGGGGCTCGCCGTGAGAATCATCGGGGACATCACTCCCGAGCGTCTTCGGATCGTCCGGGATGCGGATGCCATCGTGATCGAGGAGATGAAGAAGTCCGGCTGGTATTACAAAGTTTGGCAATCGTTCGCCGTGTTGCTGCCGGTCCGTTCGGTGGGAGTGATGGGGGATGAGCGAACCTATGATTACACGATCGCGTTGCGGATCGTCCAAAGTCACGATGGAATGACGGCCGACTGGGTGCGTTTGCCGCACGAGCTTCTCGGGCGGATCTCCGCCCGCGTGATCAATGAGGTCAAGGGCGTCAACCGTCTGTGCTACGACGTTTCCAGCAAGCCCCCGGCAACCATCGAGTGGGAGTGACCGGGCATGAGCCAAAGTCGCGCCATTTATCCGGGAAGCTTCGATCCGGTGACCTACGGGCACTTGGATGTCATTTCCCGTGCCGCGCATCTTTTCGAGTCCGTGATCGTGGCCGTGGCCACGAGTGAGGGCAAGGGGCCGCTGTTTTCAGTGGAGGACCGGATCGAGATGCTGAAGGAAAGCACGGCCGACAATCCCGCCATCGAGGTGGTGCCGTTGAGCGGACTGCTTGTGGATTTTGCCCGGGAGCGGGGTGTTTTCACCGTGATCCGCGGATTGCGGGCGGTTTCGGATTTCGAGTTTGAATTTCAAATGGCCCTGATGAACCGGAAGCTGGAAGCCAGATTGGAAACGATTTTTCTCACCCCCAAAGAGGATTATACCTACCTCAGTTCGCGGATTGTGAAGGAAGTGGCGAGGCTGGGAGGAGACGTGAGTCCGTTTGTCCCTCCCCCGGCATCCCTGAAACTCAAAAAAATCCTCAAGTAAACCGGTTTCCCGCACGGGGTGTGTACGCCGTGGTTGTGTGAGCCGGGGAGATGGGGTAATGATGAATCGTCTTGCTCTCACTGCGCAAAAAGCCTTCCGACACCCCCAGCCGTTCACCAAGGGAAGCTGTTTTCTTTGGTGCGGCGATCTTTGTCATCGCCATGGCCGGGATTTCGTATCTGGCCTTTGAGTCTCTGGTCTCGCAGGACCAAACCATCAAGGAAGATCTGGCCCGGCTGGCCAGGGCGGCAGCCGGGATGGTGGACGGCGATTTGCACGAGAAGTTGACGGAGCCCTCGTCTTCTTCCAGCGAGGACTATGCACGTGCGCTGGAGCCTCTGGTGGATTTTCACCGGGAAGTCCCCGAAATTGCCTACCTCTACACGTTGATCGAGAAAGACGGGAAGTTCTGCTTCGTTCTGGACACGGCGACCGCGGCGGACCGCCTGGGATTTGATCGGAAGATGGAAGCATCCGGGTTGTTGGAACCCTATGAGAGCCAGTCCCCGGAGGAAGATCAGGCCGAAATGCAGGCGTTGCGCGAAGGAAGGACCTATGTCAGCAGGGAGCCGTTCAGCGACGAGTATGGTACTTTTCTGACGGCAGTGGCTCCCATCAAAAACCGGGATGGAAGAGTGGTTGGCGTTGTGGGGGTGGACCTGGATGTGGCAGATTACGTGCATCGGTTGGGGCATGTTTGGCGGGCCACTTTGTTCGCTTCGGTTTTTGTTCTGGGCACTTCGGTGCTCGCGGGAGTGTTGGTGTTCCGCATCCGACGGAGATTGGAAAAGCAGGAGGCCGCCGGCTTTCTGGTGAAGGAGGAAAAAGAAGAGATCGAGGAGCAGAACCGCCGCTTGGTCAGTGCGCTGGGTCAGATTGTCTACCACCACGATGTGATTGCCCAGCGCATTGTCTGGCGGGGAGAGTGCGAGGCGATCCTCGGACTCGGCATGGGAGACATGCCTGCCGGGCCGGAGGCTTGGAAGGAAAGACTGCATCCTTCGGATCAGAAGCTTTTGCAGGATTCTTCGGGACCGGAAAAGGATTCCCTGTTGATCCGGGAGTATCGCTGCCGCCACAAGGACGGGCATTTTGTCTGGGTGCTGGACCGTTCCGTGGTGACTCGCGATGCCTCCGGGAAACCGCTGTTTGCGGACGGAGTGCTGCTGGATGTTTCCGAACAGAAACAGGCCGAGTCCGATCTGGTGGCGGCGCGCGATGCCGCGGAGGCGGCGGACCGTGCGAAGAGTGATTTTCTTGCGGTGATGAGCCATGAGATCCGGACTCCGATGAACGGGGTCATTGGTTGTGCCAGCCTGCTGTTGGAGACATCCATCACCCCGGAGCAGCACGACTATCTGGACACCATCCGCAAATGCGGGGACTCGCTCCTGCATCTGATCAACGACATTCTGGACTTTTCCAAAATGGAGTCCGGCAAGTTGACTCTGGAGAAGCGGCCTTTTTCGGTGAGGAATTGCGTGGAAGAGGTGCTGGATCTTTACGGTCTGATGGCCGCCGAAAAGAAACTGGAAATCCTGGCGCGTTTCGAGGCATCCGAGTTGGACTGGATCAATGGAGACGAAGTTCGGTTTCGCCAGATTCTGGTCAATCTGATCGGGAATGCCCTGAAGTTTACTTCATCGGGGGAGATCGTGGTGACCGTGGGACGGGGGGCCTGGCTGCCCGGATGGGATGCTCTGCTTTTGAGTGTCCGGGACACCGGGATCGGGATTGCTCCGAGTCAGCAGGAGGAGATCTTCCAGCCGTTCAGTCAGGCAGATTCTTCGACGACGAGAAAGTTTGGGGGAACAGGGCTCGGCTTGGCGATCTGCGGACGCCTGGCCACTCTGATGGGAGGAGCGATCACCGTGCACAGTGCGGAAGGGAAGGGGGCGGAGTTCGTCGTCTTGATTCCCATGGAAGAAGTGAAGGGAAAAAACACCTTCCCGGGGACCGGGGAATTCCAGGGAAAGTCCGTGATTGTCTGGGATGACAACGATTCGTTCCGGACCATGATCCGTGAGATGATGATTCCTCTGGGCCTTCAGGTGACATTGGCCGGGGACTTTGCGACGGTGAGATCCCTGCTGGAGTCACCCGAGGTTTCCGATGTGCTTCTTGTGGATGAAGGGTTGCCTGTGGAAAGGCTCCGGGAATTGGCCGCAATGCTTTCTTCCCGGAGTGAGACCGGGCGCATGAAGGTGGCCTGGCTGTCGGTTCCCGCATTGACCCAGAGGGGAGGAACTCTTCCCGACATCCAGGCAAAGGTCTCTCTTCTGAAGCCGGTGCGGCGGGAAACCTTGCTCCATTTGCTTCGGGGTTTGATCTTTGGAAAAGAAGAGGCCGCATCGCGCCCGCTGCCTGTCGCCGGGGAAGGTTCCCTGGCGCAAAAATTTCCGTTGAAAATCCTGATCACGGAAGACAACGCCATCAATCGCAAGGTCGTCCTCCAGATGCTCAAGAGACTGGGCTATACAGCGCAATTTGCGGAAAATGGAAAAGTCTGTCTGGAGCGGCTTGCCGCAGAGAGTTTCGATCTGGTGTTGATGGACATCCAGATGCCCGAGATGGACGGATACGAGGCCACGTCGAACCTTCGCCGCCGGGGAGATACCACGTGGATCACGGCTCTGACCGCCGATGTCATGCCGGAAGATCCCCTGAGGTGCCGGATTGCGGGGATGAATGATTATCTCAGCAAGCCGATCCGGATGGAAAAATTGCGGGCGGCACTCGAGCGGTGTGCGGTGGCCCGGAACAATCCCGATGCCGGTTTTTCCGGTGGCGTGGATTGGCCGTCCGTCCATTGAGGACTCACGGAGCACCCGTGAGAGAGCGGAGGAAGGCGTAGGAGTAGAGGCCCGTGGAGTGGCCGTCGCCCCAACGCGGCTGGATGGCATAGCCGCCGATCATTTGCCAGCCGAGCAAGTCGAAACTCTTCGTGGAGTAAACCGGGGTGGGCTTCGCCACATGGCCGGTGACATCCGGTTCGCCTGCACAGGCCGCGCAGGGGCACTTCCTTCTCAGGATCTCCAGGGGAACGTAAGTTTCCCGGCCGTCACTCCAGGCAACGGCCAGTTCGGAACCGATTTTTTGGACGGACAGGGGATGAAAAGTTTGCTGCATACGTGTTTTTTTCTCTCGCAAAATGGAATGTCTACCGTTCTAGTTGTCATTTCAATGGACCACCTCGACGAACTCGAATCCCAGAGCATCTATCTTCTTCGCGAAGCCTACCACAGTTTTTCCAATTTGTGCATGCCTTGGAGCATGGGCAAGGATTCCAATGTCCTGATCTGGCTCTCGAAAAAAGCCTTTGGAGGGAAAATCCCGTATCCTCTGCTTCACATTGACACCACGTATGAATTTCCGGAGATGCTGGAGTTCCGGGAATGGGCGGTGAAGTATTACGATCTGGATCTCATTGTGAAGATCAATGAGGATGCGCGGGCGGGGCGGGGTTCCTACACGACATCCATCGGTTACGAGACCCACGATCCGGTGACTGTGACGCATGAACTCAAGACGGTGGCTTTGCAGCAGATCATGGCGGAGAAGAAGTTTGACGCCCTGATCACCGGGATCCGCCGGGATGAGGATCCGACGCGCGCGAAGGAACGGTATTTTTCCCCGCGGACGGCGGATTTTGAGTGGGACTACAAAGACCAGCCGCCGGAATTTTGGAATCAGTTCACGACCGCCGTGGAGCCCGGTGAACACATCCGGGTCCAGCCGCTTCTGGATTGGGCGGAAGTGGACATCTGGAGGTATATTGAGCGCGAGAACATCCCGATTCCGCAGATGTATTTCGCGCGAAGGGGGGAGGACGGGCAATTCTACCGTTTCCGTTCCCTCGGTTGCTGGCCCATCACAAAACCGGTGGTCAGCACCGCCTCGAACATTCAGGAAATCATCGCCGAACTCATGGTGACCAAGACCAGCGAGCGCGCCGGACGGGCTCAGGATCATCACGAGCGCAACGCCATGCAGAAACTCCGCGCCAAAGGGTTCATGTGATTTCCGGCGGCGGATTCCCCTCCGGGACTTGATTCCGGGAAGGGTGATCTGCAAACCGTCGAAAGTTCTCCCCCGCAACAACCGCTTTCTCAAACAGACCAAAGATCAAAAGGAAACAAATCATGTCCCATTCTTCCGTTCCCGATACCGGCTTGCGTTCGCCGACGGCCGAAAAGCTCCGCATTGTTATTGTCGGTCATGTGGACCACGGCAAATCCACGCTCATCGGGCGCCTTTTCCACGACACCAATTCGTTGCCGGAGGGCAAGGTCGAGCAGATCCGGAAAGCGAGCGAGGCCGAGGGGATGGAGTTCGAGTATGCATTTCTTTTGGACGCCCTTCTGGAAGAGCAGGAGCAGAACATCACGATCGACACGACCCAGCTTCCCTTCCGCACGGCGAACCGGGAATATGTGATCATCGATGCTCCGGGGCACAAGGAGTTCCTCAAGAACATGATCACGGGAGCCGCCTCGGCCGATGCGGCGATTCTTCTCATCGATGCGAACGAGGGAATCCAGGAACAATCCAAGCGGCATGCCTATCTGCTTTCTCTGCTTGGGATCCGGCAGGTGGTCGTGGCCGTCAACAAGATGGATCTCGTGGATTACCGGCAGGAGGTCTTCGACACGATCCGCAGGGACTACACGGTGTTTTTGGAAAAGCTGGGAGTTGTTCCCCAGCATTTCCTTCCGATTTCCGCAAAGCTGGGTCACAACATCACCGAAGCCTGTGCGCAGATGCCCTGGTTCAAGGGACCGGCGATCCTTCAGGCACTCGATCAGTTCGACATTCCGGCTCCTCCGGAGGGACTTCCCCTGCGTCTGGTGCTTCAGGATGTTTACCGGTTCGACGAGCGCCGGATTCTTGCCGGGCGCATCGAGGCCGGGAAACTGGCCGTCGGGGAAGAGCTGGTCTTTTGGCCGGACCGCAAGCGCAGCCGGATCAAGAGCATTGAGGAGTGGGGTGCGACCCATCCTCCCAAATCCGCCGCCGTGGGAGAATCGGTGGCCATCACGTTGGAGGAACAGATTTTTGTGGAACGGGGGCAGATTGCGAGCCATCCGGGCGTGGGGCCCGTGGAAGGTCGCGAACTTCATGCCAGCCTGTTCTGGTTGAGCAACGATCCTCTCCCGCTGAACCAGCCTTTTACTTTGAAATTGGGCACGCAGGCCGTGGAAGCCCGGCTGGTCGAGATCCAGAGGGTGCTTGATTCCTCGACACTGGAACCGGTGGCGGGTTCGCGTGCCATGCTTCAGAAGAATGAAGTCGCCGATGTGCGCATCCGCACCCGCCGACCGGTGGCTTTCGACAGTCACGACCGGGTGAGCCAAACCGGACGCTTCGTCATCGTCTGGGGAAAACGCATCGGTGGAGGTGGCATTGTTCGGGAGGCCGATTACGACCAGGCCCAGCCCGGAGTCGCGAGCGACAACATCACCTGGACCGTGAGTCCCGTGACCCGTGAGAGCCGCGCGGAAATGTTCGGTCACTCGGGGGCCGTGCTCTGGCTCACCGGACTTTCCGGTTCCGGAAAATCCACGCTGGCCACGGGGTTGGAATACCAACTGCATCGGCGTGGCATGGCGGCGTTCATTCTGGATGGCGACAATCTTCGCCACGGACTCTGCTCGAATTTGAAATTTTCGCCCGACGACCGCTCGGAGAATATCCGGCGGGCCGGCGAAGCGGCCAAGCTCATGGCCGAAGCCGGGATGATTGTGATCTGTTCGCTCATTTCTCCGTATCGTGCGGATCGCAATCGTGTTCGTGAGATCTGCCATCGTGACGGCATTCCCTTTGCCGAGGTGTTTGTGAACGCCCCGCTGGAGGTGTGCGAGGCCCGTGATCCACGGGGACTCTACAAGCGTGCGCGTGCGGGTGAAATCAAGGACTTCACCGGAGTTGGTTCGCCTTATGAAGCACCGGAATGGCCGGAATTGGAGATCCGCACCGGAGAATCATCGATGGAGGTTTCCCTTTCTTCTCTCTTGGACTTCGCGGTGGATCTTTCCAAGAAACGGCTGTCTGTTTCCGACGCGGGACCGGGTTCCGGAATCTGAGTTTCGGCGCGCTCAGGGCGTTTGCCAGAAAAAGAAGACGCACATTCCGAGCCTGTCCCGGCTCGCGTTTGTGCGGTTGTTCCCCGGCAATGAAAACAAGGCGGTGCGGTGGCTGTCCCACCGCAGAACGCTCTTCTTTTCGGGATCAGTAACTGTGCTTGGTGAGGCTGGTTTTTCCGCGGAAAACCCAATAGATGCTGGCCGTGTAGGCAAGGACCAGCGGGACCCCCAGCAGGGCGATGATGAGCATGATGCCGAGTGTCTTTTGTGTCGATGCGGCGTTGTAGATCGTGAGGCTGTTTTCCGCGTTGGGAGACGAGAGAACCATGTTCGGGAAATAAGTGATCCCGAAGGTCAGCATCATCAGGGCCATGGCCGCGCAGGAAGACAGGAAGGCATTGAACCGGCGGTTCTTGTGGATCTCGCGGGGAATGTTCAGCACGATGAGGACGTTGATCACCACCACAATGAACACATAAGGGCGTGCCCGGACGGTTTCAATGACCCAAGGGACATCGACAATCGTGTAGAGGTTGAAGAGAAAGTAGGAAGCCAGAAAGAGCCCGATCAGTCGGGGGATCCATCCGCTGACAATGTCGTGAAGTTCCCCGTCGGTTTTCATCGCCAGATAAATGGCCCCATGCATGGCAAACAGAAGAACCGTGGTGATTCCCATCAGCAGGGAATACGGGTTCAACAGGCCGAGAAACGTGCCGACAAATTCATGGTCCTGATCCAGGGGAATTCCGCGAACAATATTTCCCATTGCCACGCCGATGAGCAGCGAAGAAACAAAACTGCCGAGGCTGAATGCCACATCCCAGAACTGACGCCACCAGGTCCATTCTTCCTTGCTGCGGAACTCGATGGCCACCGCGCGGAAGATCAATGAGCAGAGCAGGAGCATGAAGGGCAGGTAAAAACCCGAGAAAACCGTGGCGTAGGCCTGCGGGAAGGCCGCAAACAACGCGCCACCGCCGGTAACAAGCCAGACTTCGTTTCCATCCCACACCGGGCCGATGGAGTTCAGAAACAGGCGGCGGTGTTCGTCCTTCCGGACAAACAGGTGGAGTGCCCCCACTCCGAGATCGAATCCGTCAAGAATGGCGTAACCGGTGAAAAGAACACCCACCAGGATGAACCAGACAATGTTGAGATCGGGAAGATTCATGCGCGGGGAGTGGTTCGGATGAGGGCTTTCCAGCTTTCCGGCATTTCTTCGCTCTCTTCCGCGGAGTCGGGTCCGTGCTGGATTTTCCTGGTGAGAAGGAAAATGAACATCGCAAAGAGGAGGGCGTAGACGAGACCGAAGAGAACAAGCGAGGTCGTGATCTGGTTGGCGGAAACCACCTTCGAGAGGGCGTCTGAAGTTCTCAGCAGTTCATAGACGATCCAGGGTTGTCGACCCATCTCTGCGGCAAACCAGCCCGCCTGGTTGGCAATCTGGGGGCCCAGGACCGAGAACACCAGCGCGACGAGGAGCCAGTGGGTCAATGGCCTGGAGGGATCAAACAACCATCCTCTCCACCAGAAAAAACAGGACACGAGCACAAGGGCCAGAAGAGCAACCCCAACGATGATCATCACATGGTAAAATTGGAAAACCAAAGGCACATTCGGCCAGTAGGATTTCCGGAGAGTCGGCAGATCCTGTGCCTGGGCCTCCGGATGGTGGGCTTTCAAAAAGGCGTCGGACGGCAGATCGAGCAGTCCCGTGACAGGTTTGGATGGGGAACCCCATGCCAGAAAACTCAGCAATCCCGGGATCTTCGGACCGACCACGGACTCGCTCTTCGGATCGACGTAGCCAAAAAGTGTCATTGGTGTGTCGGAGACTGTTTTGTAAACCCCTTCCAGAGCCGCCAGTTTTACCGGTTGGTTTCGTGTCACTCCCTTGGCTGTGAGATCCGCGCTGACCATCTGGAGCAGGGTCGCGACGGTGGCCACTCCCAGCCCGACCTTCATTGAGGCCCTCGCAAAATCCAGATGCCGCCGACGGAGGAGGTAAAAGGCGCTGATGCTCACCACGAGAAACGCGCCGGCCATCCATGCTCCGAGAACCACATGGGTGAGGCGGTCGATGGTCGAGGGGTTGAACACCATGGCCCAGAAGTCGTCCACCACGGCCCGGACGCTGGTGAGTTCGGCCGGGGTCACCACATGGTCCGGAGGAAGGAAGACCGGCTTTCCATCAACGATCGTTTCCAAGTGGTAGCCTGCGGGAGTTTGCATCCAGGAATTGGCCACTACGATCCAGACTGCGCTGAAGTGTGCTCCAAAGGCCACCATGCACGTTGCGAAAAAGTGCATCTTGGGGCCGACTTTGTTCCAACCGAAGAGCAGGATGGCCAGGAAGCCGGATTCCAGAAAGAAAGCAAAGATGCCCTCCGCGGCAAGCGCGCTCCCGAAGATGTCTCCAACGAACCGGGAGTAGGTCGCCCAGTTGGTGCCGAATTCAAACTCCATCACGATTCCCGTGGCGACGCCGATCGCGAAGGTGAGTGCGAAAATTCGCGTCCAATAGCGGGCCATGTTGTGGAAGAGCGGATTTCCGGTTTTCAGCCAGAGGCCTTCCATGATCACCAGAATGATGCCCAGGCCGATGCTGAGCGGCGGGTAGAGGTAGTGAACCGCCGCGGTGAAAGCGAACTGAAGGCGGGCCAGGATCTCTGCGGTCATAGGTGGATTAGATTTTCTAATACACAGGCGGGTGTCAAGCCCCCATCGGTTGCAATTTTTCGGCCGTTCTTTCCCGCTTCCGGGGAAACGACGGAAGATCTCAGGCTTTGTCCGGATGCCGGACGGAGAGGCCCATCATCAGCATGGCGGAGCCGCTGAAGATCGACTGGATCCCGTAGAGAAGCCCGATCACCCACTCGCCATCAATCGGCCAATGGGCATAAATCATCCCCCCCAACACCATGGCCACAAATCCATTCAGAAGCAGCCAGATCCAGGCGGGATTCGCGCGCATCCGCAGGGAGGTCACGATGCACACGATGCCTTCCGAGAGGAAAACCCGGGCCAGGTTGCGCGTGCGGGCCACAAGGCCGGCGGTGTTTAAAAAGAACCGGGCCGAGCCGGCGGCGAGGCGGATTATGGCGGAAAAAAACGACAGCAACCGGTGCGGACGGTTTTTTCCAAAGATTGCCTGGAAGAGCGAGATGAGGCCGCTGACCAGGCAGAGCGCCCCGATCAACTGGGTGAGGATGAAGGCAAAAAGCGAGGGGGAGACAATGGCAAAGACGCCGACCAACATGGAAAGAATGCCTCCGAAAATCAACCAGCCCTTGCTGCGGGCGATGCCGTCGTTGAGCAGTAACATGGGATCAATCCTCCAGTGTGAAGCCGACTTTGATTGTCACCTGCCAGTGGGCGATCCGGCCCTCCTCGATTTGTCCGCGTGTTTCGACCACTTCGAACCATCGCATGTTGCGGAGGGATTTGGAGGCTTTGGATACGGCGTTCTGCACCGCGTCTTCGATGCTGTCCGGGGAGGAACCGACCAGTTCAATTTTTTTGTAAATGTGACTGCTCATTTTGTGGAGCGTATCAAAAGCAGCACTTGCCCGGAAGGGAAATCCACATGGCAAAGATGTTTCAAAATTCCGCTTGTTTTTCCCACTTCCCCGCGCGGATGTTAGAGGCAAGATGAGTGCCACCCCCGCCGCCCAAGGTTATGCGATGCCCGCCGAATGGGAACCGCATGAGGCCACCTGGATTTCCTGGCCACAGCCCGGATGCAACAGCTTCCCCGGTTCCTATGACCGGGTGGTGCCGACGTTCGTCCGGATGGCCGAAGCCCTTGCGGAATCCGAGACGGTCCGGATCAATGTCCGGGATACGGAGCAGGAAAAAACAGTGCGCAACCTCCTGCGCGGGGCTCCTCCCGAGCGGTTGGAGTTTTTTTCCATTCCGACCAACGAACCCTGGTGTCGCGATCACGGCCCGATTTTTGTCCGGCGCAAATCCTCCCCGAAGCTGGCGGTGTTGGATTTCGAGTTCAATGCCTGGGGCTGGAAGCTGTCGCCCTTTGAGGAGGATGACGAAGTGCCTGCAAAGGTTGCGGAAAAGCTCGGACTGCCGGTGTTTGATTACAGCGGCTTTGTCCTTGAGGGGGGATCGATCGATGTCAACGGCGCGGGGACCGTGCTGACCACGGAAAGCTGTCTGCTGAATCCCAACCGGAATTCCAAACTCGATCGTCACGAAATCGAAAAAAAATTGCAGGAGACCCTCGGGGTCCGGCAGGTTCTGTGGCTTGGTGACGGGATTGAAGGGGATGACACCGACGGGCATGTCGACGATCTCACGCGCTTCGTGGCCAGGTCTGTCGTTGTCACCGCCACCGAGGAGGATGAGAACGATCCCAATTTCGAGCCGTTGCGGATGAATTTGGAACGACTTCGTGAAATGCAGTTGCCGGATGGCGAGCCACTCCATGTGCTCACCCTGCCGATGCCGCGCCGGATTGTCCGCGAGGGCATCCGGCTTCCGGCCAGCTATGCCAATTTCTACATCGCCAACGAAGCCGTCCTGCTGCCGTTCTACGGGGAGGGAAATGATGCCTGGGCGGAGTCCGTTCTGCGCGAGGCCTTCCCGACCCGGAAGATTGTCGGCATCGATTGCCGGGAACTCATCTGGGGCCTGGGAGCATTCCATTGTCTCACCCAGCAGCAACCCGTGGCCTGATGAGCGATCCGGCCCTGAAATTTCGTCGCAATGTGGCTTTGATTCTCACCCGTCCGGGCGGGGAAATTCTGGTGTGCGAGCGGAGTGGTTTCAAGGATTCCTGGCAGTTTCCCCAGGGGGGCGCCAAAGCCCGGGAGACCGACCTGCAGGCTCTCCACCGCGAGGTGAGCGAGGAGATTTCTCTTCCGCCCGGGGCCTATCGCGTGGTGCTCTGGCACGGTCCTTACCGGTACGTTTTTCGTGCCGGTTTCCGCAAGGAGGGATGCGACGGGCAGGAGCAGACCTATTTTCTGGCGGAATGGTCGGGCGAGGGAGAGATCGTCGTGGACAAGAAAGAATTCCGGACGTTCCGCTGGATCCGGCCGGAAGAGTTTCGCATCGAGTGGGTTCCCCCGATCAAACGCGATGTTTACCGACAGGTTTTCCGCGATTTTTTCCGGCAGGAGCTGGCCTGAATTTCGCAGGATGTGCGGATTCTTGTTGACTCCGGGGCAAAAAGGTGGGATTTCCCCGCCGCTGCCTATGCTTACATTTACTGCATTTACGGTGCTTTCCACCGCGCTTCTCGGATGCGTCTGGTGGGTGAGCCGCGATGATCAGGGGGCGTCCTGATCGGAATTTTTTGCACTCCGGCGACGGGGTGATTTGGTTTCATGATTTCTTGGTTATCTTTTGAATGGAAGACAGGTGGTCTTCAAAAAGAAGGGGCTTCTTCCAAGCCTCTGGTTCTTCGTGCCGCAGAGAAAGCGGAAGAGGAGGGGGTGTCCAAAGCCATCCGAAGCGCGTTCTCCATGGACTCCGCCTGGGGGGATGTGAGCCGGGCTCTTGCTGAAAAGCTGGAGGTGAACATCGAAAAAGCTTTTTCCGAGGCGGAGCCATCCTGTGTGGTTCTGGTCCACGGCACCCGGGTGATCGGCGCCTCCGTGTTGGATCTGACGCCCGATGCGTCGAACCATTTGCTGAGCGGTCCCTGCATTCTGCATGAATACCGCAATCGCGGGCTGGCAAGTGCCCTGCTGGCCGAATCGCTGGCCTTTTTGGGAAAGAAAGAAATCCCGGTCGCGCGTGGTCTCACCCGGGCCAATTCCATCACCGCCCGGTTCATTTATCCGAAATTTGGCGGTGTCTCCCACCCGTTCAACGGGGATCCGTTGAAGCTGAAGGCGGATTGATTTTTTATTTTCCTCTTTTCTTGCAGGGACAAGTTTGCAAAGTTCGTAGTCTGGATGCAGGGAATCTTCCATCAATACGATACGGGGTCTTTTTTTGACGAAATGTTTGCGGCGGACGGCACGGTGCGTCCCCACTATGAGCAAATCCTCCGGAGATTTGCCGACATGGAACCGGCCGAGTTTGACAGGAAGAGGGGGCTTGCCGAAAAATCCTATCTCAACCAGGGGATCACTTTCACGGTTTACAGCGGGGATGAAGGCACGGAACGGATCATGCCGTTCGATCTCATCCCCCGGATCATTCCCGCCGCCGAGTGGGACTTCATCGAGCGGGGGCTCACGCAGCGGCTGCATGTCCTGAATCTTTTCCTCCGCGACATTTATCACGAGCAGAAGATCATCAGGGACGGAGTGATTCCGGAGGAGATCGTCCGCAGCGCGAAGCATTTTCGTCCCGAACTCGTGGGGTTCGACCTTCCGCGGGACATTTACATCCATGTGTGCGGGACCGATTTGATCCGTGGTGCGGACGGCCGTTACATGGTTCTTGAGGACAACGGGCGTTGTCCCTCCGGTGTTTCCTACCTGCTGGAGAACCGGCAGGCGATGAAGCGGGTGTTCCCGCGTCTTTTCAACCGTTACGGGGTTCGCCCTGTCGGGCGGTATCCGCAGGAATTGCTGGCGTCCTTGCGCTATGTCGCACCGCATGGCAATCCTGATCCGACCGTGGTGGTCCTCACGCCCGGGGTTTACAACTCCGCCTACTTCGAGCATTCGTTCCTCGCACGCGCGATGGGCATTGAGATCGTCGTGGGGCAGGATCTCGTCATCGAAAATTCGCGGGTGTTCATGAAGACGACCAAGGGGCTGAAGCAGGTCGATGTGATTTATCGCCGGATTGACGACGACTTTTTGGATCCGACCGTTTTCCGGAAGGATTCCGTTCTCGGAGTGCCGGGGATCGTGGAAGCCTACCGCGCGGGGAATGTGACCCTGGCCAACGCGCTCGGCACCGGTGTTGCGGACGACAAGGTGACCTATTACTACGTGCCGGCGATGATCAAATACTACCTTGGCGAGGAACCGATCCTGCCGAACGTGGAGACCTATTTGTCGGCGGTGGACAGCGACCGGAAATACATCCTTGAGCATCTGCCCGAGCTGGTGGTCAAGGCGGCGAACGAGAGCGGTGGGTATGGCATGATGATCGGGCCCCATGCCTCGAAGGAGGAAGTGGAGAAATTCCGGGCCGCCATCATTGCCGATCCGCGCGGATATGTCGCGCAGCCGGTGGTGCAGCTTTCCCGCTCGCCCTGTTATTTCGACGGCAGGGTTGAGGGACGTCATATCGACCTCCGGCCGTACATTCTTTCCGGGGAAAAAACCACGATCATCCCCGGCGGACTCACGCGGGTCGCCATGCGGAAGGGTTCTCTTGTGGTCAACTCCTCGCAGGGCGGGGGCAGCAAGGACACGTGGGTTTTGGATGGAGGGGAGGAAGCATGTTAAGTCGTGTTGCAGACGCCTGTTTCTGGATGAGCCGTTACATCGAGCGGGCCGAGGCGAACGCCCGGATTCTCGACGTAAACATCCAGCTTCTTCTGGATTACGAGGATCAGAATGAAGTGACCACCCGGCAGCACTGGCAGCCCATCCTGGCCACCCTGGAGGACCAGGAGTTGTTCAGCGAGATCCATCCGGAAATCACAGGAGACGCGGTGATGGAGTTCGTGACATTCGAGAAGAAGAATCCCCACTCGATCATTTCCAGCGTGACCTATGCCCGTGAGAACGCCCGGATGGTCCGGGAGCAAATTTCCAGCGAGATGTGGGAACAACTGAACCGGCTCTATCTCTATCTGCTCAGCCCCGCGGCGCGCGCATCGTTTGCCGACAGTCCGATCGAGTTTTACCGGTCCCTGGTGGACAACCTCCACTCGTTCCAAGGCATCACCGATGCCACGATGACCCATGGCGAGGGATGGCAGTTTTTGCAGGCGGGAAAATTCCTCGAGCGGGCGGATTCCACCTCCCGTGTCCTCGACATCAAATACCACATTCTTCTGCCTTATGAGGAACAGGTGGGGGGAACAGTGGACATCACGCAATGGATGGCCGTCCTTCGCTCCTGCAGTGCCATGGAGGCTTTCCTGAAGATTTCTCACGGACAGGTGACAAGCTGGGGAGTCGCCCAGTTTCTTCTTCTGCACGACACCTTTCCACGTTCCATCCGGTTCTGTGTGGACGGGCTGGATCTGGCTCTGCACAGCATCTCCGGTTGCGAACGGGCCCATTTTTCGAATGAAGCCGAACGTCTTTCCGGCATGCTTCGCTCGAACCTGGATTATACCACGATCGAGACTGTTTTTTCCACGGGCCTTCACCAATATCTGGATCAAACCCAGTTGCGATTGATCGAAATCTCGAATGCCCTTGTGAAAACCTACTGCCGATGGCTTGAGGGAGCCTGATTTCCCGGCGGTGGAATGCCCTCCGGCATGAGCGATCTGTTTCCCCTCCTGAAGAGCGTTTCCCGTTCGTTTTACCTGTCGCTCCGCCTGTTGCCGGGTTCCGTGCGTGCGTCCCTTTCGCTGGCGTATCTTCTGGCCCGTGCCTCGGACTCCATCGCCGATGCGGCTTCCGTTCCGGTGGATGTCCGGCTTGGGATGCTTGGCGGCTTGCCGGAAATTTGCGGGATGGAGGAAATTCCGCAGGGGCTGCCCGATGCGGAGAAAAGTCTTCTGCGCTCTCTACCGACTTTGATGAAAGCACTGGAGGCTTCACCGGACAGGAGCGAGATTCTTGGGGTATGGAGGACGATTCTCGAAGGCCAGATGTTTGACCTGCAGCGCTTCGCTTCCGATCCCGCACCGCTGACTCTGGAAGAGGCGGTCCGCTACACCGGACTGGTTGCCGGATGCGTGGGGGAATTCTGGACCCGGATTTGCTTCAAGCATGTTTCCCACTATTCGGCGGAAGCGCCGGAAACATTGTGCCGGCTGGGTTTTGATTTCGGCTGTGGTCTCCAGTGGGTGAATATTCTTCGCGACCGCCGGGCCGATGTGGCATTGGGGAGGGTCTATGTGACGCCGGAAAATTTTTCGAGAGCCCTCGAAACGGCCCGTGGGAATCTGGAGTCCGGTTCCCGGTATGTGTCCGCCGTGCGGCCCCGGCGCCTGCGGGCCGCCTGTCGGCTCCCGCTGGATCTTGGTCTGCGGACGCTGGATCTGGTGTCCGCCGATCCCGATGCCCTGCACGTGAAAGTCAGCCGGGGATTTGTCTGGATCTCGCTCCTGCGTGCGCTGTGGCATTGACCGTCGGGATTCCCTTCGTGTAGGCAAAGGCATGGGAATGATCCACATCAACCGCAATCGACAGAGTCTTGGACAGTTTTCCGAACAGGATGTGGCCGATGGGTTGCTGAGCGGACGGTTTCTTCCCGATGATCTGGCCTGGCAGGAACCGATGGAGTCCTGGCAACCGCTGTCGTCCTTCAAGAATCTGCCTCCGGCATCTGTTCCGGAAAGTGCGGCGCAATTTTCGGAAACCGTCAAAGCTCCGGCATTTCCGGTGACTCCTGTCTGGGAAAGTGCCGAGCCGCCTCCGTTGATTCCGGCGGTGGTGGAATCGGTCAAGGAGATCTTCTCAAAGCCCGTGGAAACATTTCAGGGAATGCCTTGTGAAGGGGGATTTTTCAAGCCGCTGAAGTTCTATATCCTGCTCTCGTGGCTGACCGGGACGGCAGCCATCATTTACCAGACGGTGGCGCTGCTCATCAATCCGAGCATGTTTTCCGGCGAGGGAATGAAGCAGGTTTCCCAGCCCATGCTCCTGATGGCATATGCGGGGGTGATTCTTTTCATGCCCGTTCTGCTCTTTTTGGGAGCCTTTTTTTCCTCGGGGCTTCTTCATCTGGCCCTGATGGCCGTGGGCGGGGCCAGGAAGCCTTATGAAACCACCTTCCGTGTTTTGTGCTACGCCTCGGGTTCGACTTCCGTGCTTCAGTTGATCCCGATTTGCGGAGGATCTCTCTACACCGTGGCGTCGTTGGTTTACTGCGTGATCGGGCTCAAGGAAGCCCATCGCACCGATCTCTGGCGTCCGATTGTGGCCATCCTGCTTCTTTTCGTGGTGTGTTGCGGGGTGGTGATGGGAGTGTTCGCTCTTTCCGCAGGGCTCGCGGGTGCGGCTATGGGTTCGGTGAAGTAGGTTTCCAGTCCCAGGCAAGCCGGACGGCGTTTTCCCGGGCCTGGCGGATGTGTTCCGGGGTCAAACCTGCCCGGGGTGCGGCCACGTCGAATTCGTGGTCGAGCGTGATGTCACTGATGCCGGGATCGTCGGTGTTGATCGTGGCGACAAGTCCCCGATCGAGAAACGTCCGCAGCGGGTGGGCGGCATAGGAAGGCACCGTGCTGGTTTGGACATTGCTCGTGAGGCAGCACTCGAGGCCGATGGCTCTTTTGGCAAGATCTTCCATGAGGGAGGGATCTTCGATGGCACGGATTCCGTGGCCGATGCGTGTCGCTCCAAGAATGTCGATGGCCTCGCGGATGCTCTCAGGACCGGCTGCCTCGCCGGCATGAATGGTGATATGGAGCCCCGCCTTGCCGACCCGGCGAAAATGCGGTTCGAACAAGCGTGCGGGAAATCCCGCCTCGTCGCCGGCGAGGTCGATGGCTGTGAGCTTTTCCCGGAAAGCCATCAGGGCGTCGAGTTCCCGATGGCAGATTTCCGGCCCGAAGGTCCGGCTGAGAATGCCAATGGTTCGCACGGGAACGCCGAAATCCCGTACACCGGAGGCGATGCCGTCCAGCACGGCTTCCACCACCGCAGAGGGGTCCAGTTGGTGGGAGGAGGCCATGAACCACGGACTGAACCGGAGTTCGACATAATCGAGGCGCTCGCGGGCGGCATCCCCGACATTCTCATACCCGATGCGGCGACAGTCTTCGGGGGTGGCCAGCACGGCGATGGACCAGCGGAATTTTTCCAGAAATTCGACCAACCCGGGATGGGGAGATGTGACGGTGACATGCGGGCGGAGTCCCTCAACATCCCGGGCCGGGAGGCGGATGCCGTTTTTTTCCGCCAGCTCAAGGATCGTGGGAATGCGGATGTTGCCGTCGAGGTGGCGGTGCAGATCGATGCGCGGGCTCATACATTTGGGGCCAGGGCTTTTTCGATGAGGCGCGTGGCCAGCGGCTGGGTCGCCTCGTCGAGGGCGGCGAGGTTTTTTTTCAGACGCGAGGTGGATTTGTCCGCGCGGGCCGTGCGGACATTTTCAATGAGGGCGGCAAGAGTTGTTTTTTCCTCTTCGGTGACCGCGTTGCCGAGTTGCGCCAGGGCGGCGTCCACGGCGGGCAGCATCTCATCGGCTTTCAGACAGGCCTCGGTGAAAATCCGTTCGTCCATGTCCTCAAAGGCGTGTTCGAGCGAGTCACCCAGCATTTTTTCAACGGCCTCGTCGGAGACTTCCACGGCGCTCTCGATCTTGACGAGGGTGTCCCTGCCGGTGGCGGTGTCCCGCGCGAGGACGTTCAAAATGCCATTGGCATCCAGTTCGAATTGCACGCCCACACGGGCGCGACCCTTTGGCAAAGGGGCGAATGGCACCTCGAATTCCCCGAGCTTCCAGTTGTCCTTCGCCATTTCCCGTTCGCCCTGCAGGACGGAAATTTTCATGCCGGATTGGTTGGCGACGGCGTTGGTGAACATCTCTCCGGCCTTGCACGGGATCGTCGAGTTCCGCGGGATGATGACATTCATCAAACCGCCGAAAGTTTCAATGCCGAGGGAAAGCGGAGTGACATCGAGAAGCGTCACATTTTGCACATTTCCGGAGAGGATCCCCGCCTGGATCGTGGCGCCGAGAGCCACCGCTTCGTCGGGGTGCTGGGAGGTGTCCGGCTCCCGGCCGAAAATTTCCGCAACAAACGCACGGACCAGCGGCATGCGCGTGGCTCCGCCGACCAACACCACGGCATCCAGGTCCGATGTTTCCAACTGTGCATCGGCGACGGACCGAATGCAATGTCGGCGGGTGCGGGCGACAATCGGTGAGCAGATATCCTCCAGTGCCGCACGGGTGTAGGTGGTTCCTTCCTGTTCTGTCTCAAGGGCATCACTGAGTGTCCGCTTGATCGACTCGGCGATCCGTGGGGGAAGATCCCATGCCGCGGCAAGGGCCGCGTCCAGATCGTCTCCTCCCAGCCGGGTGTCGCCATTGGTGGAAAGCACCTCGAACACTCCGCCGTTGAGATGCAGGATCGAGACGTCAAAAGTCCCCCCCCCGAGATCATAGACCGCCACTTTGGCATTTTCTCCCAGGCGTTCCAACCCGTAGGCCAGTGCCGCTGCCGTGGGCTCGCTAACGATGCGTTCGACGGAAAACCCCGCCATTTCGCCCGCCCGTTTGGTTGCCGCCCGCTGGGCGTCGTTGAAATACGCCGGCACTGTGATCACCGCGCGATCCACCGCGCACCCGAGGGCACGCTCCGCATCGGCCTTCAGTTTTTTCAGGATCAGCGAGGAAATTTCTTCCGGCGACCATGCCCGCCCATCCATGAGAATCCGGACCCCGGTTCCTTCGCCCCTGCCTGTGGGGTAGGGCAGTTCGGGTTCTTCCCCGGCCCGCACGCCCATGAGCCGTTTCACCGACGTCACCAAACGTTGCGGATGCTCATGCCCCGAAGAGAGAGCCTGCCGTCCCACGATCGGTTCGCCTGTTTCGGGGAACCAGACCGCCGAGGGGGTCAGACGTTCCCCGTTTTCATCCGCCACCAAAACGGGAAATCCCGACACCATCGATCCCACCAGCGAATGCGTCGTTCCAAGGTCAATTCCAACAATCATGGCCGGGAAAGTATCCCATGCCGTGGAAATGTCCAAGGGACAGTGAGGCCTCCTTCTGTCGGGAGGCTCAATCTTCGTCGCCCGGATCGTGACGGGTCTTGTGTTTGTGCAATTTGTCCTGCCGGTGATCACGTCTGGCTCTGCGGTCCACGGTCTTCTGGCGTTTCTTGCGGTTCTCGCGAAGCCTGGCGATTTCTTCCTCCAGCTTCAGAAAGCCTGCGAGTCGGGCGGCATCCATCCTTCCATCCGCCATGGCCGCCCGGATCGCACATCCGGCGTCGGTGCCGTGCCGACAATCGTCAAACTGGCACTGGTTGGCGAGTTCCCCGATGTCGGCAAAGCGTTCGCGCAGGGTTGTCTCGTCGGTCCACATGTGCACCTCGCGGATTCCCGGATTGTCGATGATGATTCCGCCTTTTCGCAGCACCATCAACTCGCGGGCGGTGGTCGTGTGGCGACCCTTCCCGGTGGTTTCGTTGACTTCGTCGGTCCACTGATAGTCCCCGCCGAGGAGGTGGTTGATCACGGAGGATTTTCCCGTGCCGCTGGAACCGATGAAAGTGATGGACTTTCCGCGTTGGAGATGGCGTTCCAGCACGCGCAGCCCGGGTTTGTTTTTCAGGCTGGTGATGTGCACTTCCGCATCGGGATTCAGCGTGCGGATGGCTTCCGCCGCCGCCTGGTTCTGTTCGGCGGGAAAAAGATCGGCCTTGTTGACCAGCACCACCACCTCCGCTCCGCTGCGGCCGATGATGGCGAAATACCGTTCCATGCGCCGGGGATTGAAGTCCGGCCCGGAGTCTGTCACCACGACCACCACATCGACATTTGCCGCGATGACCTGTTCTTCCGTGCTCCGGCCCGACATCTTCCGGGAAAGGCAGGTCTGCCGGGTGAGGCGGGCGCGGATGACGTTTTCCTTGTCGGCTCCGCCGGTTTCCACAGCCACCCAGTCGCCCACGGCAGGCAGCTCCGCATCGGTTTCCGCATCGTGCAGCACTTTCCCTCCCGTCACGACCACCAATTCCGTGCCATCTCCCAGCAGGGCACCATGGGAGATCTTGTTGTCACGGATCAGCCGCGCGGGTTGCCAACCCTTTTCCCGGTAGGGGGAAAACTCTTCGGAAAAAGCGGCATTCCAGCCGAGGTCTTCAAGCGTCATGCGGGGACGTTTCGCTCAGGGCGGCATGGATCAGTGCCAGGATTTCCGAACGGCCTTCCCTCTGTTTCGAGGAACAGGTCAGGACTTCCGGAGTTTCCTCGCTGATTTCCTTCAGGCACTCGAGAAAGGCGGAAATGTGGGACTGGAGCGTTTTTTTCGAGAGCCCGTCCGTTTTGGTGAAGAGCAACACAAAAGGCAGTCCGTGCGTCACCATCCAATGGAGGAATTCCAGGTCCAGTTTCTGCGGGGCGATGCGCGAATCGATGAGGACGAATGTTCCCACGAGACAGGGCCGGTGTTGCAGGTAATCCGCCACAAACGAACTGAACTTCCCGCGTTCCGTCCTGGCCACCTTTGCGTAGCCATAGCCGGGCAGATCCACCAGACTCCAGGCATTGTTGATCGTGAAGAAATTGATCAGCCGTGTCTTCCCGGGCATCGCGGAGACCTTTGCCAGGTCTTTCTTGCCGGTCAGCATATTGACGAGGGAGGATTTGCCGACGTTCGAGCGTCCGATGAAGGCAAACTCCGGACGATCCGACTCCGGACAGGTTGCCAAGTCGGGGGCGCTGGAGTGAAAGACGGCGCTGGTGATTCGCATGTGCCCCGTGTGTCTAGCACGGACCCCGGTCATCCGGGAGACAAATATCGTCCGTCCCGGAGACCGGTATCCTGTCCGTTTTCTGTTTTGCGCCGCCGCAAGGTCAGCCGACCATGCGTTCTTCGATTTGTTCCCGGAGCGTCATGTAGAATTTGGGGTTGCGCAGGGCCAGGATCTCCATGGCTGCCAGGGCGGCATTCGAAGGCTCCAGAACCGTGGTCACCGGAACGTTTGACGGCATCCGCAGGCAGGACCACACATCTTCCGGAAACTCTTTGACGTTCGCGGGAATGGTGATCACGGGGACCGTGGTGCAGGCCGAAAGTGTCGGGCCGGCTCCGTTCGAGCGCCCGATGTAGGCAATCACGACCGTGTCGGGCACTTCCTGAACAAGCCGGTGAAGTTCATTCCATCCGCGGACCGGTTCTTTGTGGATCGAACAGGTGGAGGTGGTGACACGCAGGCGGCCGGGTTTGTCGGCGGAATCCCCGGACAGCTGCTGGAGTGCATTGACAATTGGTGAGACATCGTCCTTTTCGGATCCGCGCCAGATGATGACCTGCTGGAAAGGAAGGCGGAAGTGATCGGTGATCCCGGCGACTTTGCGGTATTTTTCCGCCACGTCGTCAAGATCTCCTCCATCGCGGTAGGACTGTTTGTCGATGTAGGCACCGTTCTCAAGCACCCGCCACGAGTCATTGTCAATCACGTCGGCAAGAAGCAGTGTGCCGTCATTTGTGAGGCCGAACTCGACTTTGAAGTCCACCAAAGTCCGTCCTTCAAGCTGCCAGGCTTTTTCGAGAAGGAGGAAGGCCCTCTTGGCAATCTTCTTGATGTCGGCGAACAGTTTCCATTCATCGGCATGGCTGAAAACCTCGTTTTCCTGAAGAACCACAAAGGGGCTCTGCGCAAAAACCGGCTTCGAGGGCTCGAAGAGGGAGATTTTTCCTTCCGAGTGTTCCATGAGCGGGTCGTCACAGAGGAGGTCATGTTCCTTCCACTTTCTGCCGTTCGTCTTGAGGAAAAACTCCACGAGAAGTTTCGGGAAAAGGTGGCCTTTGGCGGCACCGGGCATGCGCTTGAGGGCGGAGCCATGGGCTTCCCGGCGGATCACCACCTCGTAGGGCAGCATTTTGCACCGGGGGGCGAGGAATGTTGTCGGATCAAGCTGCTCATCAAAGGCCACGGGAAGACCGCTGGCCTTGAGAAGCCGGAACACATTGCAGGTCGTCCGTGTCGAAAGCGCGGCTTTGCCTTCAATGAGATCATGCTTTGCCCCATCGCCCGCCGTGATGTCGTCTTTCGAACGGACCAGGACTTTCTGTGGATCCTGCTTTGTCGCAAGAATGACTTTGGTTTTGCCTTCGGCGATCAAGTCGCCTCCTTCAAATTGCTCTGGTTTCTGTATCATAGGAACTTCAGTCGAGAGCAGGAGACATATACATGCTTATTTTTAATCGGCCAGAAAAACCGACCGACTCTTTGTGAAGTCCGGCGGTATTTCCTGACTTGACGGACCGGACACTTTGGCGATTTGGCGAAGGAGTGCTCCCGGAAAGTTGAAAGTGTTATTTTGTTGCGCAATATTTTTATTGCGCAACGAAGTTATTGCACGCATGGTAGCAAATAATGAAAATTCGCCTCGGTCCACCTGCTACCGGCTCCAACTTTTATCCTCGCCCGACATTGCGAAGGAAATTGCTTCGTGCCTTGGATCGCGGGCATGTTGCGTTCATAGGGCCTCGCCGCACGGGCAAAACCTCTATTCTTGAGGACATCCATCGCGCGCCGCCGGAGGGTTCGCGGGTGATTCTGCTGGATTTGGAAAAGTTCGACAATGTGAAGGACTGGCTTCTGGCAATGGTGCGGAAAACCAGAGAAAAACTCGGCTTTGCTTCTCCAGAAGGGTGCTTGGCAAAAACGGGAAAGTTTGTAGCTGAACAGCTTGGTCGGATCGAAAAGCTGGAAGCCATGGGTGCAGGCATTCAACTAAGCGACAACAAGTCGAATCCGGATGCATGGCGACCTTGTGCCGAAGAGTTCACTTCGTTCATTCAAAATTCCGGGGAACGTATTTATTATTTGCTCGACGAATTTCCATGGTTTCTCGCCCATATTGCAAAGAAGCACACGCATGCAGAAGTCGAGGCTTTGATGAATTGGTTTCGCGGCGTGAGGCAGGAAATGGTGGATACGCCTGTGCGCTTTCTCCTCACCGGTTCCATTGGACTGGAGGGCTACCTGCGCCGGATTGGGCTTTCCCCTGCCGCAAACGATCTCGACACCATTGAAATCTCTCCGCTTGACGATGCCGAGGCCGATGAGTTGCTTGAGCGGGTTGCCGAAGGGGAAGGGGTGTCATTGAGTCCTGCTAACCGGAGGCATATTCGCGAGTTACTGGGAGCAAACTGGCCCATTCTGCTCGAATTGTTTGTGGCTGAAATCCAGGATGCCGCCTTTGCCAAGGAACCCACGAAAGCCGAACTAAAACGTATCTATCGCGATCAACTCATAAGGGGCAACAGGAACGTATATTGCAAGGAAATGTTCGATCGGATCGATAAGCCTGAATTGTTTGATCTGGGACAGCGCACCCTTGCCAAGCGAATCCTGCTTACACTGGTTGAGAAGGCGGAGATGCCAATGGGTGATGTGGAGGGCATACATCAGGAACTCATTCCCTCGGGTGCCATCCGACAGTCCATGCAGGGAGATGCGACTTTCGTGTTGGACACCCTTCGGCACGATGGCTACTTGATCCGATTGGACGGAGGACGGATCAGTTTTGCGTCAAACATGCTGAGAGATTTTTGGAGGCATCGGGGCGGACAATGAGCGAACGCCTTTCCCCCCTTCATAATCCGGCCCTCCTGCCGGGTGAAACGTTGCTTGCCGAGTTCACGGCCCGTCGCGTCCTGCTCAAGCAAATTCTCGACATTATTCGAAGCAATCAATCCGGGCACCCGTCTCAAAACCTGCTGATTATCGGGCCACGGGGTATGGGGAAAAGCTCCCTGCTTTGGGCTGTTGCGCACAGCATCAATCTCAAAGAAAAACAACTGCTTAAGGAGTGGCAACCTGTGGTCTTTGATGAAGAAAGCCGTCGTATCGGGGATTTGGCCGACTTCTGGCTGGAGTGCATCTTGCAATGGGAAGTGGCAACCGGAAATCGGACCGGAAACGCGGACGCTATTCTGGATTCAGGAGTCCAAGATGTTGAACGGTTGGCGCGGGAAAAATTCCTCCAACTCCTCGCCGGGCAGCAACGCAGGGCTCTCCTGTTGGTGGATAACATGGATGCAATTTTCTCGAATCTCAACGATTCGGGAGCCGAACACCGCCTGCGCTCCTTCCTTATGGAAAACGACCGTCTCATGGTCATTGGTGCAGCTCCGAGTTTGTTTCCCGGGGTTTCCAGCGTGGATCATGCGTTTCATGACTACTTCCGCATCTTCCATCTCCTCCCTCTTTCTTTTGATGAGACGGTGACTTGCCTGCTTGAATTGGCCAAGCAACGAGGTGACGAAAAAATCCGGGAAGCTTTGGAAAAGGGACATGGGAAATTGCGCTCGATCCACTTGCTCACCGGAGGAAATCCGCGCCTGTTGAAGACCTTTTATCGGCTGCTCGCCGAAGGGCTGCAAAAAGAAACCCGTCAGGAACTGGAGGCTCTCCTCGATGAGTTCACTCCTTATTTCAAGGCCATCGTCGATGGCCTCCCGGCGCAGCAGCAGAAGATTTTCGACTCAGTGGCCTTGGCTTGGGATCCCGTGGAAGTATCCGCTGTCGCCCGACAAACCCGACTGCCCAGCAATCAGGTGAGTGCGCAGCTTCGTTCGATGGTTCGGGGTGGATTGCTGCGGGAAGTCCCCATCTCGTCGAAAAAAAAGACGTATCTGCTGGCAGATCGTTTTTCCAATATCCACTACCTTATGCGTCATGGACGGGTTGCGAAAGCGCGGTTCGACTGGTTTGTTGCGATGGCCCGGCTTGTTTTTGAAGACGAAGACTTCGCAAAAAATATCGCCGTGGTGGCCAAAAACTCCGCGCTTTGCGGTGAGGGAGGATGGCGGGATGCCTGCGATTTGGTGGCCAATGCCGCCCATCGGGCCGAGTCTCCCTCTGCCCGGAAACACCTTCTGAACAAGCTCGCACACGGCGGAAATTCCGACTCCATCGTCGAGCTCGCGCTGCTGGAGACGGCTTGTCGAAGCGTTCTTGCCGAAAATCCCGAGGATGCCCATGCCCATTACAAGCTCGGAAGAGTCCAGGAACTTTTGCATCACAACTATGATCAGGCGGTCTCAGAATATGAAGAAGCGTTGCGCCTTGATGCTGCTCATATTGATGCGTGCTCCTACCTCGCATGGAATTACCATCGATATCTCCGCAAGCCAAAGCTGGCCCAGAAAGCCTACAAAAAGGCGCTGGAGTTAGATCCCAAAGCTCATTGGATCTGGAACAATTTCGGCAGTTTTCACCAAGAGGTCACGCGGAAGTTTGAACTCGCAGAGCAGGCCTTTCGCAAAGCAATCGAGTTGGATGCCAATCCTTACTGTCCGTGGTTCAACCTAGGCAACCTGTATCAGGATTTTCTCGCCAAACCAGACGAAGCGGAAACCTGCTACAAGAACTCGCTCAAAGCGAAAGCCGACTATGATATTGCCAGAATGGGACTCGCCCGCCTCTACCACGCACAAGGCCAGGACAAGTCCATCTATGTGCCGCTTGCGAAAAAGGCTGTGTTATCCGACCTGAAAAACGCTTTCGTGTTTGGGCAGTTCTGTCGGATTTGCGGCGATTCTGCCGACGTCCTCGCAGATGTGTTGCCCGGTTTGGCCAAATGGTGTGCAGACAATCCACGACATCTGGATTTGCCCATGACGCTGGGATTCACCGTCAGTTTTTGGCTGCGTTTTGCCGCTCTTGAAAGCACAAACGCCGCAGCGGCCCTGCTTTTCTCACAACCCCAGGAATGCCAAGCCCCCTTTGACATATTGCGGGATGTGTTCCTGGCTGCAAACGACAAATCACACCTCCTTCGACTGGCTCCGGAACGTGCGGAAGTCGTGACGGCCATGCTCAACCCGATTTGCCCGGACAAGGGGCTGGGTGGGATTGCAACCCACGACTCACTCGGCCTCCCGAAGCCGGGGGATTGACCATGCGGAGATACAGAAAATCCTGCGCATTTTCCGCAGCATGGGCGTGATCGGCGGTGTGCTTTGTCCACATCTTGATACGTCACAAATCATAGCCCTCCAGATTAAATTTCCGGAGAGTCGGGCCAATGAGGAAGTCTTTCACGCCCGGTGTTTCCTATTCGGAAAAGAATTCAGGCCGTCAACTTGGCCAGTTGCTCTTCCTTGAGCTCGCGCACCCGGATCGCCAGCGGGGCGGCAAGGTGACGGCGAAGAACCTCCGGATCCTTTGTCGGTTGGAAAAGTTCGCGGAACAACTCGATCATCGTCACACGATCACCCTGGAAGGGTTCATAAAGAACTTCCTCTCCCGTCTGAACGACTCCTGTCCGGAGAACCCGGCAATAAATGCCAAACTTTTCCACTTCGCGGAACTGCTTCAGGAATTTGGAATCCTGCATGCGCCGTGACAAGGTGCCGCAAGGGGTGCGAGGCGAGGTGGCTTCGAGGGTGACGGCTCCAATGTGAAAACGATCTCCCACCGCCATTTCGGGGCTTTCAAATCCGGACAACGTGAGGTTCTCGCCGAATGTGCCCGGCGTCAGGGCCCTGCCAAGCAACTTTTCCCAGTGAGCGTACTCTGGCTCGCCGTAGAGGTAAAGGGCCTGGTCGACTCCTCCATGGTAGCGTCCGTCACAAACCGCATCCCCTTCCAATCCCTCCCAAGTCACCGTCACCGGATGAGCAACGGGGCATTTGTAAATGCCGGTGAGTGTCCCGTCTTGGCCATCCGGATGACGCTCCGCTTTTCCAAGATTGATGCTGGTGAGGTGCATGATCAGTGAATGGGCGGGCCTTTTGCGACGGGGATGACAAACCCGAAAAATCCACGGACGCTCTCCAAGGTTCCGCTCGCTCCCTGCTGATCAGCTTCCGAGTTGCTCAAGTATTCTGAAGGGAGCCGCCGCATTCGGAGAAAAATACCTCTCTTTGCCCCTCTGCGCAATCTTGCTTTGGAGGATGGGCTGGCCCCGGTGGGCGGGACCGAAGCGGCATGGCAGCTCATGGAACCGAGGGGGGAAATGCTCTGCATGCTGTTCCGTTCCGGGCAGGCGGAAGTTATTGACACAAAACATTCGGGTTTGTGAGATTCCCCATCTGAATTTTATGAAAACAACCAAGTGCATTCTCTGTTCGTTCAACATGCTTGCCGTTCTCGCGTTGGCCGGACTGTTTTTCAACCTCACCCCTTGCAAGGCGGAGGAGAATCCTGTCGAGGCTGCTGCGATTGGCGTCGAGGCCTATATTTATGGCTATCCGCTGGTGACCATGGAGATGACGCGTCGCGTCATGACCAATGTGGAGAAACCCGAAGGCAGCCGTGCTCCCATGGGCCAGTTTGTCCGGATGCGCGAATATCCGACCGCAGAGTTCCGGGACGTGACCGCGCCGAATGCCGACACGCTTTATACAACGGCGTGGCTCGATTTGGGCAGGGAACCTTGGGTGCTTTCTCTGCCCGACATGCAGGACCGCTACTTCCTTTTCCCCATGCTTGATGGCTGGACCGATGTGTTTCAGGTTCCCGGAAAGCGCACCACCGGAACGGGCCCGCAGAAATATGCGATCACCGGCCCCGGTTGGAAGGGAACGCTGCCGGAGGGGGTGACCGAGTATAAATCACCGACGAATATTGTTTGGCTCCTCGGTCGCATTTACTGCACCGGCACGCCGGAGGATTATGCCGCTGTGCACAAGTTGCAGGATGAGATTTCCGTCGTTCCGCTGAGTGCCTACGGAAAACCCTTCACGCCTTCGGATGGGAAGATTGATCCCTCGGTGGACATGAAAACGGCGGTGCGCGAGCAGGTGAACTCGCTCAGCGCGGACGATTACTTCACCCTCCTCGCCCAACTGCTGAAAGACAATCCGCCCAACCCTGCCGACCAGCCAATGATGGAAAAGCTTGCGAAGATCGGCATCGAACCGGGCAAGCCTTTTGACGGCAGCAAGCTCGGTCCCCTGGCAAAGGAAGCCTTTGCTGCGGTGCCCACGATTGCGAACGAGAAGATCATGCTGCACCTGAAAGGCGGCATCCTCACCGGTGAAATGCAGTTGCAAAACGGCTGGCTTTTCACGACCAAGACCGGTCTTTACGGAACGAACTACCTCCAGCGGGCTCTCATCACAGCCATCGGTCTCGGTGCGAACCGGCCGGAGGATGCGGTCTATCCCACTTCAGAAGGTCCCGACATCATTGGCACCTATACCGGCAAGAAGAAATACGTGATGAGCTTTCCCAAAGGCCAGCTCCCGCCAGCCCAGGGATTTTGGTCGCTGACGATGTATGACAAGGATTACTTCTTCGTGAAGAATCCCATCAATCGTCAGAGCATCAGCGCCCGGCAGAACCTGAAGGCAAACGCCGACGGCTCCGTGGACCTCTACATTCAGAACGAAAATCCTGGTCCGGACAAGGAGTCGAACTGGCTGCCCGCGCCGCCGGATCAGTTCATCCTCATGATGCGCCTCTACTGGCCCAGCCCGACACCGCCCTCAATTCTCGACGGCAGTTGGAAAATCCCGCAGGTCAAAGTGGTGGAGTGAAGTTTCCCTCCCCCGGGGAGAAGGCCTGTGTCGTGGCTGTGAATGTTTCACAGCAGGATGGTTCCGGAGGTGGGATATCCCCGCTGGCAAGCGCGGGGCTCTGCAAGTTTGGGTGCTTCGCACGGATTGGTGGCGCTATCGCGCGGGCAGTCGAACGGTGTTCTCATCGGATGGGATTGTCGCGTGACGCGACTCGCCATGCGAAGCATGGCTCCGGAGGTAGGATTCGAACCTACGACCAATCGGTTAACAGCCGACCGCTCTACCACTGAGCTACTCCGGAATGGCGTTGGGGAGGAGGAGTAAACAGCAGGGAATGGGGGCGATCAAGAGGATTTTGGGAAAATTCGATCGGGATTCACCGGGTTTGCGAGGCTTCGTGGAGGGAGCGCCAGTAGGCGAGCCGTTCTTTGACACGTTTCTCGAGTCCGTTTTCGGTGGGTTGGTAGTAGACGCGTCCTTCCGGCAGGTAGGCCTGGGGGACGTAGGAACCCTCGAAGTCGTGGCTGTATTTGTAACCCTTGCCGTGGCCGAGTTGTTCGGCGCCTTTGTAGTGTCCGTCGCGGAGGTGCAGGGGGACGGCGAGGGTGCGGCCTTCCCGGACTTCTTTCGTGGCTTTGCCGATGGCGACGGTGCTGCTGTTGCTTTTGGGGGCGGTGGCGAGGTAGACCGTGGCGTGGGCAAGGATGAGATTGGCTTCGGGGAGTCCGACGAATTCCACGGCCTGCTGGGCGGCCATGGCGACGACGAGGGCATGGGAGTCCGCCATTCCGATATCCTCGCTGGCACAGATCACAATCCGCCGGGCAATGAAGCGGATGTCCTCTCCGGCGTGGAGCATTTTGGCCAGCCAGTAAAGGGCGGCGTCGGGATCGCTGCCGCGCATGCTTTTGATGAAGGCGCTGATGGTGTCGTAGTGTTCGTCACCGGTGCCGTCGTAGACCACGGCCTTCTGCTGGATGCTTTCTTCCGCGGCCGGGAGGGTGATGTGGACGGTTCCATCACTTTCCGGCGGGGTGGTGAGGGCGGCGATCTCCAGGGCATTCAGGCATTTTCTGGCGTCTCCGTCGCTGAGCTTGGCAAGATGGGAGGAGGCCTCGGGGGTGAGGTGGATTTTCCGACTTCCGAGTCCCCGTTGTTCATCTGTCAGAGCGGTCCGCATGAGGGTGGCCAGATCCTCTTCGGAGAGCGGCTGCAGTTGGAAGACCTGGGAGCGGGAGAGGAGGGCGCTGTTGACGCTGAAGAAGGGGTTCTGGGTGGTCGCTCCGATCAGGCGCACGATGCCATTTTCGACTTCCGGGAGGAGGACGTCCTGCTGGGCTTTGTTGAAGCGGTGGATCTCATCCACAAAGAGGATCGTCTTGGCATGGGGTTTGCGCAAGGAGGCGGCGGCAACGACGCGGCGGATGTCGGCGACATTGCTTTCCACTCCGCTCAGGCGCTCGAATTTGGCCTTGGTGGCTCCGGCGATCACCTGCGCGAGGGTGGTCTTTCCGGTGCCGGGGGGGCCGAAGAGGATGAGGGAGGAAATCCTGTCGGCTTCGATGGCACGGCGGAGGAGCTTGCCTTTTCCCAGGATGTGTTGCTGGCCGACATATTCCTCCAGCGTGCGGGGTCTCATGCGGGTGGCCAATGGTGCGTCCGGGGCCACCTCCGGGGTTGAACTTTGGAAAAAATCCTCCACGACGGCCAGTATCGCGGGTTTTTCTCGCAAGCCAAGATTCGATGGGCTATAAAATGCCCATGGTTACTCTTCTCGTTCCCCTCGATGCCAGCGAGATTGTCCCACGGGTTTTGGAACATGCGGAGGCACTTGCCGTCCGTCTCCAGGCCCGTCTCTTCCTGTTTCATGTGATCGAACCGATTGCTTCCTATGTCCCGGTTGGCGCATCCATGGATGTGATGGCCGCTTCCCCTCCGGTTCTGGAGGACGAGCAGATCGATGTGGCACGGGGGCGTCTCGAGCATCTGGCCGCGCCACTCCGGGCAAAGGGGATCGATGTGGCCTGTGAGGCGGTATTCGGGCTGGCGGTGGATGAGATCCTTGACGAGGCCGGGAAGCAGAAGGCGGATTACATCGTTCTCGGTTCCCACGGGCATGGGGCGCTGTTCCATCTTTTCAGCGGAAGCGTCGTGACAGGGGTGCTCAAGAACAGTCCGTGTCCGGTGGTGGTGGTGCCGGTTCGGAAGTAGGCTATTTGGAGGCTCCGAGGAAAGGGAGGCAGAGGAGGAAAACGGGACTGAAATCCTCCGGGGCCGCGGCGGCCCAGCGGAGCACGTCGTCTTTTTTGAAAAAGGCGGCCGTCTCGACTTCGAGCGGAGCGGGATGGAAAGGACCTTCGTGGGTGCCTTTGAAGATTTCGATGAATTCCCATCCGGTTTGCTCGCAGGGGGTGAGGCGGCCGATGGGCTCGAGCGCGGGAGCTTCGATGCCGAGTTCCTCGCGGAGTTCCCGACGGGCGGCTTCCAGATAATCTTCACCGCTGTCCACATGACCGGCTGCGGAGGAGTCCCAACGGTCGGGATTCCGGTCTTTCCACATCGAGCGTTTTTGCAGGAGGAGTTCGCCCTGCCTGTTGAAGAGGAGCATGTGGACGGCCCGGTGAAGGAAGTTATTCACATGCACGACTTCCCGGGGTTCGGATCGCAGGACGCGGTCGTTTTCATCCACAACATCGAACATTTCGTTTCCGCTCTGGGCCGAGGACGGACGGGCGAAGGCGGCAAGCGTCTCCCATTGGGCAAGCGACAGTTCTTCTGCACGAACGGTTTCCGGAACATCCAATGCGGCGGTGGCTTCGCCCCAGGAGGACTTGAGCTCGGGAAGGAGATTCCGGAGTTGTTTCCGGCGCTCAGAGAAGCCCCGGCGCACAAGCGAGTCGAAAACCGGGTCGTCCAAAGGCCGTACCTCGTTCGCAGGCCGGCGGTCGAGGGCGATGACAGCGGAGTCCACTTTCGGTGCGGGGAAAAAAACCGAGGCCGGGAGCTTGCGGAGATGGGAGGCTTTCCAGCGTCGGTTCACGCACACGGTCATCGCGCCGAAATCCTTCGTCCGCGGGACGGCATTCAGACGCCTTGCCAATTCGAGTTGGAGCGTCAGAACAAGGCGGGATGCGGGCGAGAGGGCGGATGTGAATTTTTCAATGAGCGGAGTCGAGACGTAGTATGGAAGGTTGCCGATCACCTTGACCGGGCCTTTTCCCCAGGTTCTCCGGAGGTCAAATTCCAGCGCATCGGTGTGGATGACTTCGGTGGTGTCGCTTTGAAATTTCTTTTCCAGATGGCGCACGAGGCGTCCGTCCTTTTCCAGAAGGGTGAGCCGGATGTCGTGGGTGACGAGGAATTCCGTGAGTGCGCCAAGGCCGGGACCGATCTCGATGATGTGATCGCCGGGCCGGATGTCCAGGCTGGAAACAATCCAGCGGGCCAGGTTTTGATCGTGCAGAAAATTCTGCCCGAGGCTGCGGGTGGGAGCTGTCTCGAGTTCTGTGAGGAGACGTTGGATTTCGCTCAATGTCATTCTGTTCCGCTAGGGTATTCGGGGCTCATTCACAATCCTGCTGTGAATAATCCCAAGAAGTCGCGCGATCTTTTTCGCAAGTTGTTCACAAGGGACGGGCTTCGATCAGTTCCCGGTAAAATCCTTCCAGAGAGCGGATGGCGGCGGTCTGCTCGAACTTCTCGCGCACGGAACGGGAGGCATTTGCGCCGAGTCTGGTGAAGAGGGCGGGATCTCCGGCAATCTGCTCCAGAGAGGCGGCCAGGGCGGGGGCGTCATTCTCGGGAGTCAGGAGGCCGTCCCGTCCATTTTCCACGGCCTCGGGGATCCCGCCGTGAAGAGTGGCAACGACTGGCAATCCGGTGGACATGGCTTCCAGCATGGAATTGGGCACGCCTTCCTGATCCTGTTTGGCCGTCAGCCTGCTGGGATGCATGAAAAGATGGGCCGAAGCATAAAGGGCGGCCAGGTCTTCCTGCGACTGGAACCCCGCGAAACGGACCGCCTGTCCCACTCCCAATGTAGCGGCTTCCTGGCGGAGTTGTTCCAGCAGGGGGCCGTCTCCCGCGAGGGTGAGTCGTGCGGCGGGATGGGTTTTGTGGAAGATCGCGAAGGCCTGCAGGGTGTTGTCCAGCCCCTTTTTCTCAATAAGGCGCGAGGCCTGCACGATGTGCCAGGCTCCATCGGGGGGAGGGGTCCTCGGGGCAAAAGGGAAACGCTCCAGGGGAATTCCTGTGCGATTGATGCGGATTTTTTCAGGAGCACACCCCATGGATACCAGGCGCGCCGCCAGCGATTCACTCCGCGCCAGCACCATCGGCAACGTCCGGAGCAGTTCCCCGAGCCGGTCACTGTAACCCGGTTCCTGCTCCCGCGGCATGATGTCCATCCCGTGGAAGGAAACGAGCGTGCGGCCTTTCCAGGCCCGGATGAATGGCAGCAGATGAACGCCGGTATGCCCGAAGTAAACATGAACCAGGTCGGGATTTCGACGTTCCAGAAGCGTCGTGAGTTGTTTGTATTCCCCCCGGTAGAAAAGGGCTTCCTCTCCGGCGAGATACTTTTTGTAGAACCGCAGCAGGAAAAAAATCCTTGGCCGCGGAAGGAGCTCCACATCGGCAAAAGGATATTCCTGCGCATTTTCCCGGGAGCGGGTGATGACAAAAGTGCGGAAAGCCTCCAGCCCGGCGACCTGCCGGTAAATGTGACGCATCTCCCGTTTCAAAAACGTGGTGCAATAACTGGCGACAACCGGGCGACTCATGGGCAAACAAAGAAAACCGATGCCGCGCCCTGCGGCGAGAGGAATTTCGCGAGCTTTTCGCGCTTTCGCATGGTTTAATCCCCTTCCTTTCCCTTGCAGATGACGGATCCCGATCACCCAGAAGACAGCGCGGCGGCCGATGACATCGCCCTCATGCTGGCTGTCAAAGAAGGCGACGAGAACGCCTTCGAGGCCTTGGTCCTGCGGCATCAGGCGAGGGTGGTCGGCACGATTGCCAAGATGCTTTGCGGGGAAATCGATGCCGAGGACATCGCCCAGCAGGTTTTCATCCGGGTCTGGCAAAGCGCCCCGCGCTACAACCCCTCCGCCAAGTTCACCACCTGGCTTCTCACCATCACCAGAAACCTTGTTTTCAATGAAATGCGCCGCCGTCGCCGCGCCCGGCTCGTTCCCCTCGAGCCCACCGACAGCGACCGCCCGCCGGTCGGGCATGCCGATGCTTCCGCCCGCTCCGCACCGGAGGAAATCGCGGAAGTGGAATTGCAGGAAGCCATCTCCAGCGCCATTGCCGCGCTTCCGGAAAACCAGCGGCTGGCCGTGATTTTGCGCCGTTTTGAGAACATGCCCTACGAGGAAATCGCCAAAGTCCTCGGCACCACCGTCCCGGCTGTCAAAAGCATCCTTTTCCGTGCGAGAAACGACCTCCGGGAACGTCTCAAAAATCACCTTGGAACAGATCCGGAATGACCCCACCGGAATTTTTTTTCAAATTTCTTCTTTTTATTCTTGCTACTCCAAGTTCGATCCGTAAACTCCTCCCTCCCGCGAGTCGTCGGGTGGACGCATTGACCACGTTAACGTGGTTTTTTTGTCCCCGGATAAATCCAAGGGTTCCACGGGAAACTTTTTTTGAAATGAACATGCACACTGACAATCACGCAGCAGCCGTCTCCACGGGAGACATCGCCGCGGTTTGTCCGCAGCAAAATTGACCATGAGCGCGACCGTCCTTACAGCCGCCGATGCAGAGAAGGCGAAAATTCAACTGATCACCGATGAAGCCAAAGGCCGGCAGGCCGTGCACGATGTTGTCGTTGCCATCCAGGCCGCCCGCCGCAGCGGCACTGCCTGCGCGAAGACCAAGGCTGATGTCAATCTTTCGGGCCGCAAGCCCTGGCGCCAAAAAGGCACCGGTCGTGCCCGTGCCGGGTATTTTTCCAGCCCTGTCTGGGTGGGCGGCGGTGTGGCCCATGGCCCGGTTCCCCGTGACTACACGAAGAACACGCCGAAAGCCGTCAAGAAACTCGCCCTCCGCAAGGCTCTCAGTGCCCGGATCCTCGGTGGGGACGTTCTTCTGGTCGAGAAATTCGCGGTTGCCGAACCCAAGACCAAGCTCTTTGTTTCCCTCCTCGACGAAACTGCCGCCAAAGCCCGCAAGACGCTCATCGTCTCGGCCGCATTTGACGACACCACCTTCAAGGCCGCCCGCAACGTCGCCAAGGCGCAGCTGACCCGCGCGGACGATCTCAATACCGAACAACTTCTCGCTTTCGACAAAATCGTCCTCACCAAGGACGCCCTCGAAAAACTCTCCGAAAGGCTCGCGTCATGAACGAAGTCCACGACCACATCCAAACTGTCCTCCTGACCGAGAAAGCCACGCTCCTCTCGGAAAAGCTCAACAAATACGTCTTCCGCGTCAGCCCTGCCGCCAACAAGATCCAGATCAAGCGCGCGATCGAAGTCATCTTCAAGAAGAAGGTTGTTGACGTGAACACCGCCAATTTCGCCGGAAAGAAAAAACGCGAGCGCCGCGCCGACTTCGGACGCCGTCCGAACTGGAAAAAGGCCATCGTGACTCTCAAAGCGGGCGAAAAACTCGACCTCGTCTAAGGAACTACCATGGCACTCAAGACTTTCAGACCTCTCACTCCTGCCAGCCGCTTCAAGGCGCTGCCGGATTTCTCCGAGATCACAAAAGACAAGCCGGAGAAAAAACTCACCGAGACCATCAAGAAAAATGGCGGCCGCAACAATCAGGGCCGTATCACGATGCGTCACCGTGGCGGCGGACACAAGCGCCGCTACCGCATCATCGATTTCAAGCGCACCAAGCGTGACATCATTGCCGACGTCATTGCCATTGAGTACGATCCCAATCGTTCGGCCCGCCTGGCCCTCCTGCAATACACCGACGGGGAAAAGGCTTACATTCTTGCCCCGGTCGGTCTCGCTGTCGGCAACAAGATCAGCGCCGGTGAGAAGGCGGATCCCGCTGTTGGCAACGCTCTTCCGCTCAAGTCGATTCCGCTCGGTTCCTCCATTCACAATGTGGAACTCACCCCGGGCCGTGGCGGACAGATCATCCGCAGTGCCGGAGCAGTCGCCATTCTTGCCAACCGTGAAGGGGGCTTTGCCCTGGTGAAACTCGCTTCCGGGGAAATCCGCAAGATCAACGAAAATTGCTACGCAACCATCGGACAGGTCGGAAACACCGACCACATGAATGTCTCCGCCGGAAAAGCCGGCCGCACCCGCTGGCTCGGACGCCGTCCGCATGTCCGCGGTATGGTCATGAACCCGGTCGATCACCCGATGGGTGGCGGTCAGGGC
>JADHED010000654.1_pt1 | contig 38007 bp, 36 predicted proteins | sample 8952041 | NCBI WGS metagenome assembly JADHED01 (sample SAMN16124423, study PRJNA663239) | bioreactor sludge metagenome | isolation source: sludge (control) | place: India:Bengaluru | collected 2018-09-08 | reverse complement strand
TGCGCAACAAAATTTCAGCGCATCAGCATCGGCCCGAGCGCTTTTCCACCGAAAAGATGGACGTGGAGGTGCGGAACCTCTTGATGACTATGGATTCCGGCATTGGCGAGCAGCCTATAACCCGGCGCCACCAGCCCCTGTTCGCGGGCAACATGGCCGACGGCCCGGATGAAACCGGCTATCTCCGCTTCGCTCGCCTTCGCGCTGAAATCATCCCAGCTGACATAGCCCCCCTTGGGGATGACCAATATGTGAACCGGTGCCTGCGGATTGATGTCGTGAAAGGCGAGCGCCCATTCATCCTCATATACCGTGCGGTTGGGAATCTCCCCGCGCAGGATTTTGGCGAAGATATTCTGCTCATCATAAGGCAAAGTGGCGTCGACGGGCACGCGTCATCCTTTCCTGCTGGCTTTTTCTTCTATTCCCGAAACGCCCTCGCGTCGTTCGAGTTCGCACAGTATGTCATCAAGGCCCAGATTCGCATCCGCGAGCAATATGGCGAGGTGGAACAGCAGATCGGCAGCTTCGTTTGTCAGCTTTTCCGGACCTTCCTTGAGCGCAGCAATGATCGTTTCGGTGGCTTCCTCGCCAACTTTCTGAGCAATCTTGGCCGTACCCTTTGAAAAAAGCGAGGCCACATAGCTCGACGCCGGGTCGGCGCCCTTGCGCGCGCGGATGACCGCTTCCAATCGCTCTAAACGCGGATCCATCAGCGCCCCCTGCCCTGCAAGTTCATCACCATCTGCCGTTCATCCTCAGGGATAAGGCCTTCAAGCACGCGCCAGAAGCCAGTCACCGATTCCTGCCCTGCCGCCGCATAAGCTGCCGACAAACCGGTGCGCAAGGCCTCGAACAACTGCGCCTCGAACGCGGCACCGGCCTCGGTCAAGCGCAACAGCTTTTGCCGCCGGTCGACCTCGCCTGACTTGGTTTCTACCAGTCCCTTCGCTGCCAGGTCGTTCAACACGCGGCCCAGCGACTGCTTGGTTATCGACAGGATTTTGAGTAGCGCGCTGACCGGAAGGTCGGGCTGGCGTGCTATGAAATAGAGTGCGCGGTGATGCGCGCGGCCAAAGCCATGCTCGACCAAAAGCTCGTCGACCGAACGCGTCAGGCGCGTGTAACCGAAAAAGAGCAACTCGACGCCGCGCCTGACCTCGTCCTCCCGCAGGAAGAGTGGCGACGCAGCTGGCGAGAATGTCTCAATCGAGGGAGAAGATGGGACAGCCATATTGACGTATCTTGACGCAGCCCATAACTAAGTGCAAGCATTTCCTGAAAGTTGCTATTTTCGTAATTATATTTCAAAATGGAACCAAGCATGTCGCATTCTGCCATCCCGACGCTCGAACGCGTACCGCATCCCTCACCGGTTGCCGATGATGTGCGCGCAGGGCTGATTGCCGATCCGGGCTTTGGCAAGGTGTTCACAGATCACATGGTCACGATCAAATACACCGAAGGTCAAGGGTGGCATAGCGCGACGCTCGGCCCGCGCGGTCCGCTGACGCTCGATCCCGCTACCGCAGTACTACATTATGCACAGGAGATTTTCGAGGGCCTGAAAGCCTATCGCCTGGCAGACGGATCGATGGCGCTGTTCCGCCCCGATGCCAATGCACGCCGCTTCAACCAGTCGGCCCGTCGTCTCGCCATGCCCGAAATTCCCGAAAGGCTGTTCATCAATTCGATCAAGGCGCTGATTGATGCGGACAAGGCCTGGTTCCCGCCGGTCGAGGGCGGATCCATCTATATCCGCCCGTTCATGATCGCGAGCGAGGTGTTTCTGGGCGTGAAGCCGTCATCCGAATATCTGTTCATGATCATTTGCTCGGCAGCCGGGAATTATTTCAAGAGCGGCGCGCCTGCGATCAAGATCTGGATATCCGAAAATTACACCCGCGCCGCACCCGGCGGGACGGGCGCGGCCAAATGCGGCGGCAACTACGCCTCCAGCCTGATCGCGCAGCAGGAGGCAATTGCGCAGGGCTGCGACCAGGTCGTTTTCCTCGACGCCGCTGAACATCGCTGGGTTGAGGAATTGGGCGGCATGAACCTGTTCTTCGTCTTCGACGATGGCAGCATCGTCACACCGCCCACCGATGGAACGATCCTTGAAGGCATCACGCGCGCATCGCTTATCCAGTTGGCGCAAGAAGAAGGACTGACAGTTCGCGAGGAGAATTACGCCATCGACCAGTGGCGCACCGATGCGGAAAACGGGCGGCTGGTCGAAACCTTTGCATGTGGTACTGCGGCAGTCGTAACGCCGGTCGGCAGCGTTCATGGTGCACAAGGCAGCTTCACCATTGGCAGCGGTGGCCCCGGTCAGCTCACGCAAAAACTACGGGCCAGACTGGTTGAAATCCAGCGCGGCGTGGCGCCCGATCCTCACGGTTGGGTGGATCGCATCATTTAAGCAAAGCACGTGTTGCCAAGCGGTTTTTGAACGCTATAAGGCCGCTCTCCCAAGCCAGTCAGGCTTGGTCTGCTGGGGTGTCGCCAAGTGGTAAGGCACCGGTTTTTGGTACCGGCATTCGCAGGTTCGAATCCTGCCACCCCAGCCATATTCCCCCAGAACTTGCTTAAGCCTCTGACTCTGCGAGTATATATCTTAGGTTAAGTTATGTAAAAGGTCGTAACTATTCGACCGCATGTATAGCGCAACTTGTAAATCCGCTTTAATTGGCCACAAAAGGGCGATGTGACCGGTGTAGTGCAAGAACATAAGGTCCATCGAGGGTAGATGGGTGGATATATGCGAATTGCTATTGCGGACGATGAAAGTGATGTCGTCAACTATCTGAAGAATCTCGTCGAAGAAATGGGACATGTTGCGACGTCCTTTTCGGATGGCGCAGCTTTGTCACAATCATTGGTCCGGGAAACCTATGATCTCGTTATCATGGACTGGACGATGCCGAAGAAAGACGGGTTGGCGACGCTGAACTGGATGCAGACTTCGCTGCAGGAGCGCCCCCCTGTCATCATGATGACAAATCGTACCGCCAAAAAGGACATCAGCGATGCACTAAACGCGGGTGCGGACGATTATATAACCAAGCCCGAAGATCCGTCGGTCATTTCCGCTCGCATCAATGCACTATTGCGCAGAAGCGCCGGCAGCGGTGCATTTGAAGCAAAGGCCGTTTACGGGGCCTATACCTTCGACCGAATTGATCAGACGGTTGCGGTTGAAGATAAAATCGTAACACTGACAGCCAAGGAGTTCGAACTGGCCGACATGTTCTTCCGCAATCGGGATCGCACCTTGTCGCGCAATTATATAATGGAAACCATCTGGCGGACGACGGCTGCGCTGGCCACTCGCACGCTTGACATGCACATCTCACGCGTTCGTGCCAAGCTGGACCTCAAACCGGAAAACGGGTTTCGCATCTTCACGGTATTCGGCTACGGATATCGTTTGGAGTCCATCGAGAAAAGGTAAGGCCATGAAGCATCTGGCATTATCCGTCGCAGCCTTTTCGCTTGCGACGTGCTTTGGCGCACCTGCCCAGGCAAATGATGATCTGGCATATAAGGTTGTGCGCGGCGATACGCTGATCGGGCTTGCAGATAAATATATGCTGCGCACTGGTGACTACCGCATCGTGCAAAAGCGCAACAGGATCGCCAACCCGCATCTGATCCCGGTTGGTACCATCCTCAAACTGCCTCGGACGCTATTAAAGTTTCAACCTTCTTCCGCTCGCCTTTCTTCAGTGAAGGGGCAAGTCACCATGATGGATGGCAACATTGCAAAGGCAGTGTCGTCCGGCCAACTGCTTTCCGAAGGGCAGGCGGTGAAAACATCAGGCGGGTCTTTTGCCTCTCTGTTGCTGGAGGATGGCTCACGCATTTCGGTACCTTCGAACACCGATCTGAAGATCGTGCGCCTGCGCCGCTATATCCTTGAATCGGCGCTGGACTATGATTTCCAGGTGGATCGTGGCAGCGCCCGATCGAAGGTGGCACCGCTCAAGTCGGCGAACGACCGTTATCAGGTCCGCACGCCTCGCGCTGTCTCGGCGGTTCGCGGCACCGATTTCCAGACCCGTTTCGATGACAGCACGAATCGCGACTTTGCCGAGGTCGATGAAGGGGCACTGGCGGTTGGCGTGAAAGGCGGCTCAGAATTGGCGGTGCCGGCGGGCTCCGGCCTCGCAGTCAATGCCGATGGTAGCGCGATTACCGAAGCCCTGCTGCCTCCGCTTGAAATCGAGGGAGCAGGCAGGCTTCAAAATGAAAGCTCCGTCCGCTTCGCCGTGGCTGCCCAGAAAACGCCCCTTCGCGTAAGTGTCGCCAAGGATGCGGGTTTCGAAGAACAGCTGGCCGACCAGATCGTTTCGGGCGCCGACGCAGATTTTGGCAATCTGGAAGATGGCACCTACTTCTTCCGTGCCCGTGCAATTTCGACAAAAGGTCTGGAAGGTCTTCCTGCCACCTATGCGTTCAAACGTCGGTTGAACTCGATCAGTGGTTCTGCGGGTTCAGCCGACGAAGGCTGGGTTTTCAAATGGAGCGGTCAGGGCCGGGGAACGATACGGTACAACTTCCAGCTTTTCAGAAACAATACCGATGGACCCGCGTTTGTTGACGAAGCAGGCCTGACAGCGCAACAAATTATCCTGTCCGAACTGCCCGATGGCGACTATTACTGGCGCGTCGGCTCTGTTCAATTTGCAGATGGCGAAACCAACACCAACTGGACGCCCCTTGAAAAGATTATTGTCGCTTCAAATTGATGGGCAGCAGGCAGTAGCTGGCGGCCGCACATGAACCTTCGCCGCCGATTGTTGATCGAATGGGCGTTAATTGCCTTGTTCGGTACGCTTGCTGTCATTCTGGCAACGCATTGGCGCGGCACATCTGCATTCGACAATCTGGTTTACGACCAACTGTCTTCAATCTCCCGCCCAAAACCCGACGAAAAGATCCTGTTGATCAACATCGACGAAGCCAGTCTGGCACGCATTGGTAAGTGGCCATGGAACCGGAATATCCATGCACAACTGATCGACAAACTTGCGTCCGCAGGCCCACGTACAATACTTCTTGACGTGCTGATGAGCGAAGCATCTTTGGCGGCTGACGATAGGGCATTGGCCGATGCGATGCGCAAATCCGGGGCGGTATACCTGCCGTTGAATTTTCATAGCCCTGGAAGTGATGGCAAAGCTTACGATACCGAACTCCCCCTGCCTACGCTGGATGCGGCAGCCAAAGGCGTAGGACATGTCAATATCACGTTCGACAACGACGGCATCGTCCGCCGCATCAACCTGTGTTTTGACAGTGACGAGCGAAGCTGGCCGCATCTGGCCGAACTGATATATCGGAACGGAGCAGAGCCCTCCCCGGCATTTGCAAGACTGGCCCGGTGTAGCCAACATCTCCTGCTCCCTTATGCGCCTCGCGACAGCTATTCGGAGATCTCTTTCGTTGATGCGCTGGAAGGTCGCATTCCCGATCAGTTGGTCAAGGGGCGCGACATCATCATCGGCGCTACGGCCGCCGGAATGGGAGACAATTACCCAGCCCCCTTCAGCGATGGCGGCGTCGTTTCGGGATCGGAAATCATGGCGAATATGGTTGCAGCGCTCCGTCGCGACGATTTCATCGCATCAGCGCCAGTCTGGCAGATTTCCCTGCTCTCGCTTTTGCCGATGTGGCTGTTGATGCTCGGCTTTCTGCGCTGGCAACCCCGAACGGCCTTGATCGTATCACTGTGTCTGATCGCGACCGTTTTCGTGACAAGCATGGTAGCCTTATCTGCAAGCATATGGTTTCCACCCGGCGCCGCACTGATTGGAATAATATTGGTTTACCCTTTATGGGGTTGGCGCCGCCTGCAGGCTATGAGTGCCTTCATGCAGAGCGAACTCGGTGAACTTGAGCGCGAGGGCGAAATTGTGCCATTGGCGTTGAACCCTGACCGCGGCAGTGATCTGGTCGGCCGGCAAAGCGCGGCACTGGGCAGCGCCATCGACCATTTGCGCGATCTGCGGCGCTTCGTATCAGACTCACTCGAACATTTACCTGATCCGATGTTTGTGACCGATACGGTTGGTACAGTGACTATGGCGAACCACCGGATCGAGGAATATCTGGGTCCAAGGCTTAAAGGCACGGCGCTTAAATCTCTACTCGACCGCATCGTCGCACCAATGCACCGGCGCAGTGTCGACGAGTATCTGCGGGCCATGGAGCGCGAGCCAACCGGTGATCATCAGCCATTTGTGCGTTTCGTCTCACCCGACGGAAGCCATTTCGTCATGCGCAGCGCTCCGGTCGTCAACGACTTGGATGTGCATGTCGGGCAGATCCACTATCTTGCTGACATCAGCGCGCTGGCGCAGGCGGAAAGCGATCGCGAAGAGGCGCTGCAACTGCTGTCACACGACATGCGATCCCCCCAATCCGCGATCATTGCCCTGCTGCCAACGGTAGCGGACAAGGATGTCAGCCGCCGCATTGAAGGGCATGCCCGCCGAACGATCGCTCTGGCGCAGGATTTTGTGGACGTTGCGCGCATGGGCGAGAGCCCTTTCGAAGGGACCGATGTTTTGCTCGCCAATTTGGCGCACGATGTTTCCGACAATCTGTGGCCGCTGGCGCAAGAGCGTAGCGTAAGGATAGAAGTAATCGATGATAGCGGCAGCGGCTTTGTGCTGGCAGAGCCTGACAGCCTCGGCCGCGCGATTACCAATATCCTCGACAATGCCATCAAATTCAGCCCTGTCGGAGGTTCGATACAGCTACGCACCCGGCGCATTCGTGATGTCGAAGCTAGCATGCTCGAGTTGACTATTTGCGACGAAGGGCCGGGCATTGAACCTGACCTGCTGCCAAGGCTGTTCACACGATTTGCTGCGCACTCGGCTCCTGATGCACGTATCAAGAGCAGCGGACTGGGCCTGACTTATGTCCGCGCGGTTGCGGAACGCCATGGAGGCAAGGTCTGGGTTGAAAATGGCAAGAAAGGCGCATGTTTCCACCTGCGCCTCCCTGAAGCGGCAGATCCTATTCCAGACCCTGCCGCCTAATTTTATACGCCCCCTTGGGACGAGAAAGATCGGCGAGAGCGGCGGTAACCAGAGCGGGGAGAACCTCGGCCATTTGCGCCTTGCAATGATATTCCGAAGCTTCGCCGCGATACAATTCAGTGCCATCGCCAATACGCGTCAATATGACCGAAAGGCGCATCTCTCTATCGGCGCAACTCTGAAACGGCTTTGCAGCTTTGGCCGCCGCAATATCCGTAACGGTTTCGCCCGATTTCACCTTCACCGAAATGGCTGCCTCCCTCTCCGCAAAAGCAACATGAAGCTGAACGTCACCGGCTTGGGTTTCGGAAAAGCCCCTGTTTGTCAAAGATTTGATGACGGCAGCACGAGCCTGTACAGCGGCCGAAGCTGTTGGTGGAGTTTCATGGAGAATCGTGAGAGTAGTCGCAACGCCTGGCCCGGCGCTGTTCACACGCGTTTCTATAGGGCTGGCACAAGCAGACAGGCCCAGAAACAGGATAGAACTCAAAAGCAGGCGCGACCCCATAAGCGGTCTTTAGCAGAGGGCGCTCACCGCGTCAGCAGGAAATACACAACGTAAAACCAGCTAAAAAATCCATGGATAATCGCCCACAATACCGATTTATGCGCGGTATAGCTGATGACAATCGCCAGCGCGCTGCCGAAACCGACGCCCGATTTGACGACATCGCGCTGGATGATGCGAACGCGTTCCCCGGCCATCAAGCCGCTTGCCTTGCGCGCTCGGCCAGTTCCTGATTGAGCATTTCTGCCAGCAGGAAGGCCAGTTCTAGCGACTGCGCCGCATTGAGGCGCGGATCGCAATGCGTGTGATAACGATCCGCAAGCGCCTCATCGGTCACCGCAATCGCACCACCGGTGCATTCGGTCACATTCTGCCCGGTCATCTCGATATGGATGCCGCCGCCAAAGCTGCCCTCTGCACGGTGCACGGCAAAGAATCCGCGAACTTCAGCCAATATCCGTTCGAACGGGCGGGTTTTGTAACCGCTGGCCGACTTGATCACATTGCCATGCATCGGATCGCACGACCAGATTACCGGGTGGCCTTCGCGCTGCACTGCACGCACCAGCTTCGGCAAACCGGCCTCGATCTTGTCATGGCCATAGCGCGTAATCAGCGTCATCCGCCCCGGAACGCGCGCCGGATTCAGCGTGTCGAGCATCCGCAACAGCGCATCCGGCTCCAGACTCGGTCCGCATTTCATGCCAATCGGATTGCCGATACCGCGCAGGAATTCGACATGCGACGAACCCTCAAAGCGGGTGCGGTCGCCAATCCACAGCATATGCGCCGAGGTGTCGTACCATTGACCGGTGAGCGAATCCTGCCGCGTCATCGCCTGCTCATAGGGCAGCAGCAGCGCTTCATGGCTGGTGTAGAAGCTGGTGCCCTTGATCTGGGGCACAGTTTCAGGGGTAATACCGCAGGCTTCCATGAAGGCCAGCGCCTCACCGATGCGGTCGGCCACATCCTTGAATTTTTTTGCCCAAGGCGAACGGCCCATGAAATCGTGGGTCCAGGCATGCACCTGTTGCAGGTTGGCATAGCCGCCCTGGCTGAACGCGCGCAGCAGGTTCAGCGTGGCAGCCGCCTGGCTATAGGCCTTGACCATACGTTCGGGATCGGGCTCGCGCGCGACGGATTCGAATGCGATATCGTTGATGATGTCGCCACGATAGCTGGGCAGCTCAACACCGTCGATCACCTCGGTATCGGCAGAGCGCGGCTTGGCAAACTGGCCTGCCATGCGGCCAATCTTCACGACCGGAAGCTTGCTGGCAAAGGTCAGGACGACAGCCATCTGCAACAGCACACGGAACGTATCGCGGATGTTGTTCGGGTGGAATTCGGCAAAACTTTCGGCGCAATCGCCACCCTGTAGCAGGAACGCCTTGCCATCCACCACATCGGCAAGTTCCGAAGTCAGGTTGCGCGCTTCACCCGCAAATACCAGCGGCGGAAAGTTGCGCAGCGTCGCTTCTGTCGCGGCCAGTGCTTCCTGGTCACGATAGGTCGGCATCTGCTTGCCGTCATGGTTGCGCCAGCTTTCGGGCGTCCAATTCGCCGCCATCTTGATTACTCCACTAAGTCTATTGCGGGCGGCCTTCTAGGCGTGTTGCCAACGATGGTGCAAGCAAAAGCGCCTATTTCCGCTCCAAACGCAAGTTTGTTGCTGCGCTGCACAATTTTTTACAAGCGCTGTAAAAATATGTCACGTTAATCCAAGGCTTTCTGCGCGTCCCGCGATGAAACAGGGCTAAATTAGCACTCCAGATTGTAATCCTTTGCGCCTATAGGCGACTCGTTACAGGGGTATAACTTTAGTCACAATCATGCTGCACCAGCCACTCCAGACAGAAAGCGCGCCGAAAAAACGGCAAGCGCCTGCCAAGCGCCAACGGCGCCTGTTTGGCTGGCGCGAGCTTGTGCTTGTGGTGATAGCCTTTCTGCTTTTGGCATTGTTACCTAGCTCGGCCCAATGGGCGTGGAGTGTTCCGAGCGAACCATCGACCAAGGATTTGCTGGCAGATGCTGCAGAACGGGCTGACGAGAATTTCTCGGGGTCAGCCTTTTTCTTCCTTGATCCCGATGTGAACGCCCCCGCGGCGCCCCAACTCAAATTGACAAAATCGGTGTCGGGCGTTTCACCCGAAACATCCGCATTGATTGCAAAGGCCGATCTCTCTGCATTCGCGACAAACGCAGCGGCCGCGCCGTTCGTGATGAAGGCGGGAACGGTTGACTATGGCCGCGCACTGAAGTGCCTGACCGATGCGATTTATTACGAAGCTGCGAACGAACCTGACGCAGGCCAGCGCGCCGTCGCGCAGGTCATCATCAACCGCATGCGGCACCCGACCTATCCGAACAGCATTTGCGGCGTGATCTATCAGGGGTCGGAACGCGCTACCGGTTGCCAGTTCAGCTATAGCTGCGACGGGTCGATGGCGCGCACCCCTGCCCGCCCGTCATGGCTGCGGGCACAGCGTGTTGCGATGGATGCGCTTTCGGGCTCGGTTTATGCGCCCGTCGGCATGGCGACACACTATCACGCGACCTATGTCTATCCCTATTGGGCCCCGAGCCTGAATTTCATCGGCACCATCGGTGCGCACCGTTTCTATAGCTGGAAAGGCAGTGCCGGGCGCCCGTCTGCATTCTTCCGCAGCCATGCAGGCCGTGAACCTTTCCCGGGGCCGAAACCGCGCGCTTGGAACGCCGAAGTTACGCCCTTGCTCGATCCGATCGAATTGCAAAAACAATATGAACGCGAATTTGCGGCTGTTCGCCTAAAGGCCGAAGCCGAAGCTATCGCGGCGGCCAAAGCCGGACTGTCAGGCGGATCAAACGTTGCGGCGGCCTATTCCGACATAACGCCCTATCGCCCTGCCCAAGCTAAAAACTATAATGCTCCCGACTATTCGGCAGATGCCCACGCCAGGGGTGGTGATGATGCCTATGCCGGTGGCAAGCTGCCGACCAATGGCGATGTAAAAAGCGAGTATCAGGCAAGCGGCAGCTGGAAGAAGCAACCCAGCGGCATCTGATTTCAATAAGTCAGTCCAGTTTCTGGCTGATCCGCAAGGTCGCGCGCAAACCGCCTTCACTCCGATTTTCCAGAGTAACATCGCCGCCATGCGCCCGGGCAATGGCGCGCGCAATGGTCAATCCAAGGCCAGAACCACCAGACGCCCGGTTGCGCGAGCTTTCAGCCCGCGCAAAGGGTTCAAACAGGTCGGTCAGTTGTTCATGCGCAAGACCCGGTCCTTGGTCATCTATCGTAATCGACAACTGATTTCCGTCGCACACGGTCACAATCTGCGCCTTGCCGCCATATTGCAGCGCGTTGCCCATCAAATTGCGTAGCGCTCTGCGCAACAGGACAGGGCGGACTGCGGCACGGCATTTTTCCATGCTCTCGACTACCGTCAACGAGCCCTCGCCGTCCAGTTCGTCAGCCACCATTTCAACGAGTGCGCTGACGTCCGTGAGTACCAGCGCCTCAGCCGATTTGCCGAGGCGGGCGAGAATCAGGATATCGTCGAGAATGTGGACCATCTCGTCCACCGTCGCCGCCATTTTCGTGCGTTCATCCTCGTCCTCGACAGATTCGATACGCACACGCAGCGATGCCAGCGGCGTCTTCAGGTCGTGCCCAATCGCACCCAACATCACGTCCTTTTCGGTCAACATCGCATTCACACGCTGCTCGGCCGTATTGAAACTGTCGATCAAACTACGGATGTCGTCGGGACCTTGCGGCTCAAGCGGCGGCGCGCCGCTCGCCAACCCCGCATGCTCGAGACGCAGGTTGAGTTGACGCAGCGGTTTGGAAATCTGGCGAATGACGAGCAACAACGGGATCATCACGCCGAGGTAGATCAGCCCGGTCTCGATAAGAAGCGCCAGCGGTGGAAGAATGTTGCGCGTCCTTACCCGCGCGGCCGAGTGGAGCCAGTTACCATCGGCCAGCTTGACGCTGAGCAGAGCCACTTCTCCTCGACTGGAATTTGCACGCCATTTATGTTCAGGAGCACTACGATAAGTATGAGGCCTGGGTTTAAGATCGTCCGGCAGCGCAGAGGCCGGTCCAACAGACAAACGCACCGACTGGATTTCCGGATAGACAGATTGCAAATGCATGGCGAGGCGCTCAGCCAATTCTTCCGTGCTATGAAATCCCGGCGTATTCAGCGGCCCCTTCGCTCGAATGATCCTGACCGAGGGTCGACCTCCCAAACGATTAACCGGCTCAACCGAACCAAAATCAAGCCTGTTGGATGCGACTGCGACCATCAGGGAAGATGCCTCAACTACAGCCCGACCCTTGAGCATTTGGTATCGCATCGCAGTGTTAATTCCCTGCACCAGCAACAAGCCAAATGCAGTTATCAGTATGATCCTGCCGGTCATACTGCGCGGAAAAAAGCGAAGCCCCCCAAACATCGTCAACTCCGCTGGACTTCGACCGAGAAGCGGTAGCCACCGCCCCAGATCGTTTTGATATATTTGGGATCCTTGCTGTCTGGTTCTAGCTTGCGCCGCAACCGACTAACCTGATTGTCAATCGCACGATCAAACGGCCCGGCAATGCGGCCCTTGGTAAGGTCGAGTAGCTGGTCACGATTGAGCACCTGACCCGCCCGCTCCACCAGCGCCTCCAGCAGCCGGTACTCGCCCGATGACAAAGGCACGAGCGCGCCATGCGGATCGAACAATTGCTGCTCTGCAGTCTTCAGCTGCCAGCCATCAAACGCCCAGATGGTGCCCCCATTGCCGTTGGCAACCGGTGCGCCGTTGGTGCGACGGAGAGCGACCTTGATGCGCGCCACCAGTTCGCGGGGAGAGAATGGTTTGACGACATAATCGTCCGCACCGATTTCAAGGCCGACAATGCGGTCGGCCTCTTCAGAGCGTGCGGTAAGCAGTATCACCGGTGGCCCGCCATTTTCCGCAATGTAACGGGTAAGGCTCAAACCATCCTCACCCGGCATCATAATATCGAGCAGGACAACATCGATATCATAGCCTTTGAGCGCTTCGCGTGCACTCGCCGCATTGCCCGCCTCGGTCACGCGATAGCCCTGTTTCTCCAGATAGCGCGCCAACGGGTCACGGATCGACAGTTCGTCGTCGACCAACAGGATATGGGGGCGGGTCTTGGGCATCGGCTGTTACTATCGCGCCAATCTGCAAAGGGGAAGCTGGGCGGCATCATAGGGGTGAAGCCGCCCCGCCAGGGGGAAGGAAGCTTAGTTTGTGGCAGCAGATTTCATCTGTTCGCGCATCGCGCTGCGCATGGCACCATGCTCGGCATTCGAAATCTGTCCGTCCTTGTTGGTGTCTACTTTGGCGAAATGAGCATCAACCGCTGCGGTCATTTCCGCCTTGGTGATGGTCTTGTCGCCATTGGTGTCGGCCATTTTGAGCATCTTCATGCCGCCGCCATGACGGCCACCGTGATGGGCACGACCTTCGTGATGACGCCCCATCTTGCCTTCACCGCGTTCGCCACGTTCGCCACGTTCGCCACGTTCGCCACGTTCTGCCATGCGTGCAGCATGGGCGGCAGTGAATTCAGCTTCGCTGATGCTGCCATTCTTGTCAGTGTCCATTTCGCTAAACTTGGCCTTGTGCTTGGCTTCACGGTCGGCAGCATTGATCTGGCCGTCGGCGTTGACATCCATTTTGGTGAAATGGGTGTTTGCCATCGCGGTCACTTCAGCCTTGCTGAGCGAACCGTCACCATTGGCGTCGGCTTTGCCCATTGGGCCGGGCGCTGCAAAGGCAACCGCTGCGGCGATTGCGGCAGTCGCAACTGCGCCGCCGCCAATGAGGAATTTCTTTTTCATGTCACTTGACCTTCGTGTCTGTCCATAGAGCCGCTATGGCCGGTTGCCTGCTATTTAGGAAACAAAGGTCGCAGAACTATCCGACGCGCGCACGAATTTGTCGCAATTGGTAACGGCCGCAGAAGCGGCTGGGGTCGGCAGAACTGTTGGTAAAGTTGGAGCGGGTAAGGGGAATCGAACCCCTCTAGCTAGCTTGGAAGGCTAGTGCATTACCACTATGCTATACCCGCCCGCTCCGATGGCGGCGCTAATGCCATTGCGGCGCGCGCCGGTCAATAGATATGCAGCAAATGAAAAGCCCCGCAGCGATCGCGCGCTGCAGGGCTTTTCACCATATCGGTCTCAATGCTTTTTGTCGGCCCAGATGGTGCGGTACGACAGATAGCACAGTGCAGTGAAGATGATCAGGAAGATCAGCGACGCCCAGCCCGCAGTCTTGCGTGCTTCCATCTTCGGTTCGGCTGTCCAGGTCAGGAAGGCTGCAACGTCCTTTGCCATCTGGTCCTTGGTCGCCTTGGTGCCATCGTCGAAGGTCACCTGGTCGTCGCCGGTCAGCGGCGGGGCCATTGCAAGGTTCAGGTTGGCGAAATAAGGATTGTAATGCAGTCCGGTGCCCGGGCGGTTTTCCTTGGGCAGATTTGCCGGAACAGCCGCATAGCCCGTTAGCAGCGAATAGACATAAGCGGGGCCATTGTGGCGCGCCTTGGTCATCAGCGAAAGATCCGGCGGAAGCGCGTTGTTGTTGGCGGCACGCGCTGCAGTTTCATTCGCATAGGGCGAAGGAATCTTGTCCGAAGGCAGGCCCGGGCGAGTGGTTGGTTCACCGGTTTCCGGATTGATCGAGGGAACCTCGGTCTTCCAGCCTTTGGCAATCGCCTTTACTTCGTCTTCGCTATAGCCAAGGTCTTCGAAGTTGCGGAAAGCAACCTGATTGAGGCTGTGGCAAGCCGAGCAAACTTCGGCATACACCTTCAGGCCGCGCTGCAACTGCGCCTTGTCATAGGAACCGAAGGGGCCGTCATGTTTGAACGACACCTTTTTCGGATGTTTGTGGAATTGCGATTCTACAGTCGGCGCAACAGGCTCGGTAACTGCAGTATAGGCACCCGTGACGAACGAGATCAGCAGCATTCCGCTGAAGAACAAGCCGACCAGACCAGCGATAAGACGGACCATGATGCTATTCTTTCCCTGTTAGGCAGCAGCAGTTTCGAGCGGTTTGCCGGTGACCGCTTCGGTGATCGAGTTCGGCAGCGGCGCGGTCTTTTCAATTCGCGACACGATCGGCAGGATGATCAGGAAGTGCGCGAAATAATAGGCCGCGGCAAGCTGGCTGAGCATCACATAAGGTTCCTCAGCCGGCATCACGCCGCAATAGCCGAGGATCACGATGCACGGGATCAGACCAAACCAGAAGAACTTCCGGAACAGCGGACGATAATGGCCCGAGCGCACCGGCGAGGTATCAAGCCAGGGCAGGAAGAACAGCAGCAGGATCGAACCGAACATCGCAAGAACGCCCATCAACTTCGCCGGGATGATCACGATACCGGTAAAGGGGATCGCAAAGTCCACAGTGAAGGCGCGCAGGATCGCGTAAAACGGCCAGTAATACCATTCAGGAACGATGTGCGCAGGCGTCGACATTGGGTTCGCCGGAATATAATTGTCCGGATGGCCCAGCATGTTCGGCGCAAAGAAGGTGACGAGCACAAAGGCAATCAGGAACAGGCCAAGACCGAAACCGTCCTTTGCCGTGTAATAGGGATGGAAAGGAACTGTGTCGCTTTCCGCCTTCACCGCAACACCGGTGGGGTTTGACGAACCGGGGATGTGCAGCGCCCATACGTGCAGGATGATGGCACCCAGAATGACGAACGGCAGCAGATAGTGCAGCGAGAAGAAGCGGTTGAGCGCGGCCTGATCAGGCGCAAATCCGCCTAGCAGCCACTGGCGCAACGGCTCACCCACGACCGGAATGGCCGAGAAGAAACCGGTGATAACCTGCGCACCCCAGAAGCTCATCTGGCCCCAAGGAAGCACGTAGCCCATGAAGCCGGTGGCCATCATCAGCAGGAAGATTACAACGCCGAGCAACCACACCATTTCGCGCGGGGCCTTGTACGAACCATAGAAAAGCCCGCGGAATATGTGGATGTAGACCACAATGAAGAAGAAACTTGCGCCGTTCATGTGCGCATAGCGGATAAACCAGCCGCCATTCACGTCACGCATGATATGTTCGACGCTGTTAAAAGCGCCATCGATGCTGGCATAATAATGCATGGCGAGGATGATGCCGGTGATGATCTGGATCATCAACGCAACGCCCGAAAGCACACCGAAGTTCCAGAAATAGTTCAGGTTACGCGGAACCGGATAGCCGCCGCCGATGGCGTTATAAACAAAGCGGGGGAGCGGCAGGCGTTCATCGACCCACTGCATCACCGGATGCTGAGGCTTATATTCGTTGGCCCAGGGGAAACTCATTTCGGTGCGCTCCTCAACCGATTTTCACGACTGTGTCGGAAATGAATGCGAATTCGGGAACCTGCAGGTTCAGCGGTGCCGGACCCTTGCGGATGCGACCGGCGGTATCATAGTGCGAACCGTGGCAGGGGCAGAAATAGCCGCCAAATTCGCCCTTCACTTCACCCGCCGCAGCGCCCAGCGGCACGCAACCAAGATGCGTGCAGACGCCCATGGTGACCAGCCAGTTTTCCTTGCCCGGCTTGGTGCGTTCGGCCAGCGTCTGCGGATCGCGCAGCGTGCCGACGGCAACCTTGTTTGCATCAGCAACTTCGGCCGGGGTCAGGTTACGGATGAAAACCGGTTGCTTGCGCCAGCTGGTCTTGATCGCCTGACCGGGCTCGATTGCGGCCAGGTCAACCTCGATCGAGGCAAGCGCGCGGACATCGGCACTGGCCCCCATCTGGTTCAAAAGCGGCAAGGCAACTGCGGCGGCACCAACGCCTGCCCAGCTCACTGCGGCAATGTGAATGAAATCCCGACGGCGAACGCCATCTTCGGCAACTGTTTCTGTCATGCTTTCCGCCTGTTCGACCGTAGCCATGTTTCGCCCTCAAACTCCGCTTTGGAGCGGCAGACTGCCGCGCGGTTAACCCCTATATTCTTGTCATTCTTGCACAGTCTGGCTTGCAGGCCAACTGTGATTCCGCGGCCTCATAGACGCGTTGCGCCCGATTTGCCAACCGGGAAATTGGCCAATATGTGTCATTCGCCTGTGTATAAGTTGCAAAAAACGGAACCTGCCTTGAAAATTGCCCTCTACCAGCCCGACATCGCCGGAAATGTCGGCACGATTTTGCGCCTGAGTGCCTGCCTTGGTGTGCCCTGTGCAATCATCGAGCCGTGCGGCTTCCCCTTTTCGGACAAGGCGCTGAAACGGGCGGGCATGGATTATGCCGAAGCCGTCGAGGTAGAGCGTTTTGCCGACTGGCAGGCATTTGCCCAATCCGCAAAAGTCGAAGGCCGGCGAATAGCGCTGATGAGCAGCAAGGGCTCGACTTCGCTGTACGAAACCGAATTTCTACCCGGTGACATTTTGCTGTTCGGCTCGGAAAGCGCCGGCGTACCCAATGATGTGCATGCCGCATGCGACCTGCGCATACGGATTCCGATGCAAGCCGGATTTCGCTCCTTGAATGTTGCTGTTTCGGCTGGCATCGCGCTTTCGGAAGCCCTGCGCCAAACGGGGCAATTGCCTATGGAGAAGACGCCATGACGTTGACCCTCGACGTCCAGCAACAAACAGCACGCGAATGGTTCGAAACGCTGCGAAACCGCATTTGCGCGGAATTTGAGGCCATCGAGCGCGAGGCCGGATCCGATGCCAGCTTTGAATATCTGGCTTGGGAACGCACCGATCATGACGGCTCGCCCGGCGGCGGCGGCGTGCGTGGGGTGATGAAGGGTAAGGTCTTTGAAAAGGTCGGGGTCAATGTCTCAACCGTCGGCGGTGCCTTTAACCCCGATTTCGCCCAGACCATCCACGGTGCTGCGGAAGACCCCAATTTTTTTGCAACCGGTATCAGCTTGGTCGCGCATATGGCCAATCCGCATGTGCCGGCCGTGCACATGAACACCCGCTTCCTCGCGACCACCAAACGCTGGTTCGGTGGCGGGGCCGACCTTAACCCGCCCATCGCCTATGACGAGGACACCGAAGAGTTCCACGCCCGCCTGCGCGCCGCTTGCGCGCCTTATGGTCCGGATGTCTATGAACGTTACAAGCAGTGGGCCGACGATTATTTCTGGATTCCGCATCGCCAGGTGCATCGCGGCGTTGGCGGGATATTCTACGACCATCTCGAATGCGACAATGACACGATGTTCGAACGCAACTTCGCCTTCACCCGCGATGTTGGTGAGGCCTTTCTCGACATTTACCCCAAGATCGTCCGCAAGCGGATGGGGCAGGAATTTAGCGAGGCCGAAAAGCAGGCGCAGCGCATCTGGCGCGGTCGCTATGCAGAGTTCAACCTTGTCTATGACCGCGGAACCACCTTCGGCCTCAAGACCGGCGGTAACGTCGACGCGATTTTGATGAGCCTGCCGCCCGAAGTGGTTTGGGAATAGCGGCTTGGCCTACTCCCCGATTCCCGACGGCGATATAGCCGCCATCGTGACTTCGCTCGAGATGACGGCGCGCCCACCCTTGCGCCCCATGCCGGCGGGCGAATTGCGGCTCGAACGGTGGGAAGCCCCTGCCCTCGAAAAATACCGCCTGCTCTACCGCCGCGTGGGGGAGCCTTGGCTGTGGTTCTCACGACTGGTGATGGCGGATGAAGAGCTCGCAGCTATCATCCACAATCCCGATGTCATGATCTGGGCCGTGACCGACCGGCGCGGGATCGAAGTCGGGATTTTGGAACTCGACTTTCGCGAGGCGGGGCAATGCGAGCTCGCCTTTTTCGGCCTTATCCCTGCTCTCAATGGCAAAGGCCATGGGCGCTGGCTGATGGCGATGGCGCTGCAGGCCGCGTGGGCGCGCAAGGGTGTGGAGCGACTTTGGGTGCACACCTGCACGCTCGACGCACCCGGCGCGTTGGGTTTCTATATAAAGAGCGGCTTTTTCCCCTATCAGCGCCAGCTCGAAACCTTCCCAGACCCCCGCCTCTCCGGGCACCTGCCGCGCGAGGCTGCACCGCAAATTCCGATTATCGAGTAAACAATGCCCCCTTTAACAACACCGTAGTGCTGAGCTTGTCGAAGTACGCCCAAAGGTTTACGCGAAACTGGGAAGCGCCCTTCGACAAGCTCAGGGCTACGGTAAATTTTCGAACAAGGCTCTTTCATGCTCCACTATGAAGACATCGTCGTCGGCACCAAATCCAGCTATGGAAAATATGAGGTCACGCGCGAGGAAGTGATCGAATTCGCCACCAAATATGATCCGCAACCCTTTCACTTGAGCGACGAGGCGGCCGCACAAACCTATTTCGGCCGCCTGTCTGCAAGTGGCTGGCACACCGGCTCAATGGCAATGCGGATGATGGTCGACAACATGAAGGTGAACCAGCAGGCAGGGCTTGGCTCCCCCGGCATCGACGAACTGCGCTGGCTGAAACCGGTCTATCCCGGGGACACGCTGCGCGTCGAGCATGAAATCCTCTCCAAACGCCGCTCAAAATCGCGCCCCGAAATGGGTAGCTTTGTCGGTCGCACCACAGTGTTTAATCAGGACGATGTTGCGGTGATGGCGATGGTTTCGACCGGATTGATCCGGGTGCGGCGTCCGGAGATCATGGAAGATTGACAAATTTAGCGCAATTTTATATACGCTGCTTATGGCACAGATGAATGTCTCGCTACCGGAGGGCCTGAAAAGTTGGGCCGAAGCTCGCGTTTCCGAAGGGCTTTACAGCAGCACCAGCGACCTGATCCGCGATCTTTTACGCCGTGAGCAGGAATTTGTGACAAAGCGGGAACGGCTGCAGGCTGCCATCGACGAAGGCCTCGCCTCGCCTCCTACCGGCAAGAGCATCGAGGATATTGTCGAAGCGGGATTTGCGCGGCTTGCTTGAAATCGAAATCCTGGAACGTGCGCAGGACGATATTTTCAACATCATCGAATTTGGCTCGGCAGAACATGGCGAGGCGGAAGCGCGCGACTATGTGGGCAAGATTGCCGCGCGGATCAATTGGCTGAGCGCGAATCCCGGGTTGGGGCCGGTTCATAGCGAGTTGCGCGGCGGTGTCCGGTCATTCCGGCAGGGACAACACCGGATTTACTATCAGTCCAGCGCCAGAAAACTGACCGTGGTCCGGATATTGCATCTTTCTATGGATATCAGGATTCAGTTTGAGTGAGGCATGGCTTGGCGGTGTCTCGACATGTTCGCTGGGATCATTATAGAACTTTCAATCAGCGGACGCATGTAAGGCTGGCAATGGGCAACCCCGAACTTGACCTATTACGGCCAGCCGAGTTTGCCCGATTGCGTTCTGGAATAAGGTTTGAAAAACCGCACGTCTTACACTTAACTCGTTCCATACCTTCAAGTTCACCAACGACCGTCATCACTTTCTCCCAAACAATTTCTCGACATCCCCCAACGCCAATTTCACCCAAGTCGGTCGGCCATGATTGCACTGGCCCGAATGCGGGGTGACTTCCATTTCGCGCAGAAGTGCGTTCATTTCAGCAACGCTCAACACGCGGCCAGCCCTTACCGATCCGTGGCAGGCCATGGTTGCAGCGACCAAGTCGAGGCGTTCTTTGAGGCTGATCGCCTCATCATAGGCGGCCAAATCGTCGGCGAGGTCACGAACAAGGGCTTGAGCGTCCTGCGTCCCCAACAGCGCAGGCACGCTGCGCACCAACATCGCGGCAGGGCCGAAGCGTTCGATTTCCAGACCCAGATCGGCGAACTCGGCTAGCCGCGCTTCCAACCGGTCGCAGGCAGTTTCTTCGAGTTCGACCACTTCGGGCACCAGCAGGCCCTGCGTCGCCACCCTGCCCTGCGCCGTCGCCGCGCGCATCCGTTCGAGCACCAAACGTTCATGCGCGGCATGCTGGTCGACAATGACAAGGCCGTCCTCCGCCTCCGCCACGATATAGGTCGCCGCCACCTGTCCACGCGCCACGCCGAGCGGATGGCGGACAGCTTGGGGGACGGCTTCGGTCGATGGCTCGGCACGGCCCATCAACGGGGCCAGTTCTTCTCCCTGAATAGCCGCCAGATAGGCAAAGCTCGACCGCGCTTCAGATAGTCCGCCAAAAGCGGGGCGGCGGGCATAATTGCCCTGATAGGCGGTTGGCGGTGCGGCGAAGATATCGCCCTGCGCGGTGCGCACAGGTTCCTGCTGCCAGTTGGCCAGCGCGGCCTCTGCAGGGCGTTGCACACTGCGGAAGCCTGCCTGATCGATAGCATGGCGAAGGCCCGACACTATCATCCCGCGCACCAGCGCCGGGTCGCGAAAACGCACCTCGGTCTTTGCCGGGTGGACGTTCACATCAACCTCGTTGGGAGGCAAATCGAGGAACAGCGCGACCACGGCATGGCGATCACGCGCCAGCATTTCGGCATAGGCACCCCGCACCGCGCCGACCAGCAACCGGTCTTTCACCGGACGCCCGTTGACGAAGAGATATTGATGATCGGCAACCCCGCGATTGAAGGTGGGCAGAGAGGCAATGCCGCCCAAACTGATCCCTTCGCGCTGGAAATCGAGGGCGACGCTGTTCTCGGCCAGTTCAGGTGCGGTCAGCGCTGCCACCCGTTCGGGACGGCCCATATCCGGCTGCACCGAAAGCGTCCGCCGCCCATCATGTTCAAGCGTGAACCCAATATCGGGCCGCGCCATGGCCAGCCGCCGCACGGCATCGAGCGCAGCGGCATATTCGGCGCGCGGGCTGCGCAAAAATTTGCGCCGCGCGGGGATGTTGGCGAAAAGATTCTCGACCCGCACCCGCGTACCCGGCGGAATAGCGGCAGGCCCTTCCGAGACAAGTTGTCCATGATCGACGACGCGACTCCAGCCCTCTTCCCCACGCACCCGGCTTTCGACGCAGAATTTCGAAACGCTGGCAATCGACGGCAGGGCTTCGCCGCGAAAACCCATCGTCAGCACCTGATCGATATTGTCGTCGGGCAGTTTGGAGGTCGCGTGGCGTTCGAGCGCCAGTGCAATCTCGTCCGCTGTCATCCCGCAGCCATCGTCGGTCACCTCGACAAGGTCGAGGCCGCCCGCGCCCAACCGGATAGATATGTGCGACGCGCCCGCATCGATGGCGTTTTCGACCAGTTCCTTCAACGCACTGGCCGGTCTTTCCACCACTTCACCGGCTGCAATCCGGTTGATAAGCGTGTCGGGAAGCCTTCTTATTGACATCTGCGCGCACCTAGACCAAGCGCCGCGCTCAAGCGAATCCTTTCATGGTGAAGAAGCGCGATTTTGCTGTTTTGAAACACAGCAAATTCCTGTAGTGCGACGCGATTGCGCCGCGCCGTCATCAAAGGCATTTCAGCCCGCAATCCCACAAACCTCTTTCTGGGTGGAAGATTAGAGAATGTTCAAGCTTTTCCGGTTTGCCTCGCAAGACATGGCAATCGATCTCGGCACGGCGAATACCGTGGTCTATGTGCGCGGTCAGGGCATCGTCCTCAACGAGCCTTCGGTGGTCGCGATTGAAACAATCAATGGTATCAAACGCGTCAAGGCGGTTGGCGACGATGCAAAGCTGATGATGGGCAAAACCCCTGACAGCATCGAGGCAATCCGCCCCTTGCGCGACGGCGTCATCGCCGACATCGATGTGGCCGAGCAGATGATCAAGCACTTCATCCACAAGGTGCACGGCAAGCCCCGCATGTTCAGCTATCCCGAAATCGTGATCTGCGTTCCCTCGGGCTCGACCTCGGTCGAACGTCGCGCGATTCGCGACGCGGCTTCGAATGCCGGTGCCAGCGCGGTGTACCTGATTGAAGAGCCGATGGCAGCCGCAATTGGCGCCGACATGCCGGTGACCGAACCCATCGGTTCGATGGTCGTCGACATCGGCGGCGGCACGACGGAAGTCGCTGTCCTTTCGCTGCGCGGCCTTGCCTACACCACATCAGTGCGCACCGGCGGCGACAAAATGGACGAAGCCATCGTCTCCTATGTCCGCCGACATCACAACCTGCTGATCGGTGAAGCTACCGCCGAGCGCATCAAGAAAGATTTCGGCACCGCCCGCGCGCCTGCCGATGGCATTGGCCATACGATCCATATCAAGGGCCGTGACCTTGTGAACGGTGTTCCCAAGGAAATCTCGATCAACCAGGGCCAGATTGCCGAAGCCCTTTCCGAACCCATCGGCACGATCGTGGAAGGCGTGCGCATCGCGCTTGAAAACACTGCGCCCGAACTGGCTGCCGACATTGTCGATCAGGGCATCGTGCTCACCGGCGGTGGTGCATTGATGCAGGGTCTGGACGAGCATTTGCGCGACGAAACAGGCCTGCCTGTCACTGTTGCCGAAGATCCGTTGACCTGCGTCGCCATCGGCACCGGGCGCGCGATGGAAGACCCGGTCTTCCGCGGCGTCCTCCTGACCGCATAACGCAGGGACAAGGGGATGGCGCCGCCACGGCATCGGCGCCCGGGTTTTTCCCGAAGAGCGCAATATAGTCTGTTTGTTACTTATGTGCTGGCGATTGCCGGCGCGGTGGTGGCTGGCGTATTGCTGCTGATCTCGATTGCGGATCCGACCGGATTTGCCGCCTTGCGGGCCGGTGCCGCCGAAGTGACAGCGCCGGTCGCGCGGGGTTTCCACGCCGTGCGCCGCAGCATCGCCGGAATTGGCGAGAACACATCGGCCTATCTGGATGCGGCCTCACAAAATGCCGAACTGAAACGCCAGGTTGCCGCCAACCGCACCAAGCTGATTCAGGCCGACGCATTACGTGTGGAAAATCGCGAACTCAAAATTCTGCTCAATCTCAAGCAGGAAGAAGCGGACAATGTCGTAGCGATTGGCAATCTGGTCAGCAGCACCGCTTCGAGCAGTCGGCGCATCGCAATTTTATCCGTCGGGAGCAGCGATGGCGTCGCCGTCGGCTACCCCGTGCGGGCAGCGCGAGGGCTGATCGGTCGCGTGATCGAGACCAGCCCGAACACGGCAAAGATTTTGCTCCTGTCGGACGCCGAGAATGTGATCCCGGTCATTCGGGTGCCCGACGGACTGCCTGCGCTTGCGAGCGGTATGGGTGATGGCACGATCATGATTCGCCCCGTCGATCTGGGCGTGAACAATTTCAAGCGCGGCCAGATCGTTACCACGTCAGGCAGCGGCGGGCTCTATCCGCCCAATATTCCTTTCGCTACCGTCGTTCGTAAAACCAGCGATGGTGCGCTCGCCCGCCCGATTGCCAGCCCTGCCTCAAGCGAGCATGTGATCGTGTTGAAACCCTATCAGCAAGCGGCCAAAAAGGTGCTCGATGCCACGCTGCAGGCATTGCCGAAAAGCGAAGCCGACGAATGAACCAGTTGCTTGCAACAGGGCGCAAGCTGCTGGGCCCGAGCCGCGAATATGAAAGCCGCATCGATCGCGAGCAATCGCCCGCCCGCATGCTGCTTGTTCCAATCCTTTCAGTGATGGCGGGTTCAATGGCGACGTCGACTTTGCCATTGGTCGCAGGCACGCCACTACTCCCCCCCTTTGGTCTGCTCATCCTGCTTGCATGGCGCCTGATGCGGCCCGGCATGTGGCCCGCATGGATCGGTCTGCCGCTCGGGCTGTTCGACGATCTGTATAACGGTCAACCATTTGGCAGCTCGGCCTTTGTCTGGTCACTGTGCATGATTGCAATCGAACTGCTCGACTTGCGCGGTGTGTGGCGCGATCATTTGCGGGACTGGCTAATCGCATCGGCGCTGATTATGTTTGCGCTGCTTGCCGGGCTTGGCATCACCGAACTGGCCTATCAAGCGCCGGAGGTTTCCATCATCGTGCCGCAGATGTTCGTTTCGATTCTGTTTTACCCGCTTGCGGTAAGATTGTGCGCGCATCTCGATGGCTGGCGGCTGGCTACATGAACGACAAGCGCGGGCCGACAACCGGACAATTGGAATTCACCTTTTCCCGCCGCGCGCTTTTCATCGGCGGTGTGCAGGCAGCAGTCGGAGCGGTGGTCGCCACACGGATGGCCTATATCGCTGTCGCGGAGAATGAGAAATACAAGCTCGCGTCCGAAAGCAACCGCATCAACCTGACGCTCATCCCGCCACGGCGCGGCTGGTTCATCGACCGGATTGGCAAACCGATTGCAACCAATCGCGCGGATTTTCGCGTCGACATCATACCAGACCGTCTGCAAAATCGGGAACAGACGCTGGGTACGCTGACCCAGTTACTGGACCTGAAGCAGGAAGATCTGGAGCGGATCGAAAAGGAACTGAAAGAGGCGCAGGGCTTCCAACCGGTGCAGGTGGCAGCAGGACTTGATTATGAGAGCTTCGCACGAGTCAGTGTGCGCTTGCCAGACCTACCGGGCGTCAGCCCGAGACAAGGCTTTTCGCGCTTTTATCCCAGCGGGGCTGCAGTGGGCCATTTGCTCGGTTATGTTGGCACCGTCTCGGCCGAGGAATATCGGCTCGACAAAAACCCGCTGTTAATTACGCCCGGGTTCAAGGTTGGCAAGCAAGGCCTTGAAAAAACAATGGAAATGCGCCTGCGCGGCAAGCCCGGTGCCAAACGGACGGAAGTGACCGCGCGTGGCAAGATCGTCCGCGAGCTTTCCACCCGTTCCGACACGCCTGGCAAGCCTGTTCAGCTAACCATCGATATCGACTTGCACAATTATGCTGCACGCCGCCTGGGCGTTGAATCGGGATCGGTCGTGGTGATCGACTGCCTGACCGGCGATATTCTCGCTTTGGTCTCGATGCCTTGCTTTGATCCTAACAGTTTTTCCGAAGGCATTGGGCGCCTTGAATGGAAGATGCTGAATTCAGACGATCGCATACCCATGCTCAACAAGTCGCTCCAAGGGCTCTACCCTCCGGGTTCGACCCTGAAGCCGATGGCCGCCCTGGCGTTCCAACAGCAGGGAATCGATCCGGAGGAGAAAGTTGTCTGCGGCGGCGGTTACCGCCTTGGTAACCGCGTATTCAAATGCCTGGGCCGCCATGGCCCGATGGACATGCGCAGCGCGATCATGAAGAGTTGCAACACCTATTTCTATTCAATGGCCAACCGCGTCGGCTATGACGCGATCGCTCCTGTTGCCAAGCAACTAGGCTTGGGACAGGAATTCCCCCTTCCCTTTCAGTCACAACGTTACGGCACCGTTCCGGACAGCGCCTGGAAAAAGAAAAAATATGATCAGGAATGGAGCCGGTCCGACTCGCTCAACGCCGTAATTGGCCAAGGCTATGTCATCGCCAGCCCGTTCCAGCTCGCCGTGATGGCGGCGCGCATCGCGTCCGGCCGTATGCTGGAACCGGAAATCCTGCTGAAGAACCGCACCGCTGGCAAACATCTGCCGTTTCCTGAAGAACATCTGCAGGTCGCACGCGACGGAATGGACCTGGTAGTCAATGGTGCGGGAACGGCGGTACGAAGTCGGCTTGAAATCCCCGGTATCACCATGGGTGGCAAGACGGGAACCGCGCAGGTACGCGCAATCAAGGGCGGACAGCGCGGGCAAGGCGGGGCACGCCGGTTTCGCGACCACGGCCTGTTCGTTTGCTTCGCGCCCGTAGCACAACCACGCTACGCTGCTGCAGTTGTCATTGAACATGGCATGGGTGGCGCGCGCGCAGCGGCGCCGGTGGCAAAGGATGTCCTGACCTTTCTCTACGACCGTGAAAAGGCCATGGCCTCGCTCGAGGCGCTCGAAGCAGGCTGGGGCGGCGGCATTGATGAGCGCATGGCGCGCCAATATGCGGCCTTCCAGGCTGGACAGGGCGTTCCGGCTGCTGAACGGAGCGAGATGTGAACGGTATCGTTCCCGCCCCTATTGCCGCTTTACCCTGGCGTGTCATCTTCGTGCTATTCGGGCTCGCGACCTTTGGAACAGCGGTGCTTTATTCGGCAGCGGGCGGCAGCTTCAGCCCATGGGCGGGTAATCATTTTCTGCGTTTTTGCGTGCTGATGACGATGGCCGTGGTGATGTCGCGCCTGCCGCTCGATTTCTGGAAGAAGATCACTTTTCCGCTCTATATCGTGCTTTTGCTCATGCTGGTTGCGGTGGAATTGATCGGCTTTGCAGGCGGCGGGAGCCAGCGCTGGATCAATCTCGGGATCATCACTTTTCAGCCGTCCGAGCTGATGAAGCCGACTGTGGTGCTGGTTACGGCATGGTTTTTCGATCGTCTGCCACCGTCCAAAATCACAGGTTGGGACGCAATCTGGCCGGTTGCCATCATGCTGGTTGTCCCCAGCATTCTCGTCATCATCCAGCCCGATTTCGATGCGGCTTTGGCCTATATTTTCTGCGCGGCAGTGGTAGGCTTTCTTGCGGGCTGGCCTCTGATCTATTTCATCGGCGGCGGCGTTGCAGTCGCGATTCTTGCTCCTCTGGTATTTTTCTTCGGACTGCGGCCATATCAGCAGGACCGCGTTCTCATCTTCCTCAATCCAGAAAATGATCCGCTGGGCGCGGGCTATCACATCACCCAGTCGAAGATCGCGATCGGGTCGGGCGGGATTTTTGGCAAGGGTTTCGGAAACGGCACGCAAAGCCATCTCGACTATCTGCCCGAAGGCCATACCGACTTCATCTTTGCCACGATGGCGGAGGAATGGGGGCTATTAGGCGGCCTGATCATTATCGGGCTTTATGTGCTGCTGATGCGTTGGGGCCTGAAGGTCGCGATGGAAAGCACCAACCGCTATGGGCAGTTGGTCGCTGGCGGCCTCACTTGCACCATCTTCTTCTACATCATGATCAACCTGCTGATGGTCGTCGGCTTCGCTCCAGTCGCGGGGCTCCCTCTGCCCTTTGTCAGCCATGGCGGCTCCTCGATGCTGACGATGATGATCTGTGTCGGCATCATCATGTCGATTGAACGCCACCCAGGAAGGCGCGCGTTCAGCTAAGCGGACAATCCGCCGGATCGAGGCTTGACAATCACTCCGAATCCCGCCAAAGGCGCCCCTCCAGACCGGTGCGAAGGGATCTGCCCCGCACCTGAAATGGGGACGCTTAGCTCAGTTGGTAGAGCAGCTGACTCTTAATCAGCGGGTCGTGGGTTCGAACCCCTCAGCGTCTACCATTTCCACTATTTTCGGAAATCGCGAACGAAGGATAGCTGACACTACCCTTCTGCCGGCTTGCGCGCGAACAGGCCGAAACCTGCGATGATTGCGTAGCACAAGGCGGGCAAGATAAGCGCGGTTGCAAGGCTGCCCGTTGCATCGGCGATCACACCAGTGATGAGCGGGATGACCGCGCCGCCAAAGATGGCGATATTGATGATGCCCGATCCGTCTGCGGCACGCGAACCAAGCTTTTCGCAGGCGAGCGTAAAGATCGTCGGGAACATGATCGAATTCATCAAGCCAATGGCAAGCAGCGAATAGCCAGAAACTGCACCGGTCGTGCTCGTCGAGATAAGGATCAACGTGATTGCCCCGGCCGATACTGTCGCGAGAACAAGACCCGGGCTAACAACCCGCAATATGGCCGAACCGATGAAGCGACCAATCATCGCACCGCCCCAATAAAGACCGATCAGCTTGCCAGCGGCCTGTTCTTCAAGGCCAAGGACATGCGCCTGCATCAGATAGTTGACGATCAGCGAGCCGATAGCGACTTCCGCGCCGACATAGAGGAAGATGCAAGCAGCGCCATAGCCGAAGCGCGGGCGCTTAAGCAGCTGGAACCCACCCAGCAGGCTGCTCGGTTCATGCTTCTCACCCTGCAATTTGTTGCGGAACATCCAGACCACGCCAGCGACGATTGCGAGCGCTACGGCCAGACCCAGATAGCCATTGACGATCGCCTGTGTTTCCGCCGTGCGATAGGCATCAAGCTCAGCGCCCGAAAGCTGGTCGGCGCTGACCGAGGCCAGGCTGCCGAGGATCAGTATCGCGCCGAAATAAGGGAAAACCGTGGTGCCAAGCGAGTTGAACGCTTGCGCAAAAGTCAGGCGGCTATGTGCCGTCTCTGCCTTGCCGAGCAGGCTGATCAGCGGGTTGGAGACGACTTGCACAATCACGACGCCGCTTGCGAGGACGAAGAGTGCGAAAAGGAAGACGCCATAGGTCGCGGTCTGGCTTGCCGGGATGAACAACAAACATCCTGCCATCATTGTGAGCAAACCGGCAACCGCTCCGCGCATATAGCCGATGCGCTTGACCAGCGCCGCACCGGGAAGCCCGATAACCAGATAGGCGGTGAAGAAGCAGAACTGCACCAGCATCGCTTGCGTATAGTTGAGCGTGAAGAGTTCCTTCAGCTTCGGGATAATCACATCATTGAGCGAGGTGATGCCACCAAAGATGAAGAACAGCGCCATCACGAACAGGCGCAGCTCGGGCGCATCGATGTGCTGGCCCTCGCTTTCGACCGGATTGCTGTCGCTGCTGCTCGCTGCTTGCGGCGCTAATGCCATAGTCCCTCTCCACTATATATTTGTTCTAGTGAACGTTCATATTGCGCATATCAGGCTGCGTCACCGTGTTTTCGTATGCATCCCGCTTTTCACGCAACTTTGTGCAATTCGCGATTTGCGCTGGCCTATATCGCGCGACAGATTTATCGACGGAACAAACCATGTCAGACATTGCTACCCTGCCCGACCTTCTCGAAAGATGCCGCGAAATTTGTGCGCAGCATGGCAATCGTCCGGATGCTTTGATCGAGATATTGCACGCGGTGCAGGCCGAGCGTGGCTATCTGGCCGACGATGCTCTCAAGGGAATAGCCCATGCGCTCAATATCTCGCGCGCCGAAATTTACGGCGTCGTCACCTTCTATCACGATTTCCGGCGTGAACCACCACCCCGGCATGTCGTCAAGCTATGCCGCGCAGAAGCGTGTCAGGCAGTCGGATCGGAGGAACTGGCGCGCCATGTAGAGGCGCGACTGACCGACAGCCCGTCCATAGCCGTCGAAGCGGTATATTGTCTCGGCAACTGCGCGCTCGGCCCTGCTGCGCTGGTTGACGGAAAATTGAAGGCGCGGCTCACTCCCGCTTCCCTCGATGCCATCTTTGCCGATCTGGAACCACAGGCATGACCGCTATTCGCATCTTCGTGCCCATCGATGCGGCGGCGCAATCGGTTGGCGCAAATGAGGTTGCTGCTGCAATTGCTTCCGAAGCTGGCAAACGCGGCATCCATATCGAACTGGTGCGCAACGGGTCGCGCGGGATGTTGTGGCTCGAACCGCTGGTGGAAGTTGCGACGGATTCAGGGCGGATCGCTTACGGACCCGTTAGCGTCGCCGATGTCGCGTCGCTGTTTGAAGCAGGCTTCCTGTCGGGCGGGCCACACGCGCTGTGCCATGGCCCGACCGAAGCAATTCCCTATTTCGCAAAGCAGGAACGGCTGAGTTTCGCCCGCTGCGGTATTATCGATCCGCTCAACCTCGCCGACTATGAAGCGCATGGCGGGCTGGCAGGATTGCGCCGCGCGCTGACGATGGCGCCGCGAGACGTTGTCGCCGAAATAACCGAGTCCGGCCTGCGCGGACGCGGCGGGGCGGGCTTTCCCACCGGCATCAAATGGAAGACCGCATTGGAGCAACCGGCAGGCCAAAAATATGTCTGCGCCAATGCCGACGAAGGCGACAGCGGCACTTTTGCTGACCGGATGCTGATGGAGGGGGACCCCTTTGCTCTGATCGAAGGCATGGCAATCGCCGGGCACGCCATTGGCGCCGATACCGGCTATATTTATATCCGCTCGGAATATCCGCACGCCGTCGCAACGATGCGCCGCGCCGCCGAGATTTGGCATGCGGCCGCACTATCTGATTTTCGTGTTGAAATCCGCGTCGGCGGCGGGGCCTATATTTGCGGCGAGGAATCCTCGATGCTGGAAAGCATTGAGGGCAAGCGCGGCCAGGTTCGCGCCAAACCGCCTATCCCTGCCATTTCAGGCCTGTTCGGAAGGCCCACTGTGGTCAACAATGTCCTCACGCTGGCAGCGGTCGACGACATATTGGCAAAGGGCGCAGCGTATTACCGAGACTTCGGCATGGGCCGCTCGCGCGGAACGCAGGCATTCCAGCTCGCCGGTGATGTGGCGCGCGGCGGGCTGGTCGAAATGGCTTTTGGCGTGACGTTGCGCGAGCTGGTGGAAGATTTCGGCGACGGCACTCGTTCGGGCAAACCGTTACGTGCGGTGCAGGCGGGTGGGCCGTTGGGGGCTTACATTCCAGCCTCTGCACTCGATGTCGAAATGGATTATGAAGCACTGGCGGCTGCAGGCGCCATGCTCGGCCATGGCGGCATCGTGCTGTTCAACGATAGCGTCGATATGGCGAAACAGGCACGTTTCGCTTTTGAATTTTGCGCAATCGAATCCTGCGGCAAATGTACACCGTGCCGCATCGGCGCGGTGCGCGGCAAGGAAGTGATGGACAAGGTGATTGCTGGCGAGGATCGCGCAAGCAATCTGGCGCTGGTCGAGGATTTGTGCGAAATTATGACCGATGGCTCGCTCTGCGCGATGGGCGGGCTGACCCCGATGCCGGTGCTGAGCGCGCTGCGCCATTTCCCCGAAGATTTCGGGCGGGAATAGAGGAGAGAGGCGTTGGCGATCCTCAAGGAAAAAGATTTCGGTACACCCGCTGCCACCTCTGCGCAGATGGTTCAGATCGAGATTGATGGCTTCCCGGTGAGCGTTCCGGAAGGCACGTCGATCATGCGCGCGGCCAATAGCCTCGACCTGCCGATCCCCAAATTATGCGCGACCGACAGCCTGAAGGCGTTCGGTTCGTGCCGCCTGTGTCTGGTCGAGATAGAAGGCCGCAAGGGCACGCCTGCATCCTGCACCACGCTTGCCGAGGAAGGCATGAAGGTTCGCACGCAAAGCGACCGGTTGGCCAAGCTCCGCAAGGGTGTGATGGAGCTATATATCTCCGACCATCCGCTCGACTGCCTGACGTGCAGCGACAATGGCGATTGCGAATTGCAGGATATGGCGGGTGCGGTGGGTCTGCGCGAGGTCCGTTATGGACATGAGGGGGAAAACCACACCCGGTCCGAAAAGGACGAGAGCAATCCCTATTTCACCTATGACATGTCCAAATGCATCGTCTGCTCCCGCTGTGTGCGGGCATGCGACGAGGTGCAGGGCACGCTGGCGCTGACCATCGAAGGGCGCGGTTTTGATTCGCGCGTCGCGGTGTCGCTGGGCGAGAATTTCTTCGACAGCGAATGCGTTTCGTGCGGTGCCTGCGTGCAGGCCTGCCCCACCGCGACGTTGCAGGAAAAGAGCGTCATCGAACTTGGCGTGCCCGACCGGACGGTGCTGACAACCTGCGCTTATTGCGGGGTCGGCTGCTCGTTCAAGGCGGAACTGAAGGGCGATCAGGTCGTCCGCATGGTACCTTTTAAGGATGGCAAGGCCAATCATGGGCATAGCTGCGTCAAGGGCCGCTTCGCCTTTGGCTATGCGACCCATCCCGACCGCATCACCAAGCCAATGATCCGCGAGGCAATCACCGATCCCTGGCGCGAGGTCAGTTGGGATGAGGCGATCGGTTTTGCAGCTGAGCGGCTGAAAGCAGCGCAGGCCCAATATGGCCGCAAAGCTATCGGCGCGATCACCTCGTCACGCTGCACCGCCGAGGAGATCTGGGTGGTGCAGAAACTGGTGCGCACCGCCTTTGCCAACAACAATGTCGATACCTGCGCACGCGTCTGCCATTCGCCGACCGGCTATGGCCTCAAACAGACCTATGGCACGTCGGCGGGTACGCAGGATTTTGACAGCGTGATGGATGCCGACGTCATCCTTGTCATCGGCGCCAACCCGACCGATGCGCATCCGGTCTTTGCCTCGCAAATGAAGCGGCGCTTGCGTCAGGGTGCGAAGCTGATCGTTGCCGACCCGCGCTCGATCGACCTTGTCCGATCGCCGCGTATCGAGGCAGCGTATCACCTACCCCTTTTGCCTGGCACCAATGTCGCATTGATCAACGCGATGGCGCATGTGATCGCAACCGAAGGCTTGCTCGATGAGGCCTTCATCAAGGACCGGTGCGACCTGCCGTCTTTCGGCGAGTGGCTCGATTTCATCCGCGGCGAAGAGAATGCACCGGACAATATAGAGGCGATTACTGGCATTCCGGCGACAGATATCCGCGCCGCGGCCCGTCTGTATGCGACCGGTGGCAATGCCGCGATTTATTATGGATTAGGTGTCACCGAACACAGCCAAGGATCGACCATGGTGATGGGCATGGCGAACCTTGCCATGGCAACCGGCAATATCGGCCGGCGCGGCGTGGGCGTGAACCCGCTGCGCGGGCAGAATAATGTGCAGGGCTCGTGCGACATGGGCAGCTTCCCGCACGAACTGCCCGACTATCGGCCGGTCAGCGACGATGCTGTGCGCAAGGTGTTTGAGGATGCCTGGGGCGTGTCGATGGATGCCGAACCCGGCTATCGCATCCCCAACATGTTCGATGAGGCCTGCGCAGGCACCTATAAAGGCATGTACATTCAGGGTGAGGATGTCGCCCAATCGGACCCCAATACCAAGCATGTCGAGGCCGCGCTGTCGGCGCTCGATATCTTAATTGTCCAGGACCTGTTCCTCAACGAAACCGCGCGGTTCGCGCATGTCTTCCTGCCCGGCACGTCCTTCCTGGAAAAGGATGGCACCTTCATCAACGCCGAACGGCGCGTGAACCGCGTGCGCCCGGCAATGAAGGAAAAGACCGGCAAGGCGGAATGGCAGATCACGCAGGAACTGGCGCAGGCGGTTGGCTATCCGATGCAGTATGAAAATGCTGCGCAGATCATGGACGAGATTGCCCAGCTCGCCCCCTCCTTCGCCAGTATCTCGTTCGAAATGCTGGACAAGGTCGGGTCAGTTCAATGGCCGTGCAACGATGCCGCGCCCGACGGTACGCCGATCATGCACGTTGACGGTTTCGTGCGCGGCAAGGGGCAGTTCGTCACCACCGAATATGTGCCGACCGAGGAGAAGACCAACCGCAAATTCCCGCTGATCCTGACAACGGGCCGCATCCTCAGCCAGTATAATGTCGGCGCGCAAACCCGGCGCACCCACAATGTCGACTGGTGGGAGGAAGATGTACTCGAAATCCATCCCTCCGACGCCGAAATGCGCGGCGTTCGCGAAGGGCAATGGGTGTCGGTGCGGTCGCGCAAGGGCGAGACGGTGGTGCGGGCGAAACTGTCCGAACGGATGCAGCCAGGCGTGGTCTATACGACCTTCCACCATCCCGAAACGGGCGCGAATGTGATCACCACCGAGCTGTCCGACTGGGCCACCAGTTGCCCGGAATATAAGGTTACCGCTGTCGAAGTTACGCCCGCCAACCATAAATCCGAATGGCAACAGGACTATGCCGCGCACGCCGACGAAATGCGGCGGATCGCACGGGTTCCGGCGGAATAGTGTTTCTTGTCAGCGTCACAGGCACGCCGCCCGCCGCCGAACATAATGTCGGCCTGAGCAACGGCACGCATTGGTCAGTACCGGAGGAAACGCCGGTCGCCTTCGTTTTTGGAGGCTGCAACTATGCAGTGATGCTGGCGACCCCAGCCGACCTGACAGACTTTGCCGTCGGTTTTTCACTGACAGAGGGTATCATCGATAGCCCTGCGGATATCATAGCGCTCGATATTCACCACTTGACCCAAGGCAGCGACCTGCGCTTGCGGTTGAACGAGCGCTGCCAGCAGCGGCTGAACTTGCGCCAGCGCCGCCGTACGCTTCCGGGCAATGCCGGATGTGGCCTGTGCGGGATCGAAAATGCCCAAGAGTTTTTCCAGCCGCTGAAACCGGTTTCGGCCACGGTGGTGCCACTCGAAGAAGCAGCTGTCGAACGTGCATTTAGCGAACTCCCTTCGCACCAGCCACTGAACGCCGCCACGCGCACCGTGCACGCAGCCGCTTGGTCCGACATTGAAGGCAACATTGTACTGGCTCGTGAGGATGTCGGACGACACAATGCGCTGGATAAATTATTGGGCGCTCTCGCATTTCAACATACCGATTTCACATCGGGCTTTGTTGTTATGTCGAGCCGCTGCTCCTACGAGATTGTCCAGAAAGCTGCACGCTTGGGCGTTACGGCAATTGCGTCCATCTCCGCACCGACGGCCTTTGCGATTCGCAAATCGCGCGAGGCCAATATCGCCATCCATGTCCGTGATGGGACCGGAACAGCCGCGATTTCCTAACGCATAAGCCTGCCTGTACAACTATCTTGCAATCGATTGCAAATGTGCATAGGCTGGCGGTGAGAGAGAGGGACTATTCGTGACAGCCATGCAAAAGCCGCACCTTTCGGTCGCGCAGATACTGCAAATGAATCTGGGCTTTTTGGGGCTGCAATTCAGCTTCGGACTTCAACAGGCGAACATGTCCCCCATCTGGGGCTATCTGGGCGCGGAGGAATCGAACTTTGCCTGGCTGGGCATTGCGGGACCGCTGACCGGTCTGATCGTCCAGCCAATTATCGGCTCGATGAGCGACCGCACCAGTTCCCGCTGGGGGCGACGCACGCCCTATTTCCTGATCGGTGCAGTGATGTGTTGTATTGGTCTGTTCTTCATGCCGCTGTCGGCGAGCATATTGATGGCCTTCTCGCTGCTCTTCCTGCTTGACGTCGGAAACAATGTGACGATGGAACCCTATCGCGCTTATGTGAATGACCGGCTGAATGCCAACCAACGCAGCTTCGGCTTTTTGAGCCAGAGCGCTTTCACCGGGCTGGCGCAATGCCTGGCCTATCTTAGCCCGACCATCCTCGTTTTCATCTTCGGCCTCAGCCGGGATGCGACGTCGGAGGGCAATATCCCGACCTTCACTCTGGTGTCTTTCTGGATCGGGGCTACGCTTTCGATCGGGACCATCCTTTGGTCGATCTTGCGCGTGCCAGAACTGCCGTTGTCCGAAGTCGAAAAGGATCGCATCGCTGCGCTTCCCAAAACCATGAGCGCGACATTGCGTGAAATTTGGGATGCGATGCGTGACATGCCCAATGCGATGCGCGCCATGGCGGTGATGAGCTTGTTTCAATGGTATGCGATGTCGGGCTATTGGGGTTATGTCACCAACTCGATCTCGCGTTCGGTCTATGGAACGGCGGACGCAAGCACGGCGGCCTATCGCGAGGCTGTGCTGACTAACGGACAGGTCGGTGCATTCTTCAACCTGATTGCCTTCATCTCAGCCCTCGCAATGGCCCCGCTGGCAAGGAAGGTCGGCGCTGGACGGTTGCATGCTGTGTGCCTGACACTCGCAGGTTTGGCTATGTTGGCCATGCCGCACATAAGCGACAAATCGCTGTTGTTCGTCGCGGCCGTCGGCATTGGCCTTGGCTGGGGCAGCATCATGGGCAATCCCTACATCATCCTAGCGGATACAATTCCGCCCGAACGGACCGGGGTCTATATGGGCATCTTCAACATGTTCATCTGCGTACCGATGCTGGTTTTCGCCGGCACGATGACCTTTGCTTATGAACCGCTGCTTGGTGGAGACGCTCGCAATGTCCTGATTGTCTCGGGCATCTGCATGCTGCTGGCGGCAATAGCGGTTTACCGCATCAAGGAAGGTCGAGCACAACCTGCCCATCTGGCCTGAACGCAGTCCAAAACAGGTCAACTCAACTCGTTTATGCAATCGATTGTTGTAATCAAGAAGCATAGCGATTATGGCAAACGCGAAGACACCGGGAGTGGATAAATTGCAAGTTTCTCTGGCAGACATTTCGACGTCGCATTGGTGCGCCCGGCATGTCGCGGCGATTGACGATTTCAGCGATCAGACAATTCCGCAAGCGCCTGCAAATCTACCCCGGACGCTGCTCGACGGCCTGTATCTCTGGGACATGTGGCCGCTGCAACTTCCCGATGGCAGCACGGCCAAGCCGGATGGCTGGACCATATGGTTCATCCTGTCCTCGCCTGCCATTCCCGACCCGGACCTGCGCCACGGTCTTGCGCGTATCCGCCTTGTTATCGAAAAGGATGGCGAGTGGCGCGATTGTGGCAATGCGCTGCCCGATGGCTACAACCCGGGCAGCCGCGAATGGGCCGGAACGTCAGTTTTTGATCCCGAAACCGGCATGGTCACATTGTTCTACACTGCCGCCGGATATCCCGGCGAAGACCCGATCACCTTTGCACAACGTCTGTTCCAGACAAGTGGCGCTCTGGAGGTAAAAGACGGTATCGCTGCAATCACAGGTTGGAGCGAGCCGGCGGAATCCGTGGAGTCTGACGGGCGTCACTATATGATCGTCAACCAGAAGGAAGGCGTTCCCGGTTTCATCAAAGGCTTTCGCGATCCAGCCCACTTTCGCGATCCGGCGACGGAGCGCGATTACCTTCTCTTCACGGGCTCTATCCCGAACGCCAATAGCGACTGGAATGGTTGTATCGGCATTGCCGAAGCAACAGGCTCCGGTTTTTCAGGATGGCAGTTGCTGCCACCGTTGATCACGGCGGATGGCCTGAACAATGAACAGGAACGTCCGCATGTTATTGCGCAAGGCGGGCTCTATTATCTCTTCTGGTCCACGCAGCGGAAGGTGTTTGAACCGAACGGTCCCAATGGCCCCAACGGACTTTATGGCATGGTCGCCCCCAGCCTGTTTGGCCCCTATGAACCGCTCAACGGCACCGGCCTTGTGGCTGCCAATCCCGACAGCGAGCCGTTCCAATATTATAGCTGGTGGGTGATGGACGATTTGCAGGTCGCGAGCTTCGTCGATCTGGTTGGCGTCGGTACCGGCCCGATAGTCGACGATGCAGCTTGGCGGCGCGCGCATTTTGGTGGCGTCCCTGCCCCACGCTTCCGCATTTGCCTTGACGGCAACCGTGCTTGGGTCGACCAAGGCTGACTATGGCAGCCTATGGATTGATCGAAGCTGGCGGAACCAAGTTCGTACTGGGCATCGCCGATGCCGATTGCACTATACGCGCGACGCACCGCATCCCAACGACCACGCCTGATGAAACCATCGGTACGGCTGTTGATTGGTTCAAGGCGCAGGGTGAGCCACTCACCGCCATCGGCATCGGCTCGTTCGGCCCGCTCCAATTGGACAGGTCAGCAAGCAACTGGGGCCACATCACCCGCACGCCCAAACCGCATTGGGCCAATACCGATCTGGTAACGCCATTTGCCGAAAGGCTATCCTGCCCTGTAGCCATCGAGACCGATGTCAACGCAGCGGCACTGGCAGAAGCAAAATGGGGTGCCGGTGTAAATTGCAACTCGCTACTCTATCTTACCATCGGGACGGGTATCGGTGGAGGCTTTGTCAGCGGCGGTCGATTGCTGCACGGCCTGTCGCACCCCGAAATGGGCCATGTCCGCATGCCGCGCCATCCCGATGATACCGAATTCAAAGGCAGTTGCCCCTTTCACGGCGATTGCCTCTTAGGCCTTGCCAGCGGACCGGCAATCATCGCGCTCTGG
>JADHED010000653.1_pt1 | contig 38031 bp, 43 predicted proteins | sample 8952041 | NCBI WGS metagenome assembly JADHED01 (sample SAMN16124423, study PRJNA663239) | bioreactor sludge metagenome | isolation source: sludge (control) | place: India:Bengaluru | collected 2018-09-08 | reverse complement strand
CCAGCATGCCGTCGTTCTGTTGCAGGAAGATCTTGCCATCGCCGAAGCCCAGACCGCGGCTCACGTTGTCACAGCACAGAACTGCTTGAACGGACGGGTCTTGTTTCGGGAAGTAGGACCAGACGATCTTCTGGTTGTCGTTGAGGTCGAGGGCGTAGACGTTGTTCGGGAATGCAGTGTGAACATACATCATGTTGCCGTTGACGATCGGGGAGCCTTCGTGACCGCGGTTCACGCCGGTCGCGAACTGCCAGGCAGCCTTCAGGTTCTTGACGTTGCCCTTGTTGATTTGATTCAACTGGCTGTAGCCTTGGTTGTTGTGCTGACCACGTGGGTGCACCCAGTTGTTCTTGTCCTTCATAGCGGCTTCTTGGTCAGCTGCTGCAGATGCGACCATAGGCATAGCCAGGGAAGCACCGAAAGCCAGACCGATAGCCAGCTTGAGTTTGCTCATCTCCATTTTTTGGATCTCCATAGTGATTGATACTAGGGTTTAAGTCAGCTTTTTCTGCCGATTGCCATTTTCGAATTCCACCGAATGAGGCATATTCAACAGAGAAGCTGGGGCTGCATTTTCATGCAGTGAAACGCATATTAGAACTTTCCAAAACGATTTGCAATACTCTGTTTACAATTTGTTAACAAATTAACACTGATACCCAAAAAACACCGCAGCACTGCCATTCTCGCAATGATATGATCTGTTAAATAGTCATTAATAATCAATACGAAAGCGCATCGAAACCATGCCTCAGAAAGTCCCTTACAATTTGTATCCTGAAATCACGCCCTATCACTCGGACTGGCTGAGAATCCCCGGATCCGACCATGCCGTGTATTTCGAGCAGTGTGGGAATCCCACTGGACGACCGGTGGTTTTCCTGCACGGCGGGCCGGGTAGCGGCTGCAATCCGAACCAGCGCCGCTTCTTCGATCCCGCGCACTATCGCATTATCCTGCTGGATCAACGCGGCTGCGGGCGCAGCACACCACTCGGCGAAACGCGCGACAACACCACCGACCATCTGATCGCCGACATCGAACAACTGCGGCGGCATCTCGATATAGAGCGCTGGCTGGTGTTCGGCGGCTCCTGGGGCAGCACGCTGGGGCTGACCTACGCCATTGCCCACCCGGACGTCGTCGCCGGCCTGATCCTGCGCGGCATCTTCCTCAGTCGCCAGAGCGAACTGGACTGGTTCCTCGGCCAGAGCGCGCAATTCTTTCCGGAAGCCTGGTCCGCACTGCTTGACTATCTGCCGCAGGCCGAGCGAGATAATCCGCTGGAAGCCTATGCCAGTCGCATCTTCTCCGCCGACCTGGCGGTCAGTGCGCCTGCCGCCACCCGCTGGAACGACTACGAAAGCAGCATCATGCGACTGTTGCCGGAAAACGGTAGCGACACGCCGGTACCGGACGAAGTGCAGGTCGCCAGAGCACGCGTACAGATACACTATATAAAGCACGGCTGTTTCGTCAGCCAGCGCGACTTGCTGACCGAGTCGAAGAAGCTGGACCGGATTCCGACTGTCATCGTGCAAGGGCGCTATGATATGGTGTGTCCGCCGCTGACTGCCTGGCAACTGCACCAGGCCATGCCGCATGCCGAATTCCACATGATCGCGGATGCCGGTCACTCGGCGATGGAAGCCGGCACTTGTGCCGCCCTGCTGACGGCGACCGAACGATACAAAGGGTTGAATTACTGACGTGAAAACAAGATTCCAGCGCGTAAGGAAATTGGGCAGTCATCCGGCCATCGCCAAGCCGCGCGAGGTCTACGCACGCCATCGCTACAGCACGCCACTGTTCGTGCTGCACGAGACGCTGAACGCCTTCAAACTGCACAACGGCCTCAGCATGTCGGCCTCGCTGTCGTTCTATGCCATGCTGGCACTGATACCGATGGCGCTATTGATGTTCTTCGTGCTGAGCCAGCTGATCTTCACCTCGGATTATGCCATCGTCAAACTGGCGATCCTGACCAGCAATCTGGTGCCGAAACTCAGCAACCTGATCATGGTCGAGGTCTACAACGCCTCGCAACAGAAAGCCGTCTGGGGAGCGTTCGGTCTGCTCGCCCTGTTCTGGGTGGTGACGCCGCTGGCCGGCGCCCTGCGTTCCGCCTTCTTCACAATGGCGTCGATGATCGAGTCGCCTTCCTACATCCAGAAAAAGATCAAGGATTCGGCAGCCGTGCTCGGCATCCTCCTGATCTTCTTCCTGTTCACCTTCAGCGGACTGGTGCTGGAAAAGATCGTCGACTTCATCAAGCCATCCGCCAGCTACACCCAGATGATCGACATGCTGGGTTCCTTCGCCATCACCACCCTGTGCATCGCCGGCTTCTATCGCATCTTCTTTCCGGCCAGAACCCGGCTGGCACACATCCTCGTCGGTTCCGTGCTCATCACCGTACTATGGGTGGCTATGCGGCCGGCGTTCGCCCTCTTCATGTCAATCAACCAGTCCTACGGCAGCATGTTCGGCGGCATGAAAAACCTGTTCATCTCCATCGCCTGGCTCTATTACACCTTCGCCGTCTTCATGATCGGCACCGAACTGATCAGCATCCTGCGCAAAAAAGAAATACTGTTGCTGCGCGGCCTGTTCGGCAACATGCCGGCGGACAGCCGCTACTATCTGCGCGAACTGATGAAACGCTACGGCGTGCATCTGAAGCAAGGGGAATATGTGTTCAGGCAAGGAGACGAAGGGCACGACATCTATTACGTCGTCGCCGGCCACGTCAAACTGGTGGCCAACGGCAAACTGCTGCGCGAAATGGAAAAAGGCGATTACTTCGGCGAGATGGCGTTCCTGACCGATACGCCGAGATTCGCCGACGCCATCGTTGCCTCCAACGATGCCAAACTGATCGCCATCAGCTCGACCAATATCGAGACGCTGATGATGGACGATCCCAAGGTCGCGCTGAACTTCCTGAAAGAAATGGCGAACCGGCTTCAGGCCAGCCAGCAGCAGGGGTTCGCCACCACCAAATCGGACGAGGTCGCCGGTAGTCAGGCCTGATTTTGCCGCCGCTTACCTGTCCACCGGTCAGCGCCAGCCATCGATCCGGATCTTCATGACCAGCACCAGACCGGCCAGCACCAGCGTTACGGCATTGGCCGCCATCACCGGCCATGAACCTATCATGACGCCGTAGCAGAACCACATGGCGACGCCGGTCGTGAACAACGCGTACATGCCGATCGACACATCGCGGGTCGATCGGGTACGAAAGACCTTGATGACCTGCGGGACAAAAGCGATGGTGGTGAGGATAGCGGCTACGAAGCCGATCAGGTTGGCAAGGGTGCTCATGCAGCTCGTCTCGGGCAGAATCAAATAAGTCCGCCATTATCTTGCAGCCGCAAGGACTTGTGAACGACTTTCGTCAGACAGCCGTCCGGGCACTACCGCTCAACCCCGGCGCTGCATCAGACGCAATCGCAAAACGCTTCGATATGTTTGACGAACTCTTCGCGCTCGTGAAGCAGTTCGGATTCTGCGTCCTGCTGACTCTTCTGCGCCAACTGCTCGGTCAATTTCTGCAGGTCGGCCTGGGGATAAGGGAGAGGGGATTCGATACGGGGTTGTACTTGCAGTGCCATTTCCAAAGCTCCTTTTGGGATTCTTAAATCAATCAGCTGAACGATGATTCAGCGCTCGTGTGACTCACTTTTGTTGAAATGATTCACTTTTGCCACGAAGCAATTCTAAGGCGCGTTTGTGACGTTCTGAAGACAGCTGGCTAGCTGCCGGCAACCACCCAGCATCGCCAACGACCATGACGGCCGTTCAGTTTTGGTTAAGCTTGAACGATTAGACTGCAAAGCGTTTAGTCAATCTTCAGGAGAACCACCATGAACAAATTCAATCAAATGCTCATTGTTTCGGGCTTTGCCCTTTGCATGGCGGCCCCGGCAATCGCCGGCACCGAGAACCCGGCCAAGATGCGCACCATCGCCGAAGCCGTCGGTCTCATTTCACTGGAAGCCGCGACCGCCAAGGCGCTGGAGGCGAAACCGGGTACCGTGATCGAGGTCGAACTGGACGATCGCAAGTGGCCGCAAGGCTGGGATTACGAGTTCGAGATCATCGACGCCAACGGCAAGGAGTGGGATGTCGACATCGACGCCAAGACCGGCGAAGTACGCAAGGTCAAGGGCGACTGGTTCTAAACCGCCGATTCCGAATCGATAGCCCGACAGGGGCTGCACGGCCCCTCTTTTCAATCTCTGACAAACGACCGCGATGAAAACCAAATCCAGCCTGCATGGCAACCGACACCCCTACCGCCGCTGGGCCATCCTTGCGCTCATCATCAGCCTGCCGCTCGGCCTGCTGGCGATGGTCTACAGCTACAAGGCCGACGCTCTGCTACGGCATCTGATCAACACCTTCGTCCTGCATCAACGCTATGAGGGATCGACACTGAATCTTGAAAAATACCGCGTCGACATCGAAGCGAAAGAGATCACCGGCATCGATGACGACCTCTCCGGACTGACCTACAACATCGAAACCAACACGCTGTTCTCGGTGCTGAACGGCCATCCGCTGATCGTCGAGATCGACCTCGAAGGCAAGCTGTTGCGCAAGATCGAGGTGCGCGGCGTCAAGGACATGGAAGGCATCACCCATGTCGAAGGCAATCGCTACGTGGTTGCCGACGAATCCGACCAGAAGCTGTTGCTGCTAGAGATCGGCAACGAGATCGATGTTCTCGACGCCGCCGATGCGCCACAGCTGAGCCTCGGCATCACCGCGAACGGCAGCAACAAGGATTTTGAGGGAGTATCGTGGGACGACATCAACCGGCGCCTGCTGGTGGTCAAGGAACGCAACCCGCTGAGCATCTTCGAAGTCACCGGGTTCGTCGACGGCGGACAGCAGCAGAATCTGAACGTGTCGAAAATCACACCGGACAAGTTCAGCAATATCAAGCTGCGCGATTTCTCGTCCATCACCTATCACGATGCGAGCGGACATCTGGTGCTGCTCAGCGACGAATCGCGCATGGCGGCCGAGTACGATTTCGAAGGCAACGCCGTCGGCGCGCTCGCGCTCTGGCAGGGATTTCACGGCTTGCAGAAAAGCGTGCCACAGGCCGAAGGCATCGCCATCGGGCCGGACAAGCGCGTCTACATCGTCAGCGAACCCAACCTGTTCTATGTCTTCAAGCCGGCGCCCTGAAATGCCGCCGCGCTATCGGTAGCGATGCTCTAGGGCGCTAGCCTGTCGACTGCAACACTGGAAGCCGCAGCCTGACAGATCTGGCGGAAAGCCTGCGCGTCGAGCGAACAGCGGCCGATCAGTCCGCCGTCGATATCCGGCATGTCGAAGATCTCCGCCGCATTGGCCGGCGTTACACTGCCGCCGTAGAGGATGCGCGTCCGCCCGGCAAGAGCGGCATGCCGCTCGGCGATCAGCCCGCGCATCAGGGCATGCATCCGCTGCGCCTGCTGCGGTGTGGCGTTCCTGCCGGTGCCGATGGCCCAGACCGGCTCATAGGCGAACACGGCATCGAGCGCGGCCGCCTGCTGCAGGTTTTCTGTAGATAGACCGTCGAGCACGGCGTGCATCTGCTTGCTGACGACCTGGTCCGCATGGCCGGCTTCGCGTTCGGCATAGGTTTCGCCGACGCAGAAGACCGGAGTGACGCCGGCCTGCAGGGTCTGACGGAAGCGGTTGGCGGCACTGAGGTCACTTTCATGGCTGAGCGCACGCCGTTCGGAATGACCGATGATGGCATAAGCACAGTTGAAATCCGCCACCATGCCAGCGGAGATGGAGCCGGTAAAGGCTCCCTCGCCGAACTGGCTGACGTTCTGCGCCCCCCAGCGGATATTGCTGCCGCTCAGGAGCTGCTGCGCCTGATAAAGATAAGTGAACGGCAGACAGACGGCGATATCGACTCCGCGCAGCTCACGCAACGCGTCCAGCAGACTGGTCAGCAGTTGCCGGTTCTGCGCCAGCCGGCCATGCATCTTCCAGTTGCCGATGACCAGAGGCTTTCTCACGACACCAACCTATGCCGTTTCCCGGCGCACCAACGCATCCAGTTCGCCGCTGGCGTAGCGCGCTGCCATCGCGTCGAGCGGCACGACCTTGATCCTGGACGCCTGACCGGCGCTGCCGAACGCCTCGAAGCGCTGCTTGCAGACGCTTCTGGCCGCCTGCGTCGCCACCTTGAGAAAGGCGCGCGGATCGAACTCGGCCGGACTTTCGTGCATCTTCTTGCGCATGGCGGCCGTCATCGCCAGCCGGATGTCGGTGTCGATATTGACCTTGCGCACGCCGTTGCGTATGCCTTCGACGATCTCGGCCACCGGCACGCCATAGGTCTCCTTGATCTGGCCACCATGTTCGCGAATCATCTCCAGCCATTCCTGATCGACGCTGGAGGAACCGTGCATGACCAGATGCGTGTTGGGGATGCGCTGATGGATGGCGCGTATGCGGTCGATCGCCAGCAGATCGCCGGTCGGCGGCCGGCTGAACTTGTAGGCGCCGTGGCTGGTGCCGATGGCGATGGCCAGCGCATCGACCTGAGTCGCTTCAACGAAGGCCGCCGCTTCGTCCGGATCGGTCAGTAGCTGCGCATGTTCCAGCGTGCCGGAGGCGCCGCTACCATCCTCCTCGCCAGCCTGACCGGTTTCCAGCGAGCCCAGGCAGCCCAGTTCGCCCTCTACCGAGACGCCGACGCAGTGGGCCAACTCGACCGCGCGCCGCGTGATGTTGACGTTATATTCGTAACTGGACGGGGTCTTGGCGTCACTTTCCAGACTGCCGTCCATCATGACGCTGGAAAAGCCGCTGCGTATCGCCACCTGGCAGACTTCAAGCGAAGCGCCGTGATCCTGATGCATGCAGATCGGGATATAGGGGTAGCGCTCGACCGCTGCCTCCACCAGCTTGCGCAGATAGGTCTCGCCGGCATAGGCACGGGCGCCGGCCGAAGCCTGCATGATAACCGGGCTGTCCACTTCCTCGGCCGCCTGCATGATGGCTTGTATCTGTTCCATATTGTTGACGTTAAAGGCCGGCAGGCCATACTGATGTTCTGCCGCGTGATCCAGCAATTGGCGTAGGGAAATCAAAGCCATGGTCAAACCTCACATTCGATATTGTCTTGCAGATGAACATAGACCGCGCGCAGGTCGTCGATCAATCTGTCCGCTCCCGACTGCGCGACATCGCGCCCGCCGTTGTAACCATAGGGCACCAGCCAGCAGGTGACGCCGGCGCCGCGGGCGGTCGCCAGATCGACATCCGAGTCGCCGACATACAGGCTGTGTTGCGGCGTCTCCTGCAGCGTTTGCAGGCAGTGGCGCACGACGCCGGGATCGGGCTTGCGCACCGGCAGGCTGTCGCCGCTGACGACCAGATCGAACAACCCGCTCATGCCGTGTTGCTGCAGCACGCGCGCGGTAAAGTGCGCATCCTTGTTGGTGATGATGGCCTGCTTGACGCCCAGCGCCCTTACCCGGCGCAGCGTCTCCAGCACATGCGGGTAAGGTCGGCTGCTGGTCGCCACCGTGTTGCGGTAATGCCGCATGAAGCCGACCCGCACCTCTTCCAGCGGTGCTATCGGTGCCAGCGTTTCCGGCGTTGCCGACGCGCGCCAGGCTTCCTCGATCAGCCGCGCGGCGCCATGACCGATCCAGGTCCGCACGCGCGCCTCGTCCACCGCCGCACCGCCGAATTCTGCCAGCGCCAGATTGACCGCCGCGGCGATCTCGCCGACGGTGTCCAGCAAGGTGCCGTCCAGATCGTACATGACCAGCCGTATCATCCCGGCCTCATTTGCATCAGACGCTGGATCATGGGCGTGAAGATCAGCTGCATGGCCAGCCCCATCTTGCCGCCGGGAATGACCAGCGAATTCGGCCGCGTCATCATCGAGCCGTGCAGCATGTTGAGCAGATAAGGAAAGTCGATGCCGCGCGGATTGGCGAAGCGGATGACCACCATGCTCTCGTCCGGGCTGGGGATATCCTTGGCGATGAAGGGATTGGAAGTATCCACCGTCGGCACCCGCTGGAAATTGACGTGTGTGCGCGAGAACTGCGGGCAGATGTGGTGGATGTAATCCGGCATGCGGCGCAGGATGGTATCGATCACGGCCTCCTGCGAATAGCCGCGTATCTTCTGGTCGCGATGCATCTTCTGGATCCATTCCAGATTGATGATGGGCACGACGCCGACCAGCAGGTCGACGTGCTGCGCCACATCGGCCTCGGGCCCGACATAGCCGCCGTGCAGCCCCTCATAGAACAGCACATCGGCTTCCGGATCGCTATCGCGCCACGGCGTCAGCGTGCCGGCGGGCTGGCCGTAGGGCACGCCCTCCTCGTCGGTGTGGATGTACTTGCGCACTTTGCAGCGACCGGTCTCGCCGAACTGGCGGAAGGTCTCGGCCAGTTCCGGCAGCAGGTTGGCCGACGGACTGAAATGGCTGAAATGACTGCCGGGTATCTTGCTGTATTTTTGCAGTTCGGCGTCCATCGCCTTGCGCTCGTAGCGGTGCATGGAGTCGCCCTCGATCACCTGCGCGCGGATACCGTCGCGGCGGAAGATGTGATGAAAGCTATTCATCACCGTCGTCGTGCCGGCGCCGGATGAACCGGTAATGGCGATCACCGGATATGCTTTTGACATGGTCAGCCCTCCTCGCGCTACATGTAAAAGGAACGGTCGCTGAAGAACGGCGACTTGCCGCCCTCATCCTTGCCGCTGTCGTAATCAGCGTGATAACGCTCGAGCCGCTCCACCTCCTGGCTCGCTCCCATGATGACCGGCACGCGCTGGTGCACGTCGGCCGGCGCGATCTCGAGGATGCGCTGACGCCCCGTCGAGGCCCGCCCGCCCGCCTGTTCCACCAGCATGGCCATAGGATTCGCCTCGTACATCAGGCGCAGGCGACCGGCCTTGGTGTGGTCCTTGTTGTCCTTGGGGTAAAGATAGATACCGCCGCGCACCAGAATACGATGCAGGTCGGCCACCATGCTGGCGACCCAGCGCATGTTGAAATCGCGGCTGCGAACGTCCGAACTGCCGGCGCGGCATTCGTGGATGTAACGTCGCACCGGCGGCTCCCAGAATCGCTCGTTGCTGGCATTGATGGCGAACTCCGCCGTGTCTGCCGCGATGCCGAGCGCAGGGTGGGTCAACACGAACTCCTGCCGCAGCGGGTCCAGCGTGAAACCGTGCGTGCCCTTGCCGACAGTGAGTACCAACATCGTCGCCGGCCCATACAGCGCATAGCCGGCAGCCAGCTGCCGGCTGCCGGCTTGCAGGTAATCGGCATCCGTGGCCAGATGATCGCTCGGCGCCGGCAGCACCGAAAAAATCGAACCGATAGAGACATTGACCGGCACGTTGGAAGAACCGTCGAGCGGATCGAAGATGACCAAGAACGGTTGGTCGCCGGGCCGATCAGCCAGCAGCACCGGCTCGTCCATTTCCTCCGACGCCAGTCCGTGCACCAGACCACTCGCTTGCAGCCGCTCGATGAACAGCGCGTTGCTCATGAGATCGAGCTTCATCTGGGTTTCGCCCTGCACGTTGCGGCTGTCGAGCTTGGCCGTGAGGCCGGCGATCGCACCCTGCGCGATCGCCTGCGACAGCTGCCGCACCGTATCGGCGATGTTCAGCAGCAGCGCCGCCAGCGCGCTATCTGCCGGCAAGCCCTGGGCCGGGTCGCTGAGAAATTCCTTTAGTCCGCTTCGTTCCATGTCCATCCGCTTCACTCGGTTGCCGTCTGATTGCGTTGGCTTGCGTCCCCGGACGCCGCCGCCTGTGTACTAATGTCGAACACCCGGGAGGCGCGGATGTCGGCTTCCGTGATGGTCGACAAATCATCTGCCGTCGACTGCCGGCCGGCCTCTGCCTGCGCGAACACGCGTCCGGCATGACGCAGCCGCACCCGGTCGAGCGCATTCCTGATCGAGCGCGCATTGGCGAAATGCGGCTGCTGCCGGCGGCGAGCGATATATTCCGTCATGGCGTTCGCCGCACCCGGGTCGAAGTGGTAATGCATGTCCGCCACCATCTTGCCGGCGATCGCCATCAACTCTTCCTGACTATAATCGGGAAAATCGATATGGTGCGCAATCCTCGACGACATGCCGGGGTTGGACTGGAAGAACTGCGCCATCCTGTCCTTGTAGCCCGCCAGGATGACGACCAGGTCATCGCGGTTGTTCTCCATCACCTGCAGCAGGATCTCGATCGCCTCCTGCCCGTAGTCGCGCTCGTTCTCCGGACGATACAGATAGTACGCCTCGTCGATGAAAAGCACGCCGCCCATCGCCCTTTTGAGCACCTCGCGCGTCTTCGGCGCGGTATGGCCGATGTACTGGCCGACCAGATCGTCGCGCGTCACGCTGACGACATGACCTTTGCGCACGTAGCCAAGCCGGTGCAGGATCTGCGCCATACGCAGGGCCACCGTGGTCTTGCCGGTGCCCGGGTTGCCGGTGAAACACATGTGCAGACTGGGCGAAGCCGATTCGAGGCCTAGCTGTTGCCGCGCGCGTGACACCACCAGAAAGGCGGCGATCTCGCGGATGCGTTGCTTGACCGGCGCGAGGCCGACCAGATCTCTATCCAACTGGTCCAGCACCTCGCCGATGTTGGCCTCCGCCAGAATCTGCTGCAGGTCGACGCTAGTCATTGCTGTATCCGCCCGGCCTTTCCGTGACATAGGGCCGCGTCGTGTAGCGGATGATGCGGCCGGCGCCTTCCTGACGGACGAGGCCGTAACCCGGCTCCGCCGCCGGCCGGTTGACGATGAAACTCATGACCGTCGACTCGACCCCGCGCGTATTGTCGAAGGCGTTGATCTTGATATAGGTGTTGGGACAGGCCTTGCGGCAGGCCTGCAACTCGAACAGCACGGCGGCTCCGTCACGGATGCCGAACATGGGAGCGCCCCACATGTGCCAGTAGACATTGCGTGGATGGGGGTCGGCCGTCCACTCGATGGCCACCGCCCAGCCGTTGGCGATGGCATAGTCGACCTGAGCGCGGATCTCGTCATCGGTCAGCGGCGGCAAAAAGGAAAATTGTCCCTGCGTGATGTGCATGATTCTGCTCCCTTTCAATCAGCTCGAAGCCGTCGCCGTGGCGACGAAATCCGGCGTATCGGTCGATGTGTAATTGAAGCTGACGTCCTTCCATGTCTCCAGCGCCTGTGCCAGCGGTTTGCACCACTGCGCCGCCTGACGCAGGATGTCCGGCCCCTCGCTGAGGATATCGCGCCCTTCGTTGCGCGCCTTCACCATGGCTTCGATGCCGACCCGGTTGGCCGTGGCGCCTGCCTGGATACCTCCAGGGTGTCCAATAGTACCGCCACCGAACTGCAGCACCACATCGTCGCCGAACAGGTGCAAGAGCTGATGCATCTGCCCGGCATGGATGCCGCCGGACGCCACCGGCATCACCTTGCGCAGGTCGGCCCAATCCTGGTCGAAGAAAATCCCGCGCGCAAGATCCTGCCGCGTGAGGCTATCGCGACAGACGTTGTAATAGCCCTGCACCGTCATCGGGTCGCCTTCAAGCTTGCCGACTGCGGTGCCCGCGTGCAAGTGGTCGACGCCAGCCAGGCGCAGCCACTTGGCAATGACGCGAAACGAAACGCCGTGGTTCTTCTGCCGCGTATAGGTACCGTGGCCGGCGCGGTGCATGTGCAGAATCATGTCGTTCCTGCGCGCCCAGTTGCTGATGGACTGAATCGCCGTCCAACCGATGACGAGGTCGATCATGATGATGTTGGACCCCAGTTCCCTCGCGAATTCGGCGCGCTCATACATGTCTTCCATGGTCGCCGCCGTGATGTTCAGGTAATGCCCCTTGATCTCGCCCGAACTCGCCTGCGCGCGGTTCACCGCCTCCATGCAGAACAGGAAACGGTCGCGCCAGTGCATGAACGGCTGGCTGTTGATGTTCTCATCGTCCTTGGTGAAATCGAGCCCGCCGGTCAGGCCTTCATACACCACGCGCCCGTAGTTCTTGCCGGAAAGCCCGAGCTTGGGCTTCATGGTCGCGCCCAGCAAGGGCCGGCCGTATTTATCCAGCCGCTCGCGCTCGACGACGATGCCGGTCGGCGGCCCCTTGAAAGTCTTGACGTAGGCGACCGGGATGCGGATGTCCTCCAGCCGTGCCGCTTTCAGCGGCTTGAAGCTGAACACGTTGCCGATCAGCGAAGCGGTGACGTTGGCGATCGAGCCTTCCTCGAACAGGATGAGGTCGTAGGCGATATAGGCAAAATACTGCGCCTCCCTGTCGGTGCCCTCGCCGGTGCCGGGCACGGCATCGAGCCGGTAGGCCTTGCCCTGATAATCCTCGTGCGCGGTCAGCATGTCGGTCCAGACCACGGTCCAGGTCGCGGTCGAGGATTCCCCCGCCACCGCAGCCGCAGCCTCCTCAGGATCAACACCTTCCTGTGGCGTGATGCGGAAGACGCAGATGAAGTCAGTCTCCTTCGGCTCATAATCCGGGCGCCAGTAGCCCATCTGCTTGTACTTCAGGACGCCGCCCTTGTAGCGCTCCTTGATATCGGTGATCCTGCCTTCGCTCTGATTGCTCATCTCAAATCTCCGTCTGGTGTCGACTGCCGCAGTGCAGAAGCGACTGCGATGACACACTTTAAACCCGGGATTAATTAAGGTAAATTAACGATTAATTTACGTTCGATTAAGTTTTCATTATGAAAAATCTTACGCTACGACAGGTCCGCATCTTCATCTGCGCGGTCAAGCACATGAACTTTAGCAAGGCAGCAGAGGAGCTGCACATCACCGCGCCGGCGGTGTCGCTGCAGATCAAGGAATTGGAGGAGGACATCGGGGTCAGCCTGTTCCTGCGCGAAGGCCGGCGGGTTGAACTGACTTCGGCCGGCGAGTATTTCCTGCTCTACGCCAGACGCCTGATCAGCACCCTGAAGGAAGCGGACGACACCATGGAACGGCTGCGCGGACAGGACGCGAAAGTGCTGAAGATCGGCCTGGTCAGCACGGCCAAGTACTTCGTGCCCAGGGTACTGGCACAGTTCAAGCGGGAATATCCCAAGGTACAGATCCGGCTCGACGTCAGAAACCGCCAGCAACTGGTGGAACTGTTGCGCGAAGGCGAGATCGACGTCGCCATCATGGGGCGGCCGCCGCGCGAGATCGACACGCGGGTCGAGGCTTTCGCCGACCATCCTCATGCCTTCATCGCCAGCCCGCAACATCCGCTCGCCGGCAAGCAAAACATCACGCCGAAGTCGCTCAACCAGTTCGAACTCATCACGCGCGAACACGGCTCCGGCACGCGCTACATCATGGAAACCTTTCTGGCCGAACACGAAGCATCGCCCATCATCACCATGGAAATGTCCAGCAACGAGAGCATCAAGCAGGCCGTGATGAGCAATCTCGGCATCTCCTTCGTCTCGCTGCACACCATCGGACTGGAACTTGAGAACGATCAGCTCACGGTACTGGACGTGCAGGACACGCCCATCATCCGCACCTGGCACGTGGTCGCCCTGTCCAAGCGCAACCTGTCACAGGCGGCGGAGGCTTTCCGCTATTTCATGCTGGAAAAAGGCAAGGAATTGCTGACCGGGATGTTTGATACGGGCAAGCCCGGGTCGACTGCATAGCCGCCCCGGCTCGCTACGTGAAAATCAGAGCATGCGTTGCAGCACGTCGTCCTTCTTGACCACGCGGTGGTAGATTGCACCGGCGATGTGCGCCAGCACCAACAGCACCAGCAGGATGGCGATCGGCGAGTGCAGTCCGCCGACACTGATCGCCCATTCGGTCTCGCCGGCCGGCTTGGCGATCACTTCCAGTCCGAAGAACTTGACCGGATAGCCCTTGCCGTAGACGTAGAGCATGCCGAGAAAAGGCAGCACCAGCACGCAGAGATACATGAGGCCGTGCGTGGCCTTGGACACCACATGCTCGATGCCTTCGTTGACCGGCCGTTGCGCCCGCTGCGACACGGCCCAGAGTATGCGTAACACCACCAGCATCAATAGCAGCAGACCAATCGAGCCGTGCAGCGGGCCGAAAGTGTCGCCCAGCCAGTGCTCGCCTTCATTGATGCGATCGCCGAGCTTGAAAAACTGCTCGAATATCAGGATGGCCATCACCCAGTGAAAGAACCTCGATACGGCACCATAACGCTGGCGGTTGTCATTCAACATAAGAACTCCTTTTGGTCATGAAAAAATCAATTGCCTTTAGACATCAGGCGCTTCAAATCGTCCACCAGTTCCTGGCTGGCGGCACGTAATGCCTGCATGTGTTTCAGCGCCTCGGAACCCTTGCCCTCAGTGTAAAGTAGATGCACCTGTACGGCCAGTTCATGCACCTTGCGGTGCCGCGTTTCCACTTCGCCGAATTCCGGCAATGCGCGCGTTTCCAGCTCGGTATCGAGCCAGATACCGAAATTGCACTGATGCACGTCCAACTCCGGTGGCGCTTCGCGTTCGCCATGCAAGGCCGCCTGCAACGCCCGCACCCACGCCCGGTGTTCGACGATGGCATAAATGAAAGGCAGGTTGCGGATACGGAACGGCATGGCCGATTTCCAGCTTGCGTCCGGTTGCCAATTGTTCATCCAGGCCGGTAACTGCTGGGCCGGCATCGGGCGCGCGATCGCATAACCCTGGCCGATCTCGCAGCCCAGATTGAGCAGCATCTCGCCATGCTCCAGCGTTTCCACGCCTTCCGCCACCGCCTGCCGACGGAAGGCGCGGGCCAGGCCCAGTACGCCTTCGAGGATGGAGAGGTCTTCCGGATCTTCCAGCATGTCCAGCACAAAGCTCTGATCGATCTTGAGAGTGACGGCATGCAGATGTTTGAGATAGGTCAGCGAGGAATAACCGGTACCGAAATCGTCAAGCGCAAAGCTGACACCGAACTTCTTGCAGTTGTCGATGACATGCGCCACCTTGGAGAGATCGCCCAATGCGTTGCTTTCCAGCACTTCCAGTTCCAGCATGGTCGGATTGACCTCCGGAAACTTGGTCAGCAATTCTGTCAGACGCTCGACGAAACCGCCGTGAAGAAGGTGATAGCCGCTGATGTTGATGCTGACCGGGATACGCAAGCCCATATCCTGCCAACTCTGCATCTGTTTCAACGCCGCCGTGATCACCCATTCGCCGAGCTTGATCGCCAGCGCGTTGTTCTCGGCTACCGAGAGAAACTGCGCCGGCATCAGCAGGCCGCGCTGCGGGTGCTGCCAGCGTATCAAGGCTTCGACACCGATCAGTTCGCCACTGCGCATGTTGACCTTGGGCTGGTAATACAAGCACATCTCGCCCTGCGCCAGCGCCTGTTCTATGCTCTTCATGTTCTCATGATGGCCGCGCAGGCTGCGGTCGTGCTCGACATCGAACACGCTGTAGCAGTTTCTGCCTGCAAGCTTGGCCTGATACATGGCCATGTCAGCCTGCCGCATCAACAGATCGCCATCCACCTCTTCCGCCTGCGGGTAATAGGTGACCCCGACACTGGCCGAGACCTCGACCAGATTGGCTCCGATGTCGATCGGCTGCGCCGCGAGCAGGATCAATCGATCGATCAGCACCAGCGAGGTCTTGATGTCGGGCAGGTCCGGCAGCACCGCAACGAACTCGTCACCACCGAGCCGGGCGATGGTGTCACCTGCACGCAGGCTCTGCTTCATGCGCTCGGCGAAGATCATCAGTACCTTGTCACCGGCTTCATGGCCGTAGTGGTCATTGATCTCCTTGAACCTGTCGAGATCGATGAACACCACGGCCAGCGTCTGCCTGCGGCGGCGGGCCTGTACCATCGCCTGCTGCAAGCGGTCGGTCAGCAGTACCCGGTTGGGTAAACCGGTCAAGGCGTCATAGTGTGCGATCTTCTCCAGTTGCTGTTCGTGTTCCTTCAGTCGGCTGATGTCCGTGAACAGTGCGACATATTGAGTTGTCCAGCCATCGGTACCGCTAATCGAGCTGATGGTGAGCAGTTCCGGATATATTTCACCGTTCTTGCGCCGGTTCCAGACTTCACCAGCCCAGTATCCGTCGACGGCCAGGTCGTTCCACATGGCCGTATAAAACTCTGCAGGATGTCGCCCGGATTTCAGGATGTTCGGGCTTCTGCCCAACACTTCCTCGCGCGTATATCCGGTGATGCGAACAAAGGCGTCATTGACGTCCAGTATGGTGCCATTGGCATCCGTCACCATGATGCCCTCGCGCGCATGATTGAACACGCTGGCGGCGAGCTGGATTCTGGCTTGGGCCTGTTTGCGCTCGGTAATGTCGGACGCCACGCCCTGCAGCATCCTGACATTTCCGTTGTCATCGAACACCGCTTCTCCGCGTGCATGCATCCAGCCTGGCGAACCGTCCGGCCGCACCATTTCCAGTTCCAGTTCGTAAGGCCTGCCGGTGCGGCGGGTCTTGTCCATCGCCGCATTCAGCGCGGACCAACTTTCCGTGGTGAAGCGCTTCGCCAGATACTCGAAGTCCGGCACCGGGCTCTCCGGGTCGAAGCCGAACATGCGATACACCTCCGCGGTCCACGTCAGCCTGTTGGTGACCAGATCCAGCTGCCAGCTACCCACCCGCGCGATACGCTGTGCTTCCTGCAATTGTCGCTCGCTCTCGCGCAATCTCGCCTCATTGCGGCGGATGTCCTCGGTCAATTCCTCTGCAATCTGATTGGCTTTTTCCCGCGTATGCAGCAAGGACATCAGCAGGGCGAACAGCAGGCCACTCAAACCCAGACCGCTAACCAGCACGATGTAGACCGGCGCATACTGGATGCCGGGCAGTCCGCCGATAGGGTCGAACTGCAGAGTCCAGATCTTGCCATGGAAATCCAGCCGGATGACCTGCCGGAAACGTGATGGTGCAGATGGCGTCTGCTCGACGATGCTGTCGAACATCAGGGCTTCCGTCGATATTTTCGCGCCATCATAAACGTGCAGGTCGATATCGCGCCCGTCGTTCTGACGCCAGTCGGAGAGCAGGTTATCCATCAGGTCGTTGATGCGGTAGGGTGCGTAAGTCCAGCCGAACAATGCCGCCCGCCGTTCCTCGACGCTGGCGGTCGGCATACCGCGCTGATAGACCGGAAAATACATAAGCACACCGGCCTGCACATCACTCTCGGTCTCCTGCATCAAGCGAACCTTGCCCGAAAGGGCGATGTTGCCTGTATCTCTTGCATACGCCATCGCCTCCTGCCGCACCGGCGCAGAGAACATGTCATAGCCGAAGGCGCGCTGGTTGCGTTCATCGAACGGCTCCAGATAAATGATCGCGCTATAAATGTCACGCTCACCCTCGGGCCAGACCCGGTATTGCGGAAAGCCCTCGGCCCGGATCTGTTGCGTATGCTCCTGCAACTCTTCCGGCCGGAGCAGTTTGCTAAAACCGATGCCCTGCATGCCGCTGACGATCTGATCCGCGCTGACTTGCTCGACAAAACTGCGCCACTCGTTGCGGTCCACAGTTTCAGACGCGCCAAAAAGTGCGGCACCGCTGCGCAATATCAATTGATGGGCTTCGAGGTGATCACCGATGCGTTGCGCGATGCGCTCGGTTGCGCGCTTGAACTGCTCAACCGCGTGCTGCTCGATGGTCTGCCTCTGCTGATACGACAGCAACAGAGAGATGCACACGCCGGCAACGAGCGTTGCCCAGACCAGCAGCCTGTATATGTTCAGTCGCTTTTTCGGCATGAATGATCGAAGTCTTGCGGGTTCCGGGCGTTAGGAGGCGATTCAAGTATCCAATAAAACCACCTGATGTCAAGATAAGGCGGTATACATCCAGGTCCGCTGAAAATTCCAGCGCGCGCAGGAACAAGCCGCAGCCTTGCACCCAGCCTCCCCACACCAGAAAAGAAAAACGGCTCAGGATTTAACCTAAGCCGTTGATTTAAATGGTGGGCCTCCTCGGAGTCGAACCGAGCACCAACGGATTATGAGTCCGCTGCTCTAACCAGGCATGAGCTAGAGGCCCGGTAAGAATTTAGTCGTTGCCGGTTTCAAGGAAACTGCGCAGACGTTCGGAGCGCGTCGGGTGACGCAGTTTGCGCAAAGCCTTGGCCTCGATCTGGCGGATGCGTTCGCGGGTCACATCGAACTGCTTGCCGACTTCTTCCAGCGTGTGGTCGGTGTTCATCTCGATGCCGAAACGCATGCGCAGTACCTTGGCTTCGCGCGGTGTCAGCGATTCCAGCACTTCCGAGGTAGCATCTCTCAGGCTGGCGTAAACTGCCGCGTCCACCGGCGCAAGCGTGGTGTTGTCCTCGATGAAATCGCCCAGATGCGAATCGTCGTCGTCGCCGATCGGCGTTTCCATCGAGATCGGTTCCTTGGAGATCTTCAGGATCTTGCGGATCTTCTCTTCCGGCATCTCCATCTTTTCCGCCAGCGTCGCCGGATCCGGCTCCAGCCCGGTTTCCTGCAGGATCTGACGGCTGATGCGGTTCATCTTGTTGATGGTTTCGATCATGTGTACCGGGATACGGATGGTGCGCGCCTGGTCCGCGATGGAGCGAGTAATGGCCTGCCGGATCCACCAGGTGGCGTAGGTCGAGAACTTGTAGCCGCGGCGATATTCGAATTTGTCCACAGCCTTCATCAAACCGATGTTGCCTTCCTGAATCAGATCCAGGAATTGCAGACCGCGGTTGGTGTACTTCTTGGCGATGGAAATGACCAGACGCAGGTTGGCCTCGATCATCTCGCGCTTGGCGCGACGAGCACGCGCCTCGCCAGTGGACATCTGCTTGTTGATTTCCTTCAGCTCCTTGATCGGCAGGCCGACTTTCGCCTGCACATCCAGCAACTGCTGTTGCTGGTCGATGATCGAGTGCCGGAAACGTTCCAGGCGCTCCACATAGGGTTTGTTCGCTGCGAGTTCGTCTTCGAGCCAGTCCAGGTTCACTTCGTTGCCGGGAAAGGCCTTGATAAAGTGCTGGCGCGGCATGCCGGCCTTGTCGACGCAGAAATCCATGATCTTGCGCTCGTGCTGACGCACTTCCTCGACCATGTCGCGCACGGTACCGCACAGTGCCTCGACCTGCTTGGCGGAGAAGCGGAATGCAGTCAGCTCTTCCAGAATGCTGTTGTGCAGCTTGAGGTATTCCTTGTCCTGCGAACCCTTGGTCTGCAGGATCACGGTCATTCTCTCGTGGGCCTGACGGATCACGGCAAAACGGGTCAACACTTCGGCTTTCAACTCCGCCAGAGCGGCGGCGGAGATGGCGGCAGCCTTGGTGCCGTCCTCGTCATCGTCTTCCTCGTCTTCTTCTTCAACTTCTTCCGTTGCGTCTTCCGCTGCTTCCGCCTCGATCTCGTCGGACATGCCGACATCGGAGTCGATCAGGCCGTCGACCAGTTCGTCCACGCCCATTTCGTCCTTCTCGACCTTTTCCACCATGGCGAGCAGTTCGTTGATGGTGGTCGGACAGGCAGCAATCGCCTGCACCATGTGCTTGAGGCCGTCCTCGATACGCTTGGCGATCTCGATTTCGCCTTCGCGCGTCAGCAGATCGACGGTACCCATTTCGCGCATGTACATGCGCACCGGGTCGGTGGTGCGGCCGAATTCGGAATCGACGGTCGACAGCGCCTGCTCGGCTTCTTCCACCGCATCATCATCGGTGACGGCAGCAGGAGCATCGGACATCAGCAGAGCTTCGGCATCCGGCGCCTCTTCATAGACCTGGATACCCATGTCGTTGATCATGCCGATGATGCCGTCGATCTGCTCGGAATTCTGTACGTCATCCGGCAAATGGTCATTGATTTCAGCATAGGTCAGGTAGCCGCGCTCCTTACCGAGGACGATCAGCGTCTTCAGGCGCATACGACGGTCTTCAGCCTCATTGGGCGATGCTGCAGTCTTGTCGTTCACTTTGTCGTTCTGCTGCTCTTTAGCCATGCTTTACCTCAAATATTTTGTGCCGTAATTAACACTGCGGAAAACCTTGCATTATATCGCAAAATCACATCCATTTTTAGTCCCCAAGCCCAAGATGGCATCAGGGAACACTGCGGCCTCGTCTGCAAATCCGGCCGCTATCGACTATTCAACGTCTTCAACAATTCGCGTTCTTCCGGGGTCAGCTGACTCAGGCTCTTCTCACGCACGCTGTCCAGCAATCTGGCATGCTTACGCTGAAAATACATTTCTCTTAATTGCTTGCGCGCGCCCTCGAATTCAAGGGCAAAATCCAGATTTTCATCCAGGTGATGCAATTCGCGCTGGATTTCACCCAGCAATCGCGCATCCAGTGCTTTCTCCATCTGATGCAACAGCGCCGCAGGATTGGACTGCGGGTGGCGAAGCGCGGTTTCAATGACCAGACGCAGCATGCGGTCTTCGTCATTGTCAGCGGAGAGATATTGCAGGTCTTCCTCGCGCGCCAGCGAAGCCTGCATCAACAACATCAGCGCAAAGCGCCGGTGCAGGGAAACCGTCGTGCGCGATTGCCGCGTGACAGAGCGGCCCCGTGGCTGATTCAGTGCCGGCAAATTGACCATGCTGCGCATCTCGTCCAGCGTCAACCCGGTCAGTTCGGCAATCCGCTTGCGTAACAGCAAGGCCAGCCGCGGCGCCTTGATCTGCTTGAGGATAGGCTCTGCCTCGTTCAGAAAGCGCACCTTGTCCTCCTGCGATTGCAGCGGGTTTTCGGCGCTCAAGGTCTGAATGATGTATTGCGACAACGGCAGCGCCGTTTTCATCGCCTCCTCGAACGCCTCCCTGCCGAACTCGCGCACATAGCTGTCGGGATCGTGACTCTGTGGCAGGAATAGAAACCGCAACTGCAAACCATCGGTCAGCGCCGGCAGGGCATTCATCGCCGCGCGCCAGGCGGCGCCAAGTCCGGCCGCATCGCCGTCGAAACAGAAAACAATCTCGTCCGTCTGCCGCATCAACTTGGTGATGTGAAAAGGCGTTGTCGCTGTGCCCAGCGCCGCAACGGCATACTCGATACCGTATTGCGCCAGCGCCACCACGTCCATGTAACCCTCCACCACCAGCGCGCGGCCGGCATCGCGTATGGCACGACGAGCAAGGAACAGGCCGTAAAGTTCATGACCTTTCTGAAACAGCGGGGTTTCCGGCGAGTTGTAATACTTCGGCGTATCTTCGGGATCGATCACCCGGCCGCCGAAACCGATAACCTGCCCCTTCTGGTCATGGATCGGGAACATGATACGGTCGCGGAAACGGTCATAGCGTCGCCCCTGTTCATTTTCGACCACGAGGCCGGCCGTCTGCAGCACATCATCGTCATAATGCGGGAACACGCTCTGAAGGTTCTGCCAGCCCTGCGGCGCATAACCCATCTGGAATCGGGCTGCGATCTGGCCGCTGAGCCCGCGGCTTTTCAGATATTCGATCGCGCGCGGCGATTTCTTCAGTTCGCCCTTGTAGTAAGCCGCAGCCTGCTGCATGGTTTCCAGCAGACCGGGGACAGGCTTTACCATCGGCCTGGCGCTATCGCGCGTTTCCTGCGGCACGATCATGCCAACCATCTTCGCCAGTTCGTGCACCGCCTCGACGAAACTGAGCCCCTGATATTCCATCAGGAAGCCGATAGCGGTGCCGTGGGCGCCGCAGCCGAAACAATGGTAGAACTGCTTGGTCGGGCTGACGGTGAAGGAGGGGGATTTCTCGTTGTGGAAGGGACAACAGGCGGAATAGTTGGCACCGGCCTTTTTCAGCGGCACGCTCTTGTCTACCACATCGACGATATCGACGCGATTAAGCAGTTCCTGAATGAAGGACTCTGGAATCATGGATGATTGAATAATAGCCCAAAAAATAAAAAAGGAGCTTTCGCTCCCCTTTTAATTCACTGCTTGTAGTCTGGCGCTGTCGTTTGCTCAATCAGGCGAGCCCATAATCGGGCAGCCCATGATCAGGCACCCAGCCGGGCCTTGATCAGCGCGGAAACCTTGCCCATGTCGGCACGTCCAAGCACCTGCGGCCTGACTGCCGCCATGACCTTGCCCATGTCCTTGATGCCGCTCGCAGCCGTATCGACAATCGCCTTTGCCAGAATCTCGTTCAGCTCGGTCTCGGTCAAGGCGGCCGGCAGATACTCCTGCAAGACAGCAACCTCGAACTTTTCAACATCCGCCAGATCCTGACGGCCCGCTGCCTCATATTGGGAAATCGAGTCACGGCGCTGCTTCAGCATCTTCTCGATCGCCTCCACCACCTGCGCATCATTGAGCTCGATACGCTCATCCACCTCGCGTTGCTTGATTGCAGCCTGCAACAAGCGGATGGCACCAAGCCGCGCAGCATCCTTGGCGCGCATGGCGTTTTTCATGTCTTCGGTGATTCTGGCTTTAAGCGACATTGCTGACGACCTGAAAGGTTCAAAAAATCAAGCAACACCTGTACATCTCGCCTTTCGGCAAGCGCACAAGGTGTTGCATCAGATTCTCATTTGCCCGGTGTGAACTTTCTCCGGGCTGAATTTTTAATAGAGCTTGGCCGGCAGGGTCTGGTTGCGAATGCGACGATAGTGACGCTTCACGGCAGCGGCAGCCTTGCGCTTACGCTCCCAGGTTGGCTTCTCGTAAAACTCGCGAGCGCGCAGATCGGTCAGAAGACCGGTTTTTTCGATCATGCGTTTGAAACGGCGCAACGCAACGTCAAACGGCTCATTTTCTTTAACACGTACAGTAGACATTCAGCTCAATTCCTTGAGGTTCTTTTGGAAAGTCTGCTATTCTAGCCCCCGCTTCACTATTTATCAATCATTATCAATGAGTTTTTACGTACTTCCGTGTTGATCCTCGGCATCGAATCCTCTTGCGACGAAACCGGCATCGCGCTCTACGATACGGAACGCGGCCTGCTTGCGCACGCTCTGCACTCGCAAGTCGAGATGCACGCCGAGTACGGCGGCGTGGTACCGGAACTTGCCTCGCGCGACCATATCCGCCGCGCCCTGCCGCTCATCAGCCACACGCTGCAAGAGGCCGGCGCCAGCCTGCATGACATCGACGGCATCGCCTATACGCAAGGCCCCGGACTGGCTGGCGCGCTGCTGGTCGGCACCAGCCTCGCCGAGGCGCTGGCCTTTGCCCTCAAGGTACCGACCATCGGGGTCCATCATCTGGAGGGTCATCTGCTGGCACCACTGCTGGAAGAGACCCCCCCGACGTTCCCGTTCGTTGCCCTGCTGGTTTCTGGCGGACACACGCAACTGATGCGCGTGTCCGGTATCGGCGACTATGAACTGCTGGGCGACACGCTGGACGACGCTGCCGGCGAAGCCTTCGACAAAACCGCGAAACTGCTCGGCCTCGGCTACCCCGGCGGCCCGGCCTTATCCAGACTGGCAACGCAGGGCCGGGCCGGGCTTTTCAAATTGCCCAGACCCCTGCTCAACAGCGGAGACCTGAATTTCAGCTTCAGCGGCCTGAAGACCGCCGTGCTGAATATCGTCGCCAACGAAAGCGCCGCCCGCGGCGAACTGGATGCCGCGACCAAAGCCGACATCGCCTGTGAATTCCAGGAAGCAGTGACCGAGGTGCTGACGGCGAAATGCATGGCGGCCTTGCGCGAAACCGGGCTGGACAACCTGATTGTATCGGGCGGTGTCGGTGCCAATGCCCGCCTGCGCGAACGGTTGAACGAAGCGACCCGGCGCAGGTTGTGCAAGGTCAGTTACCCGCGCCTGGAGTTCTGTACCGACAACGGCGCCATGATCGCCTTTGCCGGCGCCATGCGCATGAAAGGTTCGGGGTTCAAGCCGACAGCGAGCCAGGACTACCGCTTTACGGTCCGGCCGCGATGGGATCTTGCCGAGTTGCAAAAGCCCTGAGATTTATCCCACGCGGGCTCACCCCTTCGGGACTCAGACCCCTATGATTTCCCCTTACCAAAACCGCCCTCGGTTCCGTTCAACAGATTGCGGATATTGCCGCGATGACGCCAGATGAGCAGCAAGGCCAGCACGACTGTCGTCGCCAGATATGCCATGTTGCCATCCAGCAGACCCCAGGCAAACAATGGTGAACAGGCTGCGGCGAGTATCGCAGCGAGCGAGGAATAACGCCAGATCGCGAAAGCCAGTATCCAGAGTAGCAGCACGGAGAGGCCGAGCCAGGGCGAGATCGCCAGCAACACCCCCAAGGCCGTCGCCACCCCCTTGCCGCCCTTGAAACCGTAATAAACCGGATATAGATGACCGACGAACACGGCAAGCGCCACCAGAGAAACCCACGTGTCGCCCAGGCCGTACCAGACTGCCGCCCACACGGCCAGATAGCCCTTCAGCGCATCGCCGAGCAAGGTCAGCAGAGCCGCCAGCTTCTTGCCGCTACGCAGCACATTGGTCGCCCCCGGGTTACCGGAGCCGACAGTGCGCGGGTCTGGCAACCCGAACAGCTTGCTCATGAGGATGCCGAAGGAGACGGAGCCCAACAGATAGGCGGCGATAACAAACACTGCTTCAACCATGACGAATGCTCTAAAATGCAATGAAAGAGGATTCTAAACCATGGACACCATATTTCTAAGCGAAGTGCGAGTTGAAACCAGACTGGGCGTGCCGGACTGGGAGCGCATGACCCCGCAAACCATCCTGCTCGACATCGAAATCGGCATGCCGCATAGCCGCTCCTGTCAGACCGATGCCATCGAGGACACGATCGACTATGGCCGCGTCGTCGCCCGCATCCGCGAAACGCTGCAAGAACAGAGCTTCAGACTGGTGGAGGCGCTGGCCGAACATCTCTGCCAACTCATCCTGCAGGAATTCGAGGCGCCTTGGGTCAGAATCAAGGTCGCCAAGCCCGGCATACTTCCCGGCCTCAAGGCGCTCGGCGTCATCATCGAACGCAACGCCGTAGTGGATTAGCCGCCCAGCCGCGCCTGTTGATCGAAATGTGCGCGGATGGCGTCAAGGTCGAACGCCCGCCACTTGCGAATCAGCGTGTCGAACTCCGCCGTTGTCATCTCCCCGACCTGCCCGTCGATGATCACTTGATCGCGGATGGCAACCACACAGGGGATCTGCTTCACATCGAGCTGCCGGGCGATTTCCGGGCTGGCATCCACATCCAGCTTGCCAAAGACGATATCCGGATATTGCGCGGCCGCCTGCGCATAAACCGCGTCAAAGCGTTTGCACGGCTCGCACCACTCTGCCCAGAAATCGACAATGACAAAATCGCTGGACTCGACCAGTTGTTTGAAATTTTCCCTGCTCATCAGGATCGGCTGCATGTTTGGGCTCCAGTTCAGTTCTGGCTGGCCAAGGCCAGCCCGCTTCAAAGACACTGAACTCTGCTCGATTCCAAAGTACGCGCAAAGTGAAAGATTCCCGCCGTCATCATGCCATTGATGACCATTCTCATGGGGGGCGGAGTTGTGGCGGGGATCACCCTCGGGGATGGTGAACGGCATGCAACTGCTTCAGCCGCTCGCGCGCCACATGCGTATAGATCTGCGTAGTGGAGATATCGGCATGTCCGAGCAGCATCTGCACCACCCTGAGATCCGCCCCGTGATTCAACAGATGCGTCGCGAATGCGTGCCGTAGCACATGAGGCGAGATCGGCTTGCGTATGCCAGCCTGCAGTGCATAACGCTTGATCAGATACCAGAACGCCTGGCGCGTCATGGCTTCGCCGCGCTGGGTGACGAACAGGCTGTCGCTCAGCCGTTTTTGCAAAATATCCGGGCGCGCCTCTTTCAGATAACGGCCGATCCATTCCAGCGCCTCCTCCCCCATGGGCACCAATCTGGTTTTGCTGCCCTTGCCGGTGACGCGGATGACGCCTTCCTGCAAACCGATTTCGGTCACTTTCAAGCCCACCAGCTCCGATACACGCAGCCCGCAGGCATATAGCAGCTCCAGCATGGCACGGTCGCGCAGACCCAGCGGCTGACCGAGGTCGGGGGCGTCGAGCAATGCCTCCACCTCCTCCTCGTTCAGGCTTTTCGGCAGGGAACGCGGCAACTTGGGCGAATCAATCTGCAGGGTAGGATCCACCTCTACCTGACTTTCCCGCAGTGCATAACGGTAAAAACGGCGCAAGGTGGCAATCAGACGGCTGATGCTGCGCGGCTTGCTGTGCGGGAACCTGACCGCCAGATATTGCTGGATATCAGCCTGCCGCGCCTGATGCAGGTCACGGTTCTCCGTCTTCTGCAGCCATTCGGCAAAAGCGGACAAATCCTGCCGGTAACTGGTCAGCGTATTCTTCGACAGCCCGTCCTCCAGCCAGAGGTGGTCGATAAAGCCGTCGACCCGTTCGAGATTGACCGGGTTCAAAGCACTTGCTCGTGATGGAGCAGCCATTGTTTTATCGCCAAACCTGTTGCCTCGCCCTGCATGAACCCGCCCAAGCCGTTTTTCGCCACAACACGATGGCAAGGAATCACCAGCGGCACATGATTGGCACCGCAGGCATTGGCCACCGCACGGGGACCTGAGCCCACCCGACATGCCAGCTCACTGTAGGTGATTGTCGTACCGACCGGAATCTGCGCAATCGCCTGCCAGACACGCCGCTGGAAAGGCGTGCCCTGCACGGCGCAGGCGATATCCAGCTTCGCCCCGGCATCATTCAGGTATTGTCGCAATTGCCGGACGACGGCCTGGGCGAAAGGCTGTCGGGAGTACTTCTCACCCGGATTCCCCGGCAACAGTTCCAGCCTCAACAGAAAATCATCCGCCACCCGGATGCCGATCGCGCCGAATGGTGCGGAAATGACCGCATCGAACTCTTGGGGCTTCGTCATCGCAAGCATCTCTTCATGAAGGGTATCCATGAAGGTCATCTTAGCGCAAATAAAAAAGCCCCGAAACTCGGGGCTTTTTCTATCGTATTGCGCTTATTCCGCAGCAGTTTCCGGAGCCAGGACTTCGCGGTCACGCATTTGCAGCTTTTCCTTGATGCGTGCGGACTTACCGGAACGCTCACGGAGATAGTAAAGCTTGCTACGACGCACATCACCGCGGCGCTTGACTTCGATGCTGGCGATCAGCGGGGAATAGGTCTGGAACGTTCGCTCGACACCTTCGCCGGAAGAGATCTTGCGCACGATGAAGGACGAATTCAAACCGCGGTTGCGCTTCGCGATCACGACACCTTCGTACGCCTGTACGCGCTTGCGGGTACCTTCCACCACGTTGACGCCGACGACCACTGTGTCACCAGGGGCGAAATCAGGAATAGTCTTGCCGAGACGGGCTATTTCTTCCTTTTCCAGCATTTCGATAATATTTGCCACTTTGTTGCTCCTTCTAGTTATGCGAATCTTGTTCCTGCTCCAACTCCTTGAGCAGCCGAGATTCCTCTTTTGACAACGGCCTTGCGGCCAGTAAATCCGGACGCTTGGTCCGGGTCCTCTGCAATGACATTTTCAATCGCCACTGCTTGATTTTTGCATGGTTGCCGGACATCAACACCGCCGGCACCTTCAAACCCTTATATTCCTCTGGTCGAGTGTAGTGTGGACAATCCAGCAGTCCATCGACAAACGAATCCTCGATGGCAGAATCCGCATCACCCAACGCACCGGGCAACTGCCTGACAATGGCATCAATGAGCACCATGGCCGGCAATTCACCACCCGACAGCACGTAATCGCCGATGGAAATCTCTTCATCAACTTCGGCCGTCAACAATCGCTCGTCGACACCTTCATAGCGGCTGGCCAGCAGAATCAGTCCCGGCTCGCGCGCCAGTTGCATGACTTTTGCATGCGTCAGTGGCTTGCCCTGTGGCGACAGGTGTATCACCCTGCTACTGGCACCTGCCTGCTGTTGCCGCGCTTTCGCGGCATTGATCGCCTTTTCCAGCGGTTCTGCCAGCATCACCATGCCGGGACCGCCACCGTAGGGTCGATCATCCACGGTCTTGTAATTGTCTGTTGTGAAATCACGCGGATTCCACAACGACAAGTCATAAATACTTTTTTCCAGCGCGCGGGCCGTAATGCCGGACTGCGTCACTGCATCGAACATCTGCGGGAACAGCGTGATGACATCGAATTGATAGGCCATCACAGTTTCAACATGCTGAGCATCGCTCAAAACTCGGCATCCCAGTCGACCTGCATGGTACCTGCCTCGAGGTTCACATCAAGCACAACCTGTCCGACAAAGGGAATCAGCCTCTCGCGATCGCCCTTGGCCACCAGCACATCGTTGGCTCCAGTCTCGAAAACATCGATGACCTTGCCCAAATCAACGCCTTGCAGGTTCGTCACCTGCAAACCGATCAGGTCGGTCCAGTAGTATTCGTTCTCGTCCGGCTCCGGCAATTGCGCCCGGGGCACCGCAATCTGCTTGCCCTTCAACGCAAAAGCCGCATCGCGATCGGCCACGTCCTTGAACTTCACCAACAAGGTGGCGCCGTGCACTCTGGCCGTTTCCACTTCATGCTGCAACCACTGACTGTCTCGACCAAGCCACCAATCGGCATAATCAAGCAGACCATCCAGCATTTCGGTATGCGGCTGGACTTTGACCCAGCCATAAATGCCATATGGGGCGACGATGCGCCCCATGATCACCATTTCAGTCAATGCTTGCTCCAGTTGACCGCTCTTCTAGAGGAGCGGTTGAGCCTAATCAGGCAGCTGGAGATTCTGAGCCTTCTGCAGCCGACTCGGCCTGAGCTGCTTCAGCTTCAGCGGCGGCCTTGGCTTCGGCTTCTTCCTTGGCCTTGGCTTCAGCGGCTTCCTTCAGCTTGGCAGCTTCTGCAGCAGCGGCTTTGGCCTTGGCAGCTTCAACCTTGGCAGCTTCCTTTTGCTTGACAGCCAGCATGCCTTCAGGACCCTTGGCGTGCAGCTTGACCAGACGCGCTACGCAGTCCGACAGGCGTGCGCCATGGCTTTGCCAGTGGCTGATGCGCGCATCGTCAAGGCGCAGACCTTCTTGGCCTTCCTTGGCAAGCGGATTGTAGAAACCCACGCGCTCAATGAAACGGCCATCGCGGCGATTGCGGGAATCTGCAACCACAACGCTGTAAAAAGGGTTTTTCTTCGCGCCACCACGGGCCAGTCGAATGATCACCATATGTTTGTTCTCTAAATAGTTTTGCAGAAAGGGGCGGATTTTACGTTATTTTTTAATACTTTGGCAAGGCAAATATCATGTTTGCGCCGAATTTTGATACGGCGTCGGATCGGGGAAGCCGCTGGCAGCGAAACCTTCGCGCCGGAAACGGCAGGAATCGCACAAACCGCAGGCACGTCCCTGGGCGTCAGCCTGATAGCAGGAAACGGTCATGCCATAATCCACACCCAGCCTGCTGCCCTGCTGGATGATCTGCGCCTTGCTGAGGTCGATCAAGGGGGCGTGAATGGTAATCGTACGGCCCTCGACCGCGGACTTGGTCGCCAGATTGGCCATGCGCTGGAACGCATCGACATATTCCTTGCGACAATCCGGATAGCCGGAATAATCCAGCGCATTGACGCCGATGAAAATGTCGCGCGCATCCAGCACCTCGGCCCAGGCCAGTGCCAGTGACAACATTATGGTGTTGCGAGCCGGCACGTAGGTGACCGGAATCCCCTCGGTTGGCGCCTGCGGCACATCGATACCGCTATCGGTCAATGCGGAACCGCCGAACATGGACAAGTCCAGCTGCGCGGTCCGGTGCGCGACAGCGCCTAATGCCTTGGCAATCTTTTCCGCCGCCTTCAACTCGGCAACGTGCCGCTGATGATAATCCAGGCTCAGGCAATAGCAGGCAAAGCCCTGACTGCGGGCAATCGCCAGCACGGTAGCGGAATCGAGTCCGCCGGAGAGCAAAACCACTGCCTTCTTCATCACACTTTCCTATACGCCGGGCTTTTCGCCCCATAGAATCTTGTGCAGTTGCATCTGCATGCGTACCGGCAGCCGGTCAGCCAGTATCCATTCCGCCAGCTTCGCTGCATCCAGACTGCCATGTACCGGCGAGAAAAGCACGGAACATTTCTGCGCAATGCCGTAATCGGCCATGATCTGTCTGGCCCAGTCGTAATCGGCGCGGTCGCACAGTACGAATTTCACCTCATCCTGCGGCTTCAGGCGGTGCAGATTGCCCCAACGGTTCTTTTCCGCCTCGCCGGACCCCGGCGTCTTCACGTCCAGAATGACTGCAACCCGAGCATCGACGCCATCGGTATCGATGGCTCCACCCGTTTCCAGCGACACTTCGTAACCGGCATCGCAAAGCCGGGTCAACAAGGGCAAGCACTCCTTCTGGGCCAGCGGTTCGCCCCCGGTCACGGTGACATAACGCGCACCGAACGAAGCCACTTTCTCCATGATCTGGTCGAGCGTCATGTTGCTACCGCCGGAGAATGCATACTCGGTATCGCAATAGACGCAGCGCATAGGGCAGCCGGTCAAACGCACGAATACCGTAGGCAGGCCGATGCGCGAGGATTCCCCCTGCACGGAATGAAAAATCTCGTAAACCTTTAATGTCATGGATACCTGAGCGCTACCTGAGAGTGGAGGCGGCTACCTAGACGCCAGAAAATGATGCGTGATTATACGCGCGTACAGATAAATCGCTTGCCGGGAGCGGAAACGATCTATCTGGACTTGATGGACTCGAGCACTTTCAGTCGCTGCTGAGCATTCGGCGCCACCGGGCTCGATGGGTATTTTTCCAGTAGATTGCGCAAGGTCTTCTTGGCGCCGTCCACATCGGATAATTGAATTTGCGAATTGGCGATGTTGAACATCGCATCCGGTGCCTTGGCGTGATCAGGATGCTGCTGCACCAGTTTTTCCTGAGTTGCGATAGAGGCTTTGTAATTCTTCAGCGAGAACTGGGCAAATCCAAGCGCATATTGCGCATCCGGCAAGCGGCTGCTGCTGGGGTGCGCCTGCATGAACTTGTTCAGCGCGTCAAAAGCCTCTCTATGCTTGGATGCCTTGACCAGCGCCATGGCCGCATCGAATTCGGCTGTTTCTTCGGCAGACGCCTCTACTACTCCTTCTGTGGCTGTACCAGCGGCAGAAGGCTGGATAGCTGCACCTTCCAACTGACGCAAGCGCGTATCGGTGTCGGTGTAAAGATCGCGCTGACGCTGTTGCGTGTTGGCAATGTTGTGCGTGGCGACTTCCAGTTCGCCCTTGACCCGGCTCAACTCCTGGTTCAGTTGTTCGACCTGACTCAACAAATCAAGCAGACCCCGGCCTTTGACGATGGCCTCGATTGCGGCCACCCTCTCCTCCAGAGCCTGCTGATTCTTTCTCAACTCTTCAAAGGCTGTCTGATTCTGCGTCTGGTTTTCGGTGATCTTGCGACGGGCTTCCTTGTCCTCAAGAAACGCATGGGCACTTTGCGACAGGAAACACAAGAGCACCGTGACCAGTAACGAAAAACGCATCATTCAGCCTTTAAATTATTCACCCTTGTAGATGATGTCGACGCGGCGATCCTGCGCACGGCTGTCGCGATCGGTACCGGTTGCCTTTTCTTCACCGTAGCTGACGGTTTCGATCTGGCTGTCCTTGACGCCCAGCAAGTTCATGACCTTCTTGACGGATGCGGAACGGCGTTGACCCAATGCGAGGTTGTATTCGCGGGTACCGATTTCATCGGCGTGACCTTCCAGCGTGATGGCAGCGCCGCTGTTCTGGTTCAGGTATTGGGCATGTGCCTCGATCAACGGGCGGAACTCAGCCTTGACCTCGTCCTTGTCGAAATCGAAGTAGATGCTGCGCTTGGACAGAATGTTGTTCGGATCCTTCAGCGGGTTCACTTCCATCGAGGAAGTCGCTGCGCCCGAAGTCGCTGCGCCGGAATCAGTGGTTGTGCTAGCTGCCGGTGCCACGCTCTTGTCGTCGACGCTGGCCGCATCCTTCATCGGCTTGCTCGAGCAAGCAGTGAGCATCACTGCCAGCAAAATGGTTCCGATCAGTCCTTTATTCATTATTACTCTCCTTATTTTAAAGCCGTAAACAACTACAGCCGTACGTTACATTAAAAAATCACGATTGCATAATCGTGACGACTACTACTAACCGCTCAAACTCAATTCACCAGAGGCCCCCAGGCCGGCTCGCGAACATCGCCGGCCGACTCACTCAGTCGCTGCTTGACGCGACCATCGGCGGAAACTGCCGCCAGAGTACCCTTGCCGTTCATCTTGGTCGCATAGAGCAACATGCGGCCGTTCGGGGCAAAACTGGGCGACTCGTCCATCGATGTATCGCTCAGCACCTGTACCTGACCGCTGGCGAGATCCTGCAGGGCCACGCGCATGACATCGCCGTCGCGCCGGATGAAAGCGAGGGACTTGCCGTCCGGCGATATGCGCGGGCATACATTATAACTGCCCTCGAAGGTGATGCGCTGCGGATTACTTTCGCCACCTGCGGCGGCGCGATATATCTGCGGCGAACCACCCCGATCGGAGGTGAAATAAATGTACTGTCCATCCGGCGACCACACAGGTTCTGTATCGATTGCGTTACTGCGTGTCAGCTGTCTCAATCCGGTGCCGTCCGCATTGATGATGTAAATCTGCGAATTTGCACCATGTGTGAGCACGATCGCCAACCGCTTGCCGTCAGGTGACCAGGCCGGGGCACTGTTGTTGCCCTTGAAATTGGCCAGCACATAGCGCTGACCGGACACCAGCGACTGTACGTAGACAATCGGCTTCTTTCTCTCGAATGAAACGTAAGCGATTTTTGTGCCATCAGGCGACCACTTGGGCGAAATGATCGGCTCGGCGGAAGAAACTACGGTTTGCGGATTGAAGCCGTCGACGTCCGCCACCTGCAAGGTGTAGCGACTGCCGACTTTCGAAACATAGGTGACGCGTGTCGCGAAAACGCCCTGTTCGCCCGTCAGCTTCTCGTAGATGACATCGGCGATTTTGTGCGCCGTCATCCTGAGTTGGTTGGGCGTGATGTTGTATTCCATGCCGACCAGCTGGGTCTGCTTCAACACGTCGAGCAGGCGGAATGTGACCTTCAGGCGGTTGTTCGGCAGCGTCTCGATACTGCCTATGGTCAGCGCCTGCGCCTGCAGGGCCGCCCATTCAGGATAGCGAACCTCGGCAATACTCTTAGGCTGATTGGCAACGCCGCGAGTTTCCAGCACGCGGAACAGACCGCTGCGACGCAGGTCGGCGCTGACCACATTGGCGATGGCGTCCTGCTCCTTGATCGACAAACCGGCAGGCTGATTGAAGGGAAGGATGGCGACCGGTATTTGCTGTGCCGCGCCGCCGACGATTTCGATGGTGAGCGCCGCCTGGCTGCCGAACGGCAGACAGAGCATCAATGCGCCGAGAAACAGATGCAATCGGTCGTAGAATTTGCCCATAACTGATTTAGTAGACGACATATATTCAAAGTTCCCTTATTCGTTCAGGTTTCTGGAAATAATCCACGCCCCGCCCAGACTTTTCAATTGGCACCCTTGGGGTGAAACTTCAATTTCAGATCTCGAAAGCGCGCAAACAAATCTGCCTCTTTCGGGACCGGCAAGGGCTGCGCCAGTAAAATCGCCCGCTCCACCGACTCGTCACAGGCAGCGATACCGCTACCCTTCAGCATGCGCGGCGTGCCGACGATATCTCCGGTCGGCGCCAGAGACATGGCGAACTCCAGTTCCGGATTACCGCTGCCGCAAAGCTGCTGATTGACGTGCTGATGCACCTTGTTACGGATCATGTTGATATATTTGTCCATCTCACCCTGCTGCGCAGCAGACATGCCGGGCGGTCCAGCCGGCGCCGGCGCGCTGTCAAGGTTGGGCTGATCCTCCAATAACGCTTGCTGCAGTTTCTTCAGCGCATCGTCTTGCGGCTGCGGCTGTGGTTTCTTCTCAGGTTTTTTCAGTTTTTCTTCCGGTTTTTTCGGCGGCTCTTTCGGCTTCGGCGGTTCCTTCTTCACCTCGATATCAGCCTTCGGTTCCGGCTTCGGCACAGGCTTGGGTTCAGGCTCCGGCAACGGTTTCGGTTCCGGCTTGGGCGGCTCTGGTCTCGGCAGCGGCTGCACCTCGACCGGCTTGCTCGGCAGCTCCGCCCACAGTTCCACAGTAGCGATGCTGGCCGGCTGCACCACTTTCCAGTTGAAGGAGATCAAAAGCAGGCCGAGCAGGAGCCCGTGCACCATCAGCGAGAGTGCACCGGCTTTCAGCGCGACCGGATTCTCATGACGTCGTAACATGCAAAATCAATTCGTGACCGGACTCAACAACAAGCCGACTTTTTCTACATTGCCTTGTTTCATCAGGTCCATGATGGCAACCACTTCACCGTAGTTGACGTTCTTGTCCGCGGCGATGACGACCGAACGCTGGGGATCCTTCTCCAGTTGGGTGCGCACGGCGAACAACAACTCGTCGCGCTGCATCAGCTTTCCGTCCAGTTCGATGCGCTTGTCGGCCTTGACGCTCAGCACCAGCGGCGCGCTCGGCTGTTTCAGCGCCTGACCGACACTGGGCAATTCCACCACGCCGGGATTGGTCATCGGCGCCGTCACCATGAAGATCACCAGCAGCACCAGCATGACATCGATATAGGGCACGACGTTGATCTGGTTCATCATGCGGCGGGACTTGCGGCGTATCATGGCTCAGGCCTTGCGTTGCAGGATGTTGGTGAATTCCTCGATAAAGCTTTCGTAACGCACCGAGAGCCGGTCGACCGAAGAAGCGAAACGGTTGTAGGCGATCACCGCCGGAATCGCCGCGAACAGACCGATGGCGGTGGCGATCAGCGCCTCGGCAATGCCGGGCGCCACTTGTGCAAGCGTCGCCTGTGCGGTGTTGGCGAGTCCGAGGAAGGCGTTCATGATGCCCCAGACCGTGCCAAGCAGACCGATGTAAGGGCTGACCGAGCCGACCGATGCCAGGAAAGGCAAGTGCGCATCCAGCTCGTCCATCTCGCGGTTATAGGTGGCGCGCATGGCGCGTCTCGCGCCTTCCATCGTGTCGCTGATCTCCATGCCGCCCTGGCGCCGGAGGCGCGCGTACTCCTTGAAGCCGGCCTCGAACAGGCTGGCCATGCCCTGCGGTTTGTGACGGCTGGAAGTGACGCCTTCATAAAGCTTGTTGAGGTCGCCGCCGGCCCAGAAACGGTCCTCGAAATCCTCGGCATCCGCTTCTGCACGCTTCAGCGTGTAGACCTTGATGAAGATGTACCACCAGGACGCGAGCGAAACCAGCACCAGTGTCAGCATGACCAGTTGCACCGGCACGCTGGCGCCGGAAACCAGTGCAATCAGGGACATATCAGTGGTGGCATGTAAATCTGTCGGGTTCATTCAGACTCCGTTAGGTTGAAGTAAGCGCATGCATGACATGCCGGATGGCAGGAGGGATACTGACCGGCTTGAATCCGGCAGCACTGACGCAAACGACCTCCACGGTCGCCTCGGTCAGCACGGTGTGATTGCGGTAAATGGTTTGTTCAAACACGAGCAAACTGCGTCCAGTTCTGGAAAGGCCGGTCGTTACGGTCAGCGCATCATCGAAACACGCCGAGCGTCGGTATTGTAGCGCAATATTTCGCACGACGAAGATGACACCCGCTTCATTTCTGAGCACGCTCTGATCGAAGCCCAGGCTGCGCAACCACTCGGTACGGGCGCGTTCCATGTACTTCAGATAATTGGCATGATAGACGACACCGCCGCCATCGGTATCCTCGTAATAGACGCGCACCGGCCAGTCGAACTTGTTCATTCCTGCCACAGCGTTCCGTTCGCGAGATTGGAGGGCACCGCCAGACCGAAGTGCTGGTAGGCCAGCTGCGTGGCAACGCGGCCGCGCGGCGTGCGCATCAAATAACCCTGCTGGATCAGATAGGGTTCCAGCACGTCCTCGATAGTGTCGCGCTCCTCGCCGATGGCGGCAGCGAGGTTATCCAGCCCGACCGGGCCGCCACCGAATTTCTCCAGCACGGCCTGCAGCAACTTTCTGTCCATGACGTCGAAACCGAGCTTGTCGACATCCAGCATCTTCAACGCCGCATCGGCGATATCGGCATCGACCTTGCCGTTGCCCTTAACCTGCGCGTAATCGCGCACGCGGCGCAGCAGGCGGTTAGCGATGCGTGGTGTGCCGCGTGAGCGCCGCGCGATCTCCAGTGCCCCTGCCTCCTGCATGGCAACATCGAGCAAGGCGGCGGAGCGATGGACGATCTTCGCCAGTTCAGCGGCGGTATAAAACTCCAGACGGGAAACGATACCGAAGCGGTCGCGCAATGGGTTGGTCAGCATGCCGGCACGGGTCGTCGCACCGACCAGCGTGAACGGCGGCAGATCGAGGCGCACGGAACGGGCAGCCGGACCTTCTCCGATCATGATGTCGAGACGGTAATCCTCCATCGCCGGATAGAGGATCTCTTCCACCACCGGCGACAGACGATGAATCTCGTCGATGAACAGCACGTCATTGGGTTCGAGATTGGTCAACAACGCCGCAAGATCGCCCGCACGCTCCAGCACCGGCCCGGAGGTCTGGCGCAGATTCACGCCCATCTCGCGGGCGATGATGTGAGCCAGCGTGGTCTTGCCCAAGCCCGGCGGACCGAACAGCAGCACATGATCCAGCGCCTCGGCGCGCGCGCGGGCTGCATTGATGAAGATTTCCAGCTGGCCGCGCGCCTTTTCCTGGCCGATGTATTCCTCCAGCACCTTTGGCCGCAACGCACGCTCGAGCGCCTCTTCCTGTGTGCTTTCAACGGCGGGAGCTATCAGACGGTCGGTTTCTATCATCGCCGCATGCCTCAGGTTTTGGACAACGATTTCAGCGCTTGCTTGATGCCGTCAGCGACGCTGACCTCGGCCGGCAACTGCTTGACCGCCGCCAGCGCCTCGCGCTCGTTGTAGCCCAGCGCCAGCAGGGCGTTCAGCACATCGCTGCTGGCGGATTTGGCTTGGCCGCCGGCAGTGACAGGCAGGCCGTCCATCGAGAATTTATCCTTGAGTTCGAGCAGCAGCCGCTCGGCGGTCTTCTTGCCGACACCGGGGACACGGGTCAGCAGCGCGGTATCCTGCAGCGTGACCGCCTGCACCAGATCATCGACGGAAAGGCCGCTCAGAATGGAAAGCGCGGACTTGGCTCCGACACCGTTGACCTTGAGCAACTGACGGAAGGTCTGGCGCTCGCGATCGCTGCCGAATCCGTAAAGCAGCTGCGCGTCCTCGCGCACGATGAACTGGGTCAGCAACACGACCTTGTCACCGACGGCCGGCAGGTTGTAGAAGGTGCTCATCGGCACTTCGCACTCATAGCCGACGCCGTTGACGTCGACCAGGACCAGAGGCGGTGTTTTTTCAAGCAGGACACCGTTGAGGCGACCGATCATGGGAGTTTTCTCGAAAAGGCTATGGACGAATCCAACGCCATGCTGCAGGGGTTGAAAGTAAAGGCTGACATACGCTTATATTAGCCTACCGCCGCGCACACGAAAACCGGCGGTCGCCAACTTGCCCAGACCCTGCCCGCCATGCGCGTGGCAGATAGCACAGGCGAGCGCATCGGCCGAATCCGGGCTGGGATTGGCTGGCAGTTTCAGCAACCGCTTGACCATCTCCTGCACCTGCTCCTTGGCAGCATGGCCGTTGCCTACTACCGACTGCTTGACCTGCAGCGCGGTGTATTCGGCGACCACCAGATGCCGGATGACTGCAGCGCTGATGGCGGCGCCGCGCGCCTGACCGAGCAGCAGCGTGGATTGGGGATTGACGTTGACGAATACCTTCTCCACCGCCACCTGCTGCGGCGCATAGCTGTCGATCACTTCGAACAGACTGTCCAGGATGATTTTCAGGCGACTCGGCAGGTCCTCGATATCCGCACCCCTGCCGGTGGTTGTCTTGATCGTGCCGCTGGCGACGTAGTGCAGTTTTTCGCCGGCCTTTTCGATGACGCCGAAACCGGTCTGCCGGAGACCGGGGTCGATACCGAGGATACGGACGACGGTCACTCTTCTATGGCAGCCGAGGTATAGACTTCCTGCACATCGTCGAGATCGTCCAGCGCGTCCAGCAGCTTCTGCATCCTGGCCGCATC
>JADHED010000651.1_pt1 | contig 38053 bp, 34 predicted proteins | sample 8952041 | NCBI WGS metagenome assembly JADHED01 (sample SAMN16124423, study PRJNA663239) | bioreactor sludge metagenome | isolation source: sludge (control) | place: India:Bengaluru | collected 2018-09-08 | reverse complement strand
ATTAAATCAGAGTGATACCTTTGAAAAAGAGGGTATGACGATCAGAATGATTCCAGCCGCTGAATTTCTTGAAAAATAAAAAAGACTTTCAGACTTATCTGTCATATCCAATGCAAAAGCAAGCATCATTAATGAACATAGGGAAATTAATCAAAGTTTCGCATTTATCAAACCGATAAGTATGTAATAACTTTATTGATATTAGTATTTCTGAGGAACAATACGTATTTTTACCGCAAAATATACGGAGAATATTATGTCAATCTATATTTGGCAGCAAAAAGACTGGCCCGACTTTACTTGGGATGACGCAAGGTTGTCTTATAAACTTGGTAGAGTCAGGAGTTTGCAAGGTAAACTTGTAGGCAGAATGAGTGTGCTCGGTTTTGACCTGAAAAACAGTGCTATGCTTGATGTGCTAACAGCAGATATTACAAAATCGTCAGAAATAGAAGGAGAGGTATTGAATGCTGATCAGGTGCGCTCTTCCGTAGCCCGTCATTTGCGAATTGAAATAGAAGGACTACCCGAAGCAGATCGTTATGTGGATGGGGTAGTGCAGGTGATGATGGATGCTACTCAAAACTATATGCATCCATTGACGGATGAACGCCTTTTTAATTGGCATGCAGCTTTGTTTCCTACTGGAAGAAGCGGAATATATAAAATAACAGTTGCCGATTGGCGAAAAGGCTCAGAGCCGATGCAAGTTATATCGGGTGCAATGGGAAAGGAGAAAATTCATTATCAAGCACCTGATTCGGGTAATGTGCCTTACCAGATGAAACTGTTTCTGGCTTGGGCAAATGATAATCAAAAGATTGATGCTGTATTGAAAGCTGCTATTGCCAACTTGTGGTTTGTTACCGTTCATCCTTTTGATGATGGGAACGGGCGTATATCCCGAACGATAACTGATTTGTTTTTGGCTCGTGCAGATGAAATGCCGCACCGTTTTTATAGTATGTCTGCTACGATATGTAAGCAACGTAAAGGCTATTATGAGGTATTGGAGAAGACACAAAAAGGTGGTCTGGATATAACTTGTTGGCTTGAATGGTTTCTTGATTGCTTGGAAACGACTTTGCTTGATACCGAGAGGTCAATAAATACAATTTTACAAAAAGCTGTTTTCTGGGATAAGCACCGGTTAGTCTCCATGAATGAACGGCAAATAAAAATGGTGAATAGGCTCTGGGATGGCTTTGATGGGAAGCTGACTTCCTCCAAGTGGGGTAAGATCACCAAATGTTCTCCTGATACTGCACTGCGTGATATACAGGATTTAATAAATAAAGGTGTCTTGCGTAAAACCGATGAAGGGGGACGAAGTACCAATTATGAATTATTTTTATAAAAGTTTTGCGGAGAATATCAGGTCTATTCTCCGCAAAATATGCGGTGAAAGTAAGCGTTATTCTTCGCATCGTGCATAGTTCTTGGAAAAAACGGCGGAAGCTGTTACAGTTTTTATGTGGCAGAGTTAATGTTTTTTTCTTAAACGATCTCCTCCGAGCTGGAATCTCGTTGTAGTACGAATTATCCTATCTAGTATTGCATTGGCAGCTGTCGTATTGGTTTCTAGTGTTTCGTACCAATTAGCTACAGGAACCTGACTGGCGAAGATTGTCGACTTCTTTGAGTGGCGATCTTCTATAATTTCCATTAAATCCAATACCTGCTCAGCTGATAGTCTGATGAAGCATCTTTAATACCGTAGAAGGTTTGACTGCGATTATATTCTGTTTTAGATGATATTCATTTTCTTAGGTTGTGTCGCCATATATCTTGAGGTTTTATGTCCGTCTCAAGATAATAAATTCATCAAAACTGTAACAGCATGCTCCGTTGACATTAGTCCAATTACTAGAAGACACTCATCAGATGAATTACATCTTTTGGCAATAGTATATCTTTTGTGTCACCTAAAGGCTGATGTTTTAGAAATAATTTCGCCACTATGATATGATTCTTCGCAAATGGTAACTTTTCGGCTTTGGCTTTCAACTCCAACAATAATCGATCACTGTTTTCTCCGGTTGTCCACTTGCATTCACCAACAAGCAAATATTTCTTATCTAATGACTCTGCAATAACATCTATCTCTATCTTTTCTGTGCGAGAAACATTGCCCCACCACCTGCGAGCTATGCCATAAGTAATGCCGTCAATCTCATTGCCGGAAATGGATTCACGGCACAATTTTTCCCAATATTGAGCCACATAGGCTGTAAATTGAGCTTCATAAGCTGACAGGATAGGCTTTATTCTACCCAATTCAATGAAAGAACGATTGGGTACGATAAATCGGAAATAAAAACTCATAAACGGATCACAGATCTTATAGAGACTCTTTTTAGAATTTTTCTCATTTTCTCCAAAAGGGATTTCTTTTTCAAGATAGCCCAGTGAGATTAATTTGGATAACGGACGAGACAGATTTGTAGAAACTTCTCCACATCGTCCCGCAATCTCGGAGAGTTTATTGGCTCCCAATCCTACATAAGACATTATTGTAGATGTTTTCACAAAATCATTCATATCATCTTTAAACAACTTCATCGGTTCTTCATATAAAGTTCCATTTACAGATAATAGATTACTTTTCACCGAATCAATGAGCGTTTTATCCCCCTCTCTTAATTCCCAATAGCGAGGAACGCCACCCCACACTGCATATTCTTCAATGGCCTCTATGTCTGGCAGTTTAAGTGCTTGCCGAATATAGGGTAATTTGATCGGTGTAATTTTAAGTATCACATCTGCCCGACCATATAGAGGTGATGTGCTATCCAATACCAGGCCATACATCAGCTGTTGAGATGAACCACACACAATCAAATTATACTTCAACTGCTTTGAGTCCAACTTCTTTTGCAAAATAGATGGTAGCTCAGGGCAAGCCGAAACGAGGTATGGAAATTCATCAAAGCATAATGTAAACTTTTTGTCAAGCCTGTTATTAAGTGTATCTAGTAGGGAATCCCAGTCTGGATATATGACTTTGTCGAACCCATTAATGACATTGCCAATCATCTTAGCAAGTGCCTCTCTTTGGTGTGTAGCTTCGGTTTGGTCAGCAAGATAATATGCGTCACGTGAGGTTAGTACACGTTTTATCAGCGTAGATTTGCCCAAACGTCTGCGACCATAGACAACAACAAATGATGTATTGTCACCTGCGAGTGCTTTGGTAAGTCGCTCGCTCTCTTCTATTCTATCTACAAATTCCATACTGATTATGATTATGCTATGCGAAGATAATGTTTGTTGAGCATAATAACAAGCATTGTACCCTGTTTTTTAGTGCAAGGCTTTATGGAATGATTACACTTACAAAAATATAAGCATATATTCTACTACAAGTATGCCTGACAGTGGATGATGAAAACTTTAATATAGAATACGATGGTCTGCTGTCAGCTTTTTATTTCTTAATGATGAATTTTGTCATCTTTCTTGTGGCGCATTTCTCTGTCAATTCTTCGATTACCTGAGTCGTATGCTGCTTTGATAACCCAACTTCAGTTGCCACCGCAATAATATCTGCAAGTGTAGGCTCTCCTTTGCCGTTTATGGTAGTAGTATGATAGCCGTTAAACCCACTACTTGGCAAGAGGTCATAGGCAGGCGAAAGCTTCCATGCTCCATCAATCCATTGGAAAGAAAAGTTTTTGGCATGATCGTCCCGGTTTGAAATAAGGACATTGAATACCATTAAACGGAACATTTCTGCCACTTGCTCCATATCTTTGGTAAGATTCAATGTCAATTTTAACAATATGGAGTAATCAAGGCTTGGAATCCGATAATTAGCATGTAGTAATCCTGCCGCACTTGCCGTGTGAATCTTACCTTGAGGAGTTCTGTCGAATCGTTCGACTCCAAAATAATGATTGCCAAACAAGCGAGTTTCCGCCATTCGTATTCCACACTCTTTGGCAAGTATTGAGTAGTTATATTCTATTTCTCCTACATTGGCAGGATCACTCGTTGCCTTAAACTTCACTAACCATTCCCGTTTATCTATTTTGGCAAACACTTTTGGCCGTGCTCCACCGGACGAACCTCCATATTTGTAAAACAAGTCTACGGAACCCGTACTTTCTTTGCTTTTGAATATATTTTCCGCTTCCTTTGCCAAGTGGTCGAAATCAAGAAACTCTTCATCTGTGGCGACACTTTTGTCCGGTCGATACTCCAGTGCACCACGTCCGGTAGAGCCAATGAGCGACAGTCGTTCTAAAACATTCAGCTTGTATGGATCTATCCCTTTTTCTTGCAAATAGCGATCAAGCAAAAGATTACCCCAGCCATCAGGCAAACTGTCATCGAATACGCCGAAATTCCCACCAAACGGATCTTGCTTGGCCATTACCAATCCCGGCTTCAACGGCAAATAAAAAGGAGATATTGAAAAGCCGTTTCGTATCCAATTCGCATCATATTCAAAGCCACATAGCCCTTCGGGAGTGAGGGCCATTCGTCCAACGCGCCTATCAGACATGAAAACCTCTATTATTGAAATATTATTCATTCTTATTTCCTCTCTTTCTTTGCTTCGATTGTTCTGTTTTTATTATATCATCAATACTTTGATAGGTCTTGTTATTAAAAAGACTTTCAAACTCTTCCGTCATATCCAATGCAAAAGCAAGCATCACTAATGAGCGCAGGGAAATCTCGCCTGTCGACTCAAAACGTCTATAAGAGGGTAAAGAGACTCCCGCCTTCGTTGCAAGTGCTTTTTGTGTCCATCTTTTTTCCAATCGTCTTTGCTTAACACGCCAAGCAATACCTGACATTAACAAGTCTGGTGTTTTGTTTATAAGAGATAATATATTATCATTTACCTTTGTTTTCATCTATATATTGATATTATATGATCACTTACAAAGTTAATTAAAGTTTCGCATATATCAAATAGATAAGCATGTAATAACTTTATTATTAATAGATTTGTCAATCTTGCATGTTCAGGTCTTGCACAGTATTCTAACTCTTGCCATGTGCACTCAGTTTGTACATCACATAATTGTTTCGTAAAATCTGTTCAACATCACTTTTAATATAATAGATTTTATTGCGAATGCGTGTATATGCCAATGTACCATTGCTGCGGAGTGTCTGAAGGGTACGCGGACTGATACGAAGCATCTGCATCACATCTTGATTGTCGAGCAAACAAGCTCCTTCCATTTTGTCTTCCATTGACGCATCGTGTTCCCGGTCATTTTCCACTCCACAAATATTTTCTGAAGAAGTGCACTGTAATTTCTGCCCGGCATTCTCTTCATTTCTTAACGAGCATTCCATTAGCTCCACTTTGTTTAATAATTCTTTCAGCATTTCATACAATAATTCGTTTGTGATAACAACAGATTCTTTCCGTTTCATTTTTTTATCCTCATTCACCGAAAGTCTTTTGCCTTATGGCGGTTTTCCGTTCGGCGGCGATTCCTGATGAGAAAACCACGACTTCGTTCAATGAAATCGCGGTACAAATGAATCGGATGAAAAAATGCTGAATCAGTGTTGATTTTGAATCAGTAAAATCAGTACTGAATACTTATTTAAATCATTAAAATTTATATTTAATAAACAATTTGTATATTGATTTTCAATCACTTATATTCTAATATATAGCCTACTGTATATCAATATAAAATGCTGATCTTAATTGTAATAAACTAAAATCAGCACTATATCAGCAATTATCCGCTCTTATTTTTTATGCTCTTTGTACTTTTCCTGTATAGATAGCACACTGATAGGCTTCTGTCTGTTCTTTCGAAGGATAACAATCGAAAGCATCGTAGAAGAAATCGTCAAAAGGACGATAATCCGTTGTTTTTAAGATCTCTTCAAACTGAATAACCACTTCATAATAGAGCTTGAAGAGATACCGGGTAAGTATGCAAAAAATATCGGATTCACATTCCATGTGGCGGTTGATGTAACGGATATATTCACAGAGGTAGGAGAGTACCTCACGTACTTCATTACGAGTTTCAATGTCGGAATGGAAGTTCCGGGCATGTTCCAAGAGGGTAAGTTTGGTCAGCCTTATTTCCGCTCGCATTGCGGCATCATAAAATCGTACTTGCGGAGTATCTTCATCTGCCAAATGTTTCATGTTGATTTCCGGACTGATATAATAGGTGGGAATAGGAGTATGTATATCCGAAATAAGGAGAGTGATGTCGGGTATCTCTTCCTCAAATTGAAAATTGATATACTTGCCTAATGCTGCACGCAGCGTTTTTCTCAATTCCGGTAGCGTTGCGGGCAGGGAAGATAATTTTCGGTACAGTTCGGGGAAAGGAAGATCCGTTGCATGCCCGGGATGCAGCATGCCATGTACAATACCATCTGTTAATTGAAGATTCATACGAACGTAATCAAAATAAACTGTTCTAATTTATCATAGAATTTACGAATTTACAAAAGATTTCCATTCGGGTGATGAAATATGAAAAAAAACGAGACCATCTCCATACCAAGTCCATACCATCTCCACTCCATCCTTACTCTGGTTCGCCTCAGCTATAGCGCAAAAAAGTGGAGAAAGTACGAAGATGGTATTAAGAAAGTATTACTAAAATACACAGAAAATGAATCCATATATTGTATGGAACAGCCGTTTTTTATAAATAAAAAAAAGAGCTACCTTGAATTTTCGAGGCAACTCTTTTTTATCTGTTTGGAACAGTCTTCCTTTTTGGTGTTCTGTAATCAGTGGTTTTTATTTCACCGGAATTTTATCAATTCTTTTTTGATGACGTCCACCTTCAAACTGGCCTTCAAAGAACTCTGTCATGATTTTGTCGGCTTCTTCATTGGTCACAAATCGTCCGGGCATGACAAGGATGTTTGCATCGTTGTGTTGACGTGCCAGACGTGCTATTTCGGGTTCCCAGCATAGAGCCGCGCGAATGCCCTGGTGCTTATTAAGCGTCATGCTAATTCCATTACCACTGCCGCAGACCGCAATACCGGGATAACATTCACCGGATTCTACAGCAAGAGCTAACGGGTGAGCAAAATCGGGATAATCGCAACTCTCTTCACTGTAAGTGCCGAAGTCCTTAAATTCCCAACCTTTTGAAGTCAACCAGCGTTTAACATACTCTTTTAATAAGTATCCGGCATGGTCGGAGCAAATTCCAATAATATTCATTTTCCTTTGTTTTATAAATTCTGCAAAGGTCTTTTGTTAAAGCATTGCCTTTACTTGCTTGTACACATTCTCTGCTGTAAATCCAAGTTTCTCATCAAGGACTTTGTACGGAGCTGAGAATCCGAAAGATTCCAATCCCCACACCTTACCATTATATCCGGTTAATCCTTCAAGAGTAACAGGAAGACCGGCTGTGAGGCCGAATATTTTAGCTCCTGTTGGGAGAATGGATTCCTGGTATTCTTTGGGTTGATTGCGGAATAAGCCTTCCGATGGAACGGATACAATACGGATTTTTACTCCGTCCTTTCTTAAGAGCTCGGCACCGGCTACTAAGGTGGATACTTCAGAGCCTGAAGCGACTAATATGATATCCGGATTTTCTTCTGATCCTTTTACGATATATGCGCCTTTGGCTGCCTGACTGTAATCGTTTCCGGCGGGTAAGTTGGCTATATTCTGACGGGAGAAGATCAACCCGGTCGGAGTGGATGTGTTTTCCATTGCCAGTTTCCATGCAATTGTAGTTTCTTCCACATCAGCAGGGCGAAGTACCAACATTGAGTTATGTCCTTTGTGGTTCTTCATCTTTTCCATCAGACGGATTTGCGCTTCCTGTTCCACCGGTTCGTGGGTTGGTCCATCTTCACCGACACGGAATGCATCATGGCTCCAGATGAACTTCACAGGAACTTCCATCAATGCTGCCATACGTATGGCGGGTTTCATATAGTCGGAGAATACAAAGAATGTACCGCATGCGGTAACAACTCCTCCATGCAACGACATACCGATGCAGATACAAGCCATTGTTAGTTCCGAAACACCGGCTTGGAAGAATGCTCCACTGAAATCTCCTTTCTTGAATGAGTGGGTTTTCTTTAAGAATCCGTCTGTTTTATCTGAATTTGAAAGATCGGCTGAGGCTACAATCATATTCTCAACATGAGTAGCAAGTGTCCCCAATACGGTAGCGGATGCTGCTCGTGTTGCATTTCCGGCTTTCTGTTCAATAGCGGACCAATCAATTGATGGCATCTTTCCGGAGAAGAATGCCTCCAGTTTGTTAGCTGCTTCGGGATTTGCTTTAGCCCATGTGGCTTTTTCTGCATATTTTTCAGCTACAATCTTTGCAAGCTCAGCTTTACGCTTTGCATATAATTCAGCTACTTCAGGGAAAAACATAAATGGATTTGTAGGATCACCGCCGAGATTATTAATGGTGTTTGTGTAAGCATCACCACCCAGCGGAGCACCGTGCGTCGCACAATTAGCTTCATAACTGCTTCCGTCCGCTTTTCTGGCCCCTTTGCCCATTACGGTTTTGCCTATGATAAGAGTCGGATGTTCCTGCTCTGCTTTTGCTTCATCGAGAGCTTTACGGATAGCAACAGGGTCATTCCCATTAATTTCCAGCACTTTCCAACCCCATGCTTCATATTTCTTCGCTGTATCTTCAACGGTTACATCCCTGGTTTCGGTGGATAGTTGAATGTCGTTGGAGTCATAGAACATGATCAGGTTATCCAATCCTAAAGCACCTGCAATACGTCCTGAACCCTGCGAGATTTCTTCCTGTATGCCACCATCTGATATATAGGCATAAATGGTCTGGTTCATGACCTCATTGAAGCGCGCTTTCATGAATTTAGCGGCAATGGCGGCACCTACGGCAAAAGTATGCCCTTGTCCTAAAGGACCGGAGGTGTTTTCGATGCCACGGGATAAATCACGTTCGGGATGTCCGGGAGTGGGGCTTCCCCATTGGCGGAACTCTTTGAGTTCGTCCAATGCAAATTTTCCAGCTAATGCAAGTACGGAATATAGCATTGGCGACATGTGTCCGGGATCGAGAAAGAAACGATCGCGTGCTTCCCAATTCGGATTGGCAGGATCATATATCAGGTATTCGGAAAAGAGTACATTTATAAAATCGGCACCGCCCATTGCACCACCGGGGTGTCCGGAATTCGCCTTCTCAACCATTGATGCAGCTAGGATGCGGATATTGTCTGCTGCACGATTCATGAGTTTACTATCGTTCATATCTTTTGAGATTAAAATTGCTGATATTTTGAGGATTCTGTAGCAAACAGTTTCAACCGTTTGCATGTACAAAGATAAATCTTTAATGCGTAATATACAACTTTAAAACAAAGGCTTAGCTTTGAAGCTTCATCTTCCGATTATAAAATCCCTTGTCGAAGTATATTTGTAGGAGGTTCCTTAATAAAAAAAGCGCCTCTCATATAATGAGAAACGCTTTTTATCATTAGCATTTGTTTTTTATACCAATTTGCGGGCACCATCGCTAATCACTACATCATAGATCTTAGGGCTCCTGCCAAATTTTGCTTTAAATTGTTCTTTCGCTTTTTCGATGAAGGTAGAATACAATTCTTCTTTAACGAGATTGATTGTACAACCACCAAAACCACCACCCATTACTCTGGATCCTGTTACTCCACAATCAAATGCAAGATCATTAAGGAAATCGAGTTCCTCACAGCTTACTTCGTAGAGCTTGCTCATACCATGATGGGTTTCATACATTTTCTGGCCAACGGTTTCGTAGTCAGCTCTTTCAAGAGCATCACAAACATCCAATACTCTTTGAATCTCTTCAATAACGTATTCTGCACGTTTGTAGTCTTCCTCACTTATATCGCTTTTTGCTTCAGCAAGCATTTCCATGCTGCAGTCGCGTAGAAATTCTACATGAGGATGTCTTTTTTGTATAGCTGCCACGGCACTCTCACAACTTTGACGACGTTTGTTGTAAGCTGAAGAGGCCAACTCATGTTTAACAACTGAATCAACAAGAACCAAACGATAGCCTTTAGGGTCGAATGGAAAATATTGATATTCAAGCGAACGGCAATCAAGGCGGATAAGACTTCCTTCTTTTCCGAATACCGAAGCAAATTGATCCATAATTCCGCAATTTACACCGCAATAATTGTGTTCTGTTGCCTGACCTACTTTAGCCAATTCGAACTTATCTATTTTGTTGTCTCCGAATAAATCATTCAAAGCAAAGGCATAGGTGCTTTCCAATGCCGCCGAAGAGGACATACCGGCTCCCAAAGGAACATCTCCTGAAAATGCAGTATTAAATCCTTTTACAGCTACACCGCGCTTGATCATCTCACGGCATACACCGAATATGTATCTAGCCCAGCTTGCACGTGGAGCATCTTCTTCATTCAGCCCGAATTCTGTGTAGTCTTTTAAATCGATTGAATATGCTTTTACAATGTCGGTTCCGTTTGGTTTAATTTCTGCAACCATTCCTTTATCGATTGCTCCGGGAAATACGAAACCTCCGTTATAATCGGTATGTTCGCCAATAAGATTTATACGACCAGGCGAAGCATACAGTGAGCCTGTTGTTCCATCAAAGTGCTTGATGAAACGAGCTCTTATGTTTTCTATATCCATGATACTTAGTTATGTTATGTGTTATTGATTTAAATTCTGACTTTATCAATCTACAGGAATATCTTTATTAACATTCTTGCATCCAACTAGGCCGTAGAATAATAAATATCCCAATGCGATAATGATAACCCAATAGCTTGTCATGAAACCGGCTACGTCTGCTACCAAACCTTGAATTACAGGGAGGATACCTCCACCGCAAACCAAAACCATGAATAATCCTGAAGCAGCAGCTAAATATTTGCCCAATCCTTCTACTGCAAGGTTGAAAATTCCACCCCACATGATAGAAGTACAGAGTCCAACCAAAACTAAATACATTGCATTAATGGGGACTTCTGCAAGGCCGAATGATAAACCGCCTGTTGCGCTTTGTTGAAGTACGGGCAGATTAACAAGTGAGTCTGTAGATGAAAATATTGCTAGGAATACCAAAACAAGACCCAAGGTTGCTGTAAATATAAGCATTGCTCTGCTGGAAATTTTAGCTCCTAAAGAAGCGCCGGTCAAACGTCCTATCAACATGAGAAACCAATATGTACCTACTACAAAGCCTGAGATTGTTGAAGCAACGCCTGCTCCACCTTTGTCTACCGTCTCTGTTAAGAATAGATTCAATGTACCCGGTACCCCTACTTCAATACCAACATATACGAAGATAGCGATAGCTCCAAGTATAAAGTGACGGAATTTTAATGCTCCGGACATTAACTTGCCGATAGGTTCGGTTGAAGTGTTCGAATTCGGTTCAGGTATTGGAACAAACAATAATACAAAGAATGCAATAGCGAATACGAACATTGCTGTATACATTACAGGGAATATTTGAGATATCGTAGCCTTTTCAATAGAACCGGCAATAAGGATACCTACAAACATCGGAGTGATAGTAGCCATTACGGAATTGAAAGAGCCACCAATCTGAATTAACTGGTTACCCTTGTTTCCTTCTCCACCAAGTTTGTTTAACATTGGATTTACAACGGCATTAAGTAGGCACATGGAAAAACCGGCAATGAAAGCACCTGCCAAATATACGGCAAAAGCCATATTTGGACTAGAGTGTCCTGACAGGAATTGAACTCCTACGCCAATAAAACCTACTGCAACGGCAATAAGTGCGGTCTTTTTATAACCTACGCGTTGTAATAATATACCACTTGGTATGCCCATTACAGCATAGGCAATAAAGTTACCAAAGTTACCTAACATACCCAGGGCATTAGATACTGAGAACTGATTTTTCAGCACAATCCCCATAGGAGCGGCCAGGTTGGTAACGAATGAAATCATACCAAAAAGGAAAATCATCGTAATAATGGCGATGAGTTTACCGTTCTGTTTTTCTTGTGTCATGATTGAATAAATTATAAGTTATAAAATTAGGTTAGTTATCTTTAGGATTGTATGCCAAATTTATATATTGTCGTTTGTTGGTATTCATCTCCAGGTAATAAAACAGCTGAAGGGAAATAACTTTTATTAGGAGAATCCGGAAAACATTGGGCTTCGAAACATACTGCGCTTCGAGCAGGAAATGTTGCGCCATGTGCTCCTAAAAATCCTCCCAACCAATTACCTGTATATAGCTGAATGCCATTCTCTGTAGTATAGACTTCCATACTACGGCCACTTACCGGCTCCGTATAGGTTGCAGCTAAAGTTAAGACGCCTGCTTCCGGCTTTTTTAATACATAGCAGTGATCATATCCTGCTCCATTAATAAGCTGCTGAAATTTGTCTTCAATACGCTCGCCTATAGTATGTGGAGTGCGAAAATCCATTGGCGTATTTTCAACTTTTAAGACCTCACCGGTAGGAATTGATACTTCATCTATAGGGATAAAATGGTCGGCATTAATCGTAATGGAATGATCAAGCACTGTTGGAGTTGGGTTGGATATACCTGCCAAATTGAAAAAGCCATGGCTGGTTAGGTTCACAACAGTAGCTTTATCAGTAGTTGCTCGATATTCTATTACTAAAGAATTGGATTCACTCTCTAGATGATAGATTATTTCGACCTTTAAGTTTCCTGGAAAGTTTTCCTCTCCATCTTTTGAAAGGTAGCTAAAAATAACAGTTGCTGAATCGGCTTGAATAGCGTCCCATATTTTGGTATGAAATCCGGTAGGTCCTCCATGTAAAGAATTGGGACCATTGTTTATACTCAATTGGTGCTCTTCTCCATAGAGCGTGAACTTTCCCTTGGCTATGCGATTGCCGTAACGACCAATGATTGTGCTCAAAAATGGTTCAGGACTATTTATGACATGATCTATGCTGTCGTGTCCTAGTATGACATTAGAATACTTTCCGTTTTTATCAGGAATCATGATAGAAAGTATAGCACATCCATAATTTGTGACAGCTACTTCCATCCCATTAGTATTCTTTAAAATAAATAAATCAGTTTTTTTATTGTTAATATTCCTTTGAAAGTCTTTTTTATCAAGCCCGGATAGGTTACTTTCATTCGAATTTGTGTTTATCATACTAAGTATTATTAAATTTCTTGCAAATAAAAAGAAATTCTTTTGTTCCTACAAAGGATTGGACTGAAATATAAAGTTAGATTTAGGAAAGTTTAGCGTTTGATATTCGTGTGATAATTTGATATTTTTTTGTATGTTTGCCCTTGAAAAAATAAAAATGTACTACTTAATAATTAATGCTTTTAAAAGTATATAACAATGTACCCTTTGAAATTTGAACCCATTTTAAAACAGACGCTTTGGGGAGGTGATAAAATTATCGAATTCAAACATCTGAATGAATCTCTATCGAATGTCGGTGAAAGCTGGGAAATATCAGCAGTTGAAAATAACGAATCGGTTGTAGCTAATGGTCTTGATAAAGGACTAACTCTGTCGGAAATGGTCAGAAAGTATCGTGGAGATTTAGTTGGGGAAGCTAATTATGCCCGCTTTGGCTCCAAGTTTCCTTTACTGATTAAATTTATTGATGCAAAATTAGATTTGTCTATTCAGGTACATCCTGGAGATGAATTGGCAAAGAAAAGACATAATTCTTTTGGTAAAAATGAAATGTGGTATGTCGTTTCGGCTGATAAAGGCGCTAAACTGATTTCTGGATTTTCTCAGCAAATAACTTCCAAAGAATATAAAGAAAGAGTTTATGATGGCACATTTGCGGATGTCTTGCAATCTTCTGAAGTTCAGGAAGGTGATGTGTTTTATGTACCTGCCGGAAGAGTGCATGGTATAGGTGCAGGGGTGTTTGTTGCTGAGATCCAGCAGACTTCTGATATTACATATCGTATATATGACTACAATAGAAAGGATAAAGATGGTAAATTGCGGGAGCTTCACACCACTCAGGCTATAGAAGCTATCAACTTTAATGATATTGAAGATGATTTTCGTACAAAATATGATGAGCTGAAGAATGAGCCGGTTGAATTAGTCGCAAGTCCTTATTTTACAACTTCTGTATATGATATGGAGGAAGAAATCTCTTGCGATTATTCGGAATTGGACTCTTTTATTATATTTATCTGTATAAAAGGAAGCTGTCGGTTAATAGCTGATGGTGAAGAGGAAATATCTTTGATGTCCGGTGAAACGATTCTTTTGCCTGCTGCAATACAAGACGTGAAAATTATACCAAATGGAAGCGTGAAGTTGTTGGAGACTTACGTTTGATCTATTAATTATTGAGGCTATGTTTGTTGTTGTATTGAGATAACTTCATAGCCTCAATATTATTTGCTTAATCTAAAAATACTTTTTATTTTTTTGATGACTTTAAACCCTAATATAATTCCATCAAATAAAACCATTCCGGTGCTGAATGTTTGAATCAGATTAAAACTTTTTGATGTGAAAGGTTTAAAGGGGGAAAATATTTCTTTTGCTTGATTTGATAAAATTTCTTTCTGAACTTTTATCTCTTGTTTTTTTATTTTCTTTAATTGAATAATTTCATCAAGCGTTACAGGTGCTTTTTGCTTTATCTCATTCATAATAGGTCACTGTTCGTTTTCCAAAAATAATTTTGCTATGAATTTTGCTATCGGATTAAAGACTATTCTTTTTCTTAGAGTAATAACGGCAATAATAAGTATAGTATGTATGATTGCAATAATACCAAAACTTGCCATTAAGCTTCCGATAACAGGTGCTAAAAGGTAGGCGACGGTGAAGGATAGATAAAATAGAGCTACCATGCCTAGGATGAGCACTATTAGTAGTAAGATGAAAGTGGACAAGAGTATTACTAATTTTTCCGTTACTTCAATTTTTATATATTCTTCCTGTAACTTTAAATACTTTTTTCCCTCTTCAAATAGTTGCTGGAAACTTTCTGCATTTTGATTGTCTGTAAACATGATAGCTCTATTTTAATTCTTTACTCAGCTGTCTCTCCTTTAATTTCAGCTGCAATCTCATTTACGAGGTTCTCCATTTCATTGTGACTTAGCCGGATACCTTTTTTACGCAATATCTCTGCTATTTTGTGACGGGTGTTTTCTCCTTTTTCGGGAGCGAATAATATACCCAAAGTAGCACCAACGGCAGCGCCACCTAAAAAAGCTGCGAATAAATTTAGTCCTTTCATAATTTTTTTTTCTAAAATTTAATATGCTGTTACAAATTAAACACTTTATTCCAGAATGTGTTCAATTTATGCTCTAGTTATTATTCTATATTTGTGTCGCCATAATAATGGCCTTATCTGTATTTTAATAAAAGAACTTATATTTGCACTATCTGAGCATGTATATTTAGGCTTCTATTGCTTCTGTATAAACTTTATTAATTCACAATATATATAAGTATTTAGCCTTTTGTAGCGGTGTCAGTTAATTATATTTAACGTAAAAAGTAGTATAATGACGATTAGTAAGACGTATTTTTGCTTATCAATATGGATCATTCGTAAGAGACGGGTAACCCCTGAAATATTATGAAATAGTTTAATTTATTAATAATAAAGATTTGGATTATGAAAAAATCAGTTGTATTAGGAATTGGAGTATGTATTGTAATAGCTTTTTCTTCTTGTAAGTCAAGTGAAAGCGCTTACAAAAAAGCGTATGAAAAAGCAAAACAACAAGAATTAGCTCAGCCTCAAAATGCGAATGTTACTACGGAAGTTGCTCCTGTCGTTAGCACTCAATCGGCTCCTAAAGTTGTAGAGAGCTCAGCAGCTGGAGTACGTAATGAAAGAGTGGAAGTAGTATCTGGTAATTACGGGCTTAAAGATTATAGTATTGTATGCGGTAGCTTTGGCGTAAAAGCTAATGCTGAGAGTTTGAAAGACTTTTTAGTGAGAGAGGGTTATAATCCTGCTATCGCATTTAATGCTGATGCAGCGATGTATCGCGTTATTGTGAATACTTTCGATGATCGTGCATCAGCTTCAAATGCACGCGATGCTTTTAAAGCTAAATATACAAATCGAAAAGATTTCCAAGGAGCTTGGCTATTATATCGCATCAAGTAATTTAAGAATATACCTACGAAAAAACGGGGAGTGTTTAAACAAACACTCCCCGTTTTTTTTATATTATGATTGTTTGTTTATTTATTGCCCTTCCTCCTTAACTCTTGCTAAATACTGTCATATTTTACTTGTTGAAATAAATTGCATGATGATTATTTGATACATTAATAATGTATCTATATGTGCTGTATGATTTATTAATAAAGGGATGATTATATTCTTTATATGATAACAAATTGTTATTTTTATGTGCTGTTTTGTTTCTTAATTGTTGCTTGTTGCTATTGTATTTTAGCTTTTTTGTGCTTTAGCTCTCCATGTGAATATATAAAATATTTGTTTTTTCATGTAAAATTCTTTGGCTTTATTAAAAAAGTGTCTATTTTTGTGATGTTATTTGTGTTTATTAACAAATATCGGGATATTTGGAGGTTGATATAAAAAAGTTGGTTATGAGAAGATGCTCTAGTGCTGAAACAATTGTATCGTTCTTTGCGTTTTTATTATACTTGCTTATGCCACTTGAGGGATATGCCCAAAGTGCGGAGAAAGTAATAACTACTCTAACTGATATGGGATTTGAAAATGTAGGTTGGACTGAAGATCAAAAAGAGCGTGTTTACGTTCTCCAAAATACAGCATTTCGTGCTAATGGGGTTGGATTAGGGAAAGCAGTTGATATTATTCAGAAGGGAGGTTTGCCGGACAACAAATGCTGTAGGATTGTTGTTTTAGATAATAATATACCTCAGATATCAATATTTTATAGTCCAGAGAAGAGAGATTCAGTATCACATATATCTAGAGCTGATTGGACGGTTGGTTATGATGTAGGAGAGACTTGGAAACGGGTGAAAGAAATAAAAAATAGTTCTTTGTTTAAGGTTGATGTGGTTGTATATCCGGATTTTAGTTTTCAAAACTTGATAATTACACAAATATATCAAGTCTTGTTTAATATAAGTCCGGCTATTGAAGTCTCTTTTTGGAAAGGCATGAGACTGACGGGACAAGTAATATTCCCTGTTTATAATGAATATGGGAAGAGATATAGCCAAATTCGTGAAGGGTATATTACATTATCCCAAACATTTCGATTACCTTATAATATATTCCTTAAAGGTATAATAGGGACTTTCAATAACCGAAGATGGGGAGTTGATTTATCTGCTAAACATTATTTATTAGCAGATAATAGATTTTCAATTGAAGCGGAAACAGGATATACGGGTGCTTCAAGATTTGAAAATTTTGCTTGGCATGTCAGTCCTTTAAAGCGGTGGACATGGACTTTAGGTGGTAATTTTTATTGGCCTAAGTACAATACATCCTTCAGTTTAAAGATGGAGCAATACTTGTTAGGCGAAAAAGGGGTTCGAGTGGATATGATGCGTACTTTTCGTTACGCTGCAATCGGCTTTTATGCAATGAAAGCAGAACATGCACCCAAAAACGGTGGATTCTATTTCCAAATATTACTTCCTCCTTATGGTAAATATAAGAGGAAATATGTTAGAATAACGCCAGCCAAGTATTTTGGTATATTATATAACGGGGGAAATGAGCAATATTATGGGAAATCATATATCCCGGAATTAAGTACAGTTTATGGATATGAAAGTAATTTTAACCCATATTTTATTAAATCGGAATTATTAAATTATTAATCATGAGATGAAAATGAAAGTAAAAGGTAAATTTTTAGGTTTAGGTGCTAAGTTAGCAGCGGCCTTATTTGTTTTTTGTGGAACGACTCTTGTGGGTTGCTACAGTGAGAATGATGATGTAGCGATTCCTTATGTAGAGTCTGATCCTATTTATACTATTACTGGCGTTGCCTTAGACGGTAATGGTATGCCTCTTAGTGGTGTGCAGGTATCTGTAGCCAGCACTAGGTCTTCTGTTACAAAAGCAGTTACAGATATTACAACTACAGGTGCCAATGGTTTGTATACTCTTTCTTCAAAGAATAATAGTTTAGGCAAGCGTATTGATAATACTGCTACTCCTAATGTTGGAGCTAACCAAGTAACATTTACATATAAGGGTAAACCTATAACCTTTACAATAAATCTTGCTGTTGGTGGCTCTGGCGGAGCTTCAATTGGTACTCAAAATGTTGTATTCGTAGATAATGCAGTTTATCCGGATAATGACCGAGCTACCTATACTTTTAATGTTGCAACTACAACTAAAGATTTTGTGAAATCATCTTCTAGCGATCCTAATCTGGATATTGTAAATAGTGGTGATAGCAAAGAAAACTATTCCTTAACTCTTGTTTTACCTGCCGGAACTAAGTACCAAACTTCTATAGCTACAGCCTTTACAAATGCTCCTGTAAATGCAAAAGAAGCATTAACGGCATATGCAAAAGAAGTCATTGGAGACGTCACAGATAATGTAGTGAATACTGACTATCTTTACGCTTTCGATTTGCCGGCAAGGAGTTTTTTGAAGACTTTGACTGTTACAGCTATATATGAAACAAAAACTTATACTTTTACATATAAAGGCGTAAATTATCCTGTAACATTTACCAAGTATGGGGCATATACATTCTCTCGCGAATATGATTCTTGGGATCATAACCATGGACACGGCCACGGACATGGGCATGGTGAAGATTACAATGCTGGAGGTGGTATCGTAGATGGAGTAAACTAATACATTTGTAGAGTGGGCAAACAGGTGTTCTTTGATATAATGGATCAATGTAACATATGATAAAAAAGGTAATAATATTAATTTTTATTGTGTGTAACAGTAATCTCTTGTTTGCTCAGCTCACTTATGGGACAACGGGTTTACTTCATGCCCCTTCGGCTGAGATGCAACGTGATAAAACAGTAATGATAGGTGGTAATTTCATGAATAAGGAGATAACTCCTGCCACATGGTATTATAATACTTATAATTACTATTTGAATGTAACCATCTTTCCATTTTTGGAAGTAGCTTATACTTGTACTTTGTTTAAAGCAGAAGCGTTAGGATTGGCTCCTTATGGTTACACTGGATTTACAAATCAGGATCGATATTTTTCGTTCCGACTGCGAGCTTTGAAAGAGGGACAATTATGGAAATATGCTCCGGCTGTGGTATTAGGAACTTCAGATCCTTTTACTTCTTCGGGTGGAGGGGTTATTGATTCTAAAGAAGGTAATGGCTATTTTAGTCGTTTCTTTATTGCAGCAACAAAGCATTTCCAAATCGGTAATGAAACCATAGGAGCACATCTTTCTTATCTTTATAATAGAAGAATAGAATATAAGCTCAATGGATTTGCAGGTGGAATTAGTTATTCCCCTTCCAAGCTCCCGGATTTAAAGCTCATTGCGGAGTATGATTCAAAAGATGTTGCATTAGGTTGTACTTATTTGTTCTTTAATCATTTGCATTTGCAAATGGAAATGCAGCAAATGAAGTATTTTACAGGTGGGGTAATGTATAAAATATATTTGAAGTAATGCCCTGTTGAAGAAATAATATAAATAATAAAACAAATAAAAAATGAAAAGTAAGTTAGTAATATTATCTTTATTGGCAGCTGCTGCAACTACGGCGACTGCTCAAACTAAAGAGAAGTTCTATAGCGAAAAAGCTAAGGACAATGTCTTTGTTAGTGTTGGTATTGGTGCACAAGCTAGTATGAATTCGGATAATAGCTTTGGGGATGCAATAACTCCTCATATAACTTTGTCATTAGGGAAATGGATCAATCCGGTATGGGGATTTCGTGGTCAGGTATCCGCTTGGAGCCAAAAGTTGAATATGAAACGTAATGCCGGTACTTATGCAGTTACCAATGGGGCTTATGTGTTGACTCCAGGTAATAATGATAATTATGAAACGTTCAAATATGTAACGACTCATTTGGATGGTTTGATGAATTTAAGTAATTTATTCTGTGGCTATAACCCTGATCGTGTATTCAACCTTTCTGCTTTTGCCGGTCCTGGATTAACCTTTGCTAAAGATCGTTCTGACGAAAGTCTCTTATTGAATAATGCGAATGGAACTTATACTAGAACAGTGGAGTCCGGTGATATTAAACCGATGATTAATGGTTCTGTTGGTTTGTTGGCTAATTTTCAAGTGAATAAGTATGTATCTGTTGATTTGGAAGCTAGGGGTGAAGTTTCTCCTTCTATATTTGGTAAGTACAGTAACAATAGTTATACGGATGGAGCGGTTTCTTTAACTGCTGGAGTTACTTATACTTTTGGTGGAAAGAACTTTGTCACTTGCGGGGCTAAAGTTGACCAAAGTGCTATCAACGACGAGTTAAACAAATATCGTAGAGAGTTGGCTCAAGCTCAAGCTGATTTGGCTGATTGCAAGAATGCTTTGTCAAATGTGAAACCGGCTGAAACCAAAGAAGTAATTAAAGAGGTTGAGACCGCAGGACCTCGTGCGGTATTCTTCCGTATAGGTAGTGCTCGTATTGATGATTATGGAAAGGTTAATATTCAGTTGGCAGCTAAAACTTTGAAAGCTAATCCTGATAAAAAATATAAAATTGCCGGATATGCTGATAAGGCTACAGGTAGTGCAGGATGGAATCAAAAGTTATCCGAAAAACGTGCGCAGGCAGTTTACGATGCTTTGGTTAAACAGGGTATAAGTAAAGACCAATTAGAATTAGTTGGTTTTGGTGGTACTGCTAATATGTTTGGTAAGAATTACTTAAATCGTGTGGTTATTCTTGAATAAGAATAAATAGAAAGATATGAAATCATATAATTGTGCCGAGAAATACAATTTCTCGGCACAATTTGTTTTAAGACTTTAGGTTCTCTAATGTATTATTGTCTTGGTTCTTTTTGTGAAATTTATTGCACATGCTCTAAGTCTATATACTTGTTTATTATCTGCTTTTTATTATTATTCAGTATGGAAGTTTATTGTTTCAATTTTAAATCGTAATTTTGTCCCCTAAATGAGTCGAATTCTAGCAATTGATTACGGGAGAAAACGTACAGGAATAGCTGTCAGTGATATATTGCAACTTATAGCAAATGGATTAACGACAGTTCCTACTAATGAACTTTTGCAATTTCTTTTCACTTATGTTTCTAAAGAACCAGTGGAAAGAATTCTAGTTGGTCTGCCTAGACAGATGAACAACGAACACTCTGAAAATATGAAGTATATTGAGCCTTTTGTTCGTTCATTAAAGAAACTTTTCCCCAATATTCCTATAGAGTATGTTGATGAACGCTTTACTTCAGTTCTGGCTCATCGTACGATGTTGGAGGGAGGCTTGAAAAAGAAAAGCCGCCAAAATAAGTCATTGGTAGATGAAATAAGTGCGACGATTATATTGCAAACTTATTTAGAGAATAAGCGTTTTATTTCTTCGAGATAATGAATTTAATGTATTATATAAATTGAAATAGTATATAGAATGATTTTACCTATTTATGTTTACGGACAACCGGTTTTGCGAAAAGTAGCTGAGGATATACCTGTGGATTACCCTAGTTTGAATGAGCTTATATCAAATATGTTTGAGACGATGGATAATGCTGATGGCGTTGGATTGGCGGCACCTCAAATAGGTCTGCCTGTGAGGGTAGTAGTCATTAACCTTGACGTGCTATCTGAAGATCATCCCGAATACAAAGGATTTAGAAAAGCATTTATTAATGCTCATATTATTGAAAAATCCGGTGAGGAGGTTAATATGGAAGAAGGTTGCTTAAGTTTGCCTGGAATTCATGAATCAGTGAAACGTTCCGATAAAGTTCGTGTGAAATATTTGGATGAAAATCTAGAAGAGCATGATGAAGTTGTAGAAGGGTATTTAGCTCGCGTCATGCAACATGAATTTGATCATTTGGATGGCAAAATGTTTATTGATCACATATCTCCTTTACGTAAGCAGATGATTAAAGGAAAGCTTAATGCAATGCTCAAAGGCAAGGCTCATTGTACTTATAAGGTGAGGACTCTCAAGTAGAAATTACTTATAAATGGTATAAAGCTACAAAAAATATAAAAAGCATACTCTTAATATTTGAGAGTCAGTTAAAAGCATTATTTTTGTTTCGTATACAAGCTACTTATAATACAAGATGGTAAAAAAGATATTGATAGCATTTATGCTATTTCCTACGTTCTTGTACGCTCAAATTAATACGGAACGAGTAATGACTATTGCTCGTAATGCTCTTTATTTTGAGGATTACGTACTTTCTATCCAATATTTTAATCAAGTGATCAATGCTAAACCATATTTATATGAGCCTTATTTCTATCGGGGTTTGGCAAAAATAAATTTGGATGATTATCAGGGGGCCGAAAATGACTGTGATGCTGCCATAAAGCGTAACCCTTTTGTGGTTGGAGCATATCAGATAAGAGGCCTGGCTCGTATACGCCAAAATAAATTTGATGGAGCCATTGAAGACTATAGAATGGCTTTGAAATATGACCCGGAAAATGTTGTATTGTGGCATAACTTAGCACTATGTCATATGCAGAAAGATGATTATAAGTCTGCAAAAGAAGATTTGGGCAAGCTAATGGCAGTTTCTCCCCGTTATACAAAGGCTTTTTTAATGCGCGGCGAAGTATTTTTGAAAGAGAAGGATACTATTCAAGCATTAAACGATTTTGATAAGGTTATAGAGATGGATCGTTATGATCCTGATGGCTGGAGTGCCCGCTCTATGATACGTATTCAACAAGCTAAATATGCCGATGCAGAAAAAGATCTTGATCAAGCTATTCATTTAAGTGCAAAAAATGCAGGCAACTATATAAACCGCGCATTAGCTCGTTTTCACCAGAATAATTTGAGAGGTGCAATGAGTGATTATGATTTTGCTTTAGATATTGATCCGAACAATTTTATAGGCCATTATAATAGAGGATTGTTGCGCGCACAAGTAGGTGATGATAATAGGGCTATTGAAGATTTTGATTTCGTGTTAAAAACGGAGCCTGACAATATGATGGCAACTTTTAATCGTGGATTGTTACGTGCTCAGACTGGAAATTATCGAGGAGCTATAAATGATTATTCAAAGGTAATAAAACAATATCCTAGTTTCATGGCGGGGTATTATTATCGTGCAGAAGCTCGGAAAAAAATAGGAGATCGAAAGGGAGCAGAACTGGATGAGTTTAAAGTTATGAAGATGCAATTGGATAAACGCAATAATACTCATGCTGGAAATAATAAGATACTTGCCGATAAAACGAATGAAGACGAAAAAAGCAAAACGCGTAAAAAGTCTGATAAGAATATGGAAAATTATGGCAAAATAGTAATTGCCGATGATTCTGAAATGGATCAGAAATATAAGAGTGATTATCGTGGCCGTGTGCAAGATCGAAATGTGGTAATAAAGCTTGAGCCAATGTATGCTTTGACATATTACGAAAAGGCTAGTGAAGTTAAACGTTTGATTCATTATTATAAATATATCGATGAACTGAACCGTGAGAAAATCTTTCCAAAATCCCTCGTCATAACAAATATGGAGGCTCCTTTAACAGAGGAGCAAGTTAAGGCCCATTTTGCTTTGATTGATGCTCATACTTCCGATATTGTAGCCAATGATAGAGATGCCAAGAAGCGTTTTTTACGCGGAATGGACTTTTATCTAGTACAAGATTTTGCCAGTTCTATAGATGATTTTACTAAAACAATTCTACTTGACGATCGATTTTTCCCGGCATATTTTATGAGAGCATTGGTTCGTTGCAAACAATTGGAATATAAAAAAGCCGAGGCGCAAGATGATCCGACTCTTCCTGCGGATGTGCAAAAACAGGCGGAGGTTACCGCGGTGGATTATGATATTATAAAAAAAGATTTGAATAATGTTATTCAATTAGCTCCGGACTTTGTATACGGATATTATAATCGGGGCAATGTGTTATCGCTTTTAAAAGACTATCGTGCGGCATTGTTGGATTATGATAAAGCGATTGAACTCAATAAAGATTTTGCAGAAGCCTATTTTAACCGTGGCTTAACGAATATCTTTTTAGGCAATAATAAGCAAGGTATTGCAGACTTAAGCAAGGCGGGCGAATTGGGAATTGTATCTGCTTATAATGTTATAAAGCGTTTCACTGATACGCGTGAATAACATTCTTCTTTTAAAAAATGGATAATAAAGAAGATTTGACTACTTTTGTGTCTTGAAAATTGAAAATATAACGAATTATGATAAAAATAACTTTTCCAGATGGATCTGTCCGTGAATACAATGACGGAGTAACTGGCTTGGAAATTGCTGAAAGTATCAGTTCCCGTTTAGCGCAAGATGTTCTTGCATGTGGCGTAAACGGTGAGACTTATGATTTGAACCGTCCTATTATGCAAGATTCTCAGATTGTTCTTTATAAATGGGATGATGAACAAGGTAAACATGCATTTTGGCACACCAGCGCACACTTGTTGGCGGAAGCACTGCAAGAGCTTTATCCTGGTATCCAGTTTGGTATAGGTCCTGCCATTGAAAACGGGTTTTATTATGATGTAGATCCGGGAGAGGCTACTATTAAGGAAGCTGATTTGCCTGCTATTGAATTGAAGATGGCTGAGCTGGTCGCCAAGAAAGAAGTTTTGATCCGCGAGAATATATCTAAAGAAGATGCATTGAGAAAATTTGGAGATCGTGGTGAAAGCTACAAATGCGAATTGATATCCGAACTTGAGGATGGACATATTACCACTTATACACAAGGGGATTTTACTGATCTTTGTCGTGGACCCCATTTAGCAACTACAGCACCAATTAAAGCTATTAAGCTTATGTCGGTAGCAGGAGCATATTGGCGTGGTCATGAAGATCGCAAAATGATGACCCGTATTTATGGCATTACTTTTCCAAAGAAGAAAATGCTAGATGAATACCTTGTTATGGTTGAGGAGGCGAAAAAGCGTGATCACCGTAAGATCGGAAAAGAAATGGATCTGTTCATGTTTTCTGATACAGTAGGCAAGGGGTTACCAATGTGGTTGCCAAAAGGTGCTGCGTTACGTCTTCGACTCCAGAGCTTTTTACGTCGTATTCAAGCACGCTATGATTATCAGGAGGTAATTACTCCACCAATTGGAAATAAGTTGTTATATATTACATCAGGGCATTATGCAAAATATGGAAAGGATTCTTTTCAGCCCATTCATACTCCGGAGGAAGGGGAAGAGTATTTCTTGAAGCCAATGAATTGCCCTCATCATTGTATGATATACAAGAATTCTCCTCGTTCATATAAAGACTTGCCTTTACGTCTTGCGGAATTTGGCACGGTATGTAGATATGAACAGAGTGGAGAATTACATGGTTTAACTCGCGTACGTAGTTTTACTCAAGATGATGCTCATATTTTCTGTCGTCCGGATCAAGTTAAAGATGAATTCCTCAGAGTAATGGATATTATTTCTATTGTTTTTAACTCTATGGAATTTTCTAACGTTGAAGCGCAAATTTCTTTGCGTGATAAGGTCAATCGTGAAAAATATATCGGTAGCGATGAAAATTGGGAGAAAGCTGAACAAGCCATTATTGAGGCGTGTGAAGAAAAAGGATTAAAGGCTAAAATAGAATATGGGGAGGCTGCGTTTTATGGCCCTAAGTTGGACTTTATGGTGAAAGATGCTATTGGTAGGCGTTGGCAACTTGGAACAATTCAAGTGGATTATAATTTACCGGAGCGTTTTGAACTTGAATATACGGGTGCTGATAACCAGAAGCACCGTCCGGTGATGATTCATCGTGCTCCTTTTGGTTCAATGGAACGTTTTGTTGCTGTGCTTATCGAACACACCGCTGGTAAATTCCCTTTGTGGCTTACCCCCGATCAAGTGGCTATTCTACCTATCAGCGAAAAATTTAATGACTATGCACAATCTGTTAAGCAGACGCTTAAAAGATATGATGTTCGTGCTATAGTGGATGAACGCAATGAAAAGATTGGTCGTAAGATACGTGACAATGAGTTGAAGCGCATTCCGTATATGCTTATTGTTGGTGAAAAAGAAGCACTGAACGGAGAAGTTTCAGTTAGAAAGCAAGGGGAAGGAGATAAAGGTTCTATGAAATTTGAAGATTTTGCAAAAAAAATGGAAGAAGAAGTGCAAAATATGATAAATAAGTGGTAAATTTGCGCCCGATTGTTGTAGCTCAAGTGTAAAATGTTTATAACTAAAATGCTTGTAACTAGCTTTCTATAGAAATTTTGAAATAAGAATATATAAAACAAACAGGAAGAAAACGTTTTTAATGAAGAATGACAGCTTAAAAGGGCAGTATCGGATTAATGAACAAATCCGTGCCAAGGAAGTCCGCATTGTTGGTGACGAAGTAGAATCTAATGTGTATCCCATAGCTCAGGCTTTAAGACTGGCGGAGGAACATGAAGCGGATTTAGTAGAGATATCTCCGAACGCACAACCTCCCGTTTGTCGTATTATTGATTACTCTAAGTTTATATATCAATTAAGAAAACGTCAGAAAGAACAAAAAGCAAAGCAGGTTAAAATCAATGTGAAGGAGATACGTTTTGGTCCCCAAACAGATGATCATGACTATAACTTTAAGTTGAAGCATGCTAAAGGATTCTTGGAAGATGGCGACAAGGTTAGAGCTTATGTGTTTTTCAAGGGACGCTCTATTCTGTTCAAGGAACAGGGAGAAGTGTTGTTGTTACGTTTTGCTAATGACCTGGAAGAATTTGCAAAAGTAGATCAGCTTCCTGTACTCGAAGGTAAACGTATGATTATTCAGCTTTCGCCCAAGAAAAAAGATATTCCTAAAAAGAATCTCACGTCGGTTAAGCCTGTTGGCGATGTTACAAATACCGAAGTGAAAGAAAAAGAAGAATAAATGAATAGCGCAGGTGTAGTGCGTTTTCATATCATTAATAATTAAATAATTAATAAAATGCCAAAGATCAAGACTAACTCCGGTGCCAAAAAGAGATTTACTCTTACCGGAACGGGTAAAATCAAAAGAAAGCATGCTTTTCATAGTCATATTCTGACTAAAAAAACCAAAAAGCAAAAAAGAAACTTGTGCTCTTCAACTATAGTAGATGCTACGAATATCAGCCAAGTGAAAGAGCTTTTGGCGATGAAGTAATCATGTAAAAAGTATTTTAAGTATTAACCGAATGCATTTAGCTTTAAGTTCATTGCGTGAAGTAATGACGCTAACATTCAAAAACAAGTAAAACTATGCCAAGATCAGTAAATCATGTTGCTTCAAGAGCAAGAAGAAAGAAAATTTTGAAATTAACCAGAGGTTACTTTGGTGCAAGAAAAAATGTTTGGACCGTTGCCAAAAATACATGGGAGAAAGGTTTAACATATGCTTATCGTGACCGTAAGAATAAAAAGAGAAATTTCCGTGCTTTGTGGATTCAGCGTATTAATGCTGCCGCTCGTTTGGAAGGCTTGTCTTATTCTAAATTGATGGGTGCTTTACATAAAGCGGGCATTGAGATTAATCGTAAAGTATTGGCTGATTTAGCGATGAATCATCCGGAAGCATTCAAAGCAATTGTTGCTAAAGCAAAAGCTGCTTAACAGTAAGCATTTGATATAAAAAAGCCGATTACAAAAGTAATCGGCTTTTTTTTTGAGATAAAAAATATACATTTGTACAATTTATTATTAATACAGTGCAATATGAAGAAATTAGTCTTGTTTTTATTGGTTTCTGCATCATATATCTTAGCTGATGCACAGGAAGCCCGACTTCTTCGTTTCCCATCGACAGATGGCAATGAAGTGGTTTTTTCTTATGCTGGAGATCTTTATAAAGTTTCAATAAATGGAGGACAAGCGCAACGCTTAACATCTCATATTGGTTATGAGGTGTTTCCCAAGTTTTCACCGGATGGGAAAACTATAGCATTTACTGGGCAATATGACGGCAATACAGAAGTTTATACAGTTCCAACTACTGGAGGTGAACCTTTGCGCATAACCTATACTGCAACCAATGCACGTGATGATATTGGCGATCGTATGGGGCCTAATAATATTGTTATGGGGTGGACTCCCGATGGGAAAAATATTCTATATCGCAATCGTATAGGAAGTGGATTTGTGGGGCGTTTATATTTGGTAGACAAAGAAGGCGGCTTATCTAATGCTATTCCTCTACCGGAAGGGGGTTTTAGTAGTTATTCACCCGACGGTACAAAACTGGCTTATAATCGTGTCATGCGCGAATTCCGTACTTGGAAATATTATAAAGGTGGGATGGCAGATGATATTTGGGTATATGACTCTGCGTCGAAATCAGTAGAGAATGTGACTAATAATATTGCCCAAGATATTTTCCCAATGTGGATTGGCGATGATATTTATTTTCTTTCTGATCGTGATCGGGTTATGAACTTATTTGTATATCACACGAAAACTAAGCAGACAGATAAGGTTACTAACTTCACTGATTATGATGTGAAATTTCCTAGCTGTAATGGTAATACAATTGTTTTTGAAAATGCTGGATATCTTTATAAATTAAATGTGAAAGACCAAAAAGCGATCAAAATAAATATAACTTTGGCATCCGATAACATCTATGCTCGTAGCGAAATAAAAGAGGGTAGTAAATATATTACGGATGCTAGTCTGTCTCCTGACGGTGAGCGCTTGGCTATAACTTCAAGAGGAGAAGTATTTAATGTTCCATCCGATAAGGGTGTGATTAAAAACATAACACGTACACCTGGTGCTCACGAACGAAATGCACAATGGTCTCCCAATGGGCAATTTATCGCCTATATTTCTGATGCTACAGGAGAAACAGAACTTTATTTACGAGATGTTAAAGGCTCCGAACCAATTGAATTGACTAAAGATAACGATACTTATATCCGTTCTTTCATGTGGAGTCCCGATTCAAAATCTATTGCCTATGTTGATCGCAAAAATCGTCTCAATCTGCTCAATGTTACATCTAAAAAGAAGGAGACGTTGTTGCAGGACCCCGTTGGAGAGCCTCAAGATATTAGTTTTTCTCCAGACGGCAAATGGCTTACTTATACCCGGTTAGAATCGAATAATTTTAGTGTTGTTTACGTTTATAATATAGCCGATAAAAAAGAACATGCCATAACAGACAAGTGGTATGAATCTAATGACCCCGTTTTTAGTAAAGATGGGAAATATATTATTTTTTCTTCATCAAGAGATTTTAATCCAGTCTATGGTTCAAAGGAATGGAACCATGTCTATAACTACACTAATGGCATATACCTATGCCTCCTTTCCAAAAATACTCCTTCTCCTTTTCTTGCAAAGGATGCGGAAGTTAGCGTAGCAGCTGTATCAGATAAAAAAGATGCTAATAATAAAGTCTCTGATAAGAAGAATGTTGATAAGAAAAATATAGCATCTAAAGATACTTTGTCTATTATTAAAATCGATTTTGAAGGCATCTCTGATCGTATAGTAAATCTCCCTCTTCCAGCTTCTATTTATCATAACTTTTATTCAGATGGAGAAAAAATATACTATTCGAAACGAAGTTCTGCAACCGTGTATGATTTGAAAACTCAAAAAGAAGAATCTATAGCTGAAGGAGCATCTATGGATTTAAACTATAGTAGCAAGAAAGCTCTATTTTATAAGGATAAGAAACTTTATGTTACTGCTATTCCGACTGGTAAAGTAGAATTGAAGGATGCTGTAGATGTTGATAATATGAAAATATTTACTGATTATCCCCAGGAATGGGCTCAAATATTTGATGAAGCATGGCGAGCTTATCGCGATGGCTTTTATGTAGAAAGCCTTCATGGAGTTGATTGGAAATCTATAAAACAAAAATATGCAGTTTTGTTACCGTATGTCAAAAACCGGCTTGACCTGAATTATGTAATAGGAGAGATGATTGGTGAACTGTGTGTTGGTCATGCGTATGTAAACCCGGGTGAAGCTGATCGCCCCGATAGGGTAAATACCGGTATGTTAGGTGCAGATATTTCTCGTGATAAAAATGGATTCTTCCGTATAGAGAAAATTTATCAGGGTGCATCATGGGATAAAACTCTGCGTTCTCCTTTTACCGAACCGGGTATCAATGCTAAAGTAGGTGATTATATTGTAGCTATAGATGGCATTCCTACCAATACTGTAAAAGATATGTATTCCTTATTGGTAGGTAAGGCTGAAGTCCCTACAGAGATTATATTGAATAGTAAATCACAATTGGCTGGTGGCCGTAAGATTGTAGTCAGTCCGTTGACTGAGCAATATACTTTGGCTCAGTACGAATGGGTGCAAGATAATATCAAGAAAGTAGAGAAAGCATCCAATGGAAAAATCGGATATATATATATACCCGATATGGGGCCTGAAGGGTTAAATGAATTTGCCCGTTACTTTTATCCACAGCTCGATAAGGATGGTTTAATTATAGATGACCGTGCCAATGGTGGTGGAAATGTATCTCCAATGATTCTTGAGCGTTTATCTCGGGAACCATACCGGCTTACCATGCGGCGTGGCTCTTCCCGTATCGGCACTGTACCAGATGCAGTTCAAGTTGGTCCCAAAGTGTGTCTAATCAATAAGTATTCCGCTTCTGATGGTGACTTATTTCCGTGGGGATTTCATGCATTAGGTCTTGGTAAGCTTATCGGAACTCGTACATGGGGCGGCATTGTTGGAATATCCGGTTCCTTGCCGTTTGTTGATGGAACAGATCTTCGCGTGCCTTTCTTTACCAGCTATGATCCTAAAACAGGACAATGGATTATTGAAAACCATGGAGTAGATCCAGACATTCTAATAGATAATGATCCTGTTAAAGAATGGAGTGGAGAAGACCAACAGCTTAATCGTGCGATAGATGAAGTAATGAAAGAGCTGAAGAACCGTGAGCCGCTTAAACCTGTTCCTGTTCCAAGAGTGTGGAATAAATAAAAATTAAGAATTCTCACTCATGTATATAAGTTGTTGTAAGGCAGCGATTAATGCATGACAGGCTTTAAATATTACAGATGAGTATAGAACAAAAGGCATTTATGGTTTGTTTCTTTAATAGAAAAGGGCTACATTTGTAGAAGAAAAAAGAGCCGCATTGATTGGATCGGGAAACTCATCAATTTCTACGAGATACCGAGACAAGCTTCACTTCTCGATGGCGGGCCACACCCTTCGGGGTAACTTTTAAGTCGGTGGATTACAAAGGGGAGGGGCACTCAAATCATGTCATTCGGAGTTTCATCACATCATCGATGCGGCTTTCATATAAAAGGAATAGTAATTTTATAAATTACCATTCCTTTTTTCTTTTCAAAAGAATATTATTCCGTTGATTCTTTCTAAATTTGCCGGACTTTAATTTAATAATAAAAATGAAGAAAAGTGTAGTCAAAAAACTCACTCTGGGAGTTCTGGCAATAATAATTTTTATCCTGTTATTCATGGGGTTTTTCCTGTTCTTTCCTCAGTTTCATCCCCAAAAAACAGCTTATGTTTATATAGATCGTGATGATAATGCCGATTCTGTGTGTTACAAAGTAGATAGGGCAGGTAGACCTACAGCGATAGCCGGGTTCAATTGGCTGGTAAAATGGCGTAATTATTCCGGTCATATTCGTACGGGACGCTATGTCATTCATTCTGGTGATAACGTATTCAAAGTGTTTAATAGAATATACAAAGGGCATCAAGAACCTTTAAATTTCACAGTTGGTAGTGTTCGTACTTTAGATAAGCTTGCACGTAGTGTCGGTAAGCAGTTGATGATTGATTCTGCCGAAGTGGCAACCATGATGAATGACTCGGTTTTTCGTGAGAAGCTCGGGTATACAAAAGAAACTTTGCCAAGTCTCTTTATACCGGAAACGTATCAGGTATATTGGAATATAAATGTAAATGAGTTCTTTGACCGGATGAAGAAAGAGCATGATAAATTCTGGAATTCGGATCGTATGGCAAAAGCCAAAGAGATGGAATTGACTCCCGCCGAAGTTTCTACAATGGCTTCTATTGTAGAAGAAGAAACAAACAATAATCAAGAAAAAGCTATGGTGGCAGGATTATATTATAATCGTTTGCGTGCCGGTATGCCATTGCAAGCCGACCCTACTATAAAGTTTGCTTTGCAAGACTTTGCTCTTCGTCGGATATCTAATGAGAATTTGAGAGTAAACTCTCCATATAACACTTATCGTAATATTGGTTTGCCCCCTGGTCCGATACGTATTCCATCTACCATTGGCATTGATGCGGTACTAAATCACGTGAAGCACAATTATGTATACATGTGTGCGAAAGATGATTTTTCCGGCACCCATGCTTTTGCGGCAAATTATGCCGATCATATGAAAAATGCCAAGAAATATTGGAAAGCATTAAACGATCGAAAGATTTTTAAATGATTTTGTGATAAAATAAAAGCAAAAGGCTATATTTGCGGACGAAAAACGCAGGTAATGCAGATTGGCAAGGTAATATACCTTGTTGTCGCTGCGTCACCTGCGTTTTTCTTTTTTTAATATAAAGATAACCTAAAATATGAGCAAGCAACTCTTACTTGGCGACGAAGCTATTGCACAAGCTGCATTGGATGCCGGTCTTTCGGGTGTTTATGCCTATCCCGGTACTCCTTCCACTGAAATTACAGAATATATACAAACGGCCCCTTTAACTGTGGAACGTAATATCCATAGTCGTTGGTGTACTAATGAAAAGACCGCCATGGAAGGTGCTCTGGGGATGTCTTTTGTTGGTAAACGTGCATTGGTATGCATGAAGCATGTTGGGATGAATGTAGCTGCGGACTGCTTCATTAATTCGGCTGTAACCGGAGTAAAAGGCGGACTTATTGTCGTTGCTGCTGATGATCCCAGTATGCACTCTTCACAGAATGAACAAGACAGCCGTTTTTATGGTGATTTTGCTCTGATACCGATGTATGAGCCGAGCAATCAACAGGAAGCTTATGACATGGTTTATAGTGGATTTGAGTTTGCCGAACAGATTGGCGAACCGGTGCTAATGCGTATGGTAACCCGTCTTGCCCATTCACGTTCAGGTGTCGAACGCAAGATACAAAAGCTTCAAAATGAATTGTCTTTTAGTGATGATCCACGACAATTTATTCTTTTACCCGGTATCGCCAGAAAACGTTATAAAGCCTTATTGGAGAAACAAGATGCTTTTGTTAAAGCTTCGGAAGAATCTCTTTATAATAAATATATTGATGGACAGAATAAGAAACTTGGTATTGTGGCGTGTGGTATTGCATTCAACTACCTTATGGAAAACTATCCTGATGGGTGTGAGTACCCGGTGTTAAAGATCGGGCAGTATCCACTTCCTCAAAAGCAGCTTCTTAAGTTAGTAGATGAATGTGACCAAATATTAGTTCTTGAAGACGGACAACCTTTTGTTGAGCGTCTGATTAAAGGTTATCTAGGTATTGGTATTCAAGTGAAGGGTCGTCTTGATGGAACCCTTTCACGCGATGGCGAACTTAATCCCGATAAAGTGGGGATGGCTGTTGGAAAAGATCTAAAACCGACTTTTCAAATTCCTTCATTGGTGGCGATGCGTCCTCCTGCCTTATGCGATGGTTGTGGGCATCGTGATATGTACACTGCATTAACAGAAGTGCTTCGTGAGGAATATCCCGGACATAAAGTCTTTAGTGACATTGGCTGTTATACTCTTGGAGCAGGGGCTCCATTCAATGCAATTGATTCTTGTGTGGATATGGGTGCTTCCATTACGATGGCTAAGGGTGCAGCAGATGGTGGTTTGTATCCTGCTGTAGCTGTCATAGGGGATTCCACTTTTACACATTCCGGTATGACAGGCTTGTTGGATTGCGTGAATGGAAATGTTAATGTTACCGTCGTAATTTCCGATAATGAAACAACTGCCATGACTGGCGGACAAGATTCTGCTGGAACAGGACGTATTGAGGCTATCTGTTCCGGTATAGGTGTATTGCCTAAGCATATTCGTGTGGTAGTACCTTTGAAGAAGAATTATGAGGAAATGAAGCAGATAATCCGTGAAGAGATTGAGTACAATGGCGTATCGGTAATTATTCCGCGTCGTGAATGCATTCAAACTTTAGCACGTAAAAAAAGAAAAAAGTAAGTCGTACGATTATGAAAAGAGATATAATACTCGCCGGAGTAGGCGGACAAGGAATTCTTTCCATTGCAACGGTCATTGGTAAGACTGCATTAAAAGAAGGTTTATATATGAAACAAGCTGAGGTTCATGGTATGAGTCAACGGGGAGGCGATGTGCAGTCCAATCTTCGTATCAGCGACCGCCCTATATCATCCGATCTTATTTCTTTAGGTAAATGTGATTTGATTATTTCATTGGAGCCGATGGAAAGCTTACGCTATTTACCATATTTGAGTCCGGAGGGGTGGCTGGTAACTAATGAGACACCTTTCATCAATATACCCAACTATCCTAATGAAGATGATGTTAGAGCTGAATTGGAAAAGCTTCCTCATAAAGTTATTCTTAATGTGGATAATGTGGCTAAAGAGATTGGCTCTTCCCGCGTTTCGAATATTGTATTGCTTGGTGCTACTATTCCTTTTTTGGGTATAGATTACGACAAAGTACAAATCAGTATTCGCGAAATTTTTGCTTCTAAAGGAGAAACGATAGTAGAAATGAATCTTAAAGCCCTTGCAGCCGGTAAGCAAATTGCTGAAAATCTGATAAAATAACGACATCTGACATAAACTCATGAAAACACAATTTTGGGAGCGGGATATCGAAACGATGAATCGTGATGATCTTCACCGACTCCAACTGGAAAGACTGAAGAAAACGATAAACATTGCTTCTCACTCACCACATTATTGCAAGGTATTTAAAGAATGTGGTGTGACAGCTGACGATATATTAACACTGGACGATCTTCGTCGAATTCCTTTTACCACGAAAACGGATATGCGCGCCAATTATCCTTTTGGATTGGTATCCGGAGATATGGCTGCTGATGGAGTGCGCATTCATTCGTCGAGTGGAACAACCGGAACCCCGACGGTGATTGTTCATTCGCAGCATGATTTAGATTCTTGGGCTAATTTAGTGGCGAGGTGCCTTTATATGGTTGGAGTTCGCAAGGAGGATGTGTTTCAAAATAGTTCCGGTTACGGCATGTTTACCGGTGGATTGGGCTTTCAATACGGTGCCGAACGTTTGGGGGCACTTACTGTACCCGCTGCTGCCGGAAACAGTAAACGGCAGATAAAATTTATCACTGATTTTCACACTACAGCTTTGCATGCAATTCCGAGTTATGCAATCCGTCTAGCGGAGATTTTTCAAGAAGAAGGACTTGATTCTGCTGCCTCAACATTGAAGACTCTTATCATTGGTGCTGAACCCCATACAGACGAGCAACGGCGTAAAATTGAGAAGATGCTTGGCGTAAAAGCATACAATTGCTTTGGGATGACCGAAATGAATGGCCCCGGAGTTGCGTTTGAGTGTCAGGAGCAAAACGGTATGCATTTGTGGGAGGATTGTTATATTGTCGAAATTATTGACCCTGATACCGGAGAGCCTGTCCCAGAGGGTGAAGTAGGAGAGTTGGTCCTTACCACTCTTGATCGTGAAATGATGCCTCTCATTCGTTATCGTACTCGCGACCTTACGCGTATACTTCCCGGTCAATGTCCTTGCGGACGCACTCATGTCCGAATTGACCGCATTAAAGGACGTAGCGATGATATGTTTATTATAAAGGGGGTGAACATCTTTCCCATGCAAGTGGAAAAGATTCTGGTACAATATCCGGCATTGGGTAGCAATTATCTTATTACTCTTGATACTGTGGAAAACCAGGATGAAATGATTGTTGAAGTTGAGCTTAGTGATCTTTCTACCGACAACTATATTGAGTTGGAGAATGTACGTAAAGAGATAAGCCGCTTATTGAAAGATGAAATTTTAGTAACTCCAAAAGTAAAGTTAGTGAAGAAAGGCTCATTACCTCAAAGTGAGGGAAAAGCTGTTAGAGTAAAGGATTTGCGTAATAATCGCTAGACTTGAAACTTAGAGGAATCCAAGTTTTACTTGGTTTTCTCCGGTTTATATCAAATTGATCATTAGCAATCACATGTGTGTTGCGCATTATGTTGAATCGGATAATAGTTTGCGAATAATGATTTTATATTTTGTATTGACAAGCTTATGTTTGCTTGTTATCATTCTCAATTAGCTTTTGGCTATTTCTGCTATTTATATCTGCTTTATAGATTGTTTTGAGTCTATTGTTTCTTAAAGTTAAGCTTTCACTATAATCTTTATATTTATTCGACTAAATTATATATTTAGTCGAAAATATCTATTTTTGCAAAATATAATATGAAGTTAATAAACAAAATATGAGAAATCGGATTTTATGTGGAGCCCAAAAGCTTTTTCAAGAGAAGGGATTGGGCAAAATAACGATGGAAGATATTGCCAATTTCATAGGGAAGGGGAAGAGCACTTTATATTATTACTTTAAAAGTAAAGAAGACATCTTTAGTGCAGTACTCGATATGGAGATTAATGAAATAATTATAGAGGCAATACGTCAGATGAGCCAATGCAGTACATTTCTTGAAAAATTAGAGACTTTTGGTCGAGTTAAATATGATATGACTCGTAAACGTAAAACGCTATATGCTACTATGGAACGTTTTACCGCTCCTGAAGAAATGCAACAATATTATTTAATCAAAAGTAATGTGCATTTAAAATATGTACAACAAGAGAAAATAGCTCTTTTGCCAGTCTTCTTGGAAGCTATTTCTCAAAACATAATAAAGAAGCTTGATGACGAAGCGTTAGATACGACAATTTTAGTCTTTTTGTGCTCATTACGAGGACTTAATCGTGAAGTTTATTTGCATGGACGGTCCGAAGATGCTATCAGGCTAATTCGTGTCCAGTGTGAAATATTCTATAGGGGTATATCTTGATTTTTTTTGTTTGTTATTCGACCAATTTTATTATTTAGTCTAAAATAAGTAGTTTATGGTGACTCCGTATGTATTTAGGGTTTTTTCTTCCAGGAATTATAGCTATTTTTTCTTTGGGCAAATTATATCAAGAATGGGCACATGGATGCAGCGTACAGCTGTAATTTGGGTGGTTTATACTATTACCCATTCTTTGCTGATGGTTGGCATTGCCACTTTTGCTGAGCAATTTCCTTCTTTTTTTCTCTCTCCGGCAGGAGGAATCACGGCAGATAAATATGACCGCAATAAAATAGTAATCGTGACTCAGATTGTTTCTGCCGTTCAGGCGGTCCTGCTTACTGTGCTTTACTGTTTTGGGTGGCATTCTATTTGGCTAATTTTGTTTTTAAGTCTTATTTTGGGGGTGGCAAACGCTTTTGATATACCAGCTCGTCAAGCTATGGTAAATGACCTTGTGGCAAACCCTGACTTATTGCCCGGAGCAATTGCCATGAATTCATCATTGAATAATTTCACTCGGTTAGCAGGTCCCGCATTGGCAGGAATCGTAATGGCTGCTTATGGTGCTACGGCTTGCTTTGCAGCAAATGCAATCAGTTTTATAGCTGTCATTTATTGCCTTTTTAAGTTGAAAATACCCAAGCACGGTGAGACAATGACGCGGAATAAAAATTCTTGGAAGAATTTTAATGATGGATTAAAGTATACCCTAAATAATAAAGAAATAGGTAGGACGCTACTACTGGCTGCATTAGTTTCCTTTTTGGTAATAACATATAATACGTTGCAGCCATATTTTGCGCATGATGTGTTTTCAGGAAATGCAGCTACTTTCGGTTATATTAATGGATCTACAGGACTAGGTGCCCTTATTAGTACATTGGTAATTGCTTCTCAAAAGAATGGCAGTAAGCTTAAGGGGATGCTGTTTTTTAATTTAATACTCCTGGGGGTTGGTCTTATTGTGATGTCTTATGTACACATTCTATATCTATATCTTATTATGAGCTTAATTTG
>JADHED010000650.1_pt1 | contig 38176 bp, 37 predicted proteins | sample 8952041 | NCBI WGS metagenome assembly JADHED01 (sample SAMN16124423, study PRJNA663239) | bioreactor sludge metagenome | isolation source: sludge (control) | place: India:Bengaluru | collected 2018-09-08 | reverse complement strand
TCGCCGGGCAGCAGCCGGTCCCGACGGTCGCGCCGCCGGCGCAGCCGACCGACATCTCCCTGGTCCTCTCGCAGGAAGGCGGACGCCGGGTCGCTCTCGCCATCCCCTCTCCGAAGGCCCCGGCCTCGGAGGTCGTCGAGCGAGACCTGGTCGACCCCTTCCGCTCGGCGCTGACGGGCGACCTGGGGAGCTCTCCCTGGTTCGTCCTGGCCGATTCCGCCCTCCACCCGAAGGGGTTCCGGCCCCCGGCGACGCGCGAAGAGGGCGACGCCTGGATCGCCTCCGGCGCCCAGTTCCTCCTCGACACGCAGATCCAGGCCGAGGGGACGAACGTCGTCGTCACGGCCCAGCTGATCGACCTCCGCACCCTCCGCTCGATCCTCGGCAAGCGGTATTCGGCCGCGGGCGTCTCGATCCGGCGCGTGGCGCACACCATCGCGAACGACGTCGTCCGCCAGTTCACGGGGCGTCCCGGGCCGTTCCTGACTCGGATCGCGTTCGTCTCCGACCGGGACGGCGGACGCGGCAAGGAGATCTACGTGATGGACTGGGACGGCGAGAACGAGCGGCGGCTGACGTTCCACCGCTCGCTGTCGATTGCGCCCGACTGGTCGTACGACGGGTCGAAGATCATCTACCAGTCGTTCGTGAGCACCCCCCCCGGCCTCTACTGGTTCTCTCTTTCGGGAGGGACGAGGAACAAGATCCCGGTCCCGACGGAGCTGAACTCCGCGCCCTCGTTCTCTCCGGACGGGAAGATGGTCGCCTACGCCGGGAGCGTCCGCGGGAACCCGGAGATCTTCGTCGTGAACCTCGACGGATCGGGCCACCGGAGGCTGACGAACTCCTCGGCGATCGACTCCAGCCCCCGTTTCTCGCCGAACGGCCGGGAGATCGCGTTCACGTCGAACCGGCAGGGGACGCCCCAGATCTACCTGATGGACCTCGAGGGGGCGAACGTGCGGAAGCTGACCCTCACCGGCAACTGGAGCGACGAGCCCGCCTTCTCCCCCGACGGCGGCCGGCTCGCCTACGCCTGCCGGAACGAGGGGGACTTCCAGATCTGCGTCCTCGACCTGACGTCGGGGCGGACCTTCCAGATCTCGAGCGGGCCCGGAACGAACGAGAACCCCACCTGGTCTCCCGACGGCTCCCGGATCGCCTGGGAGCTCCAGCGCGGTCGGTCGACCCAGATCGTCTCGGCCGGAGTCGACGGCTCCGGTTTCAAAGTCCTGACGGAGGCCGGGAACAACGGCTATCCTGTCTGGGAACGGACGATGGACTGATGCGGCCGCCCGGGTTGTCCGGGCAGGCGGCAGCGCTTAGAATCGAGATCAACTGAAAGGGCATCGCGCCTTTTCCCAATCGGAGGTTCACCGTGATGACGAAGCCGTTCAGGTCTCTGGGACTGGTTCTCGCCGCCGGCCTTCTCGTAACCGCGGGCTGCTGCACGAAGAAGCCCGCCCCGGCTCCGGCCCCGGAAGTAAAGGTCGAACCGACGCCGACCCCCGTCCCCGTCCCTGTCGAGGAGCCGATCGCCGCACCCGTTGCCGAGCCGGTCGCCGAATCGCTTCCGGCCGATCTCGAAGAGCTCAACAAGAAGGGCTATCTCAAGGACATCTTCTACGACTACGACCTCTACGACGTCCGGGCCGACCAGAGGGACGCCATGGCCGCGAACGCCGAGTGGCTCAAGAAGTGGCCCACCGTGAAGGTCCAGGTCGAGGGCCACTGCGACGAGCGGGGCTCCAACAAGTACAACATGGCTCTGGGCGACAAGCGGGCGAACGCTGCGCGCGACTACCTCGTCTCGCTCGGCATCGACGCGAGCCGGATCACGACGCTCTCCTACGGCGAGGAGCGGCCCTTCGTCGAGGGCCAGACCGAGGACGCCTGGTCCCAGAACCGGCGCGCCCACTTCGTCGTGACCGCGAAGTGACGTCGCCCCGCGTCGATCGTCTCCGCCGGAGCGCCCCCCTCGCGGGGGCGCTCCTCTTCGCGTCCGTCCTGGGCGGCTGCGTCTCCGGGAGCGACATCGAGGGCCTCCACAGGCACGTCACCGACGTCGAGAAGCAGGTCGACAAGCTCTCCCAGCAGACCAGCTCGAAGGACGAGGTCGAGAAGCTCAACCAGAACCTGACGAAGCAGGTCGCCACGATCCTGCGCTCGAACGCCGAGACCGGGACCCGGTTCGACGAGCTGACGCGCGAGCTCCAGGCGCTCGCCGGCAAGCTGGAAGATTCGAACCGCCGCCTCGCGCAGCTTTCGCAGCAGCTTGCCGAGACCCAGGCGAAGCTGGACGCCGCGACTCCGAGCGCCACGGCGCCCGTGCCGGGAACCCTGGTGATTCCCGGTGGGCCCGCGGCGGTCCCCGCCGTCCCCGCCCCCGCGCCGGGAACGACGAAGCCTCCGGCCGGACGGGCCGGTCCGGCCGACCTCTACAACGCCGCGCTCGGCGACTACCAGCGCGGGCGCTTCGAGCTGGCGCGGCAGGGCTTCGAGGAGTACGTCGAGACGTATCCCCGGACCGACCTCTCCGACGACGCCCTCTTCTGGGCGGCGGAGTGCTGGACGGCGCAGAAGAAGCACCGCGAGGCGCTCGGCACGCTCGAGCGGCTCCTGAAGGAGTATCCGCAGAGCGACAAGGCCTCCTCGGCGCACCTGCGGAAGGGGCTCGCCCACCTGGAGCTCGGGGAGAAGGCGCAGGCCATCGTCCAGCTCCAGTTCGTCGTCCACGAGTACCCGACCTCGGACGAGGCCAAGAGCGCGCGCCAGCGGCTGCGCTCCCTCGGCTCCGACTCCCGCTGAACCCTCGATAATCCTCCGCCCGGGCGGAGGGAAGAAGACCCGGGACCGACCCGAAAGGAAACGATGGCCAACACGAAGCAGGCGAAGAAGCGTGCCGCCCAGAACGACAAGCAGAAGGCGCGGAACCGCGCGGTGAAGAGCGAGACCCGACGCGTGGTCAAGGCGACCCGCGCCGCGGCCCCCGAGAAGGCGAAGGAGATGCTGCCGAAGGCCGCCTCCTCGCTCGACGTCGCCGCCCGGAAGGGGACGATCCACAAGAACAAGGCCGCGCGCCTGAAGTCGCGGCTCGCCACCGGCGCCAACAAGAAGGCCGCCAAGGCGGACTGACCCGCTCCGCGCCCCGAGCGCGGAGCCCCCGGGCCGGGAAGGCCGGAAACGACCCCGTCCGGGGCTCGGGTCCGGCGCCCGGCTCTACCCTTCTTCCGGCCGCGTTCCGGGACCGTCGAGCCTTCTCGGAGAGGCCGCGCTCTCCCTCCGCGGCCTCAGAACCCTTCGAGGATCGTCGTGACGAGGCTGCGCGCGAAGGGGCGCGCCATCGCTTCGATCGCCGCGTTCTCCACGTCGACGTAGCTCGCGCTCGTCGCCGCGACGGGGTACGGCTGGCGGAAGAGGAACGACGGGTTCTCGAAGAGCGTCTTCTCCGTCTTCCGGTCCGTCAGCTTCAGGCGGGTCACGATCGCGATCTCGTACTCGAGCGCGCGTCCCTGGTCGTCGAAGCGGACGGGATTCACCTGGTACGAGACGATGCGCCCCGAAAGCTCGACGTCGGCCCCGGAGCGGTCGGTCACCGGCGACAGCCGCGCCCGGCCGGCCAGCTCGCGGAGGACGGCGTCGGTGAGGCGCTGCTCGAGCCCGACGCGCGTCGTGTCGTTCACGAACGTCTCCACGAAGACGGCGCTCGCCCCCTCCGGGAGGATTCCGCGTCCCGTCCCGACGAGGGAGTAGCCGCAGCCGGCGAGGCCGGCCGCGAGAGCCGCGGCGAGGAACGCGATCCGCCTCACTTCACGACGACGTTCAGCAGCCGGTCGGGGACGAAGACGACCTTCACACGTTCCTTCCCCTCGAGCCACTTCGCGACGCCCTCCTGGGCCTCGGCGGCGGCGAGCGCCTCCTCGCGCGAGGCGCCGCGCGGCAGGACGACCTGCCCGCGGAGCTTCCCGCCCACCTGGACGGCGACCGTCACCGACTCCTCCACCGCGAGCTCCGGGTCGTACTTCGGCCAGCCCGAGACGAGGAGGCTCTTCGTCTCCCCCATCTGCTCGTGCCACTCCTCGGTCAGGTGCGGCGCGATCGGGTGGAGCAGCGCGAGGAGCGAAAGGATCGACGCGCGCGTCTCCCCCGGGTCGGCCTTCGCGTCGCCGACGAGGCCGGCGACGTGGTGCGTGAACTCCATCAGGTGCGCCACGGCCGTGTGGAAAGAGAACGTCTCGAAGTCGTGTGTCACCGTCTTCACGGCGATGTGGCGCTTGCGGGCCGCGGGCGTGTCGGGCGCAGACGGGGCGAGAGGCGCGGTGCCGTGCGCCTTCAGGTAGTTCTCGACCAGCGCCTTCACGCGGTAGAGGAACCGCTCCGGGCCGGCGATCTGGTCGTCGCTCCACTCGGCGTCCGACTCGGGCGGGCCGAGGAAGAGGACGTAGGCGCGGACGGCGTCGGCCCCCTTCGCCGCGATGAGCGGGTCGAGCGAGACCGCGTTCCCGCGGGACTTCGACATCTTCTCGACGCGCCCGCCCGGGGACATCTTCGTGATCATCCCCTGGTTGAAGAGGGCCGAGAACGGCTCCTCGAACGAGACGAGGCCGAGGTCCTTCATCACGCGCGCGAAGAAGCGGGCGTAGAGGAGGTGGAGGATCGCGTGCTCGATCCCGCCGATGTACTGCGTCACCGGCGCCCAGCGCGCGATCACGGCCGGGTCGAAGGGACCCCGGTCGTTCGACGGGTCGAGGTATCTCAGGTAGTACCAGGACGAGTCGACGAACGTGTCCATCGTGTCGGTCTCGCGCCGGGCCTCGCCGCCACACCTCGGGCACGGCGTCTTCAGGAACGCCTCGACCTTCTCGAGCGGGTTTCCGCCCTTCCCCGTGAACGGCGCGTCCTTCGGGAGGAGGACGGGGAGCTGGTCGTCGGGCACCGGTACCCAGCCGCAGGCCGGGCACTTCACCATCGGGATCGGCGTCCCCCAGTAGCGCTGGCGCGAGATGAGCCAGTCGCGGAGCCGGTAGCGGACGCGGGCCCCGCCGATGCCGCGCTTCGCCGCCTCCGCGGCGATCGCTTCGCGTCCCGCTTCCGACGTCAGCCCGTCGTACGGCCCGGAGGCCGTCATCGTTCCCTCGCCCGAGAAGCAGGCGTCCGACGGGTCGGCCCCCTCGGGCCGACGGATCACCTCGCGGATCGGGAGACCGTACTTCTTCGCGAACTCGTGGTCGCGCTCGTCGTGCGCCGGGACGGCCATGATCGCGCCCGTGCCGTATCCGGCCAGGACGAAGTTCGCCATCCAGATCGGCATCTCCTCGCCCGTGAACGGGTTGATCGCGTACGCGCCGGTGAAGCGGCCGTCCTTCTCGGCCCCTTCGGCCTCGCGCTGGACGCGGTCCTGGCCCCGGATCGTCTTCACCCACTCCTCGAGAGCGGCGCGGTCGGGATGCCCTTCGAGGAGGCGCGGCACGGCCGGGTGCTCGGGGGCGAGGACCATCGCGGTCGCGCCGTAGACGGTGTCGGGGCGCGTCGTGAAGACCTGGAGCCGCTCGCCGAGCTTCGGCACCTCGAACTCGAGGTCGGCGCCGACGGAACGGCCGATCCAGTTCCTCTGCATCGTCCGGACCTTCTCGGACCAGCTCCCGAGCTGGTCGAGCCCGGCGAGGAGGCTGTCGGCGTACTCCGTGATCTTCAGGAACCACTGCTCCAGCTCGCGCTGCTCGACGGCGCTCTTGCAGCGCTCGCACGTCCCGCCCTCGGCCTGCTCGTTCGCGAGGACCGTCTGGCAGGAGGGGCACCAGTTGACCGTCCCCTTCTTCCTGTAGGCGAGCCCCTTCTCGAGCATCCGGAGGAAGAACCACTGGTTCCAGCGGTAGTACTCCGGCTCGCAGGTGGTGACTTCCTTCGTCCAGTCGTAAAGGACGCCCCACCCGGCGAACTGCTCCTTCATCGCGGCGATGTTCGCGAGCGTCGACTCGCGCGGCGGAATGCCGCGCTGGATGGCGAAGTTCTCCGCGGGGAGGCCGAAGGCGTCCCACCCCATCGGGCAGAACACCTTCTCGCCCTTCTGCCGGAGGTACCGGTGGAGCGCGTCCGTCAGGAAGTAGGTCCGCGCGTGGCCGACGTGGAGCCGGTCCCCCGACGGGTACGGGAGCATGACGAGGAGGTAGGTCCCCTTCGCCGACGCGTCGTGCGTGTCGACGAAGGCCGCCTTGTCGGCGTCCCAGCGGGCCTGCCACTTCTTCTCGAGGGCGGTGCGTTCTTCTCTTGCGTCCATAAGGGACGCCGAGTGTAGCAACCGGGCGGGCCGGCTACGCCGCCGCGCCCGCCGCTTCGCCGAGCCGGCGCTCGACCTCGGCGGCGAGCCGCGAGAGCGGGAACCGGCGCGCCGCCGGGACGGCCCGGGCGGCGGCGTCGGGCATCCCCGCGATGACGGCCGACTCCGCCGACTCGCAGAGGACCGTCCCTCCGGCGAGCGCGATCGAACGGCAGCCCTCCGCGCCGTCGTCGCCCATGCCGGTCAGGACGACGCCGACGACGCGGCGCCCGAACGCGGCGGCCGCGGACGCGAAGAGGAGGTCGGCGGACGGGCACCACCGAACCGACGGGGCGTGGGGCCGTACGACCAGGACGGCGCGCTCCCCGACGTGCGAGAGCTCGAGGTGGGCCCCTCCCGGGGCGATCCAGACGACTCCGGGAGTCGCCTCCGCGCCGTGGATCGCCTCGCGAACGTCCCACCCGGTCCCGGACGCGAGCCGATGTGCGAGGGAGCGCGTGAAGGGCGGGGGCATGTGCTGCGCCACTCCGACGACCGCCTCCTGCGGCGGAAGGCCCGCGAAGAGCTCCCGGAGCGCCGGTGGTCCGCCGGTCGAAGCGGCGACGACGAGGGCGGGCGGGACGCCGAGGGCGACGGGAACGCGCCGGGCCCGGGGGATGCCCCCGCTCGAAGGGGGCGCCCCGGAACGGATCGAGCGTCGCACGAGGCTCTCGATCGACAGGTGGCGGACGCCTTCGACGACCTCCGCGAGCCGCCTCTTCCAGCGCGCCAGGCTCTCCGGCTGCGACCCCGCCTTCGGGATGACCTCGAGGGCGCCCGCCTCCAGCGCGGCGAGGGCGCTCCGCTCCTCCTGGTCGGCCGAGATGACGACGACCGGCATCGGCCGGTTCGCCATGATCCATCGGAGGACGGCGTGCCCGTCCATGCCCGGCAGGCCGAGGTCCAGGGTGACGAGGCCGTAGTCGGTCGTCAGGAGTCGCCGGATCGCCTCTTCCCCGCTGCCGACCGAGTCGACTTCTGTGATCGCGTTCGAGGCGCGGAGCGCCTCCACGATCCGGAGCCTCTGGTAGGCGGAGTCCTCGACGACCAGGACTCTCACTCCCTCACCTCCGGTAGACGACGTCGTTCGCGAGGCGCACGAGCGTCAGCGCCGAGGAGGCGACGGCGAGGGCGTCGCTGGCGCCGAGGAGGATGTACCCCCCGGGCTTGAGGCGCGAGGAGAGGACGTCGACGACGCGGGACCGCGCCTCTTCGTCGAGGTAGATGAGGACGTTGCGGCAGAGGATCACGTCGAAGCGCGTGCCGAAGGCCGGCTCGTCCAGGATCGAGCGCGTCTCGAAGAGGACGGGGGCGGCGAGATGGGGCTTCAGCCGGAAGAGCCCCCCGGGGGCGGCTTCGAAATGCTCGCGGCGTCTCTCCGGGGAGGTCGCGCGGAGCGACTGGGGTCCGTAGACCGCCGTCCGGGCTCGTCGCACGTGAGACGGAGAAAGGTCCGTCCCGAGGATCCGCACCTTTCGGACGGGAAGGATCCCTTTCTCGTGAAGGACGATCGAGAGGCTGAAGGCCTCCTCGCCGGTCGCGCAGCCGGCCGACCAGACGTCGAGGGCCCCGTCCTGGCCGGCCGCCAGGAGCCTCTCGGGCGCGATCTCCTCGGAGAACGCCTTCAGGCTGGCCGGGTCCCGGAAGAAGTACGTCTCTCCGACGACGACCGCGTCGAGGAGCCGGCCGAAGAGGGGCGAGTCCTGGGGCTCGTTCCGGAGCCGGCCGTAGAGCTGGTAGAACGACCCGGCGCTCCTCGCCTCGGCCGCCAGGCGGCTCTCGACCCGGACTCTCTGCGAATCGGAGACGACGAAACCCGTGCGACGCCGCAGGAGGTCCTGGTAGAGGCGAAAGACCGTCTCGGCCAGCTCCAGCGGGCGGCTCGTCACGTCGACCTCTGGCTTCGTTCCGCCCGGGCCGCGGCGGCCAGGGCGCGCGCCCAGCGTCTTTCCGCGCGGGCCGGCGCGTGCATCCAGGCCCGGCGGCAGGCCTCGGGAGAGAGCCGCGCGAGGACCTCCGCCGCCTCGTCCGCCTCGGCGGGAGCCGTCTCCTGCGAGAGGACGAGCGTCAACGGATCCACCATCGACTCGTCGGCAATCCGGGAGGCGGCCAGGAGGAGGGACCTGAGGACCGCCCGGTCCGACTCGGTGACGAGAGCCGTCGCGACGGCCGCGGAGAGGGCGGAACGCCCGCCGCCGGCCGGCCTGCGGGCGATCGTCTCGGCCGCGGCCGCCCGCACCTCCGCGCGCTCGTCGGCGAGGGCCGTGGCGAGCGCCTCGGCCGCAACCGTCTCGTCGGCCACGGAGAGGGCGCGGACCGCCGCGCAGGCCGTCTCCGGGTCCTCGTGCCCGAGCGCGGCCACGGCGCTCCGGGCCGCTTCCGCGTCGCCGGTCCTCTCGATCTCCTCGAGCGCCGCGATGCGGACGGCCGGCTCCTGCACGAGCATCTCTTCCACGAGGCGGGGACGCTCGGCGCCGGCCAGCGCGACCACCGCCGCGCCGGCGGCCGCGGCGGCGGCCGGGTCGTCCACGAGGAAGACCAGGCCGTCTCTCCACGTGACGCCCGGGAGCGCCTCGCCCCGCTCGGCCCGAAGGGCAAGGCCGCGAAGCGCCGCGGCCCTCACGCTCGCGTTCTCGTCGGAGAGGCACGCCACGATCTCGTGCGAGCCGATCCGGTGTCCCCGCGCGGCCGCGGCGACGGCCGCCTCGCGCACCGCGGGGTCGGGCGTCGAGAGGGCGCCGCGAACGGCCGCTTCGACGTCCGCGCCGTCCGCCGCGCCGAGCGCGGCGAGCGCCGCGACGCGTCCCGGTCCGTCCGGGCCGCCCGCGCGGTCGAGGAGGGCCCGTCTCCGTTTCGGAAGACGGTCGAGCGGCTCGCCCGACTCGTCGCTCGCCAGCGCCAGCGCGGCGGCCAGGGCCGTCTCGGGATCGTCCTCCGCGAGGACGTCGATCAGGTCGGGAACCGGGACCAGCCCGGCCGGCACGCACGACAGGACCGCCGCCTTGACCGTCGCGGAAGGGTGGACGAGAAGCGGCAGGAGCGTCGGCGCCTCCGGGCCTCCGCGGTGCGCGTCGAGGAGCTCGAGAGCGGGCTCGGGGTCCGCGACCTGGAGGACGCAGAGGAGCGCCTCCTCGCGCCGGGTTCGCGGAAGCGCCCGGAGCGCGGCGTAGCCGTCGCGGAACGGCCCGTGGGTCACGATCGCGAGGGCGGCGCCCGGGAGGTCGAGGAGGGCGAGGACGTGCGCGGCGTCGGTCCGGAGCGCGGCGTCCTCCTCCGGGTCCTCGAGGAGCGCGACGAGCGTCGCGCCGGCCCCGGGCCAGAGCGGGCGGAGGCCGGCGAGCGTCGTGGCCGACGCGGACTCGAGCGCCGCGCGCAGGGCGGAAAGGAGGAAGACGTCGACCTCGCCCGCGGCGGCGCGCCGGAGGAGCGGCTCGCCAGCGACGGGAGATCGAAGGCGCGCGAGCGCGTGCAGCGCGCCGTGGCGCAGGTTCGCGTTCGAAAGGAGCGGCAGGATTCGCGGCGCGATCTCGGGGTCCCCGACCTCGCCGAGCGCCTCGAGCGCGTGGACCTGGAGCCAGAGGTTCCCCTCCTCGAGGGCGGCGAGCAGCGGGGCGATCGCCTCTCTCCGGCCCGTCCGGCCGAGCGCGAGGAGGAGCGCCGCGCGGGCATTCGGGTCCCCTTCCCGTCGCGCCGCGGCCTCGATGGCGGTGACCGTCTCGAGGCCGGGAGCCGGACCGGGGAGCGCCGCCGCCGCCGAGATGCGGACGTCTGCGGACGGGTGCTGGAGCGCGCCGAGGAGGACGGCGCGTCCCGCCGCCCCTCCCTTCACGAGGAGGGCGAGGCCGGCCGCGCGGTGTCCGGCGTCGTCGTCGTCGGCGAGGGCGACGGCGCACGCCGACGCCACGCGCGGCGTGAACCGCCGTCCGAGCCCCGCCACGGCCCGCTCCCTCACGCGGTAGTCCTCGTCCTTCAGCAGGGCGAGAAGGGCCGACTCGGCCTCCTCGCCCGGGACGCGCGCCAGCTCGCCGGCGGCGTTCCACCTTTCGGCGGCGTCCTTCGAAGCGGCTCGGGCCGCGAGGTCCCGGGTACGGTCGTCGCTCATCGTTCGCCTCTCGCCGCGAGCCGGTCGACGTCGAGGAGAGAGAGGAATCCTTCCTCCTCCGCGACGACCCCGTGCAGCGCTCCCCGCCCCGGAGGCGGCGGCGCGACCCGACCGACGGGATAGCTCTCGACGCCGTCGATCGAGTCGACGAGGAGCGCGTGGTCCGACCCGTAGAGGACGACGACCAGCGGCGCCGGCTTCGCGGGCGCGTGCGGAAGGCCCATCGCCACGGCGACGTCGATCACCCCGAGCGCTTCTCCCCGGACCAGGGCGACGCCGCTCCACTCCGGCGGCGCACCGGGCAGGGGCGCGATCCGTCTCGGGCGGGCGGCCTCTCGCACGCGGTCGAGCGGCACGGCGAAGCGCTCTCCGCCCGCGCGGAAGGCCAGGAGGAGGCCTTCGTCGCTCACGCGGCCCTCCCCTCCGCAGGCCCGCCGTGGATCCTCGCGATCAGCGCCCCCGCGTCGAGCGCGAGCGCGATCTCGCCTCCCGGCACCTCGGCGGCGCCCGAGATCTCCTTCGGCCGTGGGACCGAGTCGGCGAGCGGCTTCACGAGAAGGTCCCAGACCCCTTCCACGGCGTCGACGACGAGGGCCGCGGCCCGCCGGCCATCCTCGGCGACGACGACCGGCTCCGCGCCGCCGGCGCCCGCCTGTCTCGGCAGGCCGAACAGCGTGTCGAGGCGCGCCAGCGGCAGGGCCTCGTCCCCGTCGCGGAAGCACGCCCTGCCGTCGACGATCTCGGCGCCCCCGGAGGCGGCCTGGAGCGTCCGCCTCACGTTCTCCCCCGGGAGAGCGAACCAGACCTCACCCACCCTCACGACGAGCGATTCCAGAAGGACGAGCGTCATCGGGACGACCACCTCGAACGTCGTTCCCGATCCCGGGGCCGACTGCACCGAGACCCGCCCGCCGAGAGCGGCCAGCTTCTCCCGCACGACGTCCAGCCCGACGCCCCGCCCCGAGATCTCCGAGACCTCCCGGGCCGTCGAGAATCCGGCCTTGAACAGCAGGGTGAACGGGTCGGCGGGATCGGGGTCGGACGGACCGAGGAGGCCCGTCTGACGGGCCTTCGCGACGATGCCCGCCGCGTCGACGCCCCGGCCGTCGTCGGAGAACGTCAGCACGACCTCGCGCCCTCTCGGCGCCACGGTGAGCGCGACGCGGCCCCGGCGCGGCTTCCCGGCCGCGGCCCGCTCCTCGGGCGACTCGATCCCGTGGTCGAGGGCGTTTCGAAGGATGTGGAGGAGGGGGTCGCCCAGCTCGTCGGCGAGGACCTTGTCGATCTCCGTCTCGACGCCCTGCACGACGAAGTCGGCCTCTCTCCCGAGCGCGGAGGCCGTCCGCGCGAAGGCCCGCGCGAGCCGGGTCGTCAGCGTCTCCACCGGAACGAGGCGGAGGGCGAGCGCCGCCGGCCCGAGCGTCGCGACGAGACGGTCGAGCCGGGAGAACGCCCGCTGCGCCTCGAACCGGGCGCCGCGGTCCGTCGCCCCGGCGAGGGCCTGCCCGAGGGCCCGTCCCAGGGCCGACCGGGCGAGCGCGAGCTCGCCGGCCAGGTCGACGAGAGAGGCGACCTTCTCGAGCGGGACCCGGACGACGCCCCGTGCGACCTGCGGGGCGGCCTCCAGGCCCGTCTCGACGGCGGCCGGTGGCTCCGGAAGCGCCGCGGCGGGCGGCGGCGCGGACGCGCCGGCCGAGAGCGTCACCACGTTGCGCGCCGCGCATCGGGCGCCGAGCGCCGCCACGTCGCATCCGGGCGGCAGCGCCACGAGGAGGCGAAACGCCATCCGGGCCGGATCGGCCGCGGTGCCGGGAAAGGTCCCGATCAGCTCCCCCGCGGCCGACGCCTCGTTCATCGCGTTCCGGAGTCCGGCGTCGAACGAGTCGAAATCGAGGTCGAGCTCGACGAGGACGAGCGCCTTCCCCCGCCTTCCGGCCTCGGACGCGCGATGCCTCTCGTAGTCGGAGAGCGTGGCGTCGAGCTCGGGCGGCAGCGCTGGCCGCACGGCCTCGCTCGGCTCCTCGACGCGTGCGAGCGCCTCGAGACGGCCCTTCAGGGACGTCTCGAGAGCCGGCGCCTCCTCGCCCGCCGCGACCCGGGCCACGAGTCCGGAGAGCGCGCCGAGCCCCTCGCGGATGGCGCCGCGGACGGCCGCCGACGGAGGGACCCGCCCCATCCGGAGGTCGTCGAGCAGAGCCTCGAGCGCGTGGGCGGCGTCGGCGACGCCGGCGTAGCCGACCATCCCCGCCACTCCCTTCAGGGAGTGGACGGTCCGGAAGAGCGCGTTGACCCTCTCGGGGCGCGGATCGTCCGCGTCCGCGTCGAGGGCGTCGATCCCGCACCCGGCCTCCTCGAGGAGCATCTCCGCCTCGGCCAGGAACTCGCCGGAGAACGCGCCGCCCGGCTTCTTCGGGCGGGTCACGGCTCCTCCGGCGCCTTCGATCCCAGGACCTCCCCGAGGACCCGGTCGAACGTCTCGACGTCGAACGGCTTCCCGAGATAGCCGTCGGCCCCCGCCTTCCTCGCCCGCGCGGCGTCCTCCGCGTCGCGCTCCGTCGAGACCGCGATCACCGGCAGGGCGCTCTGCTCCGGGCGGGAGCGGATCATCCGGATCAGCTCGAGGCCCGAGAGCGTCGGCATGTTCACGTCGGTCAGGACGAGGTCGATCGGTGAGCGCGGCAGCTCCCGGAGCGCCTCGAAGCCGTTCTCCGCTTCGACGACGTCGACCTTGTGCCCCGTGCGCCGCGCCCAACCTTCGAGGGCCTGCCGGACCAGGAGACGAGCGGGTCCGGAATCGTCGACGACGAGGACGTGTCGACGGGTCGGTCCCGGTCCGGTCACGGCTGCCGCCCTCCCGGCTGGAGGTCCACGGCCTCGACGACACGGATGCGGGGGCGGGCCAGCGTGCCGTCCTGCGCCTTCCACGCGAGGGAAGGACCCCGGGAGAGGATCGACAGTCCGAAGCCTTCGGGCGGAGCCGCCGGCAGGGCCAGGTGGCGCGCCGTGAGCATGTTCGCGAGGCCCCCCGGGTCCGACGGGACCCATCCGAGTCCCGGCACGTAGACCTCGATCCAGCGGTGTCGCACGCCGCTGATCGTGTCGCTGTAGTGCTCCTGCGAGTTGTCGGTCAGCTCGTCCGGCGTACGGGCGGTCAGGATGCCGGTCACCTGTCGGACCGGGATCCCGCCGCGGCGGAGGAGGTCCGCCGCGAGGAGCGATCGGCCGACGCACGAACCCCTCCGGCTCCGGTGGCAGGAGGCGGCCGACTCCTCGAGGAGGCTCGGCGACTCGTATCGGATCCGCTTCGAGACCCAGGCGACGACCCGCTCCACGGCCTCGAGCTGCGTGGTCGCTCCCCGGAGAAGGATCCGGGAGAGGTCCTCCAGCTCGTCGTCGGCGTCGAGCGGCTCGGCCAGGAGCACCCTCGCCTCGGCCGGGAGCGTCCTCGGGTCGATGGGATAGGGCGCCGTGTCGCGCAGGGGCGCCCCGTCCACCTCGACCGTCGCCAGGAGCGTCCGTCCGTCGGGCGAAGAGAGCGCCACGCGGTATCCGGGCGCCTCGACGGCGCGGACGGCGCGCCACGGCTCCGGGCCCTCGACACGGTACCGGGCGGTCTCCACGGCGACGCGTCCGGGGTCGCCGCCCCTCTCGGGGCCCGAGAGGAGGAGGAGCACGGCCGCCAGGAGCGCCGCGGTCATCGGCTCCCGGCCGGCGCCGGCCTCGTACGCCGGGGCGACGCCTCGCGCGCCCCGAAGAGATTGCGGCGGATGCCGTCGAGGACGCCGTTGATGAACGGCGCGGACGACGGCGTGGAGAACTTCTTGGCGATCTCGACCGCTTCGTCGATGACGACCGGGTCCGGGGTCTCGTCCTCGTGCAGCAGCTCGTAGAGCGCGACGCGGAGGAGGTTCCGGTCGACGACCGGCATCCGGCCGAGCCGCCAGTGGTCCGACTGCTTCCCGAGGAGCTCGTCCAGCTCCGCGAGCCGGCCGAGCGTGCCGAGGACGAGGCGCGAGGCGTATTCCTGCACCTCGGGCACGGCGTTCCGGTACTCGTCCGTCCGGGCGAACATCTCCTCGGGCGACGTCCCGGCGATATCCCGCTGGTAGAGGAGCTGAAGCGCCAGCTCCCGGGCCCGCCGCCTCCGGCCGCTCACGGCGACCCCTACCGGACCGGCGCGCCCGCCCGCAGCCGCGCGCGGAGGTCCGCCAGCTCGACGGCGGCCGTCGCCGCCTCGAACCCCTTGTTGCCCCCCTTCGCGCCGGAACGCTCGAGCGCCTGCTCGAGCGAGTCGCACGTCAGGACGCCGAACGTGATCGGGAGGTCGAGCTCGAGCCCGACCTGGAACACTCCCTTCGCGACCTCGGTCGCGACGTAGTCGAAATGCGGGGTGCCGCCCCGGATGACGGCGCCGAGCGCGACGAGGGCGTCGAAGCCCCCGACCTTCCCGAGGTCGCGCAGCGCCAGGGGGATCTCCCAGGAGCCCGGCACCTTCACGACGGTGACGGCCCCCTCGGCCGCGCCGAGCCGCCGGAAGGCGTCGAGCGCGCCGTCGAGGAGGCGGGAGACGACGATGTCGTTGGTCCGGGAGGCGACGATGCCGAACCGCCGGCCGTCGGCGCGAAGCTGGCCCTCGAGCACGTTCATGACCGTCTCAGTCTAGCAGAGAGAAGCGCGTCGCCGGACGCCCGGAGGCGGCCCCCGCGGCGCCCCGAAGCCGCTCGGCGAGCGGCGCGGCGAGGGCCGCGCCGAAGCTCTCGGCATAACGCTCCAGCAGCTCGTCGAGGACCCAGCGCCGCGACTGCGGCCCGAGCGTCTCCAGGCAGAGAACCGCCGCCACGGCGCCCACCCTTCCCGCCTCCTCCCACGGGAGGCCGCGCAGCCGGGAGGCGACGAGACCGGACCGGAAAGCGTCGCCCACGCCCGTCGGATCCAGCGCCTCGGTCCGGAGCTTCGCGGCCGGGATCCGGACCGTCCGGGCGCCCCCCGGCTCCTCCGGCGAGCCGCCCCGGAGGGCGATCGTCGCCCCCTCCTCTCCGCGGGTGATGACGAGGACGGGGACCTTCGCGGCGAGCTCCGCCTCCGACAGCCCCGTCTTCTTCTCGATCACGCCGAGCTCGTACTCGTTGCCGATGAGCATCGCGGCCCCTTCCAGCCCGGCGAGCAGGTCGTCGCCGTCGAGGCGCGCCACCTGCTGGCTCGGGTCGTAGACGAAGGGGATACCGAGCTCGCGGCACTCCGCCGCGTGCTGGCGCATCGCCGTCGGGTCGCTCGGGCAGATGAGGGCGAGCGCGACCGAGCCCGGCTCGAACGAACGGAACGTCAGCTCCGACGCCCTCGCCATCGCGCCGGCATAGAACGTCGCGATCTGGTTCTGCTCGAGGTCCGTCGAGACGAAGAACGACGCCGTGAAGACGTCGTCGCAGAGCTTCATCCCGGAGACGTCGCACCCCTGCTCTCCGAGCCAGCCGCGGTAGTCGGCGGCGTCCTGCCCCGCCGTCGCGAAGATCGCGGGGGTCATGCCGAAGAGCGCCAGTCCGTACGCGATGTTCGGAGCGACTCCGCCGCGGACGCGGCGCATCTCGTCCACGAGGAACGAGACCGACAGCCGGTGCATCCGGTCCGGGACGACGACGTCCTGGAACTTCCCGGGGAAGCGCATCAGGTAGTCGAACGCCACCGAGCCGGTGACGACGACCTTCGGGTTCGTGCTCATCTCCAGTACCTTTCCATCAGCAGCGCGAGCCGCGCGCGGGTCGCCGGCGGGATCGCCCCCGGCGCGGTCAGGACGGCGTAACGCATCGCGCCGTCGCAGTCGGGAGGGCGTTCCGGATCGAGGGAGGCGACGGCGCGGCCGAGGACGCGGTCGGCGGTCTCGGCGTTCTTCCGAAGGACGGCGAGAACGGCTTCCACCGAGACCGGCGCTTCCTCCTCGTGCCAGCAGTCGTAGTCGGTCACGAGGCACATCGTGGCGTAGTCGATCTCCGCCTCGCGGCAGAGCTTCGCCTCGGTCGCGTTCGTCATTCCGATCACGTCGACGCCCCAGGAGCGGTAGAGGCGGGACTCGGCGAGCGTCGAGAACTGCGGCCCTTCCATGCAGAGGTACGTCCCGCCGCGATGGGCGACGGCTCCCGTCTCCGCCGCCGACCGGGCCAGCGCCTCGACGAGGTATCGGGAGACCGGGTGCGAGAACGAGACGTGGGCGACGCACCCCTCGCCGAAGAACGTCGACGCCCGCCCCTTCGTCAGGTCGAGGAGCTGGTCCGGCAGGACGATGTCCGTCGGCCGGTACTCGAGCTTCATGGAGCCGCAGGCGGACGAGGAGACCAGGTAGGAGCAGCCGAGCTTTCGGAAGCCCCAGACGTTCGCGCGGTAGGGCACCTCGGACGGCAGGAGCCGGTGGCCCCGCCCGTGGCGCGCGAGGAACGCGACCGGGACGCCCGAGAGCTCGCCGAGGACGAACGCGTCCGACGGCGCCCCGAACGGCGTCTCGAGCGTCCGTTCCTCCTCGACCGTCAGGCCGGGGAGCGCGTAGAGGCCCGACCCGCCGACGAGGCCGATCCGCTTCCTCAACCGACCCTCCGGCGGACTTCCTCCTGGACGTCCAGCGCGAGCTTCAGCGCCGCGCGGCCGGCCTCGCCCGTCACGGCCGGCTCGGTCCGCGCGCGGCAGGCCTCGAGGAAGGCGCCGTCCTCGGCCGTGAGCGGGTCCGCGGGGACCACCGACACCGGCCACTCCATGATCCGGGGCGGTCCGCTCATCCGGTCCAGCCGGTACGCCGTCACGTCCCGCTTCTGGGTGTCGATCGAGAAGTACCAGTCGGGCTGGAAGAATCGGAACTTCCGCGTCTTCTCGGTCGAGACGCGAGAGGCGGTCAGGTTCGCGACGCAGCCCCCCTCGAACTCCAGCCGGATCGACGCGATGTCGACCTTCTTCGAGAGGATCGGGACCCCGACCGCGTGGATCGCCGTCACCGGCTTCTTCACGATCTCGAGCGCGATGTCGAGGTCGTGGACGAGGAGGTCGAGGACGACGTCCACGTCGAGCGCCCGCGGCACGAAGACCCCGAGCCGGTGCGCCTCGATGAACTTCGGCTCCGTCACGAGCGGGAGGACCGCGACGACCGCCGGGTTGAACCGCTCGATGTGTCCGACCTGGAGGATCCGCCCTTTCGCCCGCGCGATCGAGATGAGGCGGTCCGCCTCCTCGAGCGTCACCGTCATCGGCTTCTCCACCAGGACGTCGGCGCCCCCCGAGAGAAGCTCCTCGGCGACCTCGGCGTGCGTCGAGGTCGGCGTCGCGACGACGACGGCGGTGGCGCCCCGGTCGAGCAGCTCCTTGACGGAGCGGCACCGGACGAGGCCGGAGGCGCCGTGCTTCGCCTCGATCTCGGCGGCGGTGGCGTCGTTCGCCTCGACGAAGCCGACGGGTTCGGAGAAGGGAAGCTCGGTGAGGATTCGTGCGTGGTGGCGCCCCAGGTAGCCGCAGCCGGCGATGCCGGTCCTGATCTTGTCGGACATCAAACCCGGGAGTTTATCGGAGCGGCCTCGATCCCGACGAGATCGAGGAGCTGGACCAGTCGCTCGACGCGTTCGGCGTCGCCGTGTCCGAGGCCGACGAAGCGCACCGGCGCCGCGGCGCCCGCCGCCGCGTCGAAGCGCGAGTCTCCGACGAAGAGGCAGTCGGAGAGCGGCACGCCGACACGCTCCGCGGCGAGGCGGACGACGGCGGGGTCGGGCTTCCCCGCTCCCGCCTCGTCGGCCGAGGCCGTCGCGTCGAGGAGCGGAAGCAGCCCGTGAAGCGCGAGGACCTTCCGGGCGAGCGGCGCCGTCGTATTCGTCGCGACGGCGGTCCGGATCCCCCGACGCCTCAGCGTCGCGAGGACCTCGGCCGCCTCCGCGTTCGGCCGGATCTCTCCGAGGTGCGCTTTGAAGAGCCGGGCGTAGGCCGCGTCGATCTCCGCGACGCGCCGCTCGGGCATGTAGGCGTCGCGGTCGGCCGCAGCGCCGTTCCCGTAGATCGCGTCGAACTCGGCCCGGGAGACCGCGGGGTGCCCGAAATGGGTCAACGTCTCGTTGAAGACCGAGAACCAGGCGTCCTCCGAGAAGACGAGGACGCCGTCCATGTCGAAGAGGACCGCGCGGACGGGAGCGGACAAGGGCACCTCCGGGCGGCGGATCATCGCAGAGGGCGAGAGGCCGGGCCCCCGGCGACGGCGCCGAGAACGCCGGATCGAGCAACCTCCCCGGCCGGTCGAGGAGGCGGTCCGTGCTCTTCCGAGAACGTGGCCTCGTTCGCGGCCGCCGTCGATCCTGCCGGACCGTGGGTCTCTCCGGTGTCGGCCTGGTGGGAGGGTCCGGCGTCCCCCGCCTCGACCGGGCTGCGCGCTTCAGCCCGCACCCGCAATCCCGAAGGCGTCGGCCAGACAGTGCGTTGCTCTCCGGCACAGCTTCCCCTCGCAGCCGCCGCACGGCGCGCCGATCGACCGGGCCCGTGGCCCCCGGAGCCCGGCGCGGGCGGGGTTCGTCGGTCCGAGGATCGACAGCGACTCGGCGCCGAGGAGGGCCGCGATGTGCCCGGGCCCCGTGTCCGCCGTGACGACCTGCTCCGCCGCGAGGGCGAGCCCCAGGCTCCCCAGGAGCGGCATCGAGCCGGCGCAGTTCAGGATCCCCTCCCGCCCTGGCCGATAGCCCGCGAGCCGTTCGTCTCCGAGGAGGACGAGCGGCGGACCGGGCCAGCGTTCGAGCCACTCCGGCGGGATCGACCGGGCCCGACCGGACGACATGGGGAAGGCTGCCGTGAACCGTTGCGGGAGGCCGAGCCGCTCGGCTTCCCGGGATCCGGCGGCCCGCAGGCGCGCGGCCAGCGGGACGAGTCCGCGCTGCGCCTCCTCCCAGCCTTCGCAAACCGACGCCCCGAGCGCCTCGACCGCGCGCGCCGTGTTCTCGATCGCGTGGGGCGTCCGCCGGCGGTCGTACATCGGCACCCGGCGGTGCAGCCACGGCCAGCGGCCCCGACCGACGCGGTGATCCGCCCCGCTCCAGACGGTCCAGAGCGAGGAGCGGAGGAGCCCCTGGAGGTCGACGACGAGCTCGTAGCGCCGCGCGACGAGGAGCGCGGCGACGCGCTCTCGCTCGGCGAGGAGCTCGGCCCAGCCCGCCGAGAAGGCCCCTCGGACGTCCACGACGACCGTCTCCGCGACCCACGGCAGCTCGGCGACGAACGGCGCCGCCGGCGGCTCGACGAGCCAGTCGATCTCCGCGCGCGGGAAGCGCCGCGCGAGGGCCGCCACCGACGGGACGGAGTGCGCGACGTCCCCGAGAGAGGAGAGCTTGACGACGAGGAGCCTCAAGGGCCCCATTCTCGCCTCGCGAGAGGCAGGCGTCGTCGTCCGGTCGGAGTAACCTCGGCCGTGCCCCGCGTCGCCGTCGTCGTCGCCACCTGTCGCCGGCCGGCGCTCCTCGCCGAGGCCCTGTCCTCCATCGCGGCGCAGACGTTCCGCGACGTCGACACGGTCGTCGCGGAGGACGGCGGCACGGAGGAGACCGCTCGCCTCGTCGCCGCGTCGGGCGCGCCCGGCGCCCGGCACGTTCCGCTGGCCTTCTGCGGAAGGCCCGGCAGAGTGCGGAACGAGGCCCTCCGCCGCGTCTCGGCCCCCCTCGTCGCGTTCCTCGACGACGACGACCTCTGGCTTCCCCGCAGGCTCGAGGCGCACGTCGCCGCTCTCGAGGCCGTTCCGGCCGCCGGGCTGGTCTTCGGCCCCGTGCAGCGCTTCGGTGACGAGGAGGGCACGTGGCCCCGGCACGTTCCCCCGCGCGTCGACCTCGCCCGGCTTCTGCGAGGGAACTGTGTCCCGCTCTCCTCCGTCCTCGCGCGCCGGGACGCGCTCGAACGGGCCGGCCTCTTCCCCGACAGGGCCGAGCTGGCCCAGGACTACGAGCTCTGGCTCCGCGTCGCGCGATCGCACGTTCTCGTCGGGCACCCCGAGCCCCTGGTCCGCTACCGCGTCCACACGGGCGGGATCAGCCGGAAGAAGGCCCTCGAGGTCGAGGCACTCTCCGCGATCCTCACGCGCCTGGAATCGGAGTGGGACCTGCCGCCGCGGCTCCTCGCCCCCGCACGCCGCGGCCTTCTCCGATCCCGCGCCCGGCTCGCCGCCGGCCTGCGGGAGGCGGTCCGGCTCCGCGCCCTCTCTCTCGCGCCGGGACCGTTCCTTCGCGGCTGAGGCCGCGTCGAGCGGGGCGAGACCCGTCGTTCGTCCGGCTCGGACTCCTCCGAGTCAGCCGACGCCGAGCCAGTCGACCACGTCCTCCAGGTGACGCCGCGCGTCGAGCGACGGCCGGAGGCCGAGGGCGGCCTCCCGGAGCTCTGCGCGCCGGACCGGGCTCGCGACCTCCTCGATCGCCCGGGCGAGCCCCTCGGTGTCCCTCGGATCGTCCACGACGATCGCCGCCCCCGTCGGCCCGAGCCTCTCGACGGCGCCGTTCCTCCGGGTCGTGATCACCGGGACTCCGCAGGCGGCCGCCTCGAGACAGGCCAGCGAGCAGGGGTCCAGGAACGTCGGGTGGAGAAGGCCGGTCGACGCGCGAAGCCGTCGAACGACGTCCCCCGGAGAGAGCGGGCCTTCGAACGACACCGCCTCCGCGACCCCGAGGCGGGCGGCGACGCGGCGCCACGCGTCGCGGGGTCCCCGCCCAACGACGGACAGCCGGGCGGCGAGTCCACGTCTCCTCGCGACGGCCACGGCCCCGAGCGCGGAACGCAGGCCCTTCAGACGGGGGTTGTGGGCGAGGAAGAGGAGCTCCCCGTCGGGTCCCGGTCGGAAGCCCTCCGGATCCGGCGAGAAGAGCTCGAGATCCACGCCGGGCGGCGCCACCCGGATCGCCCCGTCGGGTACGCCGAGGACGCGGAGGCGGCTCCTCTGCGCCTCCGTCCAGACCATGATCTGCGGGCAGGCGCCCCCGAGGGTTTCGCGCTCGCAGCGGAGGAGAAGCCGGCGTCGCCGGTTGAGGGCCGTCCCGAGGCCGAACAGCGCGCGCCGCGCCCCCTGCATCGACTCGCGCTCCGCCTCGAGGGCGTCGGCGAAGAGGCCACCGTGCAGCTGGACGTGCGTCGCGAGCGCGACGAGCCTCGGCGCGAGGACGGGCCCCTCTCCGGGCTCGATCCTGCGAGCGGCGGCCGAAAGGAAACGCGCCTCGCCTCGCGCGCTCCCTCCCGGGGGAACGAGCGTCTCGACGGAGGACCCGATGCCCCTCCCGGCGCCCTCGCGACAGAGCACCCGGAGGCCGACCCCTCGCCGCACGAGCTCACCGCCCAGCGCGACGAGGTAGCCCTCCTGCCCTCCGCGAGAGGCGTCCCAGCGATCGACGAGGAAGGTCGCCCTGCTCGTTACGCCGTCATCGCATCTGCGCCGGTGGAGCTCCGCCATCGTTCCGTCGTCACTTCCCCGATCATGGCCGAGCGTCGCCGACCGTGTCACGCGCGGTCGCTTCTCAGGCCGCTGCACCTCTTCCGCGAGGGCCTCCTGTCGCGCCGCGAGCCGCCTCGTCCAGACAGGATTCACACTAGAATCGCCACCCCATGGGAAGGCACCACACGGCCCTCGTCGAACCCGGCGCACGGCTCGGGACCGGGCTGGAGATCGGGCCGTTCGCGGTCGTCGAGGCCGAGACGGCAATCGGCGACGGTTGCGAGCTCGGCGCCCACAGCGTCGTCAAGCGATACACGTGGATGGGCGCTCGCAACCGCGTCCACGAGGGAGCGATCCTCGGCGGCGAGCCCCAGGACCTCGGCTTCGGCGGAGGTCCGAGCCGCCTGGAGATCGGGGACGACAACCGGATTCGCGAGGGAGTGACGATTCACCGCGCGACGGCCCCCGGGGGCGTGACGCGGGTCGGCTCCGGCTGCTTCCTCATGGCGTACTCCCACGTCGCCCACGAGGACGTGATCGGCGACCACGTGATCCTGGCGAACAACGTCGCCCTGGCCGGGCACGTGCGGATCGACGAGAGGGCCTTCCTCTCGGGCGGGGTGGTGGTGCACCAGTTCTGCCGGGTGGGGCGCCTCGCGATGGTCGGCGGGAACACGAAGGTCATCAAGGACTGCCTCCCCTTCGTGATCACCGACGGCGTGCCGGCCCGCGCGCGCGGCCTGAACGTCGTCGGCCTCCGGCGGGCCGGCTTCACGGCTTCGCAGCTCCGGACGCTGAAGGAGGCCTACCGGCTGCTCCTGCGCTCGGGCCTGCCGCTCGCCGAGGCCCTCGAGAAGCTGGAGGCGCTCGGCGACCCTCTGGCGGACGAGCTGGGGGCCTTCGCGCGCGACTCGAAGCGGGGCTTCCACCGCTCGTCGCGCGAGATCGACCTCTCCTAGCAGGCTGGCCGCCGGCGTCCCCCGCCCGGCCGATGCGGCCTTGACGGACTGCGTGGCGTAACGGCATGGTCCGGCCACGGTGGACAGCTTCCCGCCCTCCGGGAGCCCGAGGGGCTTCGACACCGCGCGTGCGGCCCACCCGACTCGGGTGCTCCGAATCGAGGAGGTCGTCGACCTCCTCGAGCTGACGCACGCGGCGGAGGTGATCCGCGGGTACCGCGAGAGGATGCGCGCGGGGGACCTCTTCCCGCCGGTCTCCGTAGTGCGGCTCTTCGGGAAGTGGCTCGTCGCCGACGGGCACAAGCGCTACGTGGCGTGGACGGGGCTCGGAGAGACCGAGATCGTCGTCGAGGTCTGGCCGCTCCGGCGCTGGCTGGCCGACCAGGCTGGCCAGGCGAGGCGCAACGCGCGGAAGAACGGGAGGATCGCCGCCCGCCTCTTCGTCGACCCGCGCGAGTCGCTGCGATTGGCCCGAACCACGGCGGGGCACTGGCGGCGCGTGGCCCGCTCCCTGCTGCGGCGGGCCGGCCGGCGCGGCAGGCGAGCCGAGAGCCTTCCGGCGTGAGCGACGGGATCCTGGCACCGGGTGCCGGACGACGCCTGCTCCTGCGGATCGCGGGGGACGCGGCAGTCGAGCGTTCCCGATTCGCGGGGGCGGCGGTCGCGCTCGCGACGATGGCCGGCGCCCAGCTCCTCCTGACCTGGCTCGTCAAGGAGTGGCTGGAGGGGCCGCTCACGGGAGGCTCGCTCCTCCCCGTTCGCGCCCTGCTCCTCGAGGCCGCGGGCGCGACCCTCCTCCTCGCGGCGGCCGTGGTCCTCTCGCGCTACCTCGCGGCGAGCGTCAACCAGCGCCTCCTCGAGCGGCTGCGCGACCGCGCGGCACGGCGGGTCCTCGCGAGCCGGGCCCTCGAGGTGAGGGGCCGCCCGGCCGGCGAGCTCCTCTCGCGGATCTTCTCCGACGCCAGCAGCCTCTCGGGGTTCGTCGAGACCCTGCTGAAGAGGCTCGTCGGCGACGGCCTCGACGCCCTCGGCTCGATCGCCGTGGCCTTCCTCGTCGAGTGGCGCCTCGCCCTCGGGGCCGTCGTCCTGGCCCCCCTCCTCGGACTCCTTCTCGACCGCCTGGGACGCGTCGTGCGGCGCAAGGGGACCGTCGCCCAGAGGGAGCTGGGGGAGCTTCACGCCGTCTTCTCCGAGCAGCTCTCGGGCCTGACGACCATTCAGGGGTACGACGCGGCCGGGCGCGAGGCGGATCGCTTCGCGACGACGAACGCCACCTATCGCCGTAGCGTCCTTTCCGCCGAGCTCTGGTCCGCGACCGTCCTCGCCGCGATCTTCCTCGTGACGGGACTCGGCTTCCTCGGTGCGATCGGCTGGGGAAGCCGCCTCGCGCTCGCGAACGAGCTGACACCGGCGGGTCTCCTGGCGTTCTGCCTCTTCGCCGCCCGGACGGTCGAGCCGCTCCGGCGTCTCGCCGACGTCCACGCGACGCTCCAGCGGACCCTCGCCGCGGCCGCGCGGGTCTACGAGGTGATCGACTTCGGCTTCCTCGAGCGACGGGGCGGGACGCCCCTCCCGCGGCCCGTGCTGGGAAGGCTCGCGCTGGAAGGCGTCCGTTTCCGCCACGAGCCTTCGCGCCCGCTCCTGGAGGGAGTCGACCTCCGGGTCGCGCCGGGGGAGACGGTCGCCATCGTCGCGGCCAGCGGCGGAGGGAAGAGCACTCTCGCGGCGATCCTCGCCGGGTTCCTCTCGCCGGACGAGGGGAGGCTCGCGCTCGACGGCGTGGACCTTCGTGAGGCGGACCTTCGCGACCTGAGGCGCGCCGTGAGGCTCGTCGAGCAGGAGCCGTTCCTCTTCCGGGGGACGCTCGCGGACAACGTCCTCTTCGGCCGCCCGGAGGCGTCGCGTCGCGAGGTCGTCGAGGCGCTGGGCCTCTGCGGCCTCGAGAGCCTCGTCGCCGCGATCCCCGGCGGGATCGACGGGTCGCTGCTCGAGGCCGGGCGGAACCTCTCGGGGGGCCAGAAGCAGAGAATCGCCCTCGCGCGGGCCGTCCTCACCGACCCTCCGGTCCTGGTCCTCGACGAGGCGACGAGCGCGCTCGACGGCGAGACGGAGGGCCGGCTCCTCGACGATCTCGGGCCGTGGCTCGCGCGTCGGACCGTGGTCTTCATGGCGCACCGCCTCTCCACCGTGGCCCGGTACCCGAGGGTGATCGTCCTCGTCGACGGCCGCGTCGCAGGAGACGGTCCGGCATCGCGCCTGCTGGAGTCGTGTCTCCCCTTCCGGGCGCTCTTCGCGGATCAGGTCGAGCCCGTCGCGAACCGCGCGACGTGAGCGTGAGCGGGGTCGTCCCCGCGAGTCCGGGCCTGAGCCGTCAGAGGGCCTCGGGTCCGGGACGCCGCCCCGAGGCGAGAAGACCGAGGACCCTCGTCGCCGTTCGCGCGGCGGAGCCCCGGAGGGAACCGAGAGCGCGGCGCCCGGCCTCGCCCCGGCGACGGCGATCGCCCTCGTCGGAGAGGAGCCGCGCCAGCGCCGCTGCGAGCTCCTCGACGGCCCCGTCCTTTCCCACGTCGACGAGCGCTCCGGCGAATCGGAGGGCGTCGGCCACGTCGCGGACCCCTTCGAGCGAAGGCCCGGCCAGGAGCGGCACGCCCGCCTCCGCGGCCGCGACGGGGCTGTGCCCGCCGACCGGTGCGAGGGTCCCGCCCAGGAAGCCGATCGCGGCGTGCGGCCAGAGCGAGGAGAGCAGCCCGAAGGTGTCGACGACGAGAATCGAGGCGGGCGGACCGGGAGAGCCCGAGAGCCGGCACGTCCCGAAGCCGGCCTGGCGGGCGAGGCGTTCGACCTCGCCCGACCTCGCGACGTGCCGCGGCGCGATCGCCAGCCGGACCTCGACGCCTTCCCCGCGCAGCCTCTTCACGCCCGCCAGGAGGAGCTCCTCCTCGGGAGCGTGCGTGCTCGCCGCGACGAGGAGAGGAGGGCCGATCGCGAGCCAGGCCTTCCACCCGGGCGGCAGCGCCGCGGCCGGCGTCGGCGCGTCGAGCTTCAGGTCGCCGGTCACCTCGACGCGGGAGGGGCTCGCGCCGATCGCGAGGAACCTCTCGCGATCCTCCTCCGTCCGTGCGCCGATCCAGGCCACAGCGTCGAGGACCGGGCGGAAGAGCGGCCCCGCCCGCGCGTATCGCCACGCCTCGCCTGGCCGGAGCCGTGCGCTCGCGACGGCGACCGGGATGCCGAGCGATCGCGCCCCGAGGAAGAGCCCGGGCCAGAGCTCGGCCTCGACGGTGACCACGGCCGCGGGAGCGAGGCGCGCGAGCCACCGGCGCACCGCGCCCGGACGATCCCACGGCAGGAATGCGACCGCCTCGACCGCGCGGCACGTCTCGCGAACCCGTTCGGCCACGATCCGTCCCTCGGTCGTCCCGGTCGTCAGCAGCAGCTTCACCCCGGCCGTCCGCTCGATCTCCGACGCGAGGGCCGACGCGGCGGTCATCTCCCCCGCCGAGACGGCGTGAAGGAGGAGTCTCCCCGGACCGCACGGCGGCGGCGCCGTGCCGAGGCGCTCCGCCCGCTCGGGGGCTCCGGCCTTGCGAAGGAGCGCGATTCGCGCCGCGGCGACCGCCGCCCCGGCAGCCACTCCGTACGCACCGAGGACGAAGCCGGGAAACCGGGAGGAGCCCGACCCGCTCACGGACGGTCCCTCGGGAGCTGGCAGATCTCCGCGCGGCGGCGTCTGGGCGACGGCGTCGTCCCTGCGCCGGATGACGCCGGTCACGGCGGGGCCATCGCCCACGGTCCCCCTCGCGCCAGAGCGACGAGCTCGACGGGCTCCCCTTTCGAGACGTTCATCCCTCCCTGCCGCGCCACCGGGACGAGGGGCAGCAGACCCTCGCGCGCCACCAGGCGCTCGAGTCCGGCGCGCGTCGTGACGAGGAGGCCCGGGCCTTCGCGGCGCGCCCACCGGGCGGCGTCCGCCTCGCTCGCGAGGCGCTCCACGGGTCCCGGACCGAAGTGGACGAAGACGCTCGGCTCCTCGAAACCGAGCGTCGCGGCGGGGGCGTCGCCCACGGCACGTCGCGCCTCCGCAGCGAGGCGGGGCACCGGCTTCCATCTCTCGAGCGCAGGAAGACCGAATCCCGCCGTCGCGACGAGCGCGACGGCGGTCCCGGCGAGAAGCGTCGCGGCAGCGGCTCGCGTGCGTCCCGACCGCAGGAGGACCACGGCGAGGGCCACCTCCGCCGAGATCGCGACGATGGCCACCGCCGCCGGAGCCCGCAGCGCCGCCAGCGGGGGGACGGCCACGACGAGGGCGAGGGCCGAGAGCGCCGCGACGACGACCGGGGCGAGGAGGACCCCCCCGGCGACGAGGCCGGGCCGTTCGCCCGATCCCGCGGCCTCGGCCGCGAGCAAGGCGAGGGCCGGGAACGCCGGGAGGAGATAGTGCGGGAGCTTCGTGGCGACGACGCTGAAGAGGAGCAGCGGGGCGAGGGCGCTTCCGAGGAGGATCGCCCTGGGCCCGGGCGCGAGGACGCCGCCCGACCGGATGCGCATCCAGGCGGGGGGAAGGAAGAGCGTGAACGGGGAGAAGCCGACGAGAAGGACGGCGACGTAGTAGAGCGGCCCCACGAGGGACCCGCTCCCGTGGCCTTCCATCGGCGCGAGCGTCCGGCCGATCACGTGCGTCCCGATCGCCGACGAGAGGAGGCGACCGTTCGTCGCGGCATCGGCGAGGAGGCCCCAGCCGAGGACCGGGAGGAGGCCGAGGACCGAGGACCCGACGAGAAGAGCGGCGAGGCGCCGCCTGTCGCGGAACGCCCCCGGCACCAGAAGGAGCGCCCCACCGAGCCCGAGGAGCGGAAGGGCGAACGCGACGGGCCCCTTGGCGAGCTGCGCGACCGCCGAGGCCAGCGCCCCGAGGACGAGATGCCGGGTCCGGACGCCGCCGGTCGCGGCATCGGCGAAGACCGCGAGGACTCCCGTCAGCCCGGCGAGGAGGACGGCGTCGGCCGTCGCGGCGGCCCCCTCCAGGAGGGCGAGAGGCGACACGGCGAGCAGCGCCGCTCCGAGGAGCGCGACCATCCCGCCCGCGAGGCGCCGGCCGGCGGCGAAGGTCAGGAGGACGGAAGCTCCGTGCGCCAGCGCGGACCAGAGGCGGAAGGCCAGCTCCGTGGGGCCGAGGACGCTCGTCGAGAGGGCCATGAGCCACGGGAGGAGGGGCGGCTTGTGCGGCCGGATCTCGCCGGCGAACGTGGGGACGAGGAAGTCGCCCGAAGAGAGCATCTCGACCGCCGAGCGCGCGAAACGGGACTCGTCCCGATCCCAGAGCGTCGTCCGCGGCGCGAGCAGGAGGAGCGCCGCCACGACCGTGGCTGCGAGGGCGAACGCCGCGCGGGAGGCGGAGCGCTCCGGTGAAGGGTGGCTGCGGCTCATGGGACGGCGGCCGAGTCTAGCGAAGGCGCGCCGGAGCCTTCGTCCTCGATCGGCCCAAATCGACGCCGCTGGTCACCTCCGGACTTGCTACAATTGCGCCACTCGAGTCTGTTCCCGGAATCCGGAGGGCCCGTATGAGCCGAACCACTTCGCGCTTCGCCGCCACTGCCGCGCTCGCGTTCCTTCTCTCCGCGCGGGCACTGCTGGCCCAGCCCACCCCGACGCCCACACCAGGACCGTCCGCCGGGCCGGGTCCGTGGAGCGCCGCCAGCCAGATCTGGTTCGACATGAACGGGGACGGAGTGCTGCAGCCGGGTGAGCGGATGGGCTACCCCCAGCGGCAATCGACGGATTGCACTCAGGTCGTCGGGCTCCCGTCCGGGATTCCCGGAACCGGGACGGAGACCCCGTGCATGCAGGTTTACCAGACTGTCGGCATCGCCGGCTCGCGCACGAGGCCGGACGGCACCATTCAGTCACTGGTCTCGAACGAGGCGGGGACTCTCTTCACATTCACCCAGACTCCGTACGTCCCACCCGCTGCGGCCGGCGGCATGCGCGCCCTCGCTTCCTCGGCGACCGGGACGGGCCGGCTCCTCGACCAGAACTCCGACGGGATCTACGAAACGATGCAGGTCGAAGGGACCGGAGTCCCCCAGACTCGAATGAGCCTGGTCCCGCGGGACACGACGGGAGACGGACGCCCCGACTACATCACCGTGCCGTGGACGACGAGCGGCGCGGGGCTTCTCGGTGTCGCCACGGGGACGACGCCGCAGATCTACTTCCCCCTGACCGACACGAACGCGGACGGGTGGCCCGACACCATCACGGTCCAGGAGCTGGGCGGGATCTCGACGTCGACGGGCCCGCCTCTCTCGGGGGCCGCGCTGGCGAACGGCGCCGCGGTCCCGTCGGCTTCGACCTTCGGCCTCTTCTTCTTCGCCGCGGCCGTCGTCGCTCTCGGCGTGAAGCTCCTTCGCGGGACCGCCACCGCCCTCTGAGGGCCCCTCCGATCGTGCGGTTCGTCCTCGTCGACCAGTTCCTCTCGGTCGAGCCGGGGCGAGGTGCGACCGCGCTGAAGACGTTCCGCCCCGATGACCCCGTATTCGCGGATCACTTCCCCGGATTCCCGATCGTCCCGGGGGTCCTCCTGACGGAGTCGATGGGGCAGGCGGCCGGGTGGGCTCTCGCCGCCAAGGTCGGGCCGGACCGGTTCCCCCTCCTCATGATGGTCGAGCGGGCCAAGTTCCGACGCCTCGTCCGTCCTGGCGACGAGATTCGGCTCGAGGCCGACCTGGCAGAAACGCGCGAGAACGTCTGGACCGCGCGGACCCGCGCCTCGGTCGGCGACGAGAGGGTCGCCGACGCGAGGCTCGTCTTTCATCTCGTGTCGAGGCCCTCGGGTTCCACCGGATTCGACGACTGGAGGGCGGGAATCCTGCGCGAGACGGGTCTCGGCCGCCTCGTCGAGACCGCCTTATCCTCCACCCCGGAATGAAGCGCCGGCTGGGCCTTTTCCTTCTCCTCGCGGGGACGTTCGTGGCCGCGCGCGTCCTCGTGGCGCTTGCGGTCGACGGCCGCAACCCGGACGCAAGGGTCCTCGCGCTCCACGCGGTCGCCGTGCCGCTCGCCCAGCTCGCCCTCCTCGAGGCCGCCGGACGTCTCCGCGCGCGATGGAGAGGGATCGCGTGAGGATCCTCCTCAGCGCCGGTGAGGTGTCGGGAGACGTCGCCGGCTCGCGACTCGTGCGCGCGCTGCGAGCGCGTCGATCGGACCTCGCGTTCTTCGGTCTCGGCGGTCCGCGGATGGCGGAGGCCGGCGTCGAGCTCCTCCGGAGCACGAACGCCCTCGGGACCGTCGGGATCAGCGAGTCGTTCCGGGTCGTTCCGGGCCTGGTGCGCGCGTTCGCGTCACTGCGCCGGCGGGTCGCGAGTTCGCCGCCCGACGCCGCCGTCCTCATCGCCAACGACGTCTTTCACGTGGTGCTCGGCCGATGGCTTCGGGCCCGCGGGGTTCCGACCCTTTCGTACTTCCCTCCGCAGGTCTGGATCTGGCGCTCGCTCGCCCGCGTCTTCGCCCCGAGCTTCGACGAGATCCTGACGTCGTTCCCCGACGAAGAGCGCGTCTGGCGAGCCGCCGGGGCATCCACGACCTTCGTCGGGCACTACCTCGGCGACGCCCTGCGGCCCGCCACGGAAGAGGAGAGACGGCGCGCCCGTGAGGCGCTCGGACTCCCCGCCGGACCGCTCGTGGCGGTCCTTCCGGGCAGCCGGGAGCTCGAGGTGCGCCGGCTCACTCCCGTCCTCCTCGACGCCGCGCGGATCCTTCACGAGCGGGACGGGAGAGTCCGCTTCCTCCTCCCCGTCGCCGATCCCGCTTTCGCGCCGCGGATCGAGGCCGAGGTGGCCCGCCGAGGGCTCGAGGGCGTCCTCGGAACGACCGCCAGCAGCCACGACGCGCTCCGCGCGGCCGACCTCGCGATCCTCGCCTCGGGGACCGCCTCCCTCGAAGCCGCCCTCATCGGGACGCCGATGGTCATCGCCTACCGTCTCGCCGCCCTGACGATGGGCGTCGTCCGCGGCGCGATCGCTCTCGGCCTCATCGACTCCGACACCGTCGGCCTCCCGAACCTCGTCCTCGGGCGGCGCGCGATTCCCGAGCACATCCAGGACCGGGCCAGCGGCCTCGCGCTGGCGGCCGCGGCGGCGCGGCTTCTCGGGGACGAGACTCTTCTCGACGAGCAGCGGCACGCGCTCGGAGAGGTGTCGCGCCTTCTCTTCGCGGGGGGCAGCGACGCTCGGGCGGCCGAGGCCGTCCTCGCGGCCGCGGAGCGGCGCCCCGTGCGGTGCGCGGCCTTCGGCGGCGCGATCGTCCGGGATGAAGGGAGCGGCACGTGAGAAAGACGACGCTCGGCGAGATCGCCGTGCTCCTGGGAGGCGAGATCGACGGAGACCGGGAGACGCCGATCGACCGGCTCGAGCCTCCCGAGGAAGCGGGTGAAGGGGCGCTCGCCGTCCTCACGGATCGGAAGGCGCTTGCCGGGATCGCCTCGTGCCGGGCATCGGCTCTCGTCGTCCCGCCGGGGACTCAGGCCCCGGGGCGTTCCCTCGTTCGGGTCCCTCACCCTCGCCGGGCGTTCGTCGCGCTCCTCGCCTACTTCGCGCCCGACGACGCGCGCGGGCCGGGAATCGACCCCCGCGCGCACGTCGACCCGGGCGCGGAGCTGGGAGAAGGGGTCTGGGTCGGCCCCGGGGCCGTCGTCGAGGCCGGGGCCTGCCTCGGCGCGCGCGTCCGCGTTCACCCCCTCGCCGTCGTCGGGGAGGGCGCGAATGTGGGGGACGACTCGGTTCTCTTTCCGGGCGTCGTTCTCTATCCCGGCGTGACGGTCGGACGCCGCGTGCGGATCCACGCGGGAAGCGTCATCGGGAGCGACGGCTTCGGCTACGAGCGCGACGCCGGCGGAGTGCAGCACAAGGTCCCGCAGATCGGGACCGTCGAGATCGGCGACGACGTGGAGATCGGGTCGAACTCCTGCGTCGACCGGGCGACGGTAGGCGCCACGAGGATCGGGGCGGGGACGAAGATCGACAACCTCGTCCAGGTCGGCCACAACACCCAGGTCGGCGAGCACTGCTGCGTCATCGGACAGGCGGGCCTCTCCGGAAGCGTGAAGGTCGGACGCCTCAGCATCCTCGCGGGCCAGTCCGGCATCGCGGACCACGTCACCCTCGCCGAGGGCACGGTCGTCGGCGCGCAGGCGGGGGTCCACCGCGACATCGGCCCCGGGATCTGGCACGGCGCGCCCGCGCTTCCCGCGAAGGACGCCCGGCGTGTCTTCCCCATCGTCGCGCGGCTCCCGGAGCTCCTGCGCCGGCTCAGGGAGCTGGAGGAGAAGGTCGCGGCGCTCGAGGGGCGGGACGGACCGGGCGCGTGAAGGAGCGGCGCGCCGTCATCACCGGCCTCGGCCTCCTGACTCCCGTCGGCACGAGCCTCGGGGCGACGCGGCGGGCGCTCGCCGAGGGCCGGTGCGCCATCGCGCCCGCCACGCTCTTCGACGCGAGCCCGTTCGCGTCGCCGCTCGCCGGCGAGGTGCGCGACCTCGACCCCCGCCCGTACTTCCGCGTCCCCAAGGCGCTGAAGCTCTGCGACCGCAGGACGAGATTCGCCGTCTGTGCGGCCGCGATGGCGCTCGAAGACGCCGGCTTCCCCGCGGGGCCGTGCGAGGGCCTCGGCGTCTCGATCGGAACGAGCGGCTCCGACCTCGGCGCCGAGGAGCTCTCCGCGGCGCTCGCGCGTGCGGAGGACCCGGCCCTTCCGGCCCGGGACACCGCCGTGTTCGGCGAGGCGGCCCTCGGGGGCCTCAACCCTCTCTGGCTCCTCGTCCACCTCCCCAACATGACCAGCGCCCACGTGGCGATCCAGCGGGAGGCGCGCGGACCGAACACCACCGTGATGACGGGGTGGGCCGCGGGCCTCTCGGCGATCGTCGAGGGGGCCGCGTGGATCGCCGAAGGGCGCGCCGACGCCGTCCTCGCCGGTGGAGCCGACTCCGCCGTCCACCCGTTCGCGTTCGCCGCGCTCGAGCAGGAGGGGCTCCTCTCGGGCCCCTCCCCGCTCGTTCCCGCCGAGGGGGCGGCCGTCGTTCTGCTCGAGGAACGGGAGGCCGCGCTCGCGCGCGGGGCCCGCATCTTCGGCGAGGTGGGCGGCCACGCCCTCTCCGCCGGGCCCCGGCTCGCCGCGCTCGCGGCAGGCGCGACCCCCGCGCACTCCCTCCGGCTCGAGCGCCTCGCCGGGAACCTCCTCGCGGCGCACGCCCCCGCCGCCCTCGCCCTCGCCCTCGTCGAAGGCCTCGCCGGCCCGGTCGCGGCGGTCGCCACGGGACCTGCCGGAGAGGCCTCGGCCTTACTGGTCCTGCCGCCTGAAGGGGCGGCCCGGAGTGCCGCATGAACCCGTCTCCTTCGGAGATCGAAACCCGCGTTCTCTCGATCGTCGCCGACGCCCTCGACCAGCCCGCAGAGCGGGTGACTCTCGACGCCTCCCTCGTCGACGACCTGGGCGCCGAGTCGATCGACTTCCTCGACATCGTCTTCCGACTGGAGAGCGCCTTCGACCTGAAGATCCCCGAGGAGGAGATCTGGCAGGGGTCCTTCGACGGGGTCGGCGACGACTCCGACGCGATCGCCGAGCGGCTCGAGCAGCTGAAGGCCCGAAGGCCCGGGTTCCGCTGGGATCGCGTCCCGGTCCGTCCCACGCGCTCGGACCTCCCCCGCCTCATCACCGTCGGGACCGTCGTGGAGTACCTGGAGAAGCGCCTCTCGGGAGGAGCCGCGTCGCCGGAATGAGCACGCGCCGACGCGTCGTCGTGACCGGGGCCGGACTCGTCGCGCCGGGCGCGGCCGGTCCACACGACCTCTGGGAGAACCTCCTCGCCGGACGGTCCGCCATCGGGCCGATCCGGCGCTTCGACGCGTCCGCCTACCCGACGCGCATCGCCGCCGAGGCGCTCGTCCCCGCGGGGGACCCGGCGGGCGTGCTCGGCGGAGAGCTCGGCGGGCGCGGGAGGATCTGGGACTTCGCGGTCGAAGCGGCCTCGCAGGCGCTCTCCGCCGCCGGGCTCGCGCCGCGAGGACCCTGGGCCGCTTCCGGAGGCCTTTCCCTCGCGACGGGAATGGGGACCTACGGTCACGCCGAGGTCTTCGGGGCCGCGGCCGCGGGGGCGGTCCGCGGAAGCTTCGACGGAAAGAGGTTCGCCGAGCAGCTGCGCCTCGGCCTCCTCCCTCACGCGGCCGACCGGCAGAGCCCGGGCGCGCTCGCCGCGCGCCTCGCCCGCGCCGCGGGGATCCGCGGCCCGCTCCTCGCGTCGATGACCGCCTGCGCGGGCGGGACCCAGGCGATCGGCGACGCCTTCCGCTGGATTCGCCGCGGGGAGGCGGACGTCGTCCTCGCAGGCGCGTCCGACTCCGAGATCTACCCGATGGGGCTCGCGTCGTTCTGTCTGCTCGGCGCCCTCTCCCGGCGCAACGACGCACCCGAGGGCGCCAGCCGCCCGTTCGACGGCGCGCGCGACGGGTTCGTCCTCGGAGAGGGCGCGGGGTTCCTCGTCCTCGAGGATCGTGAGCACGCCCTCGCGCGAGGTGCGGACATCCTCGCCGAGCTTGCGGGATTCGGCTCCGCGTGCGATTCCTACCGCGTGACGGACCCCCACCCGGAGGGCCTCGGCGCCGTCCTCGCGATGCGTCGCGCCCTCGACGACGCCGGGCTCTCGCCCGACGACGTCGACTATGTCAACGCGCACGGGACCTCGACACCGGGAGGCGACCGGGCGGAGGTCCGGGCGCTGAAGGCGGTTTTCGGTTCGCGGCTCGGCGGCGTCGCCGTCAGCTCGACGAAGTCGATGATCGGCCACCTCACGGTGGCCGCGGGCGCCGTGGAGGCGATCGTGACCGCGCTCTCGCTCCGCGACGGCCGCGTCCACCCCACGCTCAACCAGGAGGTTCGCGACCCCGAGTGCGGGATCGACACCGTTCCGGAGGGAGCCCGGCGCCTCGACCTCCGGGCGGCGCTCTCGAACTCCTTCGCTTTCGGCGGGCAGACGGCCTGCCTCGCGTTCGTGCGGGCGTGAGGATCCGGCTCTCACCTCCGCGCCCGCTCGCCCGCGCGCTCGGCCGGCTCTACGGTCTCCTCCACCGGACCCTTCGCGTGGAGGGAATCCTCCCCGACGGGTCCCGGGTGACCCCCGCCAGCTACCCGTTCGGCCCCGAGATCTTCGCCTTCTGCGAGAGGGACGCCCTCGCCCTCGGCGGCATCCTCGGCCGGGCGCGGTTCACGACGCTGATCGCACCCGGCCGCGACGGCGACTGGGCGACGGAGGTCGTCAGGTCGCTCGGGGGACGGGTCGTCAGAGGGGCCACGCTGAGGGGCGGAGCGCAGGCGCTCGCTCAGCTCCTCCGCGGCCTTCCCGGAGACGACGGTCCCCTCGCGCTCGTCGTCGACGGGCCCCTCGGCCCGTCGGGCGTCGCCAGGGGCGGAGCCGTCGTCTGTGCGGCGCGGACGGGTCGCCCCCTGCGCCCCATCGGAGCGGCGGCTCGGCGAGCCCCCGTCCTGAATCGAAGCTGGTCGAGAATCTGGCTCCCGCTCCCCTTCTCGCGCGTCGTCGTCGTCGTCGGCGAGCCCCTGCCCGTTCCGGCCGGGCTGGACCGCAAGGACCGGGAACGGCTCGCCGCGGAGCTCACCGCGCGTCTCGCGGAGGCCCGAAGCCGTGCCCTGGACGAGGTGGCCGGCGCGTGAGGCGGTTCCTGGGGAACTGGCTCCTCCTCTCCCCCGCATACCTCGTCGCCGCGGCCCTCTCTTCGTGGCTCCTCCTGGACCTCGTCGACGTGACGTACGAAGCCTTCGTGGCGTGGCTCCTCGTCCCCGCCGCGCAGGCCCTCGTCCTCGCGGCGACTTCCCGGCGAACGCCCCTTCTCCCGGCCGGCCGCCCTCCGCTCCTCGCGCTCGCAGCGCTCGCGTCCGGTCTCGCCGTCGTCGCCGCGGGACTCGGGCGGCCGTTCGACGCGAACGGTGGCTTCCTCGGTCCCGGACACCTCCAGGGGCTCTTCCCGCGCGTCCTCGCGATCCTCGCCGGGGCCGCGTTCCTCGCGTCGTGCGCCCCCGCCAGACGGGGGCGTCTCGCCGTCGCGTCGCTCGGCGCGCTCCTGCTCCTCCTCGGGCTCGACGCCGTGCTGCCCTTCCTCGCGTCGCTCCCCGGCGCTCTCCTCCCGGGGCTCGGGCAGTTCCTCGGCGGCCTCGTCACCTGGGGAGTCCTCGTCGCCCTCGTCTTCGCCGCGGCGCTCACGGCGCAGCGGGCGCTCGAGGAGACGAGCGCCTGGGCGGCCCGCCTCCTGGGCGCCTCGCTCGGCGTGCTCTTCGGCACCCTTCACGGCGCGCTCCTCCAGCTCTTCCTCCACCCCTGGCTCGAGAAGCCGTGGTCGCTCCTCGTCCCCGCCGCCGTCTCCGTCGCCGCCGCGCTCGCGGTGGCCGCCGGCCTGGCGGCGCTCGTCGACCGGAGGGAGAGCGCATGACGAAGGGCGCTCCCTTACGCGCCCTCGTCCTGGCGCGCGACCTCTTCGTCACGCTCGTGGCCCTGCCGTTCCTCGTTCCCCTCCGCTTCCTTCCGTGGAGCGCCGCCGGCCGCCTCGGGAGCCTCTACGGCCTGGCGGCCTGGGCCTTCCTGGGGACGTCGCGGCGGGCCGGCCTCGTCAACCTCCGGCGCGCCTTCGGTCCGTCGATGTCGCGCGCCGAGGCGGGCCGCGCCGTTCGAGCCGTCTTCGCGAGCCTCGGGCGGAGCCTCGCGGAGGGAATCCGCTTCTCGGCCCTGCCCGGCCGGGCCGATGGGTCCTGGAGGGCTCTCTACGATGCGGAGGACCCCGGGCTCGAGGCGCGGATCCTCGCCGACCCGCGTCCGAAGGTCTTCGTCACGGGGCACCTCGGCTCCTGGGAGGTCGCGATGCAGATGCTCGACCTGGCGCTCGAAGGGCGCGGCGCGGCGGTGGCCCGGCGGGTCGACAACCCCTTCCTCGACGCTCTTCTCCGCCGCGTGCGGCGCGGCGATGGCGCCCTCATCGAGAAGAGAGGCGCGGTCGTGCCCGCTCTCGCCGCGCTTCGCTCGGGCACGAGCGTGGCGGTCCTCCTCGACGAGAACGGCGGCCGTTCCGGTCCGTTCCCTCTCTTCTTCGGGCGCCCCGCCTCGACCCGCAAGACCGCGGCGCTCCTCTCCGCGCGCACCGGCGCGCCGATCGTCGTCGGCGCCGCCGTCCGTCGCGGGGAGCGGTTCCTCTTCCGTCTCGCCTTCATCGAGCCTCCCGGGAACGGCGCCCCGACCCCGAGCGACGTCGTCGAAACGACGGAGCGGATCGTCCGGGTCTGGGAGGCCTGGGTTCGGGAGGACCCCCTGCAGTGGCGCTGGATTCACTGGCGCTGGAAGACCCGCCCCGGCGGGAGCGAGGAGACCTACACTCGGCGCGACGTGAACGCGGCCTTCGCGGCCGAGGGCCCGGCCGCGATGGAGGTCTCCGCGTGAGCACGCCCTTCCCCGACCTGCGCGGCCGCGTCGCCGTCGTCTCCGGAGGGACGCGCGGCCTCGGCCGCGGGATCTCTCTCGCGCTCGCCGCTTCCGGGGCTCGCCTCGTCCTCGGCTATCGCGCCGACGCCGCCGCGGCGGAGGAGACCGCCCGCGCCTGCCAGGACCTCGGCGCCGAGGTCCGGACCGTCGCGGCGAATCTCGTCCACCCCGAGGAGGCGAGGGCGCTCGTCGCGGCGGCCGGCGACCGGGTCGACGTTCTCGTTCATTCCGCCGCCCTCGGCTCCTTCAAGCCGCTCCTCGACGTGAAGCCCGCGCAGTGGGACCTGACGCTCGCCGTGAACGCCCGGGCGTTTCTCCTCCTCGCGCGCGAGGCGTCGGAACGGATGCCGGACGGCGGGAGGCTCGTCGCTCTCTCGAGCCTCGGCGGCTCGCGCTTCATTCCGGAGTACGGCGCCATCGGTCCGTCGAAAGCCGCTCTCGAGTCCGTCGTCCGGACTCTCGCCGTCGAGCTGGGTCCGCGCGGCATCCTCGTCAACGCGGTCTCGGCGGGACTCGTGCCGACGAAGTCGGTGCGTCTCCACCCGCGGTTCGAGGAGCTCGCCGCCCACGCGCGCGCCGCCTCTCCCCTCGGCCGCCTCGGGGCGCCGGAGGACGTGGCCTCGGCCGTCCTCCTCCTCGTCTCACCGCTCGCCGGGTGGATCACGGGGCAGACGCTCGTCGTCGACGGAGGAGCCAGCCTCGCGACCTGAACGGACACGACCGGGCGATCCGCGCGTTCGGCCCCGCGGCTCCAGCGGCAAGGCTCGTCGGTCGTCTCGAATGGGGCGGACGACCCCGGGACCCGCCGGCCCGCTCCTTGCTTCCGGGGATGTCGGCCGGTAACCTCCGGAGCCTCTAT
>JADHED010000649.1_pt1 | contig 38183 bp, 29 predicted proteins | sample 8952041 | NCBI WGS metagenome assembly JADHED01 (sample SAMN16124423, study PRJNA663239) | bioreactor sludge metagenome | isolation source: sludge (control) | place: India:Bengaluru | collected 2018-09-08 | reverse complement strand
AGGGGTCGATCCCCGCGAACTTCGGCGGCTTGTCCACGGTGACCGTGAGGGTCTGCGACCCCGATTTCAGCGCCGTCGCGCGGAAGGCCAGGACGTCCTTCGACGTGAACCCCGGCTTGCCCGGCTCGGCCGTGAAGACGCCCATGTCGAACGTCTCGCCGGCCGGTATGGCGACCGCGGTCTCGCGGCCTCGACCGTCGGCGTACGCCTTCTTCGCCTCGATGGTCAGCGTGACGTCGTAGCGGCCGTCGGGCCGCTTGCGGGCCGTCGCGGCGCGGGTCTTCAGGTCGTAGATCGTGATCTTCTCGAAGAGGTCGGTGATGAGCTGCTGGGCGACCGGGTCGGCGCCGGCTTCGGCTCGCAGGGCGTCCACCAGATCCTGCGAGCGCGGATAGGGCGCGCCCTTGAAGGCGTGCTGCTGAAGAAGGCGACGCAGGGCGGCGTTGACCTTGGCCTCGCCCAGCCGGTCGCGCAGCAGGTACATCACCAGCGAGCCCTTGCGGTAGTGGATGTAGGGCTGGTTCTCGACGCGGATCAGCGGCAGCTCCTCGACCACCTCGCCGCCACGGGCGCGCAGGTAGCGGTCCAGCTCGTACTTCAGGAACTTGCGGATGCCGTCGGGGCCGTAGGTCTTCTCCATGACGATCAGCGCGGAGTACTGGGCCAGGGTCTCGGAGAGGGCGGTGGCGCCCTGCATGTCGGCGCCGATGATCTGGTGCGCCCACCACTGGTGCGCCAGTTCGTGGGCGGTGACGTAGGTGACGTAGTCGATCTTGTCGGGCTTGGTGTTGTCGGCCACGAACCCGATGCTCTCGGAGTAGGGCATGGTGTTGGCGAAGGCCTGGGCGAAGGTCGCGTAGCCCGGGAACTCCAGGATCCGCGCCTGGCGGAACTGGTAGGGGCCGAAATTGGCCTGGTAGTAGTCGAGGCCGGTCTTCAGCGACCCCATCATGCGCTCGACGTTCCACGGATGCTGGCGGTCGTAATAGACGGCGAGTTCGACGCCCTTGTAGGTCTCCCGCCGGATGGCGTAGCGCGCGGACTGGACCGAGAAGAAGTGCAGCACCGGCGCGTCGGTGCGGTAGCGGACCGTGCGGCGGCCGTTTCGGACCTCGTCCGAGATGCGGTAGCCCGGCGCCACGGGGGTCTGGTCGGCGTCGGTGGTGACGCGGATGTCGGCGTTCACCCAGTCGGCGTTGGCCAGGTAGTTGCGGGACTGGGCGGACCGGTCCTCAAGCTTGGCGGGCCGAAGTTCGGGCGGCAGGCCGTACTTGCGGCGCTTGGCGCGCTCCTGCAGCAGGCGGGCGCGGTCCATGCCGACGATCGGCGCGAACTCGAAGTTGTCGACGAAGGTTCCGTTGTCGACGATCCGGGTCATGTTGCCCGAGTTCTTGAACCCCCACTGGCCCATGACGGTCTGGAACGACAGGGCCGTGCGCTCGCCAGGCATCAGCGGGCGATCGAAGGTGAAGATGCGGTAGTTGAAGCGGTCGAAGGTGCGCACCCGGCTGGCGCCGTTGACCGACATCTGCAGCGCCTTGGTGTCGCGGTCGAGCCGGACGTGCAGCTCACGGACTGGCGCGCCAGTGTCATTGATCAGGTGGTAGACGCCCTCGGTGACCAGCTTGGGCTCGCGGGGGTGCAGGTCGAGGTCGAGCTCGACGTCGGTCACCGACGGCTGTGGCAGGGTCTCGTACTTCAGGAACGCCTTTTCGAAGTCGGCGAGCCAGCGCTCCTGCTCGATGGCGGTGCGGTATTCGTTGTCGATGTTGGTGTTGCTGTAGATGTGCGAGCCCAGGCCGACGAGGGCGACGAGGGCGAGACCCGCCACGACGCCACCCGGGCCAAGCAGCCGCCGCGGCAGGCGCTTGAGCCGGGGCATGAGCCGGGTCTCGGTCCCGCGACGCCAGAGCCCCCAGGCCAGCACCATCAGCAGGACGGCGAACGCGCTCCAATAGGCGCGGAACCAGGCCGCGTAGCCGGCGAAATCACCCTGGCCGTTCATATCGGACAACGGAACCGAGGGGTGGCCGCCATACAGGTAGAGATTGTGCTCGAACCCGATGGTCGGCAGCACCAGCCGGGCGATCAGGTAGAGGACCATCAGGCCCCAGCCGATGAACTTGTGCGGCGAGATGGCCTGGAAGAACACCGCCAGCACCGCGATCAGGGTGAAGTCCAGGGCGTTGGGCAGGATGTACCAGAAGAGGTACTTCTCGGGCTGGACCTGGAAGTAGCCCGAGAAGAGCTGGACGGCGACGCCGGTCACGGCGCTGACCGCCAGCATGGCGACGAGCACCAGGGCGATGGCCAGGGTCTTGGGGACCACGAAGGTCCAGTCCGGGGCCGCGGTGGCGTCGACGATCTCGTGGGTGCGCCGCTCGCGCTCGCGCCAAACCAGTTCGCCGGCGTAGTAGACCGCCACCACGGGAACTAGGAAGGCGAAGCTGCCCAGCAGCGTGGTGATCGTCCAGCGGGTGACCGGGTAGAGCGCCGCGCCGTCGGCCTCGGAGCCGAAGATCAGGCTGCCCAGGCTGTTGAACAGGCCGAGCGCGAGCAGGACCGCGAAGGCCGGGCTCTTGAACACCTGCGCCATGTCGAAGCGCGTGCGGCTGGCGAGCTGGGCCCAGGCGACGGCGAAACCCCGACCGGGGGCGGCGAGCGGCTTCAGCCCTGGCGGCGGGACATCCCGGCCCGCCAGAAGGGGACGACGGACGCCGGCAGGCCGCGCCTCGAAGCGGAAGACGAAGCCGGCGAGGGCCAGGAAGGCGAAGGCGACCGGGAGCCAGATCAGGCGGTTGGTCAGCAGCGGGCCGACCAGGTCGGGCATCCGCGTGTTGGACTCCGCGGCGGTGAAATAGCGGGTCGACAGCTCCCAGGCGGCGAGGCCGAACGGCTCGACCAGGGCGGCGAGCTGCAGGCGGCTGGGATCCTGCAGGGCCACGGTCATGACGATGTAAGCGACCAGGAACCCCGCCACGCCCAGGTAGGTGGCCATCATCGAGCGGGTGACGGTGGCAAGGGCGAAGAAGATCGCCGAGGTGAGGAAGAGGCCCGGCAGCGCGAGCCAGACGTAGGCGAAAGCGTAGTCGCCGAGGCGGTTCGGACCCATGGTCTCCGGGTCGACCCAGGGCATCAGCGAGCCGATCCACACCGCGGCGGGCACGAACAGGAAGCACAAGGCGCAGGCGGCGAAGGCGCCGGTGAACCGCCCGAACAGGTAGTCGAATTTCCGCACGCGCGTGGAGCGGATGATCGGGCCGAAGCCCGTCTCCTCGTCGCGCACGATCACGTTCGCCACGAAGGCCGTGGAGACGAACATGAAGAAGACCGACATCACCATGACGATCTCGCCCATGGCCTTGGGCGAGTTCTTGTGGACGTTGCCGCCGGCGCCAATCTGGACGCGGTCGATCCCCACGGCCCCGAACACCAGGGCGAAGAACATCAGGCCGGCGATCCAGAAGACCGGTTGGCGGAGCTGATAGCGCAGCTCGAAGGCCGCGATCCTGCCGAACATGAACCGATGCGTCCCTTCGCTCAGGCCGCGCGGCGCGAGGCGGCGAGGGTCGAGAAATAGACGTCCTCCAGGCCGCCGGCGGCGGGCTCGAAGCCGGCGTCCGGGCGGGCCTCGGCGAGGACGTGGATGACCAGGCGTCCGCCGGTCAGGCGGCTGGCGATCACCTGGTGACGGGCGCGCTCGGCGTCCAGCTCATGGCGGTCGATGACCTTGCGCCAGATGCGGCCGTGCAGACCGGCGACCAGCTCGGCCGGCGCGCCTTCGGTCAGGATGCGGCCGCCCGCCAGCACCGCCATGCGCGGGCAGAGGTCGGCGACGTCCTCGACGATGTGGGTGGAGAGGATCACCACCACGTTCTCGCCGATCTCGGCCAGGAGGTTCAGGAAACGGTTGCGCTCCTCCGGATCGAGCCCGGCGGTGGGCTCGTCGACGATGATCAGCGAGGGCTGGCCGATCAGCGCCTGGGCGATGCCGAAGCGCTGGCGCATGCCGCCGGAGTAGCCCGCCACGGCCTTCTTGCGCACGTCCCACAGGTTCACCTGCTGGAGCAGGGTCTCGACCGTATCCTTGCGCTCGCCGCGGCCCGCGATCCCTTTGAGGACCGCCATGTGGTCAAGGAGGTCCACCGCCGAGACCCGCGGATAGACGCCGAAATCCTGCGGCAGGTAGCCCAGGGTCCGTCGTAGGGCCTCGGGCTGGGCGATCACGTCGACGTCGCCGAAGCGGATCTGCCCGGAGGTGGGCGTCTGCAGCGTCGCGATTGTGCGCATCAGGGTCGACTTGCCGGCGCCGTTCGGGCCGAGCAGGCCGAACATGCCCTTTCCGATCTCGAGGTCGACGCCGTCCAGCGCGCGCGTCCCGTTCGGATAGACGTGCGTCAGGCCCTTGATGGAGAGCATGGTCTCACTTTCACCCCGTCCCTGGCCGCGAAGCTGCCTTGGGCCGCCCGGAGGGGCAAGTGAGGGTTATGTAACCTGCGACGAAGGCCGGGTTACGTTCGTTGGACCGGCGCGCGGGCGCGGCTCAGGCCGCCTGGATCGGAGGCTTGAACTGGTCGGTCGGCGAGACCGTGAAGATCTCGACGCCGTCCTCGGTCACGCCGACCGAGTGTTCGCACTGGGCCGAGAGGGACTTGTCGCGGGTGACCGCCGTCCAGCCGTCTGCCAGCAGCTTCACCGGATGCTTGCCCAGGTTCACCATCGGCTCGATCGTGAAGAACATGCCGGGCTTCAGAACCTCACCCGCGCCCTTCTGGCCGAAGTGCAGGATGTTGGGGGCGTCGTGGAACACGCGGCCCAGGCCGTGGCCGCAGAAGTCGCGGACGACTGAACAGCGCATGCTTTCCACGTACTGCTGGATGGCGGCGCCGATATCGCCGGTCTTCTGGCCGGGCTTGACCGCCGCCAGGCCCCGCTCGAGCGCCTCGTAGGTGACGTCGACCAGCCGCTTGGCCCGCGGGGCCACGGCGCCGACGCCGTACATCCGCGAGGTGTCGCCGTGCCAGCCGTCGACAATGACGGTGACGTCGATGTTGGCGATGTCGCCCTCGCGCAGCGGCCGGTCGCCGGGAATGCCGTGACAGACCACGTGGTTCGGGCTGATGCAGACCGTCTTCGTATAGCCGCGGTAGCCCAGGCAGGCGGGCAGGGCGCCGTTGTCGAGGATGAACTCGCGGGCCAGGTCGTCCAGCCGCCCGGTCATCACGCCCGGCACGACGTAGGGCGTCAGCATGTCGAGGCACTCGGCCGCCAGCCGGCCGGCGCGGCGCATGCCTTCGAAGTCTTCGGGGCCGTGCAGCTTGATCTGCCCGGTGCGGTATTCGCCGTCGAGGGTGTCGGTCATGGGAGCTCCAGACCGCTATGTCGCAGCGGAAGGCCCGAAATTCAACCGCGCGCGGCGTCGCGCCACGCTCAGCGCGGCAGGGGGAAGAGGGCTTCGGGCTCGTTCCGGGGGGCCGGCACGTCCATGCGACAGACCAGGCCCTCGGGCGGAAACGACAGCCGGACCTCTCCCTGCAGCTCGGAGGCGAGGCCACGTTCCAGGAGGCGGGAGCCGAAGCCGCGCGCCGCGGGAGGCTGCACCGGCGGGCCGCCGGCCTCGCGCCAGGCGAAGCGGAGCCGGGGCTCTCCGGCCTCCTCCGCCACCGCCCAGTCCATGGCCACCCGGCCGTCGTCGGCCGCCAGGGCGCCGAACTTGGCGGCGTTGACGCAGAGTTCGTGAACCGCCAGGGCGAAGGCCACCGCCGACTTGGGCGGCAGGGTCACGGGAGCGCCGGCCAGCTCGAAGCGCGCCGGCCCCTCGCCCTCCGTGAAGGGGCGGATCGTCCGCTCCACCAGCTCGCGCAGGCTGACCGAGCGCCACTCGGCCTCGGTCACCAGGGCGTGGGCGCCCGCCAGGGCCAGCAGGCGGGACTCGAAGTCGGCGCGCGCGGCCGGCGTCGGCCGCTCGCCCCGCAGGGTCTGGGCGGCGAGGCTCTGGATGATGGCCAGGGTGTTCTTCACCCGGTGGTTCAGCTCGTTGACCAGGATCTGGGTGTGGTCGAGTTCGGCCCGCAGCGAACCCATCAGGTCGATGGTCTGCAGCGCTGCGCCCAGGCAGCCCGCCAGGGCCTCTACGGACGAGATCTCGTCGGCCGTCGGCTCGCGAACGTCGCGCCAGTAGGCGCCCAGCGCGGCGAAGGGCTCGGGCTCGCCCACGGGGGCCATGACCAGGCTGTGGATTCCCGTGGGGCGGTAGACGGCGTGGCGGATGCGCGGGTCGGCGTAGACGTCGGAGACCACGGTGACCTGGCGATTCAGCATAGCCCACCCCGAGATGCAGCCCGTAAGCGGGAACCGCTGGCCGGACCAGAGAGGGACTTCGGAATCCTCGGCGATGTAGTGGCAGCAGTCGCCATCACGCAGCACGATGGCCACGCCCATGGCGCCGGTGATCTCGCGGGCGGCGCGTCGGGTGATCTCGATGATGTCGGCGTGGGTGCGAGCGCCGCTGAGCTCTCGGACGGCGGCCGCCAGCCGGGCGAACCCGTCGCGGGGCGCGCGGGCGTTCGGGGACGGGCGTACGCGGGACAGAGAGACCATGCGCAACCTTTGTTTGCACGCCACCCTGTGCACACGCGAGTTACGATGTCGTGAGGATTGCGGCCTGTGGAGCTGCTACTTTGCGTCGCGCCAGGGGATGCGGTCGGCCAGCGTCACCCGCTCCGGCGTGATGGCGCAGCGATAGGCCAGCACCTCCACGCCGTCGGCGGCGGCCTGCTCCAGCCCACGGGCGTAGGCGGGATCCAGCTCGGCGCAGGCCGCGAAGACGTCGCAGTCGGTGCGCTGGATGACGAACAGCATGACCGCCCGCTCGCCGGCCTCCACCATGGCGGTGAGCTCCTTCAGATGCTTGAGCGACCGCGCGGCCACACAGTCCGGGAACTCGGCCAGGGTTCCGGCGCGGCGCAGGTGGCAGTTCTTCACCTCCAGCCAGCACGGCGTGCGCTCGGGGTGTTCGAGCAGGAAGTCGACGCGACTGTTGGCGCCGTAGCGCACCTCGCGGCGGTGGGTGGCGTAACCGGCGACCTCGGGGATGGCGCCCCCTGCAAGGGCCTCGGCGACGATGCGGTTCGGGTGCAGCGTGTTGATGCCGACGAGGCCGCCATCGGCCTCCACCAGCTCCAGGGTGTGGGCGAGCTTGCGCTTGGGGTCGTCGGATTTCGACAGCCAGGCGGGCAGGCCTGGGGTGTTCAGGCCCAGCATGGCGCCGGGATTCGGGCAGTGGGCGGTGAGCTCGGTCCCGTCGTCCAGGACCACGTCGGCGAAGAAGCGCTTGTAGCGGCGGACGAGAACGCCGCGGACGAGCGGTTGCGGGAAGTCCATGGAACGCTTTAGTCCGGAGGGAACGGAAACCGGATGTAGGCGAGGGGCAGGCGTATGGCGAGCGGTGCGGACGATCGGGTCACCTGTGCGGTGCTGATCATCGGGGACGAGATCCTCTCGGGCCGGACGCAGGACACCAACCTGCGCGACATCGCCCGCTACCTGAACGTCATCGGCGTCGACCTGGCCGAGGCGCGGACCGTTCCCGACGTGATGGACGAGATCGTCGGCGCGCTGAACGCCCTGCGCGAAAAGTACGACTACGTCATCACCACCGGCGGGATCGGGCCGACCCACGACGACATCACCGCCGATGCGGTGGCCGAGGCGTTCGGCGTCGAGCTCATCGAACACCCGGAGATCCTGGAGATGATGACGGCCCGGTGGGGCGCGGAGCTCAACGCGGCGCGGCGGCGGATGGCCCGGGTGCCGGTGGGTGGCGACCTGGTGAAGAACCCGGTGCAGGGGCCGCCCGGCTTCACCATCGGCAACGTCTTCACCCTGGCCGGCGTGCCGCAGATCATGCGCGGGATGCTGGAGGACGTGGGCCCGCGGATGCGCGGCGGGCGGCCGACCGTGTCGCGCACCGTGCGTGTGGAAGGCTCGGGCGAGGGGGCGATCGCCGCGCCGCTGGAGGCGGTGGCCAAGGCGCACCCGGACATGTCGCTGGGAAGCTATCCGTTCTTCACGCCCGATGGCTACGGCTCGAACCTCGTCATCCGCAGCCGCGATCCCGACGCCCTGGGCGCCGTGATCGCCGAGCTGATCTCGGCGCTGAACGCGGCCGGCATCGCGAACGTCCGGGAGATCGACGTTGCGTGAAAACTGTAGGGTGTTATCCCTTCGTCACAACCTAGGGGCTACGGCCTCACTTCTGGAGCGTGACCGATGATTTCCCTCGTGCTGGCCGCCGCCCTCTTCGCCGCCGCCGAGCCCGCCGCCGCGCCGGCGACCGATACCCCGCCGGCCAAGTCGGCCAAGGCCGAGAAGGTCAACAAGGACGGCCTGATCTGCCGTAAGGAAGCCCAGATCGGCAGCCGGATGAAGTCGCGCACCTGCCTGACCCAGCAGCAGTGGGACGCCCGCGCCGTCGAGGACCGGGATCTGGTGGACCAGGCCCAGCGCAACCGACCGCTCCAGTCGAACTGAGCCCGCCGTTCGGCGCCACAATCCACAGGCGAGGCCTTTCGCCTGTGGATAAGTTGTGCACTACTCAAACCTTCGTAAGCGGCGCGCTGATTCCGGGCGCGTCTGTCCCGGGGCACGCGGTTCCCGCGTGCAGGGCCAGCTTTCGGGGGCGCGTGTGAAGACGCTTACCGTGATGTCCCGCAAGGGCGGGGCGGGAAAGACGACGGTCGCGGTCAATCTGACCCTGGCCGCCCGGGCCGCGGGTCTGAAGGCCGTTCTGGCCGACGCCGATCCCCTGCGTAGCGCCACAGAAGTGCTGCGGAGCCGGGACGACGCGCCGGGCCTGCTGTTCGAGACCTCCGCCTCGAAGCTGTTCACCCTGACTGAGGCCTGCCGCCGATCCGGCGTGGACCTGCTGGTGATCGACACGCCCGCCGCGCCCGAAGCCGACGTCGCCGAGGCGGTGAAGATGGCCGACCTGTGCGTGGCGGTGGCGCGGCCGACCTACCTGGACCTTGCCGCGACGGTGCAGTCGGTGGCGGTCATCCAGCGGCTGGGCCGCGAGGGTCTGATCGCGCTGAACCAGTGCCCGCCCTCGCGTGGCGGCCTCGAGCCGCCATCGGTGCTGAAGGCGTTCGAGGCGCTGCGGTTCGCCAACCTGCCGGTGGCGCCGACGGCCCTGCGCTCGCGGATGGTCTACCAGACCGCCTTCGCCCAGGGGCGCTCGGTGCTGGAGGCGGACGGCGGCGACGCGGCCGCGCGGGAGGTCCGCGCCCTGTTCGCCCAGGCCTGGCGACGCCTGAACGGCAAGGCGGCCCCGGCAGTGCCGACGGCGAACGACGACCTGGCGGGCCTGGCCCCGCGACGCGCGTCCTGACGTCCGACACGCCTTGACCGACGTAGGGTCGGTCGCGAGAAGTCCTCCAGCAAAGAGCGGGAGGATTTCTCAGATGGCGTTCAAACCCTTCGACCTGACCGGCAAGGTCGCGCTGGTGACCGGCGGCAACGGCGGCATCGGCCTGGGCATGGCCGAGGGCCTGGCCGCGGCGGGCGCCAAGGTCGCCATCTGGGGCCAGAACCCCGAGAAGAACGCCAAGGCCGAGGCCAAGCTGAAGAGCTACGGCGTCGAGGTGCTGGTGCAGAAGGTCGACGTGGCCGACGAGGCGGCCATCGTGGCCGGCGTCGCCGAGGTGATCAAAACCTTCGGGCGGCTCGACTTCGTGGCCGCCAACGCCGGCATCGGCGGCGGCGCGCCGTTCGAGGAGATGACCACCGAGAAGTGGCGCCGCGTGACGACCGTGAATCTGGACGCGGTGTTCTGGACCTTCCGCGAGGCGGCCAAGCACATGCTGGAGCGGGCCAGGGCGGGCGACCCGGGCGGTTCGCTGGTGGTGACGTCGTCGACCTCGGCGATCCACGGGGCGCCGCGCAACGAGGCCTATGCCTCGACCAAGGGCGCGGTGCTGTCGATGGTCCGCGGCCTGGCGGTGGAATACGCGCGCTACGGCATCCGGGCCAACTCGATCCTGCCGGGCTGGATCGCCACCGATATGACGTCCGGCCTGCAGGCCAACGACAAGTTCAACGACAAGGCCATCGGCCGCGTGCCGATGCGCCGCTGGGGCGAGGGCGAGGACTTCTCGGGTATCGCGGTGTACCTCGCCTCGGACGCCTCGAAGTTCCACACCGGCGACAGCTTCGTCATCGACGGCGGCTACACCATCTTCTGAGGAGGCCGCGATGAGCGATCGCTACGCCCGCTACGAGCGGCTGAAGTTCGAGCGGCCGGCGGACGGCGTGCTTCGGATCGTGATGAGCAATCCGGGCAAGCTGAACGCGGCGGACGTGGTGATGCACCGCGAGCTGGCCGAGATCTGGCGCGACGTCGACGCCGACCCCGACGTCCGTTGCGCGATCCTGACCGGCGAAGGGACCGCCTTCTCGGCCGGCGGCGACTTCGGGATGATCGAACAGATCGTCGACGACTTCGAGGTCCGGGCCCGCGTGATGCGCGAGGCCCGGGACATCGTGATGAACATCATCGACTGCCAGACGCCGGTGGTCAGCTCGATGCGCGGCGTGGCGGTGGGCGCGGGCCTGGTCTGCGGCCTCCTGGCCGATGTCTCCATCGTGACGCCGGACGTGCGGATCATCGACGGCCACACCCGGCTAGGCGTGGCGGCGGGGGACCATGCGGCGATTGTCTGGCCGCTGCTCTGCGGCATGGCCAAGGCGAAGTACTACCTCCTGACCTGTGATCCGCTGAACGGGGCCGAGGCCGAGCGCATCGGCCTCGTCTCGCTGTGCGTGCCGGACGAAGCGCTGGACGCCAAGGCGCTGGAGGTGGCGACCAAGCTGGCGGGCGGGGCCACCCGCGCGATCGCCTGGACCAAGCACGCCCTGAACCACTGGCTGCGCACGGCCGGCCCGGCCTTCGACGCCTCGCTCGCGCTGGAGTTCCTGGGTTTCACCGGACCCGAGGCGGCCGAGGGGCTGGCGTCCCACAGGGAAAAGCGGAAGCCGAAGTTCACGTAACGCGATCCGTTAACGGGTTTCTCGCCCTCGCCCGGCATGCTGCGGGTTGCGAAGTCGGGGGCGATCGCAGCATGGACAATTCCTACGCGGTGCTTGCGGACGCGCGACGGCGGGAGCTGAAGACCCGCATCGTCGTCGCGGCCATGGTCGCGGCGGCGGCCTTCGCGATCACGCCGACCTGGGGCCCACCGGCCTGGTTGGCCGCGGTGGTGGTGAGCCAGCTGATCGACACCGCCAACACGCGCGCCATGCGGGGGGCGGCCGGTGTGCGCGAGCAGGTGATCTGGATGGTCACCGTGTCCTTCAACGCGATCATCTATTCCAGCCTCGGCATGTACCTGTGGGTCGAGGGCAGCGAGACGGGACGGCTGCTGAGCGTCCTGCTGGTGGCGGGCAGCCTGCTGCATGTGACGATCCATATGCATCATGTGCGCGGCATGCTGCTGGCGGCCATCATGCCCCACGCCGCGATCCTCCTGGCCATGCCGCTCTACAGCGTCGCCACGGGCGAACCGATCATGTGGACCATCGTCATGGCCGGCATGTTGTACCTGGGGCACCTCGTGGTGACCTTCCGCCAGGCCTCGACGACGACCCGGCAGATCCAGGCCGAGCGGGAGCGGGCCGAGGAGGCTTCCAAGGCCAAGTCCGATTTCCTGGCCACCGTGAGCCACGAGATCCGCACGCCCATGAACGCGATCGTCTCGGCGGCGAACCTGCTGGGCCGCTCGCGACTGAACAAGGCGCAGCGCGAGCAGGTGGAGATGCTCAAGGACGCCAACGACGTCCTCCTCAGCCTGCTGAACGATGTGCTGGACCTCTCGCGTATCGAGGCCGGCAAGATGGCGATCGAGCCCACGGACATCGACCTGCCGCGGACGCTGGAGGGGCTCCACCGGCTCTGGAGCGCCCGGGCGGCGGACAAGGGGCTGGACCTGCGCCTGGAGCTGGCGCCGGACGCGCCGGAGCGTGTGGCGCTCGACCCGCTGCGCCTCAAGCAGATCCTCTCGAACCTGATCTCGAACGCGGTGAAGTTCACCGAGGTCGGGACCGTCACCGTGCGGCTTGCTGTGGACCGGAGCGCGGGAACGTCGCAGCTGGCGTTCGAGGTGGTGGACACCGGCGTGGGCATTCCGCGCGAGGCGCTGCAGCGGCTGTTCGGGGCGTTCGAGCAGGCGGGCGCAGGCTCCAGTCGGCTGCACGGCGGCAGCGGCCTGGGCTTGGCGATCAGCCGGCGGCTGGCGGCGATGATGGACGGCGGGCTCGACGTGGAGAGCGTGCCCGGCGTGGGCTCCACCTTCAGGCTCACCCTCCCTCTGGTCGAGGCCGGCGCGGAGGCCTCGCCGGCCGAAAGCGAGGGGGACCTCGATGCGGGGGACGAGGTGCTGCATGGGCTCTCGGTGCTGGTGGCCGAGGATCATCCCGTGAACCGCCGGGTGCTGGAGCTGCTTCTGGCGCCGCTGGGCTGCGCCCTGACCTTCTGTGAGGACGGCGCGCAGGCCGTCGAGGCGGCGATGCTGCGCCCGTTCGACGCCATCCTGATGGACATGCAGATGCCGGTGATGGACGGGGTCGAGGCGACGCGACGCATCAAGGCGGGCGGGGGGCCGAACGCCGGCGCGCCGATCATCGCCCTGACCGCCAACGCGCTGGACCACCATCGCGCCGAATGGGCGGGAGTGGGCGTACGGTCCTTTGTCAGCAAGCCGATCGACCCGCGGGAGCTGGTCGGCGCTCTGGCCGAAGCCGGTCGGGCGGCTCAGGTCTCGCGCGCGGCCTAGATCCGTCCACAGGCGCGTAATCGACCGGTCGCCGATCCGACCGCGAAACTTCATCTTGGTGTCGGCGCATCGCCATCGAATTCCGTCACAGCCCGCCCCAATCAACGAAGGGGATCGGGTATGCGTACGAACGGAACCAAGACCAGGGCGTCGAAGGCCTGGCTGCTGGCCGGTGTGACCTCCGGGCTGATGGCGGCCACCACGGCCTGGGCCGGCGAAGCCGCGGCGCCGGGCGGCGAACTGGAAGAGGTGGTCGTCACAGGCACCCGCGAGACCGGCCGGACGGTGTTCACGGCCCTGTCTCCCGTGGACGTGCTGTCGCGGGAGGCGATCCAGGCCTCGGCGACGCCGCAGCTCGGCGAGAACCTGGCCCAGCAGGTTCCGTCCTTCATCGTCCAGCGCCTGCCCACGTCCGACGGGCTGCAGTTCGTCCGGCCGGCGACCCTGCGCAACCTGTCGCCCGACCAGAGCCTGGTGCTGCTCAACGGCAAACGCTTCCACCGCTCGGCCTTCCTCGGCTCCCGCGGCGCGCAAGGGCCGGATCTGGCCCAGGTTTCCAGCTTCGCGGTGAAGCGCATGGAGGTGCTGCGTGACGGCGCCTCGGCGCAGTACGGCTCGGATGCGATCGCCGGCGTCATCAACATCATCCTGGATGATGCGACGGACCTCGCCGCCTTCGCCCAGGCAGGACAGTTCTACGAGGGCGACGGGACGACCTACCGGGTGGGCGCGCGCGGCGGCGTGGCCATCGGCGACGGCGGCTTCATGACGGCCACGGCGGAATATGCCGACGCCGGTCTGACCTCGCGCACACGCCAGCGGCCCGACGCCGTCGCCTTCCAGCAGGCCAACCCGACCCTGAGCGTCCCCAACCCCGTGCAGCGCTGGGGCAATCCCGATCTGCAGAGCCTGAACCTGGCGGTCAACGCCGAGGTCCCGGTGGGCGAGGCGATCGAGCTCTACGGCTTCGCCACCCACGCCCGCACCGAGGGCGTCAACGACATCAACTGGCGCAACCCTGACGCAAACCCCGCGATCTTCCGGACCGTCTCGGTGTTCCCAGGCTTCAACCTGCGCTCGATCTACCCGGCCGGGTTCACGCCGCGCGAAGGGATCGAAGCGCGTGACGTGCAGGCGGTCGGCGGCCTGCGCGGCGCCTGGGGCGAGGCGTTCACCTGGGACGTCAGCGCCGCCTACGGACGCAACGCCAGCCGGTTCTCATTGGACAACTCGATCAACGCCTCCCTGGGCCCGCAGAGCCCGACGTCGTTCAACCTCGGCCGGCTGATCCAGGCGGAGTTCAACCTCAACGCCGACGCCGTCTATCGCCTGGAGCTCCCCGGCCTCGCGGCCCCCCTGAACGTGGCTTTCGGCCTCGAACGGCGGGTCGAGACCTACACGATCGAGGAAGGCGACGCCGCGTCCTACGCCGTGGGGCCCGGCGCGGCCCTGGGCCTGGCGCCCAACTCCAACGGCTTCCCGGGGTTCAGCCCGACGCAGGCCGGCCAGTGGGACCAGACGAGCTACGCCGGCTACGTCGACCTGGAAGCCCAGCTCACCTCGCGCTGGAGCGCCGGCGTCGCGCTGCGCTACGAGGACTTCTCGGAATTCGGCGACACCCTGGACGGCAAGCTGGCGACCCGCTTCGAGATCACGCCGGACCTGGCGGTGCGGGCCGCCGTCTCCACCGGCTTCCGGGCGCCGACCCCGGGCCAGCTCAACTCGACCAGCACGTCGCAGGGCCTGGATACGGTGACCCTGCAGCTCTTCACCTCTGGCCGGCTGTCGCCGACCAATCCGGTGGCGACGTTCCTGGGGGCCAAGCCGCTGGAGCCGGAGGAGTCCGAGACGATCACCGCCGGGATGACCTGGCGCACCGGCTTCGGCCTGTCGGGCTCGCTGGACGTCTACCGGATCGACGTGGACAAGCGCTTCTCCAGCTCGCCGACCGTGACCGTGACGCCCGCCATCCGGGCGCAACTGGTGGCGCTGGGCGTACCGGGCGCCTCGGCCTTCACCTCGATCAGCTGGTTCACCAACGACTTCGACACCCGTACCAAGGGCTTGGACGTGGTGGTGTCATACCAGCGGGACCTGGGCCTGGGCGCGATCAATCTCACCGGGGCCTACAACTACAACAAGACCGAGGTGCGCTCGGGCGCCCTGAGCCGCAGCGCCACGCAGCAGCGGCTGTTCGAGCAATCGCGGCCGAAGCACAACCTGACCGGCTCGGCGACCTGGACCCGGGACCGCCTGCAGCTCCTCGGCCGGGTCCGCTACTACGGCAAGTGGACGGACTCCACGGGCAACGCCACCGGCGACATCTTCCAGGACTTCGGCGCTGTGACGTTCTTCGATGTCTCGGCGAGCTGGAGGTTCAACGAGCGGGTGACGGTGCGCGTCGGGGCCGAGAACGTCTTCGACAAGTATCCCGACGAGGCGGTGTTCCAGGCCAGCCGCGGGCTGATCTACTCGCGGAATTCGCCCTATGACACCAACGGCGGGCAATACTACGCTCGCGTCGACGTGCGCTTCTGAGGGGGTCGGTGATGGGCAGGGCGGGCAGGCCGTCGCGGCGGACCATCGTGGCCTCGTGCGCAGCCGGGTCCGTCCTGGCGTCGGGCGCCGCGGCGCCCGCCCTGGCAGTCCAGAGGCCGTCGGCGCGTCCCGACGACGAGACCTACTGGCGCAGGGTGGCAGGGCTGTTCGACGCGCCGCCGACGGGCGTCATCCAGCTCGAGAACGGCCAGTTCGGAGCCATGGCCCGCTCCACCCGCACCGCCTACGAGGGCCACGTCGCCCGGATCAACCGGGAGACCACGCTCTACACCCGCACCACCCTGGGCGATGACCTGGCGGCGGTGCGGCGGCGGGCGGCGGCGCTGCTGGGGGTCGACGCGGACGAGATCGCCTTCACCCGCGGCGGCACCGAGTCGATGCAGACGCTGATCGGTGGCTACAATCGACTCAAGCCCGGCGACGCGGTGCTCTACGCCGACCTTGATTACGACAGCATGCAGGTGGGCATGGCGGCCCTGGCGCGCACTCGCGGCGTGCGGGTGGTACGGATCGACCTGCCCGAGCCAGCCAGCGCGGCGAACCTCGTGGAGGCCTACGAGGCGGCGCTGAGGGCCAACCCCGACGTGCGGCTGATGCTGCTGACCCACCTCAGCCATCGCACGGGCCTGATCCCGCCGGTGAAGGAGATCACCGCGATGGCGCGGGCCCGTGGCGTCGACGTGTTGCTCGACTGCGGCCATGCCCTGGGCCAGACGGAGTTTTCCCTGAAGGAGATGGGCGTCCACTTCGCGGGCCTGAACCTGCACAAGTGGATCGGCGCGCCCCTGGGCGTAGGCGTGGTCTTCATCGAGCGGAGCCGGATCCCCGACATCGACGTCTCGCCGCTGGAGCCGCCCAGCGACCGGATCGACGCGCGGCTCCACACCGGCACCGTGAACTACGCCGCGGTGCTGGCCGTGGCCGACGCCATCACCATGCATGAGCAGATCGGCCCGACGTCCAAGGCGGCGCGCCTGCGCTGGCTGCGCGACCGCTGGGTGGCCGGTGCGCGGGAGATTCCGGGCGTGCAGGTGCTGACGCCCGACGATCCGGCTCTGCACGCGGGCATCACCTCGTTCCGGCTGGCCGGCCGCACGACGACGGCGGCGAACGTCGAGGTTCGCAAGGCCCTGTTCGAGCGCTACCGGATCTTCACCGTGGAACGCGGCGGGCCGGCCAGGGGCGCCTGCGTGCGGGTGACCCCGTCGTTCGTGAACGGCCCGGCCGACGTGGACGCGCTGGTGGCGGCGCTGCGGGACCTGGCGCGGACCTAGTCCGTGAAGACCACGGTCTTGCGGCCGTTGAGCAGGACCCGGTCCTCCAGGTGCCAGCGGACCGCGCGGGCAAGCACCCGGCGCTCGATGTCGCGGCCCTTGCGGATCAGGGCGGCGGGCGTGTCGCGATGGCTGATCCGCTCCACGTCCTGCTCGATGATCGGGCCCTCGTCGAGGTCGCCCGTGACGTAGTGGGCGGTGGCGCCGATCACCTTCACGCCCCTTGCATGGGCTTGGTGATACGGGCGCGCGCCCTTGAAGCCCGGCAGGAACGAGTGGTGGATGTTGATGCAGCGGCCGTGCAGCCGGCTGGCCAGGTCGTCGGACAGCACCTGCATGTAGCGGGCCAGGACCACCAGCTCGGTCCCTGTCTCTTCGATCAGCCGCCAGAGGTCGGCCTCCTGCCGCGACTTGGTGTCGGCGGTGATCGGCAGGTGGCGGAAGGCGACACCGTGCAGGTCAGTGTGCGGGAAGGTGGTCGCCGGATGGTTCGAGACGACGGCGGTGATGTCCATCTGCAGCTCGCCCTGCCGCCAGCGCCACATGAGGTCGGACAGGCAGTGATCCTGCTGCGAGGCCAGGATCATCACCCGCCGACGCTCCTTCCGGCCGCGGACAGTCCAGGTCAGGCCGTACTCGGTGGCCAGCGACGCGAAGGCGGCGCGCCAAGCGGCCGCATCCTCGGCGCCCGGGTCGAACACGACGCGCATGAAGAACCGGCCGGTCTCCTGATCGTCGTACTGCTGGGCGTCGAGGATGTTGGCGCCGCGCTCGAACAGCAGGGCCGAGACGCGGGCCACGATGCCGGGGCGGTCGTCGCAGGAGAGGGTCAGGATCATCGCCCCGGAGCCCTTGCACGCAGGGCCCCGGGGCGGTCAAGGCGGACGGCGCGTCAATCGTGGGGCGTCAGCTGGCAGGGACGGGCGCTTCCGCGGTGGCGGACGGGTAGCGGAAGCCCTCGCCCTGGCCGTCGGCTGCGGCGAGCTGAGCGGCGGCGAACTCCCAGTTGGCGACGTTGTCGAACCAACGCTCCAGGAACGCCTTCCTGTCGTTCTTGTAGTCCAGGTAGTAGGCATGCTCCCAGAGATCGCAGACCAGCAGAGGGAAGACGCCCTCCCTGACCAGCGCATCGTCGGCGTCGTGGGTGGAGATCACCCGCAGGCCTTCGGCGCCCGTGACGATCCAGACCCATCCCGAGGCGAAGTGGCCCACGCCCTCCTTGACGAAGGCCTCCTTCAGTCCACCCAGGCCGCCGAAGGTCTGGTCGATCCGCCTCGCCAGGTCGCCGGCCGGGCCGCCCCCGCCCGGCGGGCGCATGGAGGGCCAGAAGAAGGCGTGGTTCCAGGCCTGGGCGGCGTTGTTGAAGAGCGCGGTGTCGCCGAGCCGGCGCGCTTCGCGCACGACGTCCTCCAGAGGCCGCCCGGCAAGGCCCGCCTTGGCCGCGAGGTCGTTGGTCTTGTCGACGTAGGTCTTGTGGTGCTTGCCGTGGTGCGTCCGCAGCGTGTCGGCGGATACGAAGGGCGTCAGCGCTTCGTGGGCATACGGGAGCTCGGGCAGGACATACATCGGCGCCTCCATGTCGGGTTCGAAGCGGGAACCCGCGGGAGGCGCCTCTGTTCCCTGCCGCGCGTCAGGCCCCGGTGATCTGCCACTCGCCGCCGGCGACGCGGCAGGCGTTGTAGCGCTCGCGCACCGTCGAGGCTCCGGGCTCCCGGATCGTCTGCTGGACCAGCCGGCAATCGCCCGATCCGGATCCATTCGCCGGCCGCACGACCGACCGGGAGACGTAGCCCTGGATCAGACCGTCCTCGACCACGGCCAGCCAGCCACCGGCCGCCGCGCCGGCGACCTCGAACTGCTCGCCCGCGCGCAGACGGTCGACGATGGCCGCGCTGGCGTTCGGGGCTGCGCGAACGTTGACGCGGTTGTTGGCGGAATAGGTCCCGCCCAGACTGCTGACGCGCGTGGCCGCAGCTATGCCCTCGGCGAAGCGCCAACGGCCGGTGTAGGTGGGCTGGCCGCTGTCGCCCGACGGGCCATCCGCGGAGCCCAGCACCTCGATCCGGCCGGTGGCGCCGGTCTTGGCGTCGGTCCAGGTCTGAGCCTTGCCGGTGTCGAGCGCCTTCTGGAAGGCCGTCCGGGCGTCCTGCTGGGCTTTCCGGTCCATGCGGCAGCCGATGTTGTTGCCGATCGCCGCACCGATGCCTGCGCCGATGACCGCGCCCAACGCCCGTTCGTTCTTGCTCACCTGGCTGCCGACAAGGCCGCCCACCAGGCCGCCGACCACGGCGCCCGTCGTGTTCGAAGAGCCCGACGCATCGCACGAGAACAGGCCGCCGAGTCCCTGCGCGGAGGCGGCCGAGGGCAGGCTCAACGCCAGTGCGGCGAGCGACACGGCGGCGAGGTTCAGGCGGGTCATCGGCATCCTCCAGACAAGCTTTGAGGCATCATGCCCCCGGCTTCGCCGTAACGCCATGATCGAGCGCAAGGGTGGACGGGCGCGCTGCAAACGTCGTACCGCTCGGACCGCGCGGGCGTGGCGGAATTGGCAGACGCAGCGGACTTAAAATCCGCTTCCGGCGACGGAGTGTCGGTTCGAACCCGACCGCCCGCACCAGCTTCCGACGCGGGCGCTTCAGGAAGCCAGCCCTCGCAGGGCCGCGGCCGACCCGGGGTTCAGCCAGCTGTCGATCACTCCGCGCTCGGCGAGGCCGGCCATCAGGCGCTGGAGCGCGCCAGCGATCTCGCCGATGAACGTCTCGGCCTGTGGATCGCCTGGATTGACCGCCACGGTGAAGCGCGCCGCCGGCCCGCGCAGGCATTGGCCATCGGCATGGAGCTGGGTCAGGCGCCGCCGCACCGTCTCGCCCGGCAGGCCGAGACGGCGGGCCGCCTCGCTGGCCGTGAGGCCGAGCGGGCCGTGGCCGGGCGGCGGGAGCCGCAGCGCGTCGGCCGCGACGGCCGCCAGGATCAGGCCTGAGAGCGTGTCCTCGGTGCGGCGCATGAGGATGTCGGCGACCCTGAGCAGGAAGTCGGACAGCAGGCGGGCCGCGGCCCGGACCGGGGCCTCGTCGGTCGGCAGATAGTTCGACGACGGCAGGGCCGCGAGCAGGTCCTGGCCCGACAGGTCGAAATAGAGCCGGCGCATCCGCTCGTGAGCGGCCAGCACGTCCTGGAGGTAGGCGGGCGAGCTCAGGTAGGCGGAGGGGATGATGACGCCGCGGGCTTCCTGGCGACAGGCCCCGATCGTCTCGAGGTGATGGATCCGCCGCCGAACGGTCTCGAACGGGAGCTGCATGGACTGGGCGATGGCGTGGATGCTGACCGGTCGCCGGCTCTCGTCGGGCGCGGGCGCGCTGAGGCCGCCGTAAGCATAGCGCGCATCGACGTCGCGGGTCAGGGAGGCGATGTTGGCCTGATTGACTGCCAGGACGATGAGAGCGTCGAGCGACTTCAGGCCGGTCAGGCCCTGGGCTACTTGATCCACGGTGAATGCCAGCGCCGCCTGCGCCAGCCGCCACGTCCGCGGCAGCTCGGCGCGCCGGAGCGCGCCAGGAACCTCGACGGATTCGTCCACAGCCCCAATCTCGCCCCGCCGCTCCGATCGGGCAAGCACGGTCTGACCCTCGGGCCGATCAGTCGCCGGGCGCGATGACCACGAACGGGGCCCAGTAGGCGGGATGCGCCCACTCTGGCCGCCAGCCGGGAAGGGCGGTGTTGTCGGCGAGCCGGCCGGTCCGCACCACCCGCATCGCCCGCTGCAGCGCCTGCGCCTTGGACAACTGCGGATTGGCGCGCTGGATCGCCAGGGTCTGGACCGTGAGGGCGGCGGTGGAGTCGTCGAACACCCGCCAGTGGCTGACGAGCAGGGCGCGGGCGCCCGCATAGAGGAAGGCCCGCGCGAGGCCGGACAGGCTGTCGGCTCCCGGACCGCCGTCGCCGCCGGCGGTGTTGCAGGCCGAGAGGATCACCCAGTCAGCCGAGAGGTCCAGAGCTGCGGCCTCGGTGGCGGTAAGCACCCCGTCGTCCAGAGCTGTGGCTTTCGCCGGCGGCGTGAGCACGAGCCCCGGCTCGTTCACGCCCTGGATCTCGCGCGACAGCAGACCGTGGGTGGCGAAGGCCACCACCTTGGCGTGGGACAGCTCGGGCGCCGACTTGATGGCGGCCTCGGTAGCCCGCGCGCCGAGCCGGAGGCTGGCCATCGAGGCCCCGAGCGTCCGCGCCATGGCGCGGAGCTCGTCGGCGGTGCCGGGGAGCGGCGGATATGCGGACATGAGCGCCGCCGGGTCGGCCAAGCGCCGCGCGCCCGGGACCGGTCCGGTCAGCGCCGGGTCGCCGAAGCCCAGGAAGGCCGTCCGGCGGGTTTCCGGCCGGCGAAGCTGCCCCCCCGCCCGCAGGCTGGCGACCGAGGGCAGCGTGGTCAGGGCGAAGCGGTCGGAAAGCCAGGTCGCCGAGGTCAGGGCGTGAAGTCCCTCGGCGCCCGCTGGCACGGCGGTGGGCAGCAGGCCGAGCGGCAAGGTCGCGAGCGGACCCGCAGTCGTGACGTACAAGCGGTCGACGCCCTGCAGCGCGCCTTCCACTGGTCCGAGAAGGTCGCGGTAGAGGCTGTGCGCCGCGCGAAGGTCGAAGGCCGGCAGTCGGCCCTCTGGGGCGGCGCGGCCGCAGGTCTGGTCGTCGACCTGGCAGCGGAGGGCGTGAAGGCGAGGCTCCAGCGCGGCGACGCCGCCCTCGATCCGGTTCCAGGCGACCTTGGTTCGCGAGACGGCGAACACGTGGAGGTCGTCGCCGGCCGGCGTCACGAGAAGCAGGCCCTCGCCCTGCCGCAGGCGGGCCTGGACCTGCGTCACCGTCAGCGGCGCCGGGGAGGTCAGCTCCATGTAGCGCGGATTGCGGCGCTGGAGCCGTGCGTCGAGGTCGGCCAGTTCGCGCCCGACGGCGTCGAGGGCGGCGCCGACGCGGGCGGCGCGGGCGGGATCATTCTGTGGCAGCGCGCGGACGAGCTGGCGTTCGATCTGCCGGACCTGGCCGGCCAGATCCTCGCGCAGGCGCGCCTGGCGGGCGGCGTCGTCGCGGCCAACCGCGGCGCGGGCGGTGGTCTGGGCGAGCGCGCGGGCGGCCGGCGAGATCTCCAGTTCCTGAGCAGCCGTGAAGGCCTGGTTCCTGAGCCGGGGCATGTCGGTGGGACTGACCGCCGCCGCCTCCCAGGCCACGCTCAGGTAGCGGCGCAGGACGGGCTCGGCCGCCGCGCCCATCTCGCCGTCGGCGCGGGCGCGGCGGAGCGCGGTCTCGCTGTCGGACCCGCCGGCCTGGAGGTCGGCGGCGCGGCGGGCGCGGACGATGGCGACCGCGCGGGAAGCCAGGGCCTCGGCCGGCGCGTAGGCGGTCTGACGCTGCTGGTTCGCCGCCAGCGCCTCGTAGGCCGCGGCGGTGTCTGGATGCCGTTCGCCGAGCGCTGTCCGGCGGATCTCGAGCGCCTTGCGCAGCATCGGTTCGGCCTCGGCGTCGCGACCCCGGGCCGTGAGGTCGCCAGCGAGGGCGAGATAGGCCGAGGCGGCGGCCGGGGCCCGTTCGCCCCGGGCGGCGAGGATGATCCGCAGGGCGCGGCGATGCAGCGTCTCGGCCTCGCGCGTCTTGCCGCGGGCGGCGAGGTTGGCGGCGAGGGCGCCGAAGCTGGCCGCCGTGTCGGGGTGCCGCTCGCCCAGCGCCTTGCGGCGGATGGCCAGGGCCTCCCGCAGCACCGGTTCGGCCTCGCGGGCGCGCCCCTGCGCGTCGAGGTTCGCGCCCAGCGCGGCGACATCGGCGGCTGTGGCCGGGTGGTTGCGGCCGCGGACGTCGCGGTCGATGCCCAGGGCGGTCCGATGCAGCGGCTCGGCCTCGGCGTGTCGACCTTGGGCGTCGAGGTTGGCGGCCACCCTAGCGTAGGCCTGGGCGGTGGCGGCGTCGCGCTCCCCAAACGCGGCGCGGCGCAGCGTCAGCGAGCGCCGGTGCAAGGACTCGGCTTCGACGTGGCGGCCCAGGTCGTCGAGCGCCGCCGCCAGGCTTCCCAGGTCGGCGGCCAACCGCGGATCGGCCTCGCCGAACTGTCGGGTGTCGATCGCGACCGCCGCGCGATAGAGCGGCTCGGCCTCCGCGGCCCGGGCGTTGGCGCGCAACACGTCGCCCAGGGCCACGGCCGCCGCCGCCGTCTCTGCGCTCCGGGCGCCGAACACCGCCTGGGCCGCCGAGTGCAGCTCGCGCCGGAGGGGCTCGGCCTCGCCGAACCGCCCCTGCCGCTCGAGCAGGCCGGCGAGGTTGGTCAGCGCGATCAGGGTCTGCGGGTCGCGGTCGCCGAGGGTCCGGCGGTTCGCCTCCAGCGCCCGCCGATAGAAGGGCTCGGCCTCCGCCTCCCGGCCCTGGCGGACCAGCGCCTGGCCGATCCAGGACCAGGACGCGACCGTGACCGGCGCCTCGGGGCCGAAGGTCTTCTCCTCGATCGCGGCGCGCTTGCGGGTGAGCGCCTCCAGGTCGCGCCAGCGGCCCGCGAGGCGGGCGGACTCGGCCTGACCGACGAGGGCCTTCCAGGTCTGGGCTTCCTTGGGCGTCGGCTCGCGCACGGGCGCGGGCGGCGCGGCAAGCACGCCGGGTCCCGTCGCAACGCTGAGCGCCGCGCAGGCCAACAGGCCTACGCGCCAAGCCCGGGACGCCATGTTCCCGTCCTTCTACGAATCTCCCACGGGTTAACCTTACTCGCTTGCGGGGCGAGCGCGCATGGGACCCGACGCCGCGTTTGACGAACTTCCACCGATATAGCCAAGCGTAGCCGCTCGCTGGATGGCCTGGGAGCGGCCGGCGACCCGCAGCTTCCGCGCCGCGTTGGTCACGTGGAAGCGCACGGTGGGCAGCGAGATGTCCACGATGGCGCTGATCTCGGCGTCGGTCTTCCCCGAGGCGGCCCATTTCAGGCACTGGATCTCGCGGCGGGTCAGGCGCGGCGGCGGCTCGCCGGCCCCGGCCATGGACTCGCCGTAGGTGGCCACGAAGCGCAGGGCCAGGACATGCAGCTCGGCGGCATGGCCGGCGAAGGTCGCCTCGACCGCGAAGTCGGGGTCGGCTGTGGCCCAGACCACCGCGCCGATCACGCCCCCCGGCAGGTAGGCGGGGCAGACGATGGCGGCGCCGACGCCATAGGTCTCGAACGGACCCTCGGCGTTGATGGCGGCGAGCGCCCGGTTCGGGCGCCACGAGCCAAACCCGGCGCCCGAGAAGTGGAAGGGCTCGGAGCAGGCGCGGGAGGCGTGGATGAAGGCGGCGCGCAGGGCGAAGCCGTGGTCCTCCCAGTAGCGCAGGCTCGGATCGACCCAGCGGAACAGCGTCTCGGCGAGGGGAAGTCCGTCGGTCCCGACGGGCGGGACCGCCGAGGAGATGTCCGCGGCCACGGCGACGAAGGGAAGGCCGATGCGCGCGCCAACGTCGGCGATCTCGTGCGCCAGCGCCTCGGCGGCGGCGAGTGATGCGGCGCGGTCTGGCTCGGCGTCCGTCACGTCACCCGTCCCTATTACTTTCACTAGCTTGTTCGCTGTCGCCGGCGTCCGCAAGCTGGTCACTTCGGCCGACTTAATGTGTCCGACAAGAACGACAAGACGTCCGTAAGGGGAGGAACAATGCAGTATCTCAAGGCGACGGCGTCGATCGCCGTGCTGGCGTTCGCGTGTGGCTCCGCCGCGCCCGCCTTTGCCCAGGCCGAAGCGCAGGAAGTGGAGGCGGTGATCGTCACCGCCCAGAAGCGCGAACAGAACCTCCAAGACGTGCCGATCGTGGTGAACGTGGTGTCCGGGCAGCAGCTCCAGGACGCCGGCGTGCGGGACGTGAAGGACCTGCAGGTCCTGACGCCCGGCCTCAGCGTCACCTCCTCGTCGGGCGGGGCGCAGACCTCGATCCGCATCCGCGGCGTCGGGACCATCGGCGACAACCCCGGCCTGGAATCGTCGGTTGGCACCGTGATCGACGGCGTATACCGCTCCCGCAGCGGCGTGGCGTTCGGCGACCTGGGCGAACTGGAGCGCATCGAGGTGCTGAAGGGCCCGCAGGGCACCGTCTTCGGCAAGAACACCTCGGCCGGCGTCATCAACGTGATCACCAAGGCCCCGGAGTTCGAGTTCCACGCCGAGGGCGAGCTGACGGCGGGCAACCACGACCAGCGCGGCTTGGCCGCCAGCGTCACCGGCCCGCTCGGCGAGACCGTGGCCGCCCGCCTGTTCGTCGCCAAGCGCGACCGCGATGGCTACTACACCGTGCGTAACGGCGCCGGGCCCAGCACCCAGGGCGACAACGACGATCAGGACGTCTTCACCGTCCGCGGCCAGCTCTCCTGGCTGCCGACCGACGCCCTGACCTTCCGCGTCATGGCCGACTACACCAAGCGCGACGAGCATTGCTGTCTGGACGTGACGACCTCGGTGGGCGCGACGGGGGCGATCATCGACGCCCTGGCGGCCGACGCGGGCCTCGGCCGGCCGGCCGATCCGTTCAGCCGGATCGCCTATGCGAACCGGGAATCCACCCAGGAAATCAAGGACAAGGGTGTTTCGCTTCAGGCGGACTGGGAGATCAACGACGATCTCACCCTAACCTCGATCACCGCCTGGCGCGACTGGTCGAATGTGCAGGGCAACGACATCGACTTCTCGTCGGCCGACCTCTGGTCCCGGCCGTTCGACGGCCAGACCTACAGCAAGTTCGAGGTCTTCTCGCAGGAGACGCGCCTCGCGGGCAGGGCCGGTCCGCTCGACTGGATGGTGGGCGCCTACTATTCGGACGAACAGCTCGATTCGAAGAACTTCACGCCCTACGGCGTGTCGTACGAGACCTACTTCGGCCTGCTGCTGTCGTCGGGGGCCAACCCCAACACCGTCTCGCTGCTGACCGGCCTGCCGGCGGGCACGAACTACGTGCCGGGGCAGGGACCGCTGGACACGTTCGACCACTCGAACAAGGGCTGGGCGCTCTTCACCAACAACACCTGGCGGATCGCCGAGGGGCTCGATCTGACCTTCGGCCTTCGCTACAGCGACGACACCAAGAAGGTGTTCTCGCAGTACCGGAACACCTCGCCGGGCGTGGCCTGCGCCGCCGCGATCGCCCGGCCGATCCCGGCCGCCGCCCGCGCCGCCCTCTGCGCGCCAGGCTCGGATCCGGCGTTCAACAACGTCGACACCCGGCAGAAGCGCAGCGAGGACCGCCTGGGCGGCACCGTCAAGCTGAGCTACCGCATCAACCCCGACCTGATGACCTATGTGTCGTATGCGTCGAGCCACAAGAGCGGCGGCTTCAACCTGGACCGCGCCCGTCTGAGCGCCGGCGTGATCAATCCGGACACCAGCTTCCCGGCCGAGACGGTCGAGAGCTGGGAAGCCGGCTTCAAGAGCCAACTCTTCGACCGGCGGCTGACCCTGAACGCGGCGGCGTTCGACCAGACCTTCAAGCACTTCCAGCTGAACACCTTCACCGGCATCAGCTTTGTGGTCGCCTCGATCCCGAAGGTGACGTCGAAGGGCGTCGACATGGACCTGGTCTGGCGCACGCCGATCCCCGGCCTGACCACGACCGGCGGCGTCACCTATGCGGTCACCCAGTACGGCAACTTCGTGCCGGGCGCCGGGGTCGGGCCGCGCCTCCCGGGCTCGCGCCTGGGCTACGCGCCGCTGTGGTCGGCGTCGTGGTCGGCGACCTACGAGAACGACATCGGCTCGAACCTCAAGCTGCGCGCCAGCCTCTCGGGTCGCTACACCTCGGCCTACAACACCGGCTCCAACCTCGACCCGGCGAAGATCCAGAAGGAACTGACGCTGTGGAACGGACGGATCGGCGTCGGCACTGCGGACGAGCGTTGGACCGTTGAGCTGTTCGCCCAGAACCTGACGAACGAGGACTACTACCAGGTGGTGGTGGACCAGCCGCTGCAGTCGGGCACCTTTGCAGCCTTCCTGGGCGCCCCGCGCACCTGGGGGGTCACCCTTCGGTCGCGGTTCTAACTCGGGAGTGATGTCGTGGATCTGGAGCTCAGCAAAGAGGACCTGGCGTTCCGCGATGAGGTTCGCGCCTTCATCGAGGCCAACCTCACGCCCGAGCTCCAGGCCGCCGGCCGCAGACTGACCAGCGTGTTCTGCGAGCCGCGCCACAGCCTGCCCTGGCAGAAGATCCTGCACGCCCGGGGCTGGGCTGCGCCGGCCTGGCCCAAGGAGTACGGCGGGCCGGGATGGAACGAGGTCCAGCGGGCGATCTTCGCGGCCGAATGCGCGCGGGCGGGGGCTCCGTCGCTATCGCCCATGGGCCTGAAGATGGTGGGGCCGGTGATCATGGGCTTCGGCACGCCGGAGCAGAAGGCCTACTACCTCCCGCGCATCCTGGCGGGCGACGACTACTGGTGTCAGGGCTACTCCGAGCCTGGGTCGGGATCGGATCTCGCCTCGCTGCAGCTACGCGCCGTAAGCGACGGAGATCACTACGTTCTCGATGGGTCGAAGATCTGGACGACCCATGCTCACCACGCCAATCGGATGTTCTGCCTGGTTCGCACCTCGACCGAGGGCAAGGCGCAGCAGGGGATCACCTTCCTGCTGCTGGAGATGAACAGCCCCGGCATCAGCGTGAAGCCGATCATCACCCTGGCCGGCGAGCACGAGGTGAACCAGGTGTTCTTCGACGGGGTGCGGGTTCCGAAGGCGAACCGCATCGGCCAGGAGAACCAGGGCTGGACGGTCGCCAAGTACCTGCTGGAGTTCGAGCGTGGCGGCGGATCCGCGCCCGGGCTGTTCGTGGGCCTGGAGCGCGCGCAGGCGATCGCCGACGCGGCCGACGGCGACGACCGCTGGCACCGACGGCGGCTGGCCGAAGCCGAGATCTCCGTGGCGGCGATCGACATGTCCGAACGGCGGGTGCTGTCGGAACTGGCCAGCGGGAAGAATCCGGGACCGGCGTCGTCGATGCTGAAGATCAACGGCACCGAGGCCATGCAGCGGATCGACGAGATCTCGGTCGCCGCGCTCGGCGACTATGCGCACGTCGAGCAGGTGGACGCGCGGGAGCCAGGCTCGAACGTCCCGCCGGTCGGCCCCGAGGAGGGCCTGGTCGCCATGCCACGGTATCTGAACAACCGGGCGGCTTCGATCTATGGTGGCTCCAACGAGATCCAGAGGGACATCATCGCCCGGCTCGTGCTCGGGCTTTGAGGAGGAAACACGGATGACCAGCCTGCTTGGCCTGCGGAGGCCGCCGTTCCGGACCTATTCGATCACCCAGCTCTGCCGCGAGTTCGGCGCGACCCCGCGCGCGCTGCGGTTCTACGAGGAGCAGGGGCTGCTCTCTCCGGCGCGGCGCGACACCGCGCGGGTCTATTCCTACAAGGACCGGGCGCGCCTGCAGCTGATCATGCGCGGCCGGAGGGTCGGGCTTTCGATCGCCGAGATCCGGGACATCCTCGACACCTACGAGGAGGAGGGGCCGGCGGCGCAGGACGCCGAGGCCCTGCGGATTCACAAGAAGCGCGTGGCCCAGCTAGAAGCCCAGCGGCATGACGTGGAAGAGGCCATCAAGGCCCTTGAAGACGCCGCCTCGCGCCTGGAGAAGAAGTTTCCCGAGGCGGTCCGGATGCTCGATTCCTGAGGTCGGCCTGAGGCGACGGACCCCGGCGGCTGAGGCGGGGCGCGGCGCCTAGATGTCGACCCAGGCCTGGAACGATCGGTTCAGCGCCGGCGCCGGCGCGACCAAGGGCGCCCGGATCGTGAAGCTGGCTCCGGTCTCGGTCTGGGCCGATAGGCTGCCCTTCAGGTCGCGGACAATGGCGGCGATGATCGACATGCCAAGGCCGCTGCCGCCGGCGCCGCCGTCACCCAGGCCCTTGCCCTCGTCGGACACCGACAGCACCAGCTCGCTTCCGTCGCGCCGCGCAGCGACGTTGAGCCGACCCCCAGGCTGGCCGGCATAGGCGTGCTTGGCGGCGTTGATGGCGATCTCGTTGACGGCGATCCCGAGCTGCTGGGCCATGTCGCCGGGAACGCTGGTCGCGTCGGCCGAGACCGACACCCGCAGTCCCGTCGTCGCGGCGATCGCCGCGGCGAGGCCGGTGAGGAAGGGGCGCAGCTCCACAGCCGGCTTGCCGGCGTGTTCGTAGAGATAGCGGTGCAGCTCGCCGACGGCCACGAGGCGCGCGCGGCTGGCCTCGAGTGCCGCCTGGGCCAGCGGGTCTCGGGCGCGGAGCTGTTCGAACACCAGCATGTCGGCCGCCAGCTGAAGGCTGTTGGCGATGCGGTGGTTCAGTTCCTGGATCTGGCGTTCCTGGCTGGCCAGGCGCGCTCGGGCCGAGGAGAGTTCTCGGGCCAGTCCGGTGTCGTTGGTCGCGGCGCTCAAGAGCATATCCGCCCCCGGGTCCTTAAAGTGGAGCTTGTTCCGATGTGAGACGACACCTTCTGTATCGCCGTCGATGAACCGCCCGTCCCGGTTATCTGTTCCCTCTACTGAAGAATAAATGGGGCAAAAGAACGGCGGTCTGCGTTTGAATACACGAGCGCCGAAAAGGTTAATGAGAAGTTAAGGCGAATTCTGTTCTAGGCGCAGACAACGCCCGAGCGAGACTGCGTATAGGCGCCGTCGGAATACGCGATCTGACCATTGACCAGCACCGTGTCGACACCGCGCGCGGCCCGCGTGTAGCGCATTCCGTCGCCTGGCATGTCGAAGGCCGGCAGTTCGGCGCCGCGGTCGATGGTCTCGGCGTCGAACACCACGATGTCGGCGGCAAGACCCTCCGCCAGACGGCCGCGGTCCTTCAGGCCCCAGATGTCGGCCGTCTCGCTGGTGACCTTGGCCACAGCCTTTTCCAGCGTCAGGTACCCGCCCTTGCGGACGAACTCGCTGAACAGGTAGCCGGTGTCGCCATAGGTGGCGAACGACGCGAGGTGTGCGCCGCCGTCGCTGGCGCCGATGTGCACGAGCGGGTGAGCCAGCATCGGGCCGATGCGGTCGGTGACCTGATGTCCCTGGCTGGCGCTGAGGAAGGCGACGTCCAGACCGTGTTCCAGCGAGAGGTTGATCAGCGCGCGCGCGGGGACTTCGCCGCGCGCGGCGGCGATCTCGGACAGGGTCTTGCCGACGAGTTCGGCCGGGGCGGCGTCGCCGCCGCGCACCACGAGGCGGCCCATCATCTGCTCGCCCCCGTCGGGACCTAGGTCGGCCACCATCTTGTCGGCGGTCTCGGGGTCCCGCAGCGCGGCCAGGCGCTCGTCCAGCGGCTGGCGCAGGATCCGCACCCAGCGCGGCAGGCGGGCGAAGAACAGGCTGGGCCGCAGCAGGCTGAAGCTGATGTCGATGGGGCGGGTCTGCATCTGCGGCCAGACGCGGGCGCCGCGGGCGAACTGCTCCTCGACCCGGGCGATGGCGCGGGGTGCGTTGTCGGACACGGCCGCTGTGTCGAACAGCGGCGAGAAGGTCGTGGGGATGTTGTGCTTCAGGCTCAGTTCGGCGAGCTGGTCGATGCGCGCGATGGTGATGTCGGTGGCGTAGAACTCGGGCACGCACTGGAGCATGCGGCCGTATTTGCCGAGCACGGCGCAGAGGGCGTCCAGTTCCTCGAACTGGGCGAAGCGGCTGGGCACCGGGCGACCGTTTTCGTCGACGTCCACGAAGCTGGTGGAGAGGCCCACGGCGCCCGCCTCCAGGCACTCGCGCAGCAGGTCCTGCATGGCGGCGATCTCGTCAGGCGTGGCGGCGCGCTCCTGCGAGGCGTTCCCCATCACCCATAGGCGGATGACGCTGTGGCCGACCAGCGGCGCGACATTGATCGAAAGCCCCTTGCGGATCGCGGCGACGTAGCCGGCGAAGTCCTCCCAGGTCCACTCGAAGGCGGTGGTGAAGGCTTCCGGCGGCATCTCCTCGATCTGTTGGAACATGCCGACTACGCGGCGCCGGTCGCCTGCGCGAAGCGGGGCCAGCGAAAGCGAGCAGTTGCCCGGAACGACAGTCGTGACGCCGTGCTCCAGCGCGGGCCGGGCGGCCCCGTCCCAGAGCAACTGGACGTCGAAATGAGTGTGCGGGTCGATGAAGCCCGGGGCGACGACGCGGCCGCTGGCGTCCACCACCTGGCGCGCCTCGCCCTCCACCTTGCCGACGGCCGCGATCCGGCCGTCCTTGACGGCGACGTCGCCTGCGAACGCCGGGGCGCCCGTGCCGTCGACCACCAGGCCGCCCTTCACGATCACGTCGAACATCAGCCGGTCTCCACGATCCTTCGCCAGGACTGACCCTTCAGGTCGTCGAGGCTGCCTGCCTCGCAGGCTTCCATCAGCTTGAGGCCAGTCTCCTCGTCCAGCACCACCGGGCCCTCGGAGCCGTCGGGGTGGCGCAGGCGGACGAGGAGCTCGGCCGAGCCGTCATGGCCGGCGACGATCTCCGCGCCGACGATGACCGCATCATCCAACCGGCGGCTCCACGAAGACCACGTCCGAACCGAGCAGCAGGCCGGCGGGCTTGCGCATCGCGAAGATGTGCAGGTTCCAGCTCTTGATCCGGTCGACGGCGGCTTCGAGGGGCTCGCCGGGGAGGGCCCGCAGGGCGAGCTCCTCCACGGTCTCGTCCGGACCCGGCGTCACGAAGCGGCGTTGCCGGGTCAGGGCCATCAGATGCGCTCGATGATGATGGCCGGAGCCATGCCGCCGGCGGCGCACATGGTCACAAGGCCACGCTTCAGGTCGCGGCGCTCGAGCTCGTCGAGCACGGTGCCGATGAGGATCGAGCCGGTGGCGCCGATCGGGTGGCCGAGGGCCATGGCGCCGCCATTCACATTGACCTTCTCACGATCGAGATTGAGGTCGCGGATGAACTTCTCGGCGACGACCGAGAAGGCCTCGTTGATTTCCCACAGGTCGATGTCGTCCGGGGTCAGGCCGGCCTTCTTCAGGACCTTCTTGGCCGCCGGGACCGGCGCGTTCAGCATCAGCGTCGGGCTGTCGCCGACATTGGCCATGGCGACCACGCGGGCGCGGGCCTTCAGGCCGTTCTTCTTGGCGTATTCCGGCGATGCCAGCAGCACGGCGCCCGAACCATCCACGACGCCCGAGGAGTTCCCGGCGTGGTGGAAGTGGCGGATCTTGAGGTCGGGATAGACCTGGTTGATCAGGCCCGCGAAGGTGGTGCCGTTCTCGTCCAGCGGAACATTGGCCATGGCTTCGAAGGATGGCTTCAGCGACGCGAGGCCCTCGAGGGTGGTCTGCGGGCGCGGGAATTCTTCATGGTCCAGGGCCAGGCCGCTGCCGTCCTGCTTGTAGACCGGCACCAGCGAGCGGCTGAAGCGGCCTTCCTTGATCGCCTTGTCGGCGCGCTGCTGGCTGACGTAGGCCAGCTCGTCGAGCGCCTCGCGGCTGATGCCTTCCATCGTGGCGATGGCGTCGGCGCAGATGCCTTGGTGCGACTGCGGGTGCAGCTTGCGCAGATGGGTGTTGCCCGCGTCCATCAGCGGCGGGCCTTCCTTCGGGTCGCGCTGGGCCGCAGTAGCGGCCGTGTACGACATCATCTCGCAGCCGCCGGCGATCACGAGGTCTTCCATGCCGGCCATGATCTGGGCGGCGGCCATGTTGACCGAGGTGATGCCCGAGCCGCAGAAGCGGTCGAGGGTGACGCCGCTCGCGCGCACGTCGAACCCGGCGTCGAGCGCGGCCATACGGCCCATGTCGCTGCCCTGCTTGCCGCGCTGGGACGAGGTGCCCCAGATCACGTCGTCGACTTCGGCGGTGTTCAGGTTGTTGCGCTCGACAAGGGCCTTCAGGACCGTGGCGGCGAGGTGCTGGGGATGCTGGTCGGCCAGCGCTCCCTTGCCGACCTTGCCGATGCCGCGCGGCGTGCGGCAGGCGTCGATGATGAGAGCTTCGGGCATGATCTTTCCTCGCGAGGCGGTCTGGGCCTTGTGAGGGGAAGATTCCGTCCCCGACCTAAGGTCAGTCTAGCCCCTAGTTGCCGCGTGCTGCGCTCAGCGCGCGGCCTGCTGGCGAATCTTCGAAAAGAGGGTATGTTCAGCCCGGGTCGAAAGAAGCCCTGGGGAGGACGCGATGAAGATCAGGCTGATGGCGCTGGGCGCCGTGGCGGCGGCGCTGGCCGGAGAGGCGGCTGCGAAGGACGTGGGCGGCGTGGCGTGCCGGACCCCGCAGCCGGTGCGCTGCGAGGGTGAGGCCTGCGTCACATCGAACGCCCTGGCGGACCTGGGCAATGCGACGGACGCGAAGAGCGGCCGCAAGTTCTGGCTCGACTACCCCTGCGACCTGAAGCCGGGGGAGAAGGTCACCTTCATCCTGAACCTGCATGGCGCGGGTTCGGTCGGGAATTGGCAGCGTCACTACTTCCCCGCCGCCGACTATGTGCAGAAGTACCGCCTGGTGGTCGCCACGCCGACCGCCGCGACGGCCACGCCGGTGCGCCGCTGGGATGGCGCAGCGGACGACGCGCATCTTCAGAACATCACCGATTTCGTGTTCGACAGCTTTGGCCGGGCCAATATCCGGTCGATGTGGCTGGCCGGACATAGTCAGGGAGGCTTCACCTCCAGCCGCATCGTCTGCAGCGACTACTTCAAGGGCAAGGTGGACGGCTGGCTGAGCCTGTCGGGCGGTCGCATCGGCCAGGCGCCGTTCGTGGCCCAGTTCGGTCCGCCGAAGGCCGACGGCTCGCCGCCCGACCCACGGCCGCGCGGCGCGATGCCAGCAGGCTCCACTCCGGCCTGCGATTTCAGCCACATCTTCGCAATCGGCCAGCACGAGATCGAGAGCCTGCCCGAGACGTCGCCCTGGGCCGACAAGTACGGCTGCAGCGCGCGGATCCGCGAGAAGGAGATTGTCGACGACAAGCCCGGCCACGTCTGGGACTTCGCGCGGGCCGGCTACAAGGTCTGGGGGCTGAAGGCGCGGCCGGGGACGGCCGAAACCTGGACCTATCCCAAGTGCCGCGACGGGCGCGTCGTCGCCGACGTCGTGCGGATCGACAAGGGCCACACCGAGGGTCTGGAGCCCAAGGTCACCGAGGCGCTGGTGCGGATGATCGTCGCCGCGCCCGGCGGCAAGGCGCAGACCGCCAGCGACTAGGCGGAGGGCAGGGCGAGCGAAGCCTGACCGAAGGCATAGCGCCAGCCCTCGGGCGTGCGGACGTAGGTGTCGCTGAACCACAGCGTCCGGTCGAAGGCCTGGCCGCCGCGGACGTACTTCAGTCGCAGCTTCGCCGTGACGATCGCGGTGTCCGCGCCGTACAGCCTGACCGTCTGGGAGCCGGGCTCCTCGTCCTGGATCTCGTACTGGACGCGGCCCGAGCGGGCCTCGGCGAGCAGGTCGTCGCGGCTGGCGACCGCACCCGTGCCGACCACGAGCGTCATCTGCGGGTGGAGGATGCTGGCCATGGTCTCGGCGTCGTTGGCTTTCACCGCCGCCTGGTAGCGGACGTCGAGGGCCGCGACGGCGGCGCGGTCGGCGGCCGGATCGGCGGCGTGGGCGGGCGCGGCCAGGAGCGCGATCGCCGCGACGATCGAGGGCGAGCGGATCATGGGTGAGTCTCCGGTTTCGGAGAGCGGCGATAGCCGAGCCGTCCGTTTTCCGCTGGCGGCAATCGGACGTCATAGGCGGCCGGCGTTCGAAATATTGGTGTAACGTGAGGGGGGAAAGATTGCGGCATACGGCCTGCCGCAAGAGCGGGCGTGACCATTCCCTCGGGGGGACCTGCCACATGACCACCGCCCGCTTCGGCATCCTCGGCCTGCTGGCCTCCACCGCCCTGATCACGGGTTGCGCCAGCGACTCGAGCGCGCCGAACGCGCTGGCCCAGGGCTCGCCAGTCGCCGCCGTCGCCGGTCCGCAGAGCGTGGACAACTTCATGCTCGTGGACGCCGGGATGGAGGCGCACGAACTGTACCGGAAGGCCCAGTCCTCGGCGGTCGTGCTGATCACCCAGGTCAACGGCGATTCCGTGCTGCGCGGGCAGGCGGCGGCGGTGAACGCGCTGTCGGACGCCTATGGCGGCAAGGGTGTCGAGGTCCTGATGCTGAACTCGACCGGCAAGGACACCCGCGAGGCGATCCTGGCCGAGAGCGAGAAGGCCGGTTACCGGACGCCCATCCTGATGGACGCCTACCAGCTGGTCGGCGAGAGCCTGGGCGTTACGCGCTCCGGCGAGGCGATCGTGGTCAATCCCAAGACGTGGACCGTGGCCTGGCGCGGTCCGGTGGGCGCTGCGCCCGCGGCGCTGGACGCGCTGCTGGCGGGCCAGCCCGCGCCGGCGTCGATCGCGGTGGCGCAGGGCGCGCCGATCGCCTTCGGGTCAAAGGCGGCCGCGCACAAGATCTCCTACGCGAGGGACGTCGCCCCGATCCTCGAGGCCAAGTGCGTCGCCTGTCACCAGGAGGGCGGCATCGGGCCGTTCGCCATGTCCAGCTACGAGATGGTGAAGGGCTTTTCGCCGATGATCCGCGAGGTGATCCGCACCGACCGGATGCCCCCGTACAACGCCGACCCGCGCGTCGGCCGCTTCCAGGGCGACAAGAACCTCTCGGCCGCCGAGATCAAGACGCTGGTCCATTGGATCGAGGCCGGTGCGCCCCGCGGCGACGGCGCCGACCCCCTGGCCGGCAAGAAGCACGTGGCCGCCGACTGGCCTCTGGGCAAGCCGGACCTGATCCTCAACATCCCGGCCTATACGGTGCCGGCGTCGGGCGTCGTCGACTATCAGCGGCCCGCGATCGCGAACCCCCTGACCGAAGGCAAGTGGATCAAGGCGACGACGGTCAAGCCGGGCGACCGCCAGTCGGTCCACCACGTCCTGACCGGCTGGATGGCCGAGATGCCGGCCAACGGACAGTCGTCGGAAACCCGCTGGCGGGGTTCGGTGGGCGGCTATGCGGTGGGCGCGGAATCCACGGTCTTCGACAAGACCGTCGGCACATTCCTGCCGGCCGGCGGCGCCATCGGGTTCCAGATGCACTACACGCCGTATGGGAAGGAGGCGACCGACAACTCCCAGATCGGCGTCTACTTCCACGACAAGCAGCCTGAGCTCGTCATGCGCAGCGTGGTGGTGATCGATACGTCGATCTCGATCCCGCCGAATACGCCGCGGCATACCGAGACGGCCTATGTCGAGTTCCCGAACGACGCGCTGCTGTACGCCGCGTTCCCGCACGCCCACTACCGGGCCTATTCCAGCGACCTGTGGATCCAGTACCCGGACGGCAAGAAGAAGCTTCTGCTCAGCCTGCCGCGCTATGACTTCAACTGGCAGCGGTCGTACGACTTCGCTGAGCCGATCAAGATCCCGGCCGGCTCGCGGATCATCGCCAACTACGTCTACGACAACTCCAAGCAGAACCCGGCCAACCCGGATCCGAGCATCACCGTGACCTGGGGCGAACAGAGTCACGAGGAGATGCTGTTCACCAACCTGCAGTTCCGCTGGGTCGACGAGACCTCGGCCAAGCAGGTCAATTCCGACGGCCGTCTCGCGCCGACGCGCCTGATGGGGATGATGGACGACAACCTCGACGGTCGGCTGCAGAAGGCCGAGCTGAAGGGCAACATGGGCCGAATGATCGGGCCCTACTTCGCCCGCATCGACGCCGACGGCGACGGCTCGATCGACAAGGCGGAACTCGGCAAGGCCCAGGCGCTGCTTCCCGGCCGTCGCCGGGGCGGAGAGGCGGCCAGCGCACCGACGCCGACGAACGGGACTTCGGGCGGCTGCTGAGGCGTGAAAGGCCGGAGCGCTTCAGGCGCTCCGGCGTCCGCGGTCACTGAGCCGCCTGTTCCTGGGCGTAGCCGAGCTGTTCGTTCAGCCGGTCGAGGACCTCGATCGCCGCTTCGGGGATGACGGTCCCGGGCGGGAAGATCGCCGCGACGCCCATGTCCTCCAGGGCCTTGAAGTCCTCGGGCGGGATCACGCCGCCGACGAAGACCAGGATGTCCGGCCGACCCAGCTTCTTCAGCTCGGCCTGGAGTTCAGGCACCAGGGTGAGATGGCCGGCGGCGAGCGAGCTTGCGCCCACCGCATGCACGCCTGCTTGCACGGCCTCGGCGGCGGCCTCGGCCGGGGTCTGGAACAGGTCGCCGATTTCGACGTCGAAGCCGAGGTCGGCGAAGCCCGAGGCGATCACCTTCTGGCCGCGGTCGTGACCGTCCTGGCCCATCTTGGCGACCATGATCCGGGGCTTCCTGCCGTCGGCCTGCATGAAGGCTTCGGTCATGGCCTTGGCGCGCTCGGCGAGCGGCGTGCTGCCGGCTTCGCGGAGATAGACCCCTTTCACGGCGTCGGCCCTGGCCTTGTGACGGCCGAACACCTTCTCAAGCGCGAACGAGATCTCGCCAACGGTGGCCTTGGCGCGAGCGGCCTGCACGGCCAGCTCCAGCAGGTTGGCTTTCCCCGCCGCGCCGGCGGTGAGGGCGTCGAGCGCCGCTGCGACCGCTTCCGGGTCGCGCTCGGCCTTCAGCCGGTTCAGCTTGGCGATCTGGGCGTTGCGGACGGCCGTGTTGTCGACCTTCAGGACCGGGATGTCGTCCTCGACGTCCGGCTTGTAGCGGTTGACGCCCACCACGACCTGCTGGCCGGAGTCGATCCGGGCCTGGATGCGGGCCGAGGCCTCCTCGATGCGGCGCTTGGGCAGGCCGTCCTCGATGGCCTTGGCCATGCCGCCCAGGGCCTCCACCTCGGCGATGTGGGCCAGCGCCCTCTCGGCCAGGTCGGCGGTCAGGCGCTCGACGTAGAAGCTGCCGCCCCAGGGATCTACGACCCGCGGCTGGCCGCTCTCGAGCTGCAGGAAGAGCTGGGTGTTGCGGGCGATCCGGGCCGAGAAGTCAGTCGGGAGGGCCAGGGCCTCGTCCAGCGAGTTGGTGTGCAGGCTCTGGGTCTGGCCGCCCGTGGCCCCCATGGCCTCGATGGCCGTGCGGGGGACGTTGTTGAACACGTCCTGGGCCGCGAGGCTCCAGCCCGAGGTCTGGGTGTGGGCGCGCAGGGCTAGCGAGCGGGCGTCCTTCGGGTCGAACTCCTGCTTCATGAGCTTGGCCCAGAGCAGGCGGCTGGCGCGCTGCTTGGCGACCTCCATGAACATGTTCATGCCGGCGCACCAGAAGAACGACAGGCGCGGCGCGAACTGGTCCACCGTCATGCCGGCGGCGACGCCGGCGCGGACGTATTCGATCCCGTCGGCCAGGGTGTAGGCCAGCTCGAGGTCCAGCGTCGCCCCGGCTTCCTGCATGTGGTAGCCGCTGATCGAGATCGAGTTGAACCGCGGCATCTCCTTGCTGGTGTAGGCAAAGATGTCCGCGATGATCCGCATCGAGGGGCTGGGCGGGTAGATGTAGGTGTTCCGGGTCAGGAACTCCTTCAGGATGTCGTTCTGGATCGTGCCCGACAGCTTCTCGTGCGGCACGCCCTGTTCTTCCGCCGCGACGATGTAGAGCGCCAGGATCGGCAGCACCGCGCCGTTCATGGTCATCGACACGCTCATCTTGTCGAGCGGGATGCCGTCGAACAG
>JADHED010000648.1_pt1 | contig 38201 bp, 37 predicted proteins | sample 8952041 | NCBI WGS metagenome assembly JADHED01 (sample SAMN16124423, study PRJNA663239) | bioreactor sludge metagenome | isolation source: sludge (control) | place: India:Bengaluru | collected 2018-09-08 | reverse complement strand
TTTTAGTGACTACACATCTGGACGAGAAAAAGGCCCGAAAGGACCAAATTCGTGATGCACGACAAGGACTTACCGGTGTCGCCCCTCATAAATGGACGCGGAACTTCAGCCTAATCAGGCAAAATGGCCTGCAGCGCCCATGAACAAAGCGCCAACAGCTATTATTTATATAGCTATTGGCGCTTGTTCCAAGCCCGTCTGCGGGCCATGCGACTGACGGGTTTCAGTCAACCAGGCCGACGTACACGTTCTGCACGTCGTCGTTATTCTCTATGCCCGCCAGAAAGGCCTGCACCTCTTCCTGTGCCTCGGGCGCCAGGCCGGCCATGCTGACCGGGTTCCTGGCCTTGTAGCCCAGCTTGGCCGACAGCACCTTGAAGCCGAAACCGGGCAGCGCCTTGGCCACCGCGTCCAGGTCTGACGGGTCCGTCAGGAACAGCGTCTGGCCTTCCTCTTCGGCGGGCTCGAAGTCCTGCGCACCGGCCTCTATCGCGGCCAGCTCGGCGTCGGCGCCGGCCTCAGCGGGTTCGGCCTCGATCATGCCGACATGGTCAAAGTCCCAGGCCACGGCGCTCATCTGGCCCTTGCGGAAGCACACCCGCATCTCGGGCGCGGTGCGGTTCACGTTGTCGGTCAGGCATTCCACCATCACCGGCACCTGGTGCGGGGCGAAGCCCTCGTAGATCACGCGCTCGTAGTTGACGGCGTCGCCGCCGGTGCCAGAGCCCTTCTTGATGGCGCGCTCCAGCGTGTCCTTGGGCATGGATGCCTTGCGCGCCGCCTCGACGGCCAGGCGCAGGCGCGAATTGCCGGCCGGGTCGGCACCCGCGCGCGCGGCGACAATGATTTCCTTGACCAGCTTGCCAAACAGCTTGCCCTTGGCGTCGGCGACCAGCGCCTTGCCTTTTGCCTTCCATTGCGCGCCCATAGCTGCAAATTCCTTGGTTGAATGCCCACAAAAAAAGCGGCCTGCGCCGCAGCCGGCAAGTGTAAACCCGCCATTCATGACGACGCGCAGGACGCGGGCATCAGCGGCTTGTGCGCCTGCGGCAAAATTTCCGCCCTGCAAACGTCATTTCTTTTCCCTGAGAGGCCCACGCCCATGAGCAACGTCCACGTCATCACCCACCCCCTGGTACAGCACAAGCTGACCCTGATGCGCAAGAAGGACGCCAGCACCAACAGCTTTCGCCGCCTGCTGGGCGAGCTGTCGATGTTGATGGCCTACGAGGTCACGCGCGACATGCCGCTGCAGCAGGTGCAGATCGAAACCCCGCTGGAGACCATGACCGCCCACATGATCGACGGCAAGAAGCTGGTGCTGGTCTCCATCCTGCGCGCCGGCAACGGATTTCTGGACGGCATGCTGACCGTGGTGCCCGGCGCACGCATAGGCCATATCGGCCTGTACCGCGACCCCACCACGCTGCAGCCGGTGGAGTACTACTTCAAGATGCCGTCCGAGATGGCCGAGCGCGACGTGATCGTGGTGGACCCGATGCTCGCCACCGGCAACTCGGCCGCTGCGGCGGTGGAGCGCATCAAGAAACTCCATCCCCGATCGATCAAGTTCGTCTGCCTGCTGGCCGCCCCCGAGGGCGTGGCCACGCTGCAGAAGGCCCACCCCGACGTGCCCATCTTCACCGCCGCCATCGACCGCGAGCTGAACGAGCATGGCTACATCCTGCCCGGCCTGGGCGATGCGGGTGATCGCATCTTTGGCACCAAGTAAAGCCCTACCTTCCGGCCGCCCGGCACCTTGCACAACACCCCATACGCATGAACATCCAGATCCCTGACTGCCCTGCCCCGCGCATCCTGCCCGCCCTTGTCTCGCTCGCCTGCATGGCCATGCATGGGGCGCTGCAGGCGCAGCCCAACACGCAGGTGCATGCCACGCTGCCAACCGTCGTGGTGAGCGGCACCCAGAACAATCTGCTGGCGGACGACCTGCCGCTGAGCGCCGATGTCATCGAGGGCCAAAGCCTCAGCGACCAGCAAACCCGCACCCTGCGCCAGGCGCTGCAAGACCTGCCCAACACCTCGGTGCGCAGCTCGCCCACGCGCCTGGCCGTCAGTGCCGGGTCGGCCGCATTTGCGCGCGACGGCAACATGGGCATCAACATCCGCGGCCTGGGCGGCAACCGCGTGCTGATGACGGTGGACGGCATTCGCATGCCGCGCAGCTACGTGTCGCGCTCCGCCATGTTCGACCGTGAATACCTGTCGCTGGAGCTGTTCAAGCGCGTGGACGTGATCCGCGGCCCGGCATCGGCCCAGTACGGCGGCGACGGCATGGCCGGCGTGGTCAACTTCGTCACGCACGACCCCTCGGACTTTCTCAAGACCGAGGAAGGCCAGGCGCCCAAGACCCTGGGCGGGCGCGTGGCCGCGGGCTGGAGCGAGGACGACCATGGCTACTACGCCGCCGGCACCATTGCCGCCCAGCCCAACGACACGCTGCAATGGATGCTGACGGCCACCGGCCGCCAGTCGCACGCGCTGGACAACATGGGCAGCGACGACGCCCCCAACAGCAACCGCACCCGCCCCGACCCCACGGACAACCAGGATGCGTCCGTGCTCGGCAAGCTGGTGCTGCGCCCCAGCAAGCTGCAGCGCCATGTGATCAGCTTCGAGCACACGCGCAAGACATCTGACATCGACCTGCTCTCCAGCCGCGCCGCCGGCGCGCCCGCCCGGGCCACGGACGTGCTCGACGAGTACACCAACACCCGCATCCAGCGCGACCGCCTGACCTGGGACGCGCGCTACGGCATCAACACCGACTGGGCCGACCACCTGCGCACCGTGGTGGCCGTGCAGGATTCCAGCTCGCGCCGCGTGGGCAACAGCTTTTTGCGCAATGGCGTACACCGGGTGCGCGACAACCGCTACAAAGAACATAGCTGGCAATTGGGCCTGCAGGCCGACAAGGTACTGCGCCACGGCGACTGGTCGCACCGCATCGTCTATGGCCTGGACCATGTGCGCAGCAAGATCACCAACCTCTACGACGGCCAGGCGCCGCTGCCGCCCGAGAGCTTCCCGCTCAAGCGCTTTCCCGACACACGCCAGACCAGCAGCGGGCTGTATGTGCAGGACGAGACGGTGTATGGCGACTGGACCATCACCCCCGGCCTGCGCATAGACCACTTCGCCATCGACGTCACCAGCCAGAACCTGTACTACCCGCCCGCACCGCAGCCCGGCAAGTCGCTGTCGGGCTCCGCAGCCCTGCCCAAGCTCGGGGTGCTGTACCGCGCCACACCCGCGTGGAGCGTCTTTGGCCAGTACGCCACCGGCTACCGCGCCCCCGACGCGGGCCAGGTCAATGACCGCTTCGAGGCCGTGGCCCTGGGCGTGACCAACATCATCGTCGCCAACCCCGACCTCCAACCTGAGCGCAGCCGCGGGGTTGAGCTGGGCGTGCGCGGCCGCTTCGACCGCCTGAGCGTGGATCTGGTGGGCTTTGCCAACCGCTACTCCAACCTCATCGAAGACGCCCGCCTGATCCAGAAGACCGCCACGCAGCAGACCTTCCAGGCCGTGAACATCGCGCGCGCGCGCATCCACGGCTTCGAGCTCAAGGGCGGCTACGACTGGGGCAGCGTCGGCCCCGGCCGCCTGCACAACACCTTCGCCTACGGCCAGACGCGCGGCACCGACAGCACCACCGGCCAGCCGCTGAACTCCATCACGCCCATGCAGATGGCGCTGGGCCTGCGCTACGACACCGCGCCCTGGAGCCTGTATGCCGACCTGCGCCACTACGCGGCCAAGAAGGACAAGGACATCGACCTGGTCTCCATCGGCAACAACAAGGCCGGCACCACCCAATTTGCCACCCCGTCGGCCACCACGCTGGACGTCGGCGCGCAATGGCGCATCACCCGCGCCGTGCGCGTAAACCTGGCGCTGAACAACCTCACCAACCGCAAGTACTGGATGTGGCCCGACGTCTATGGCCAGGCCGCAGCCTCTGCCACCATCGACGCCTACACCCAGCCCGGGCGCAACGCGCGCGTGTCGCTGGTGGCTGACTTCTGATGCAGTGCGCCGGCCAGCACCTGCAGCGCCTGGCCGACGTCCTGCTGCAGCTTGAGCGCCAGCAGCTCGTCGGCGCGCGTGCGTCCCTGGTTGATGGCCGCCACGGGCAGGCCGCGATCGACCGCCGCGCGCACGAAGCGAAAGCCCGAATACACCATCAGGGATGACCCGGCAACGAGCACCGCGTCGGCACGCTCCAGCGCGGCGCGGGCGGCGTCCACCCGTTCGCGCGGCACGTTCTCGCCAAAGAACACCACATCGGGCTTGAGCAGCCCAACACCGCACTGCGCGCAGGCCGGCACGTCAAAGCCGGAGAAGTCGCGCCCCTCCAGGTCGACATCGCCATCGGGCGCGGCGCCGGCCTGCAGCGCGGCCCATTCGGGGTTGCGCCGCAGCAGCTCTGCCTGCAGCAGCGCACGCGGGCTGCGCACCTGGCAATGCATGCAGCGCACCGTGTCTATGCGGCCGTGCAGGTCCAGCGTGCGCCGGCTGCCTGCGGCCTGGTGCAGCCCGTCCACGTTCTGCGTCAGCAGCAGCTCGACGTGGCCTGCGTCTTCCAGCGCCGCCAGCGCCCGGTGTGCGGCGCAGGGCTGGGCGCCGGCCATCAAGCGCCAGCCCAGCAGGCTGCGCGCCCAATAGCGCTGGCGCGTGGCCACATCGCCCATGAAGGCTTGGTAGGTGACCGGCTGCGGGCGTTTCCAGTCGCCGTTCTGGTCGCGGTAGTCGGGAATGCCGGCCGCCGTGCTGCAGCCCGCGCCAGTGATCACGAACAGGCGCGGATGGCGCTGCACAAAGGCGTGCAGCGCCTGCGGCGGCGGGCTGCTTTCACTCCATGCCAGGTGCAATGCTTTCGGCATAGTCATACACCGCCTCCAGAATCTGCTGGCCGCGCTCGTCGGCCTCGGCGCCCAGCTGGTCCAGGCGCTCGAACAGCGCGTCAAACGTCAGGCCTCCGCCCTCGCCCTCCACCAGCATGGCCATGCGGTGCGCCTCCCAGCGCTCCTGATCCTCGGGCGTCAGGGTCTGCGGGAAGTTGCGCGCCCGGTAGCGCCAGACCAGCTCGGCCAGGCGGCCATCGTCAAAGCCGGTGCCATCGCGCGCCAGCTCCTCGGGCGGCAGGCCACGCAGGCGGTTCAGGCGCCGCCTGTCCTCGTTGCCGACAAAACCGCCGTACAAACCCTGATCCACGTCGGGCTTGGCCTCTGGCGGCCGCCTGAAGACCTGGGCCCAGATGGCGCTCATGTCGGGCAGCGCGCGCGCGGCATCGGCATGGCGCGCGGCCTGCGGCACATCGATGCCCCAGCGCTCGGCCAGGGCGGGCGTGAGCGTGTTCAGATTACCCACCACCATGGGCGATTTGTTCAGGTGCACGCTTTTCAGGGGCAGGCGCGTCATACCCTCGGGCAGGTCAGCCTGGCGCGTGAACAGGCGCTGGCGGATCTCGTCGGGCTTCAGGCTGGCTAGCTCGGTGGGGTCCTGCGCCAAATCCCAGGCCAGCAGCTCGTTCTTGTTGGTGGGGTGGCTGGCCAGCGGCCACATGATGGCCAGGCACCCGCGCTCGGCAGGGAACATGCCCGAGACATGCAGAAACGGCCGCGCCGTCTGCGCCGTGGCGGGCAGGCGCAGCTCGGCGGCCACGCGCTCCTTCTTGTGCAGCGACAGGGCATAGTCGAACAGTTTGGGGTTGTGCTGGCGAACGAGCCGCGCCAGGGCGATGGTGGCGCGCACGTCCGACAGCGCATCGTGCGCAGCCTCGTGCGCCAGGCCGTTGGCGCGGGTCAGCAACTCCAGCCTGAAGCTGGGCTTGCCCTCCACCAGGGGCCACTCTATGCCGTCCGGGCGCAGCGCGTAGGTCATGCGCACGACGTCCAGCAAGTCCCAGCGGCCACACTGGTTCTGCCATTCGCGCGCGTAAGGGTCCATGAGGTTGCGCCAGAACATGTGGCGCGTGATCTCGTCGTCAAAGCGTATGGTGTTGTAGCCCACGCCAATGGTGCCGGGCAGGGCCAGCTCGGCCTCGATGCGGGCGGCAAACTCCTGCTCGGGCAGGCCTTTTTGCAGGCACAGCTGGGGCGTGATGCCGGTGATCAGGCAGGCCTCGGGGCTGGGCAGATAGTCGTTCGCCGGCCGGCAATACATCATCAGCGGCGCGCCGATTTCGTTCAAATCGGCATCGGTGCGAATGGCGGCAAACTGCGCCGGGCGGTCGCGGCGGGTGTCGGCGCCAAAGGTTTCGTAGTCGTGCCAGAGAAAGGTGTGCATGGGCAGGTCGGTTGCAGCCGAAAAACGAGGCCAGGCCCGAGTATGCATGGGCCACGGCGGCACAATCGGCGCATGCGATTCCTGCTTTTGCCCGCCGCCATGGCCATGGCGCTACTTGCCGGCTGCGCCAGCCGCCCTGCCCCCACACCCGCCCCTGCCCAGCCAGGCTCGCCGCCACCGGCGCAGGTTGCGGCGCCGGCAGCGCCCGGCAACGACGCCACCACCGCCCACCAGACCGAGCCGCCCGCCAGCAACGACCTGGCCACCACCGTCGCCGGGTTTCACCGTTGGCTGCAGGCCTTTGGGCGCGATGCGCTGGCCGCCGGCATCCGCCAGCAGACGGTAGATGCCGTGCTGGGCCAGGCCCAGTGGCAGCCGCGCGTGGTGGAGCTCGACCGCGCCCAGCCCGAGTTCACGCGCACGCCCTGGGCCTATCTGGACAGCGCCGTGTCGCCGCAGCGCGTGGCGCAAGGGCGCGAGCAGCGCCGCATCCATGCCGCAGCGCTGGAAGCGGCCGAGCAGCGCTACGGCGTGCCGGCCAGCATCATCACGGCCATCTGGGGCATGGAGAGCAACTACGGCAGCAACTTCGGCAGCTTCTCGGCGGTGGACGCGCTGGCCACGCTGGCCTATGACGGCCGGCGCCGCGACTGGGCGCGCGGCGAGCTGCTGGCCGCCCTGCGCATCGTCGATCGCGGCGACATCGCGGCCGATGCGCTGATCGGCTCCTGGGCCGGCGCCATGGGGCACACGCAGTTCCTGCCCTCGGTGTACCTGGCCCACGCGGTGGATGCCGACGGCGACGGCCGGCGCGACATCTGGGGCAGTGTGCCGGACGTGGTGGCTTCCACCGCCAATTTTCTGGCCCATTCAGGCTGGCAGGCCGGCGAGCCCTGGGGCGTGGAGGTGCGCCTGCCCGGCGCCTTTGACTACGCGCGCGCCGAGCTGAGCGTGCGCCAGCCCAGCCAGGCCTGGGCCGCCGAGGGCGTGGCCGCAGTGGACGGCCAGCCGCTGCCCGCACTGCCGGGCGCCTCCATCCTCACCCCTGCGGGCGCCGGCGGCCCGGCCATCCTGGTGGGGCCCAACTTTCGCGCCCTGCTGCGCTACAACAACTCGGTCAACTATGCCCTGGGCGTCGCCTTGCTGGCGCGCCAGATCGACGGCGGTGCGGGCCTGGCCACGCCCTGGCCGCGCGACCTGCCGGCACTCTCCCGCAGCGAGATCAAGGCGCTGCAGCAGGCGCTGAACGAGCGCGGCTTTGACGCCGGCGCGGCCGATGGCGTGCTGGGCCCGGCCACGCGCGCGGGCGTGCGCCGCCTGCAGCAAAGCCTGGGCCTGCCCGCCGACGGCTACGCCACGCCGCAGCTGCTCAAACGCCTGCAGGCGCCATGAGCAGCACCCTTTTTACTATTATTTTAATAGCTTGTTGCGCTTATCTATAAAGCGCTAACGGCATATTTGGCTTAAACCTAGAAACAGCAGTTGACCGCTTTCAAACTTCACAAGAGCCGCATGGGTATGGACTTTAGCCACCCCGTTGCCACTCACCTGCGGGGTGACAGCGCTACGCACTTGCCAGCGCCGCATGCTGTTCTTTGCCAGCTTCCTGGTCGGGCCGTTCGCCAAGTCGGCCACCAGCTGCGGCGTGGGCATGCTGGGCACGGTGGCGCTGATGCGCGGGCTGGGCATCGCGCCCCGCCACCTCATGGTTTTTGCGCTGCTGAGCCAGACATGGCGCGGAAGATCCGCCTACGGCCCGATCCAGGTCAATGCTCCAGCTGCAGCCGCAGCAGCTGCCCCGGATCTTCGTCGGTCAGCAGGTACAGCCAGCCATCCGGCCCCTGGCGCACGTCACGCACGCGCCGGCCCAGCTGGGGCAGCAAGGGCTCGCTGGCGCTGACCAGGCCGCCCTGCACGCTCAGGCGCTCGAGCATGCGGCTCTTGAGCGCCCCGACCACCAGGCTGCCCCGCCACGCCGGGCCATAGCGGTCGCTGGTAATGAAAGCCATGCCCGATGGAGCGATGGACGGCACCCAGTAGTGCAGCGGCTGCTCCATGCCGGCCTGGCGGCTGATGCCAGCGCCTATGCGGCCGCCGCCATAGTTCTCGCCATAGGTGATCACGGGCCAGCCGTAGTTCTTGCCGGGCTCGGGGCGGTTCACTTCGTCTCCGCCCTGGGGGCCATGCTCGTGGGCCCACAACGCGCCGTCAGGCGCCAGCGTGGCGCCCTGCACGTTGCGGTGGCCCAGGCTCCAGATCTCGGGCCAGGCATCGGCGCGGCCTGCGAAGGGGTTGTCGGGCGGCACGGTACCGTCCTTGCCCACGCGCACGATCTTGCCCAGGTGACTCTGCAGGCTCTGCGCCTGCTCCTTCTCGCTGAAGCGCTCACCCAGCGCGAGAAACAGCGTGCCATCACTCTGCCCCCCAGGCTTGCGCTCGACGATGCGGCAGCCAAAGTGCAGGCGGCTCGCCACCTTGGGCCGCTGCGAAAAAATGACGCGCATGTCTTCCAGCCGCAGGGCGTCGTCAGACAGGCGCGCGCGTGCCAGGGCCGTGCCGTTCTTTCCCTGATCCGGGCCGCTTCCCGGCTCGCCATAGCAAAAATACAGCGTGCGGTTGCGCGCGAAGTCACTGTCAAGCACCACGTCCAGCAGCCCGCCCTGGCCACCGCTGGCAATCGGCGGCAGGCCGGCGATGGGCGCCAGCAGCCGGCCGTCGGGCATGGCCAGGCGCAGCCGCCCCGGGCGTTCGCTGATGAGATAGCGCCCGTGGGGCAGAAAGGCCACGGCCCATGGGTGCTCCAGGCCCGCCACCACGGTCTGCGCCACGATGCGCGGGGCGCCCGACCCCGCAACCTGGGCCTGGACCAGGCTGTGCATGGCCAGTGCGGCTACGCCAAGCCCGGACAGGCGGACGAGAAGATGAACGAGCGGGCTGCGGCCGGTCAATCGAGGCATGGCGTGACTCCTGGGTTATGCCTTCATTCTGACAAACGGTCGGGCCAACGGCGCAGACCGGCATGACGCGCACCGCAAAGGCGCGCATACTTGGCATCATGCGTGCATGCTTTTCCGTCCTCGCCCCACTGTCGCTGGCCTTGTCGTGCGCCGGCGGTGCCGCGCTGGCCCAGTCACACACTGCCAACGCCGCCCTCGCTGCCAGCCTGCGCGAGCAAGCCATTGCCTACGAGAACGCCGAGGGCGTAACCCGCGACACGGCGCGGGCCGTGGCTCTGTATTGCAAGAGTGCGCAGCTTGGCGACAAGGTGGCCCAGTACAACCTGGGCTGGTTGTATGCGCACGGGCGCGGCGTGGCGCGGGACGACGAAGCAGCGGCCTTTTTCTTCCAGGCCGCAGCCAAACAGGGTATGGACGTGGCCGCACGCATGTTGCAGGTCGTCGGCGGCGAGGCCGGTAAACAGCCTCAGTGCATGCGGGCGCTGGCGCCGCCACCTGCCCCAACACCAGCCAAGGCCGCGCAGCCCGGCGTGAACTACGCGCTGACTGCGCCGCGCAAAATCTTCGAGCTGGTGCACAAGATGGCACCGCAGTACCAGATCGAGCCGCAGCTGGCACTGGCCATCATCGCCGCTGAATCCAACTTCAACCCGCAGGCGCTTTCACCCAAGAACGCCCAAGGCCTGATGCAACTGATTCCCGAGACCAGCGAGCGCTTTCGCGTCAAAAACCCGTACGACCCGGCGCAGAACATACGCGGCGGACTGTCCTACCTGCGCTGGCTGCTAGCCTACTTCGAAGGAGACATTGCGCTGGTTGCTGCGGCATACAACGCCGGCGAGGGCACGGTCGAGCGCTACCGCGGCGTGCCGCCCTATCAGGAAACGCGCAGCTACGTACAGCGCATCGTGACGGCATTTGGCACCACGGCGCACCCATTTGACCGCACCGTGACCCAGCCCTCCCCGGCGCTCGAACGCATCCGCCTGGCACTGCGCCCCAGGTAGGCTCCCGCGGGATCGGGTTGCCTGTCCAGCTCCCCGCCCCTCACATGCCCTGCCGATGCACGACGTTCACAGGGCAACACATTGGTTCGTTGGCACATCGACAGCGTGCAAGTCCTGTTGTTCATGCGGCTGTGAGACGTTGTCCATCAGGCAATGCCTGCCTATTTCCTCGCGTAGATCTGGTCAAAGCTCGCGTTGTCCGCAAAGTGATCCCTGGCCGCCTTGTCCCACCCGCCAAAGGCATCGTTGATGGTGAACAAGGTGAGCGCGGGGAACTGCCTGGCGTACTTGGCGCGGGCTTTCTCCGAAATCGCGGGGCGGTAGAAATGCTTGCCCGCGATGTCCTGGCCTTCCTCGGTGTAGAGGTACTGCAGGTAAGCCTCGGCCACGGCGCGCGTCCCCTTCTTGTCCACGTTTCTGTCCACCACAGTCACTGCCGGCTCAGCCAGGATGGAGAGGGAGGGATAGACCACGTCCACCTTACTGCCGAACTCCTTCTCCAGCAGATACGCCTCGTTCTCCCAGCTGATGAATACGTCACCCTGGTTGCGCTGCGCAAAGGTAATTGACGAGCCGCGCGCGCCCGTATCCAGCACCGGCACGTTGCTGTACAACCTGGCCACGAAGTCCTTGGCCTGCGCGTCCCCACCGTATTTGCGCTTGGCAAACTCCCACGCCGCCAGATAGTTCCAGCGCGCACCGCCGCTGGTCTTGGGGTTGGGGGTGATCACCTTCACGTCGGACCGCACCAGGTCATCCCAATCCTTGATGCCCTTGGGGTTGCCCTGGCGCACGACCAGCACGATGGTGGAGGTATATGGCGAACTGTTGTGTGGCAGGCGCTTTTGCCAGCCCTTGGGGATCCAGCCGCCATTGGCATGCAACGCGTCGGTATCTCCCGCCAGGGCAAGCGTGGCCACGTCAGCGTCCAGCCCGTCGATGATGGAACGCGCCTGCTTGCCCGAGCCGCCGTGGCTTTGCTTGACGACCACGTCCTGGCCGGTCCTGGCCTTCCAGTGCCTGGCAAACGCCTGGTTGAACTCCACGTAGAGCTCACGCGTCGGGTCGTAGGACACATTGAGCAGGGTCACAGGCTGTGCAAACGACGGCAAGGCCGTGAGGGCCAAACCACCCACCAATGCAGCAGCCAAGGGAAACTTGATAAAGTCGCGACGAAAGTTCATGAAGAGTCTCTTGAATGACGGTGTTGCGGTGCAAAACACCGATGGAACGCATTCTGAGAGCCTCTCTTTAAAACTTAAACTACTTAGATTTCAGTTGTTTATATCAATATCATCTAAGCAACCTGCCGCTGCCCACGCCCCATTCAAAAGGAAACCCATGGCACGTACCGTCCAATGCGTCAAACTCGGCATTGAAGCCCAAGGACTTGACTTTCCACCCTACCCCGGCGAGCTGGGCAAGCGCATCTTCGAGAGCGTGAGCAAACAGGCATGGAGCGACTGGCTCAAACACCAGACCATGCTGGTCAACGAAAACCGCCTGAACCTGGCGGACGCCCGCGCTCGCCAGTACCTCGCCCGCCAGATGGAAAACCACTTCTTTGGCAGCGGCGCAGACGCGGCGGCGGGCTATGTCCCGCCCAGTGCGTAACGCAGTGAAGCACTGCAAAAGTGGTTTCACCAAAACCACTTCTTTGGCAGCGGCGCAGACGCGGCGGCGGGCTATGTCCCGCCCAGTGCGTAACGCAGTGAAGCACTGCAAAAGTGGTTTCACCAAAACCACTTCTTTGGCAGCGGCGCAGAAGCAGCGGCGGGCTACGTACCGCCCAGCGCGTAGCAACTCCCACGCCGGCGCAAACCCCACAACACCCCTTCACCGACTCCGCCGCACCGGCGCGTGATGGTGTGCGTGCCCCCCTGAACATCTAGAGGTTTCCGTGCTTCCATCGGTTTCGCTGCTGGAGTCCTTCCAGGCCTCGCAGCTCAACTTTCTGCTCATCATCTACCTGCTGGCCATCACGGCAGAGGCCATGTCCGGTGCACTGGCAGCCGGGCGGCGCAACATGGACATTTTTGGCGTCACGGTGATCGCCTTCGTCACCGCCCTGGGCGGCGGCACCATACGCGACATGGTGCTGGGCCACTACCCGATCGGCTGGACGCAGCACCCCGAATACGTGTACCTGGTGATTGGCGCCGGCCTGTTGACCACGGTGGTCGCACGCTTCATGCACCACCTCAAGCAACTGTTCCTGTGGCTCGATGCCCTCGGCCTGATCGCCTTTTCACTGATCGGCTGCAGCGTGGCACTGGGACTGGAATACCCCCTGTTGGTGGTCGTCATGAGCGGCATGATCACCGGCATCTGCGGCGGCATCCTGCGCGACGTGCTGTGCAACCAGGTGCCTGTGGTGTTCCGGCGAGAGCTGTACGCCAGCGTATCCCTGGCCGTGTGCCTGCTGTTCCTGGCGCTGCGCGCCGGGAACGTGAACCACGACCTGAGCATTGGCGTGTGCTTTATCGGTGGCCTGGCGCTGCGGCTGGCGGCCATTCGCTGGCATTGGCGGCTGCCGGTTTTTTCGTACCAGCAGCGCTGGGAGTGACGGTGACCCCACATGGCTGAGCCCATCGACTGGCTGGCCGACGGCACGCCCTACAGTCCGCGCTTTGGGGACCGCTACCACAGCGAACATGGCGGACTGGATCAAGCCACCCAGGTTTTTCTGGCCGGCTGCGGCCTGCCTGCGGCCTGGGCCGGACAAAGCCAGTGGCGCATTCTTGAAACCGGCTTTGGCCTGGGCTTGAATTTTCTTGTCACATGGGCCGCATGGCGCGCTGACCCGGCGCGGCCGCAGCAACTGCATTTCGTCTCTTGCGAGGCTTGGCCGGTTGCCGCCAACGACCTGCTGCAAGCAGCCCCCGCAGACCCTGAGCTGCAAACCCTGGCGCAGCAGCTGCACGCGCAGTTCTGGGGTCTGCTGCCGGGCGTACACCGGTTGTCGTTCGAAGGCGGGCGCGTATTGCTCACGCTGTATATAGGCGATGCCCAGATCATGCTACGCCAACAGCAGCCCGTGGCCGACGCGGTATATCTGGATGGGTTCAGCCCCAGCCGCAACCCGGACATGTGGAACGTGCACCTCTTCAAGGCCGTGGCGCGCTGTTGCCGACGTGGTACCCGCCTGGCCACCTGGACCGTGGCACGAGGCGTGCGCGATGGCCTGACGCAATGCGGCTTCACGGTCGCCAAGGTACCTGGCGTGCCGCCCAAGCGCGACAACCTGCATGCGGTCTTCAACCCCGACTGGGAACCACGCGCCGGCCAGCCGGTTCTGCCCGATGTGACCGTCGCAACGCCCGCGCGCTGCCTGGTCATTGGCGCGGGTCTGGCCGGCGCGGCAGTGGCTGCCAGCCTGGCACGGCGCGGCTGGCAAGTACAGGTGCTCGATCAAGCCAGCCAGCCTGCCGCAGGCGCATCGGGTCTGCCGGCCGGCGTATTTGCCTCGCATGTGTCACCCGACGACAGCGTGCTGTCGCGCCTGTCACGCGCCGGCGTGCGTACCACGCTGCAGGTGCTGCACAACCTGCCCCACTCCACGCACGGCGTGGACTGGAACGACAGCGGTGCGCTGGAGCACCGGACAGACGGCAGCCCTGGCCTGGCCTGGCGTGACGGGCCAGGCCTGGACTGGAGCCGCCCAGCCACACTCGAGCAATTGACAGACAGCAGCCTGCCAACAGGCGCCGTCGCCTGTTGGCACGTGCGCGGCGGTTGGGTGCGCCCGCCACAGCTGATACGGCATTTGCTCAATCACCCAGGTATTGTGTGGCGTGGCGATTGCCCCGTAGCGCGGTTGCGGCGCAGCGAAGACCCGAGCCCCCTGTGGCATGCCCTGGACTGCGCGGGCAAGCCGCTGATGGAGGCTGAACTGATCGTCGTCTGCGCTGGCCCGAACAGCATGACGCTGGCCGGCGCGCCCTGGAGCGTGCAGCCCCTGCGCGGGCAGATTGCCTGGGGCCTGCATTCCCAGGTGGCGCAACAGCCACCCTGGCCACCCCAGCCGCTGAACGGCCACGGCAACCTGGTGCCCGATGTGCCTATGCCGGGCGGGCCAGGCTGGGTACTGGGCTCGACGTTCGAGCGCGACCAGACCACCCTGCCCCCCAGTGCCGCCGAGCAGACCGCGGGCCTTGCCGCCAACTTTTCACGACTGCAAGAGCTGAGCCCCACCCTGGCACAGACCTTGGCCGCGGCCTTTTCCAATACCGGCACGGGAGAGCCGAGCGCGGCACACACCTGGGCCGCCGTGCGCTGCGCCGCACATGACCGCCTACCCATTGTCGGGCCGGTAGCCACCTCCAGCCCGGGCGGCCTGTGGCTATGCACCGCGATGGGTGCACGAGGACTCACGCTGGCCCTGCTGTGCGCCGAACTGCTGGCCGCACGCCTGCACGGCGAGCCCCTGCCCTTGGAAGCCAGGCTCGCACGCGCCCTGAGCACGGAGCGCCTGCCCTGCTGATGGCCTGCAGGCGCCGTGACATGATCCTTTACAGCGACAAGCGGAGAGCTGCTCTCGTCAACGTTCCGCGAACCCAGCTCGTTTGGCAGCGCTCGATAGTGTGGGCTGACGCCATCGGCGCGCACGCTGGTGACGTGCGCGTAGCGCCGCTGTCCGGGCAGGATGGCCAGCATCAAGGTGCCCAGTACGTCGCGCTTGGCTGGGCGAGTTGGGGCCGGTGTAGCTCAAGGGGCAGCGCTGCACCCAGTCCTGGTACAGGCCGGTGGCCTGCAAGAGGTCGGCAAGGAATGCCAGCTGGGCGTTGCCGGTAGCGCTGGCCTGGTGATCCCATTGCACGTGAATGCGCCCACCGGGCGTGTCCACCGCCATGGCCGGCAAGGCCTGCGTTTGCTGAGCCACGGCACGTCTTTTTGCTTCACCCATTGGGTGACCTCCTTGAACGCCTGCAAGTCGGCTTGGAGTCTAGCTTTGCGAGGGCTTCAAGGGGGGCAACTGCCGGAAATAGGATAAATGGACTAAAAAGTCCCGGATGTGGGGCGATTCCAGTGGCGATCGCTGGAATGGAAAAAGGGCCTTTAGGCCCTTTTTTCAACGACTTACAGACGCCCTTGGATGTCTGTAGTTCTTAAATTGGAGCGGGAAACGAGACGCTTACTAAGGCAGTAAGTCGTTGATTCCCAAGCTCTTTCTTCGCCGAGGTGACCAGCGAAGACCTATATTGTAGCCTAGTTCTTCATCCCCGGCAACGAGTTCGTCCAAGGAAATCCACCGAAGTCCAGAGACGCACACTCAGCGCACCCGGCACGTCGCCATCCGCATGGACTCGAACTCGCCACCCATATCCCGTTTGCTGCTTCCGTATCTCCAACGCGATACCGAATAGGCAGCAGGCATCCGAAGTCCACGCAGTTCGGATGCCACTGTGGAAAGGCACGCACCGAGCATCGTGGCACCCATCTGCACAAGCCACGTCGGAAGAACGCACACCCTGGCCATGATGCGTAGGCACACGATTCTTTATCGATATATCAGGATGCCGAGATGAGCATGACAGGCGCGGATTCGCTGCGTCCCGCTGGACATTGGATGACGATTGCCACCCCTTTCCACCTCTTGAGACCGTTGACATATCAGGCCATACCCAGACGGTTTTGCAGAGACCGCAGCTTCTTACGACCCTGATGGTGTGAACGTCACTGTTGAGCCTACGTCCCGATGTTCGGTCTTTTAGACAATGAATTTTTGCACATCGAACACACGACGGCTACCAGTAGCGCGAACTGGTGAGAAGTACTCAAGCCCCCATGACAAAGCGGGCCTCGGGACTCGCTTCCTGCACAGGTAACAGGCCGATCATGGGATCGGAGGCAAAGGAGTCGGCCATGTAGTTCTTCTCCTGGAAGGAGACGGAGCATGCATGAGAACAAGAATGATGAACCCACATCAAAGGTGTTCTACCGCCCGATCGAAGCATCAATCCGCTGGGCCGGGCTACTGCGGTACGAGCAGGCGATCCTGGCCTCAATTTCGTCGCCCCGGAACCTGCCACTTTCGCTGGACTGCCCACGCTGGGGTGAACTGCGGCTGTACACCGATCGCATCTATGACGGCATCCTCAATGGGGAGCTGCCCTTCGGGCGGGACGGCATCACGACGCACGACACCGAACTGATCGACTCTCCCGATCTCACCGTCCGCCACGTCGATCTGAAGCGCTGGATGCGCCAGCACTACCCCGAACTGCGACCAGGCTTTCTTTTCTCCCGCAGCGAGCGCATCACCCATCCCTTCATCTCTCTGGAAACCGGGCAAGCGATGCTGGTTGAACGGCTGGCCCTCAAATCCGCCCTGGAGCAGTCCAAGCGCCAACTTCGCGAGCTGCAGGACAAGCATGACGCGTTGCTCAAGCAGTCCACGGTGATCCCCGTCTGCACGCAGCATCCGATCAGCGATCGGGCCGAAGCCACCTATCTGAACATCATCGGGGGGATGTTGGAGCTGATGCTCGGGCAGTCGCCCTCGGGCAGGCCGTACTCCAGCTTCAAGACGCAGGAGGCCGTGGTCAGCGCACTGGTCGCCCATCACCACGGCGTCATGGGGATCGCCGAGCGGACGTTGAACGGCAAGTTCGCCACGGCCAGACGCCGGCTGCATAGCGCCACGCTCTGAGGATTACCAGCTTGTATGTGCAGTCGCGGAGATTGCATTTGCAGTGTCTTTTGCCAGCCGTGTCTATTGAATAGAGGTCACGCCAACAAACGCCACTGAGCGTTCAGGAGTGACCGCCATGTCGCAATCCCCCGTACTGCCGCCTAACGAGCGTCGCATCCTGCGCCTAGATGAAGTCGAAGCGAAGTCCGGCTTCAAGCGCGCTCACATCTACAACTTGATGAAGAAGCGCCAGTTCCCGCAGGCGCTGCGCCTGGGTGTGCGCGCCGTCGGCTGGGATTCCATCGAAATCGATCAGTGGATCGCCGAGCGCGTCAACAGCCGAGCCTGATCCGTTCTCCCGCGGACTTTCCATCCTCACACGGAGAACGCCATGCAGGTTGTATCCATCATTTCAACGAAAGGTGGCGTCGGCAAGACCACCACGGCCGCGAACCTGGGTGGCTTGGCTGCAGACGCAGGGCTGCGCGTGCTGCTGCTCGATCTCGACGTCCAGCCTACCTTGTCCTCCTACTATGAGCTGGGCCACCGCGCCCCTAGCGGCATCTATGAACTGCTGGCCTTCAACGAGCGCGACCTCGGCCAGCTCGTGTCCCGCACGATCATCACGGGACTGGACCTGGTGCTTTCCAACGACCACCGGGGTGAATTGAACACCTTGCTGCTGCACGCGCCGGACGGGCGTCTGCGGCTACGGCACCTGCTGCCCGTGCTGGCACCCCTCTATGACCTGGTGCTGATCGACACCCAGGGCGCGCGCTCGGTGCTCCTGGAGATGGCGGTGCTGGCCTCCGATCTCGCGCTGTCACCCGTGACCCCGGAAATCCTCGCCGCCCGCGAACTGCGGCGCGGCACCATGCAGTTGCTGGAGGACATCGCGCCGTACCGGCACCTTGGAATCCAGCCGCCGCCGCTGCATCTGCTCATCAACCGTGTCCACCCAGTGTCGGCGAACGCCCGGCTGATTCAGCAGGCCCTGCGCGACCTGTTCCAGGACCACGCCGGCATCCGCGTGCTGGCCACCGACGTGCCGGCCATCGAAGCCTATCCGCGCGCCGCGACGCGCGGCCTGCCGGTGCATCGCGTCGAGTATCGCCAGCCACCGGGCAGAGTCGCCCCCGCTGCGCTCGACACCATGCGCAGCCTCGCAGGCGAGTTGTTCCCGCAGTGGCAGCACCGATTTGCCACGGTCTCAGGCCGTCCGCCACTCCCACTTGTCATTGGGAGGCCCCATGGCGAACGCACATGAACTGGCCCGAGGCCACAAGGGGTTGCGTGCCCTGATTGAGTTCGCCGTCGGCGAGGGCTGGCACGTCAAGCGCACGCCAGGCGGCCACCTCAAATTCACCAAGGCAGGTTGCGCCGCGATCTACACCAGCTCGACGGCCAGCGACCACCGCGCGTCCCTCAACGCCCGTGCGCAGATCCGCCGCGCCGAGCGCGAGGCCCGATCCCAAGCGCAGGGAGGCCGCCATGGCTGATATGACCTCCCAGCAGATGGCCGGCAAGCTGCTCGCGGCCGGGTTCGAGCGCAGCGGCCCTTCCGCCTCGGCACTGAGCGACCCTATCGCCGACACGCCCATGGTCGTGACCCTCGACCAGTTGCGCCCGTACGACCACGACCCACGCAAGAAGCGCAATCCAGCCTACGAGGAAATCAAGGCGTCCATCCGCGAGCGCGGCCTGGACGCGGCGCCGGCCATCACCCGACGGCCCGGCGAGGACCACTACATCGTCCGCAACGGCGGCAACACGCGGCTGGCCATCCTGCGTGAACTGTGGTCGGAAACCAAGGACGAGCAGTTCTTCCGCATATCGTGCCTGTTCCGGCCGTGGCCCAGCCGCGGCGAAGTCGTCATGCTGACAGGTCACCTGGCCGAGAACGAATTGCGCGGTGGCCTCACGTTCATCGAACGCGCCCTCGGCGTCGAGAAAGCGCGCGAGTTCTACGAGCAGGAAAGCGGCGCCAGCTTGAGCCAGTCCGAGTTGGCACGACGCCTCGCTGCCGATGGCTTCCCGGTCCAGCAGTCGCACATCAGCCGCATGAACGACGCGGTGCGCTACCTCCTGCCCGCGATCCCTGCGGTGCTCTATGGCGGCCTCGGCCGCCATCAGGTCGAACGCCTGTCGGTCATGCGCAAAGCCTGCATGCTCGCATGGGAGCGCTACGCCAAAGGCCGCTCGCTGGGTCAGGACTTCGACGAGTTCTTCCAGGAAGTGCTGTCGCAATTTGACGTCCAGGCGGACGAGTTCTCTGCGCAGCGCGTACAGGACGAGTTGATCGGCCAGATGGCCGAACTGCTGGGCATCGATTACGACGTGCTCGCCCTGGACATGACCGAATCCGAGAGCCGGCAGCGCGCCTTGGTCAGCGATCCGACGCCGCCCTCGACGCCGCCTGCATTGCCGGAGCCGGGGACCATCGCGCGCCCACCTGCCGATACCACGCCTTCCACCGCAAGGCCCGCGCCGCCGCCTGCTGACCGAACTGCGACCACGCCCTCAACGCGCGAGCGCGATGCGGATGCCAGCCAGGCGGGTGCGGCCAGCCCTGCAGCGGGGAGCGATCTGCTTCTGGAACACATCGTCTCGCCAGCGCCGACGACCGAACGGCTCCAGTCCATCCAGCGCATGGTTGCCGATCAGTTGGGCGATGCGCTGCCGCCCGACTTCTCGGCGAACGTCCTGCAGTCCATCCCGGTGCAGGCCGGCGGGCTCTATCCGATTTCGGATGTCTGGTACATCGACCCAAGTCTGGACACGCCCGAGCGCTTGCGTACCCACATCGCGCAGTTCGCCCGGGAGATCGCGGGTGAGGCCGATCTGGACGAGTGCATCGATGAGCGTACAGACGGTATCGGTTTCGCCTGCCGCATCGGAGCCCGTGCCCCTGCGCCGCAGGGGCGTGCTGTCCTGGCACTGCTGGCGTGCCTGGCCGGTCAGCAGCCCGCCGAAGTCGGCCTAGACAGCGGGCAAGTCGTCATCGACCTGCCGGCGCTGCTGCACGGACAGGGTGAGGCCACCCGGCGACTGAGCGACACCGCACTGGTCAAGCTGTTCCGGCTGCTGCGGCTGGCCCGCCGTCTGCTCGACCTGGACACCGGCGCTGCGAACGCTGGAACGTAAGCGAGGGAGGCCAGCATGTCCGCACCACATCCCCTTAACCAGGCCGTCATCGCCCAGGCCCTCTATGACCTGCGCAATGGGCAACTGCGCCGTTGCAAGCTGATGGGGTTTGGCGAGGAAGAACTGGACGCCCTCAAGCATCCCGCGTTGATCAGCGTGCTGGCCAATGCCAACGTCTCGTGGTGCTCCGTGACGGTCAATCGCGAAGTGCTCCGGCGTCTGCTCAGGCGGGCTCAGGACGTGGAGAAGGAGATCGCCACAGTCGATCGCATGCTCAGGCTGGGCGCGAGCACCGAGATGGTCAGCCGCTTCTACGGCCTGACCCACCAGGAGGTGGCGCTTCGCCGCGACATCCTCGGCCTGCCCAAGCGCAAGGGCCGCCACCCCGTGCTGGACGAGAAGCAAGACACGGAACTGTGGCGACAGTGGAAGGCAGTGACCAGCAGCAGGAACGTCGATCTCGAAGACGAAACCTCCATCCTCGATGCCGCCATGGACTTGGCCGAAGGCATGTCGCTGCCTCTGTCGGTGGTCTGGGCCTCGATCAAGAGCTGGGTCGATCAGGGATTGGGTTGACCATGGCCGTGGACGACACCGCACCACGTCGTGGCCCCATCGCACTCGCAGACCTGTTCGACGCTGCGCTGAGAGACCTTGCGCCAAAGCCCAACTCCGAAGCGCCCAAGCCTCCACCTGCTCCGGCGTCCACGGCGCCGACGTCCGGCGATGCCTTCCTGTTCAGTGGCAACCGGCATGAGACCGTACCGCGGCGGTTGTTCCTCGATCGTCGCCTGACACCGTTAGAGCGGAACGCCTGGCAGGTATTCCGGCTGATGCTCAATGACGACGGCGTGACCGCGTTCCCGACCTATGAGCAGCTTCGGCCCTGGCTGGCCTCGATGCCCTGCGCCGGACAGGCCTCTCATGAAACCGTGGCGCGAGCCCTGACGCTGCTGCGCCTCACCCGATGGTTGAGCCTGGTGCGGCGCCGCCGCGACCCCAAGACCGGCCGCATCCTCGGCAACCTCTATGTCCTGCAGGACGAGCCGCTGACGCCCTTTGAAGCGATGCAGCTCGACGCCGACTACCTGGCGCTGGTCAGCCAGTCCATCGGCCACTCGGCCAAGGCCGTGCAGATGGTCGGCCTGAACACGCTCAAGGAAATCGCGGAAGACCCGCTGCTATCCGGCCGCACGCTGCCGTCACGGCTGCAGGTCCTGGCCGAACGCCTCGCCAGCCAAGGCATCACGGCGACCGAAAGTTATCCGCAAGAGGATGCCACTCACGATTCCGAAGAAGGGGTTGCGAGCCTTCTTCGGAATCCCGATGACCCCACTTCGGAATCCGAAGCAGGGTCGAAACCCGCGCCAGACGCCTCTCTTCGGAATCCGAAGCAGGCCCGTACAGTACGTAGTAGTCGTATTAATGAAGTACGTACTATCGCGCAGGCGCGCGTGCTGGGCGACCTGCAATGGCCCAAGCGCTTCGCGGAACTGAAGGCAGAGCAGCAAACAGGTGCCAGAGTGGCATTGCAGCAAGTCGATGTTTCGCTCAGGCAGGCCGTGCTGGACGAATGGGCCACACGCTGCGCCAATCATGGCATCCGCAATCCTGCGGGGTATCTGTTCGGCATCATCCAGCGGGCCATCCATGGCGAGTTCAACGCCTGGGCCAAGAAAGACGCGCCATCAGCACCTGTTCCGCCAAACGAACGGCCACCAGCAGCACCACCACCACCTCAGCCGCAAGGCAAGCCGGTACCGCCCGAAGTCGCCAAGCAGCACATCGAACGGCTGCGCAATCTGCTCGCCAGCAAGTGAGCAGGCCGGCAAGGGATAGAGTGGATGCCCATAGCCGCCAGTAGAGCTATCCCCTGGGGATAGTTCCACTGTCGGGCACGATGCGGTGCAGTCGCAGGCCCGACATCGGCCATCTGCCGCAGCTTCGGCGTTACGCCCCTGATTCCGGATTACAGCGCTCGTTGGCGCTCCATGGAGCTATCCCCTGGGGATAGCTCTCGTCGCATGCAACCTCCTCGCCCTGAACCGGGGCTTGGCGGGTTTCGGTTTGTTGACTGACTGCCTTCCGCTTCCTGCCGAAGCTGGCCGCTCTTTTCCCACAACGAGCGGACACCATGGCAACCACCAATGAACCCTTGCAACTGAATCTCGGAGCCCTGCGCAGCGCGATGTCCCTGACGCTGCACACGCACCACGCCTCGCGCATCTGGCACGGCCGCGCCGCTGCCGAGGGGCGGCCTGGCATCGTCGGACTGAACGGCTACATCGCCCAGATGAACAAGATGCGGCGCGGCTCGGAGCAGGACGACCCGTACAGCGACTTCTGGATGCTGCGTATCGAGGACAAGCTCGACCAGACGAAGACCACGCTGCAATCGCTGCGCGAGCAGGTGGACCAGGCCCTGGCGAGCGTGCCGCCGGCACTCACCCTGGGCGAGAACCTCAACGTGCAGCCCGTCAAGCTGCCGCTGTTCGTCAATGCGCAGTTGGGCTTTGCCGCCGTGTACCTGCTGGCCGACTACGACGACATCGCCCGCAAGCTGATCCTCGCGCATCACACCGCGCTCATCGACCGCAGCACCTTGGAGCGCTGGCTCAACGAAGGCGCGCATGCGCTGCGCAGTCTTTTCAGCCTGGCACAGCAGTACCGCTACTCGGGCTGCACCCGCGACGACTTCGCCACGAAGAATGCCGCAGCGCGGGCGGCGCTGGAGAAGTTCGGCGAACTGCCGCAGGACGTGCTGGAAGGCACGCGCCGCTCGAAGTTTGCCCCGCCCATCGTGCGCCGTGGCCTGCAGCAGCGCGGTGACGGTCCTGCCGCAGCCGCATCGCCCAGCGACGAAGCCGCCACCACCGAGGCCCCCGAAGCGACGGGCGACGAGGACGAGCAGGCATGAGCGAACCGAACCGCGACACCCGCTACTTCCACCCCCTGCAACAGACAGCCTTCATGAAGCTGGAACACGCAGGCTCTCAAAAAGGCCTTTTAAAGCCTTTTAAAGGTAAAGGGGACTTGGAGGCCTGGGCCAGCCAGTGCTTCGCCATGCGCGACGAGTTGATTGGCTTGACGCAGCGACAGGTGCTGCAACAGGCCGTCGGGCATCCCTTCCACCTGCTGTCCATCGAGCTGGCCCAGCAGACCACTGGCGCAGGCACGACGTTTCTGCGCTGGCGCAAGCACGACCGCTCGGCCATGGGCGTGGCCTTGTGGCAGGAGCTGATGGCGAGCACCAGCACGCCGGTCAACCTGCTCGCCGACCTGCACGCCATCGAGCTTCAGCGCATCACACTGAACATGCAGATCAGCCTGTTGCACACCTTGGGCAGGCAGGCCCAGGAGTGCGCCAGCAAGGCCGCCGAGGCGGAAGACGCCTACCTGCGCCGGCTCAAATCCATCCCCTCCGCACTACGCGATCGGTGATCGCGCCGGGCACCCCAGCACGCGCCCGTCGCCGACCAGGTGCGGGTATTTCAACCACCACGGAGATTGCAATATGAGCACGCATTTTTCTGGCGAGGGCAACATCGGTTCGCCCCCCGAGTACCGGGAGTTCCCCAACGGTAACGACGAGCCGCGGCGCTTGCTGCGGCTGAACGTGTATTTCGACAACCCCGTCCCCACCAAGGGTGGCGACTTCGAGGATCGCGGCGGCTTTTGGGCGCCGGTGGAAATCTGGCATCGCGACGCGGCGCACTGGAAGGACCTGTACCAGAAAGGCATGCGTGTGCTGGTCGTCGGCCGCATGGAGCGCGAGCCCTGGACGGACAACGAGGATCAGCCACGCGAGACCTGGCAGATCAACGCGCGTAGCGTTGGCATTCTGCCGTTCCGCATCGAGTCCGTGACCCTCAGCCCCAGGCAGCAGGAGACCGCGCAGGAAGCGCAGCCGAAATCCCAGGCCGCCCAGGAACCGACCGCGCCGAAGGAGCCGAAGCGCAGGAAGTGATCCGGCATCGGGCGGCGGCAGTTGTCCGTCGCCCTCATGCCCTCGCGAGCTATCCCCAGGGGATAGCTCCATCAACGTCCACCGGCGTCCACGCGCCCCAAAAAAACGCGGCTCCCGGCCCGCACATCCCCGGCCGCACGCCACTCCCGTCCTCGCCATTCCATCCCGTGAAAGTGGTCGCCATCGCATGCGGCTTGTTTGCTGCTGCCCCGGGTGGGGCTCGGCATCCTCGATGCCAGCAACTCAATGAACCACGAAAATCGGATGGACGGACATGCGGCTGTTCTTGTGCGAGAAGCCCTCCCAGGGCAAAGACATTGGCCGGATTCTCGGCGCGACGCAGCGCGGTGAAGGCTGTCTCAGCGGCTCCGGCGTCACCGTCACCTGGTGCATCGGCCATCTCGTAGAAGCGGCAGCCCCCGAGGTCTATGACGCGGCGCTCAAGCGCTGGTCGCTGGCGCAGTTGCCCATCATTCCCCAGCAATGGCGGGTCGAGGTCAAACCGAAGACCGCCACGCAATTCAAGGTCGTCAAAGCGCTTCTGGCGAAGGCGACCCATCTGGTCATCGCCACCGATGCCGACCGCGAGGGCGAGTTGATCGCCCGCGAGATCGTCGAACTCTGCGGCTACCGCGGCCCCATCGAGCGGCTATGGCTGTCGGCGCTCAACGATGCGTCTATCCGCGCTGCGCTCGGCAAACTGCGGCCGTCTTCCGACACGCTGCCGATGTACTACTCGGCACTGGCGCGCTCGCGTGCCGACTGGCTCGTGGGCATGAACCTCAGCCGGTTGTTCACCGTGCTGGGCAGGCAGGCAGGCTACGACGGCGTGCTGTCGGTCGGGCGCGTCCAGACGCCGACGCTCAAGCTCGTCGTGGACCGCGACCGCGAGATCGCGGCCTTCAAGTCGGTGCCGTTCTGGGCCATCGACGTATCCCTGTCCGCAGGCGGACAGGCTTTCAGCGCGCAGTGGGTCCCGCCCGACGGCTGCACCGACGACGCCGGCCGCTGCCTGCTGCAGCCCATCGCTCAACAGGCCGCGCAGCAGATCCGCACTGCAGGCAGTGCCCAGGTGGTGTCGGTCGAGACCGAGCGCGTGCGCGAAGGCCCACCGCTGCTGTTCGACCTGGGCACCTTGCAGGAGGTCTGTTCCAAACAGCTTGGGCTGGACGTGCAAGAAACCCTGGAGATTGCCCAGGCCCTCTACGAGACCCATAAAGCCACCACGTACCCGCGTTCCGATTCGGGCTATCTGCCCGAAAGCATGTTCGCCGAGGTGCCCACGGTCCTGGACAGCTTGCTCAAGACCGATCCCTCGCTGCGCCCGATCATGGGCCAGCTCGACCGCTCCCAGCGCTCGCGCGCCTGGAACGACGGCAAGGTCACGGCTCACCACGGCATCATTCCGACGCTCGAACCCGTGAACCTCTCTGCCATGAGCGAGAAGGAACTGGCGGTGTACCGGCTGATCCGCGCGCATTACCTCGCGCAGTTCCTCCCTCACCACGAGTTCGACCGCACCGTCGCCGAGTTTTCCTGCGGCCAGCAGAAGCTGGCGGCCACCGGAAAGCAGGTGGTCGTCAGAGGCTGGCGTCTGGTGCTGGCCGAGCCGCAAGCGGACGAGGACAGCGACGCCGCTGCGCGCAGCCAGGTGCTGCCCGCACTGCGCGAGGGCATGGCGTGCCAGGTGGCCGAAGCCGAGATCAAGGCGCTCAAGACGATGCCACCCAAGCCGTACACGCAGGGCGAACTGGTCAAGTCGATGAAAGGCGTGGCGCGCTTCGTGACCGACCCGCGCCTGAAACAGAAGTTGAAGGACACGACGGGCATCGGCACCGAAGCCACGCGTGCCAACATCATCACCGGCCTGCTGACGCGAGGCTATCTCGTGAAGAAAGGACGCTCCATTCGCGCATCGGATGCAGCATTCACGTTGATCGACACCGTGCCCGCGGCAATTGCCGATCCCGGAACCACCGCCGTGTGGGAGCAGGCGCTCGACATGATCGAGGGCGGACAGCTCACCCTGGATGTGTTCATCGGCAAGCAGGCCGCCTGGATTTCGCAACTGATCGTGCAGTACGGCAGCACCTCGCTGTCCATCAAGGTTCCCCAGGGACCCGCTTGCCCGCAGTGCGGCGCACCCACGCGCCAGCGCACCGGCAAGACCGGCCCCTTCTGGTCGTGCAGTCGCTACCCCGACTGCAAAGGCACGCTGCCGGTCGAAATCGGCACGTCCAAGCGCGGAGCCTCGCGCCCGCGCAGTAACGGCCGCAAGGGCTCCTGACCGACCCCGTTCCCCGAGAGCCGTGCCCGCCATCGGCGGCGTGGCCCATGTCCCGCACGCCCTGCGGGACGCCCAGCGCGCAACGCCTTCTCCTGTCCGTGTGCGCGTCCTGCCCGCCGTCCCCGGCCGCGGGACCTGAAGGTAGTTTCTCCGCGAACCATGTCCGGGGTTTCCCGACGCGTTCTGCTGATCTGCATTTTTCCGCCTCTGCGAAGGGTCCCCCGATGGCTTGCCAGGCTGCGCGAGCCACCCGGAGACCCTTCGTGGTCAGCGGTATTCGATGCCGTGCCCAACGGCGAAAAACTGGGCTCCTTTTGTGCGCGGATGTGCGCCAGAAGATGCCGGCGCCAACCACGACATGCGCCGGGTGCGATTGCTTGATGAGCAGCCGGTTCTAGCGACGACCAGGCCTGCCAATCAGCCCACGGGTGGTTCCGTCCTCCCGAGCCGGAGGCCGCAAGGCCTTCGGCGCCTTTCTCCTGCCGATCAACATCCCGACAGGTCACACCTGCAGGTGACCTGACCTCTTCATCTCCGTATCCTCGACACCTCACAGCAACGCTGCTGTTCTCCAGCAGCGTGCGCAGCGACATCGAGGAGATGAGTCCAGTTGATAACCCCTCGCGTCGAAGTTGAGGGATAACACACCGAATGGCTACTTTGCAGCGTCGGTCTCCCGCGGCGACGCGGTGAGCGCCAAGTATTGCAGCACACCGGTCATTTGAGCGCCAGTATTCCTCTGACATAGGCGTCGGTTTCACGGGTACGGCTGACGTTGGCTATGCAAGATAGATTTCCAAGCCATCAACCACTTCTGACTTCGCCTGGGTGATCAAGCTCTTGTTTTACCGCAAACTGCCCCAATACTCGACATGACAAATCCTGGGTGATCAACACCGCAGAACTCAAACTAGGAGGAAGAGGTGCTTCAACGTTTCGAAGGTGACGCGGGCCGGCGACTGCGACTGGAATCACTTGCTGCGCAGAAGTTGGTCGCGGGGAATCGCGAGTTGGCTGAGCAAATCGATGGCCGTATCAAGCTTCAGTTGATTGCGCCAGACGAGATGCTCATAGAGCAAGGTGGCGCCGATAATGATGTCCACTTGGTGTTCACCGGCTCACTTAATATCGTCGTGAACGGTCGCATCGTTGGCAAACGCGGTCCGGGCGATCACGTCGGTGAAATGGCCGCCATTGAGCCGACGCAACGCCGAGCGGCGAGTGCTATCGCCATTGAAGAGACGGTGGTGGCCACGATCAGCGAGCCCGACTTGGCGGAGCTAGGTGCTAAATATCCGGAAATCTACCGCTGCATCGCCAAGGAATTGGCCCGACGTCTTTTGCAGCGCAACGCCCTAGTATCGGCGACGCACGATACGATCCGCGTATTCATCATTTCGTCGGTCGAGGCACTGCCAGTGGCCCGCATCATCCAGAGCGCGTTCGAACACGACAAGTTCACGACGACCGTCTGGCCGGACGGCGTGTTTAAAGTGGCCAGCTACACATTGCAGAGTCTGGAAGATGCCATTGAGGGCTCCGATTTCGCCATCGCCATTGCGCATGCCGACGACGTGACGGAGTGCCGCGGCAAGGACTGGCCGTCTCCGCGTGATAACGTGATCTTCGAACTGGGGCTGTTCATGGGTCGGTTGGGCAAGCAACGGGCGATCCTCATGGAGCCTCGTGATGAAGGCGTCAAACTGCCCAGCGACCTGGCTGGCATCACGACCATCTCCTACCGCTACGTCCCCGGCAGGGACGCGGCGGCGCTGATGGCGCCCGCCTGCAACGCTCTGCGCGAGCATATCGTCGGGCTTGGCCCCAACAACTGAGCTACCTCATGGCGCTGCTGGATGACCTGAAATCCGAAGTAACAACGATCTTTCGTGATACATGGGAGGTCACCAGTGGGCGGGTTGTGCCGGCGCCGTCATCTGTCGGCCTGGGCAACAAGTGCATCGAACTGGCCTCTGCGACCGTTCTCTATGCCGACCTTGATGGTTCGACCACGATGGTGGACCGGATGAAGTGGCAGTTCAGCGCCGAAGTCTACAAGACCTACCTGCACTGCGCAGCCAAAATCATCAAGGCTCAGGGCGGGGCCATCACTGCCTACGACGGTGACCGCATCATGGCGGTGTTCATTGGCGACCGCCAATGTACGCAGGCAGCGCTAGCGGGTCTGCAGATCAACTATGCAGTTCGCAACCTGATCAACCCAGCGATCCAAGCACGGTACACAACTGACTTTGTTCTCAGACATGCTGTGGGGATCGACAAGTCCCCTATCCGGGTGGCACGAACCGGCGTTCGAGGCGACAACGATCTTGTGTGGGTCGGCCGCGCGGCGAACTACGCCGCTAAGCTGACCGCCTTGCCGATCGACGAGTGGCAGGTGTGGGCCACCGCCGACGTGTACAAGTCTCTCGAAGCTGGCGTCACCCACTACAACACGCGTGCCGTCTGGTCAGCACGCATTTGGACGGGGATGAACAATCACCCAATCTACGGCTCGGGTTGGGGCTTCGCGATCTAGTTACTGCTGCCGAGACCCGATGTTCACTGCTTCTGTATCAAGCACACGATCGCAGAAAACCAGGGCAGGATGGCCAGGAACGACCACAGCATGCCCAGCCGCACCCACTTGTACTTGTCGCAGGCGATCTGCGCATTGCGATGGATCTGTGCAGTCCAGTCTTCGAGCAGTTCGTCGACGGATGCCGACTTGAAGTTGCTGATGTAGTCGACTTCGGCACACGGTCCGATTCGGCCGAAGAAGAGTAGGGACTTCGATGGGCCTGTGACGCGAGGCAGTACTGACATAGCTGCGCAGGACAGCCCGGCGCCCAGCAGGAGCGCTGCCGCCAGTGTGAACAGAAATGCCCAATGTTGAGTCCGCACGGCAACTTCCGCTGCGCTGAACGCGGCGCCGAGTCCGCCCAACATCGCCGTGTCGATGGCGACGACCACACCGACCTTGGTCTCGGCCGCAGCAACCCATCCGAGGTTGCGCTCCAGAACCCATTGCGCCGTCTGCAGGCGCTCCATGCTGGTACTCATGTGAATCTCCTCCAAGACTGACTTCGAAACCGGCGTGCGTCAGTGGTTCGCGATCCTTCGTCGTGCTGCAGGCTGCGCTGCGGGCCGGGCGCTGCGAACCCCGTCTCTTCGTGGACCGAGACGCTGTCGGCAGCGCCCAGTATCACCCGGAGCGGCGGATGATTTCGGCGGAAGGCGTGGGTGGAGCCGATGATCCTGCCGTCCAAACCAAGCTTGACGATCAGAAGCACCAGGAAAGTCGAGGCCTGCTCCGGATCATGGATTTCGGCATGCATCTGGCGCAGGTCAGGCAGGCTTGGCAGCGCCGGAAAACTGGGATGCGAGTGCCATTCGCCCAGGTAGTTGAATCGCTCTGGCCTGTTCCCCGTGATCAGGTGGAAGCGACGCATGAACTTGCGGTGCCGCACAGGGTCTCGATCGAACGATGTGGGCGTGCCATTGCGCTGAACCGATAGGTCCCTGACCAGGAACTTGCCATCGGCAACCTGCTCGGCGGCCAACACGCCGCCGATTTCGTTGCGGCCCGCAGCGCGCAGCTCGCGCTTAAGCTTGCGCACGCATCTTGGGCTGAGCAGGACCTCGATCAAGTAGGCACCTGTGCTTCGGCAACTGCCGCCGCCGGCGCCCCCACAGGTTGGCCCGACTCTTGGGTGGGCTGGCCAGCTTCCGGCGCCGACCTTAACAGGAGGGGGTGCACTTCGAACGGCTGCTGAAAAATCCATTCCTTGCGCAAGCCGATCACGTAGGCCGAGAACGGATAGTCGGACTGCTCCGGCGGCCGCAACGCATCAAGCGCCATGCGCGCCAAATGTGCCGAGAGCGCAGAGACATCGGCGTCATCGGCCACCATTGCGGTCTGGTCATCCGGCTCGGCCCCGTAGTCGATATCGCTGTCCTGAGGTGGTTTGGGCTTGTCCGGCTCCGTCATCCACGTATAGATTTCGTGCTGTACATCTTGCGGCTGCGCCTCAATGCCGGGGCGGCTGCGCGCGATGTAACCACCATAGCCACCTCCAAATACACGCCCCCACACCATCGGCACACGATCCTGTGTGGCCACGGATGACGCGAAGCCAAAGCCTTGACCGCTTGCAGTCGTTTCGATGATCAAATCGCACGAAGCCAGTTTCTGCAGGCAGGCGACTAGATGTACCGTAGAGTGCTGTCCCCCGAGGCGGCCAATCCAGCCTTCGACCTTTGCGTTTGGGCGTATAGCACGCAAGTGCTCCATGACGCCATCTACTTTGTGCGCCCCGACCGAGCTCCAATCCAGATCGTTACGAACCAGGTTGCCCTGCTTCAGTACATCACCATCGACAAGATAGAAGTCAGCAACGCCAGAGCGGGCCATGATGGCGGCCACTTTGCTGCCCATGGAGCCACAGCCGACGATGGCTATCTTCTTATCGACGAAAGCCGTATTCCGCTCTGGAATCCGTTGCTGCTTATCCATGGGAACCTCTGTGATGCCATATACCTTGTTGCTGAGCCACTTGGACAAGACGCACTCGCCCAGCAGCCCGATCACGATGCCGTTGCCGTCGAAGGGGATGGCAGAGAACTCGGCCCAGATCTCTGATGGAGAGACATCCTTGCTGGTCAGCGCAAGGTACCGGGCATCATCACGATCCAACACCGCAATCCGTGCCGTGCGATTGGGGTTGGCGCTGAAATGCGGGGGAACTTCGGGATCTAGCCAGCGCTCATGCGTGGCTGATCCGGCCACACCGACGGCATGAAAGACGCAGCAGTTTTCATGTTGGAGCATGTGAACATCAAGTCCATGAACCCCTGATCCCCGGCGAAGGATCTCAGCCTTCAGCTCATCGCTGATGACAAGGCGAAGGAATTCCCAGTTCAAGCACTGGGCCGCAGTAAAACGATGGTCACTCGGAACCTGCAGCGGCTTGCCTGCTGTATCAACCTCAGCTTCTGTGTCCAACAACTTGCGCGCACTTCGCAGCATGTCCGCGCCGTCGAACTCAGGATGCCAATTGTCGGCCCGCATCTCCAAGCAAAGCTCGCCACTGGGCCATTGGTGGCCTGACCAACGCTCGCCCTCGACGCGTGGTATTACTTGCAGCGGACAGTAGGGGTAGACAAAGGGGTAGACGAGCTTGGCCTCGCGCAGTCGACCACCAGCCTCGAAGTCCACCTCAGCTGTCACCGTGCCAACAGCGGTATCCACAGACCACTCCGCACGCTTGACCCAGCCCTCGGCGAGTAACTCGCCGACGGCCTGTTTTTCGTGTTCCAGTCGGTCGGGAAACCGCTGGAACCAGTTCAAGAAAACCCCCGTTGACTGTTCGACGGCTGTGCGGCGACCTTGCCAAAGGCAAACCCGGCAGCTGCGGCGGTAGCCGTCGCCGGCTGCAGTAGGCTCAACCCCGCCGACGAAGACTTTTGGGCATTTCCCTTCGGGGTGAGTGCTTCCTGCGCTGCCACGTAATCGAAGTCGCCACGTCGGCGCACAGTGCCGAACAGCGTCTGGAAAGCTGCAGGTGCATGCTTGTACAACTCAGGCCCAATCGCCGTCTCACGGCCATCGCAGCCCAGTTGCTCATCCTCCGACGCGAGCACTGAGCGGCTGATACAGCACCGAGTGCGCTCGCCCTTGATGCCCAAGCGGGTAACGGAAGTGATCCCATGCTCTAGGCCAATAGCTAAGCCCAGGTCACCGGCAACGACACCTTTGGCCTCCAACTCGGCCATCGCTAGGTTGAAGCTGCTGCGCATAGCAGCAGCACAGAGCAGCGCATTTTTGGCAGTCTCGCTATCGTCCGTGGTTTGGGCCGTCCCCTCAATCAGGACACCGTGGATGCAGTCTCCGATGAAGCGGATCTTCTTGCCAGCAAAATCGTCGTACAGAACCGAGTCCAGTTCGCCGCGCAGTACATGCAGAGTCCTAACCACGTCCGCAGCGTCATCGTCGTCGTCAATACTGTTGGCAACGTAGCGCGTGAAGTTGTCGATGTCGGCATAGATGGAGGCGCTCTCCTGCCGACGCGAATTGCCCGGCGTCAGCCTCTCCAGATCAAGATCCCGGGACGGTGGCGTATGACGCGTAAAATTGAACGCGCCGATAGGATTGCTGGCGAGATCCTCTTTCCAGCCTTTCAGGACACTGTCGACCGTCACCGGAAGGTCTGCCTCTGTCTGGGCCTTTTCGATTTGGGCCGCTGTCAAGGCGGTCGCATCGACGTTCGGCACCTCATCCCAGCCAACCACCGCTCGGGCGCTGTTGGTCATGTAGATGCCTTCGGCATTGCCGCCCGCGCGCTTGGCAGCCTGGTTGGCAGGATTACCCAGGAACAGAGGCTCGCGGCTCGAACGACGACCGTTGTTCACGGCGAGTGCCAAGCCCGAGTCAATCCCGACCCGGGTCTTGGCTGCGGGTAGCGGATCAACGCCATCTTCGTCCGTCTTTGCGAGCACGTCGCGGATCAACTGGGCCGTAGCAACCGCTTTATGGATGCGCGCCCTTTCGTCGCCGTAGGGCTTGGCGAAGACGGCGTGCAGTCGCTGATTGTGGAAATCGACCTCGATGGCATCTACGTCCAGCAGGATGTCGCGCACGGCACGGTAGTGCAAGTTCAGAAAGCGCAGCGTACGCTTGTGGCAGGTCTCACCCTCGAAGGCCGTGACGTTCAGCATGTCACCGATATTGAGGATGTCCACGTAGAGATGCACACCGTCCACGCGGTAAGCAACACCATTCCCGAGCCCTTGCAGGTTCGTGGTGCGCACGTATTCCTTGATCGTCACCTTCTCAACCTCGGCCAGCCGCGCCGAGATACGTGTCTTTGCTGTGTCCTCGCTCCAAGTCCGCTTTGTCATCGACGCTCCAAATGGTTGAAATATTCCGCCTGGCGGACGCAAAACAGCGGCCTGACCCACTCATCTCACGAAATGAATCCGTTTTTGCTAATTTCAAGGCCGACCGGCAAAACAAAAATGCGTGCCGACCCATGCGTGCAGCTAATCCTTGGGCGCGAGCAATCTGTCTGCTGCCTGTTGCTGGCGAATCAACTCGTCAAGGTGCTGCTCCATGCCGACATGAACGACATCGCATTCCCAGACATCTTCCTATTCCAACTGATCCTTATAGCCGGACCCTGCCAGCTATGACCAGCAGGCTGAGCGATCAATCGGGGCTCGGCCGGATGCCATTTTCCAACTGACGCAGCGCGGCCCGCGCACGAAGCTGACCGCATGTTCGCTGATTCGTCAGCACATGCCAGCAGCCAGGGTTTCAGGCTGCCGCGGGGTTCTCCCCGCGCAACCCACCAGTCCGCATCGCATCCATTGCGCGGACGCGCGTCGCCAAGACGCTGATGCTTTTTTTCAACCGCGTGCGGGAGCTGCCATCCCGTGAGGGACAGGGCCCCGCTTTTCCAAGGAGCCCATCCATGTCCCAGCAAGCCTCTTTCGGCCGATTCGGTCAATTGGCCTTGACCTACTGCGGCAAGTTCCTGCCGCTCGAAGTCCTGCACAGCGCCGCCGGCCACTACATCGGCACGCGCGATACCGAAGGTCCCGTTTCGCGGGAATCTCGTGAGTACTTCCGCAGCCATGCCGCGGCTCAACGTGCCCTCGAAAGAGGCGGCTGGTCCCAGCTCGCCATTCCCTGATCCAACTGGAGGAATCACGTCATGAACCAGCTACTGCCGCAGGAAGTCGTCGATCAGATCGTTCGGGAAGAACGGCATTTCAGCGCCGCGCCCCAAGCCTTTTTCGAGGCATGGAAGCGTGGTGTCGAGATCGCCGGCCCGCAATGGTTTGGCGATGGCACCCGTGAAGGTCTGAACCAGGCCAAGAGCAAGTGGGATCTGCGCCCCGACATGCTGCGCCTCAACGACGCCCTCGGCGTCCTGAGCAGCGGGGAACGCATGTTCCTGTCCGCGATGGTCAGCTTCTACAACGCGCGCGAGGGCGGTGCCATGCTCAAGCGCTGCCACTTCCACGGGCTGTCGGACTTCGATGGTCTCGATCTGCAACGCCGCAAGGTCATCGCCGACCTGCTAGTGAACTACAACGGTTGGTGAGCTGCCCCCCCCCCGGCGCACCACCGCCTTTTCGTTCCCCCCGAGAGGGACATGCGCCTACAAAGCCATGTCCCTCGATTTATTTCCCGTCGTCCAGCGCAGTGCTGACAGCGCCATGGTCAGCGTTGCCGGACGCATTTTCCCCTTTCAACCCACCGGGTCCAATTCTCGGTGGCGGGAATTGGCTCCATTATTCAGTCTGGAGAGTTCCCATGTCCCAGAAAACCAATCCCTTTCTCCGTGGCTACTGGAATCTGAAAATCGTCCGCACGCTGTGCATCAGCTACGACGATGGAAGCCCGCATGTCTGGCGAAACATCCACGCGAGCCAAGAACACCTCTCCGACGAGAAGCTGGTCTCTTCGCCCTGCATCGTCACCAACGATTTCGCGGTGGTCAGCAATGGCCCCGAACCCGTGGGTGCCGAGGTGCTGGCCGAATGCGACGCCGGCGAAGGCGTCAGCGGCGAAGGCGTGATCGGTGCCGTGGTCTATGCCATCCATGGCGATGATTTCGATGGCCGCCCGATCCACGTCGGCGACACCTATTCGGCGGAAGCCGCGCGGGAAGTCGTGCAGCGCTTGAGTTTCGAGACCGGCTACTACAGCCGGTGCTGGGAAATCAGCAGCGCACACATCAGCCAGGAAACCAGCCAGTACCTCGCCAACCTGGCAGACCTCGCCACGCCTGAAGCGTTCCTGTTCATCGCCTTCCGGGTTCCGTACAGCCCGGCGATCGGTATCAAGCTGATCTCCACGCCCTGGACGGATGAGAACCTGGAGCATGCCGAGGGCATCAGCGCAGCGCAGCTCCGACAGGAACACCAGAACAAGGGCATGCCGGACGATCTGGCGGACATCCTTGAACTGGCTGGCCAGGCCGACGTGCGCATCCTCATCTTCGACGCCGACGCACCCGCGCTGCTGGGCCTGCCGCTGGCCGAGTCCTAGCAGCCGCGCAACGCGCCGGCCTTCCTTTTTGCCCCCCATGCCAGCCCGTCTCCTCGCCAGGAGCCGGGCTGGTCCATTTTCACAGGAGCACCCTCATGTTCCCCGATCTCATTTCGCCCGTAAGCGACTTCGAGCATCAGCTCGGGGCCTGCGTCAGCGCCATGGGCCAGGACGACGCCATCGGCCAGATTCTGGTATTCGAGCGCATGCGCGGCACGCTGCACATGCGCCATATCGCCAGCGCCGACCTGGTGGACACCGACATTGACGACTACGAGATGGTCGTTTTCGACGGTGGCAACACCAGCGGCGACACATGGAAGCATGTCTTCTTCCCGCGTCAGCGCGAGCACTACTTCGTGTACGAAACCTGATCCGACCAGCCCCTTTCGAGGGGCTTCTTCTTGCCCGCAGCGCAGGAAAACCGGGTGCGGCGCAGTGCCGTTTCATGCGGGCGGGTAGCCCGGCCCAGGGCCATCCTTGCCCCCATGTTCGTCGGCGTTGCCGACACATGCCCAGGCAGCCGAGACCTTCGAGGCTGCAAGCGCGGGAAACCGTGCTGGTCGTTTCTTCCTACGGACCTACCGCGTCCATCCACGCCACCCACAAGGGACCTCTCCCTTGCGGGCGGGGAATCCCTTGTTTTTCCTCAAGGAGATTCCCATGGATCGCTCTCTCATCAAGACCCTGATGCCTTCGCTTGTCGCAGGCCATGTGCCCCGCAACGTGCGGTCGTTCAAGTACCGTGTGTTCGATGATCAGCCGCAGTCCTCGACACTGGGCTTCGTCATCGATCCCCAGCCCTTCAACGGCAAGGTGGTCGCGGCCAACGACAACGCCATCGTCGTCAAGCTCAAGCCCAGCGAGTTCGCGGTACTCGATCCCAGCCTGGTATCCATCGTTCCCAGCGAAGGCGCCAAGGTGCATGTCCAACCGTATGCCCGCCGCCGCTTCGACGGCCTGCGTGCGGACACCCCGGAAGAGCGCACGGGGATGACGTCCGACGGCACTCCCTACACCGTCAAGACGCACATCCTCGGCTCCGCACCGGCCAAGCTGCCCATCCCCGAGCCACAGTGCCTGGAGTTGGGCCAGCTCATCCAGCAGTTGGAAGAAATGCCGGCACCCGACGGGTTCCGTCGCATCACTCACATGTTGGTCGATGCGGGCGCCCGCGACTTCACCTGGGTCGATCCCACGCCGTCCAAGATCATCGAAACGCCTCCGGCAATCAGCTTCACGGTTTCGACCACGAAGTTCGAGGGTCAGGTGACGATCCTGTACGACCGCGCGGGCGACACCTACGTGGTGGAACTGCACCGCCACGGCGAACAGGTCGATCGGCACGACGAGGTGTATTTCGACATGCTCGGTGAAGTGCTGGAGCGGCTCATCGATGACGGACGCTGGCGCCTGATCAACGTGAGCGTGATCGACGCCAAGGCAACGAAGCGGCGCTACGGCTGAATCCGCAGCCTACCGGCGACTTGCCCCCATAGGCCTTCCATCCATTCGGGTGGAGGGCCTTTTTCTTCAGGAGATCAACCATGTCACTGCGATTCAAAGGTTCCGACCTGCGCCTCGTACTGGCCGAGGCCGTTGCCAACCAATGCCGCGTCGTCCTCGCCAAGGACCAGGGCGTGTACTTCCTCGCCGAGCGCGGGGAGCGCCGCCCCGATGGCCGCGTGAAGCTGCTGGCCTATGCCGTCGGCTGCAACCCGGATACCGACCCGTTCGACGACTGGTGGGAACTGGCACGCACCGAGCTGGGCGGCGACGACTTCGGCGAGTTCTTCGACCCGAAGGAAGGCGTCTTCGCCCGCATCCTGCACGGCACGGACGATCTGATGCTGTCCGCCACCACGACGCATCTGTCGCTGGAGGTGGTGCCATCGGTATAGCGCGACTACCACTGTCCCCTCTCGGCCCCCTTCATGGGGGCTTTCTTTTAGGGCGCTGCTGTCATGGACAAAGGGAAACGCCCGGATGCCGATTGATTGCTGCCCTGCGCGCGAGGCCCGGCCATGCTGACCCCATGCCTGCTGACGTTGTCAGCGACATGCCAGGCAACCATCGGTCTTCGAGGTTGCGGCGCAGTTCCCACTGCGTGACCGAGCCAGCTCGCACCGCATCCATCCGCGAGCGGCCACCAGCCTCTGGTGGCGGATGCTTTCGCCTTATCAACCCACCGCGGGGTTACGCACCTTCCCCGCATGCGTGGGCCGGTGTGTCTCCGCTTCATCCCAATGGAGATTCACCATGAACACCACGTCCAACGAGAAATCGTATTTCGACCTCCACACCTCGGGCATCGGCTACGTCCAGCGTGTCCGTGAAGTGCCCGTCCGGGGCGGCCGCCGTGCGCAGCCTTTCCTGGCATGCACCGTTGCCGCGCTGGTCGGCTCCGCAAAGGACCCCAGCTACCGCTACTTCGACGTCAAGGTCTCGGGTGCCGAGGCCAAGAAATTGGTCGAGCGCTATATCGGCGTTGACGATCCCAAGCAGCGCCCGCTGGTGCGTTTTCGCCTCGGAGACCTCTGGGGCGATGCCTATATCCGTGACAAGGGTGAGCACAAGGGCCAGGCCGCCGCGTCCCTCAAGGCGCGACTGCTCAAGGCCGAGCCGCTTGACCGGGCCGAACTGGCTTTGATCGAGCAGCACGAGCTGATCACTCGCGGTATCGGTTATCTCAGCCGTCCGAAGGACGTCACCCCCAAGGATGGCGATCCGTTCCTGTCGTGCTGCATCGCGGCTCTGGCCGGGCCTGTCGGTGAACCGGACTATCGGTACTTCGACACCATCGTCGCCACCCCTGAAGCCGAGCACCTGGTTCGC